>Ga0210040_10009984_pt1 | contig 10962 bp, 6 predicted proteins | sample CryGeyCG12114_NA_FD_185462 | JGI IMG/M metagenome (GOLD analysis project Ga0210040, IMG submission 185462) | Groundwater microbial communities from aquifer - Crystal Geyser CG19_WC_8/21/14_NA (SPAdes) (version 2) | ecosystem: Environmental > Aquatic > Deep subsurface > Groundwater | place: USA... | reverse complement strand
GTTAAAACCATTGATTACTGGCGGAGATGGGTAAAGAGTACCAGTATCAGCAATTACTACCAAAATATTGTTATCCGGTCGGCGCTGGCTTTAAAAATTCACCAGTACGAAGATACCGGGGCTATTATTGCGGCCAGCACTACCAGTTTGCCCGAAGCCCCGGGCAGTACCCGCAACTGGGATTACCGTTTTTGCTGGATGCGTGATACCTATTATACCCTCACGGCTTTTAATAACATTGGTCACTTTGAGGAAATGGAGCGCTATTTCCACTTTATCGCGAATGTATCGGTAAAAGCGCAGGATCGGTTCCAGCCCTTGTACTCTATAAGTGGTGCCGAAAAACTGGTGGAGCGGGAACTGGATCTGGAGGGTTACCTGGGCAATAACCGGCCGGTACGGATTGGCAACGACGCCTACACGCATATTCAGAACGACGTGTACGGCCAGGTACTGGTAGCCTTGCTGCCACTGTACGTCGATAGCCGTTTTATCGGTACCGAACAGAATAACTCCCACAGTTTGGTGTTTAATACTTTGCATAAGCTGGAAAAATACCTGGACGAGAACGATGCCGGTTTATGGGAGTTTCGCCACATTAGCCAATATCATTGTTATACGGCTTTATTTCACTGGGCCGGAGCCAATGCGGCTTATAAAATAGGCCGTCACCTGAAAGATGATACTATGACCGCTTTGGCGTCCCGGTTAATCCAGGAATCATCGGCGAAAATTGAAGCGTGCCTGGATAAAGAACGCGGGGTGTACACCGATGCTATCGGCTCACCGCACCTGGATGCCAGTACCATGCAGCTCATTATGATGGGTTACCTGGATCCGAATTCTGAATTGGCCCGCAGCCATTTACGTAACCTGGAAAAAGAGCTGAAAACCCCGGAAGGACTGTTTTACCGCTACCGTCACGCCGATGATTTCGGCACCCCTGAAACTACTTTCCTGATTTGTTCTTTCTGGTATATTGAGGCCCTGGCCTGTGTAGGCCGCGTGGAGGAAGCTGCCCGTGAATTTGAAAGCATTTTACAGTATACCAATCATTTAGGTCTGTTAAGCGAAGACGTAGACGCTAAAACCGGTAGCCAGTGGGGTAACTTTCCGCAGGCTTACAGCCACGTAGGTTTAATGAATGCGGCCTATCGTATTTCTAAAAAAATAGACCAGCCTAACTTTTTGTAATTGCCAGATACAAGTATCAAGACACACGTATTAAGATAAATAAAATAGCAAGTTAGCCGGTTTAAACCTGTTCAAATTATGGTGCGGAAGTTACTTTCGTGCCTGATTAGATAATATTATTCAAATTTATTTATCAGGTTTTGTGCAGGGTACGGAGACTCTAGTACCCACTGGCAATAAGGCACCAGATAGTGCAAAGCGGTTAAAAAAAGATTATTGCCAGGTTTGGTGATCTGTACCAGTTGTTGCACTTATAGCTTAGCTTTTATATTTTAAAATAGCTTTTATAAGCCTGATCAATGACATTATTAGAAATAACGCCGCTATGGATAAACACCCGGTAAGCCAGTTTCAATTGTTCCGTTGGTTTAAGGGTTAAAGGCTTATCGAATAAGAGGGCCGCATTGATGAAAGAAAATTGCTTATCTTCGTAAACATACCAGGGAACCGGCGAGTTAGGATTAGCCGGATGATTAAACATAGTAATACCGCCTTTCACTTTTGTCTTGGCATCCAACACGCCAGATAAGTCCATCCACTGCGCCCGTTGCCCGTGCCCCACTAAACCCTGCGAATTTTTCCAGCCGGTAGCATCTGAATAAAGCGGTTGGGTTAAGTTTTGCGATGCTCGTAGTGATAGCCCGGCATAGCCGCCATAAACCGGACCACCCTGGCTTTGCGGCGGCGTACGGTCCAGGACAACTAACTCATTTCCGGCTTTAAAATCTAAATTCCAGTCCATGAAATAATTACCGGATTTATTAGGAGCAGAAATAGAAATAATACGGGTTTCCGTGAGCACCTCCGGTTTGGCCTCTGGCGCATAACTTATTTCCAGTATAATTTTAGCCGAATAATCTTTGTTCAGCATTACGGCAATATTCTTAATATTTGTTCTGCCCGCAGATAGCCGGGTCTTTGGATTTTCTTCCCAATAATTCACCTCGTTAATCAGTTTCCAGGTAAACCAAAGCCCCCGGTGCCATGGATGATCTGCCGGACTTAAAGCGGCCAATTCCGCTTCCTGACCGGCTACCCGCACCGGGTAAAAATAAGGTTTATCGTACTTTTTATGATGATTAAGTTGCCACACCACTTTTTGCCCATAGAGCAAGGCGGTGGAGGTGTCAGTCTGTTGCCAGCTATATTCCGATTTTTTGAGTGCCTTGGTTTTTTTATTTAATAAAGTAGAATGGTGGGAATTTTTAGATGCAAGTGTAAGACTATTTTTACTTACCAGGCGGGCCCCGCTGGCAGTTGTACTCCATAAAAGATGCCCCACCGCTATAAAAACCAGGGTAAGTAAAAGAGATTCTTTTAAGTTATTTGTTTGCATTTTATCTTTTATGGGTACCTGCTATTTGCTTAAAGAGTTAATCCAGGCCGCAATTTTAAGGGCATCCTCCCGGGGTACTTGCGGCATAGGTGGCATCGGGGTAGCATAATCCGGCCAGTTCTCGGGTTGCGGGTCATGAATCAGATTGACAATTTGGTCATGCGTGTAATTTCGTTTCGCCACCTCCGCGTAAGCCGGCCCTACCTGCCGCTTATCCGGACTATGACAGGCCAGGCAGGTATATTTTGTTAATAAAGGCTTTACCACTTCAAAAGAAGGCGTTTTAGAACCAGAAGCTGCTGCTTTGTCGGCAGTGTTGGATGAACCTGCTTTAGAGGCCCCACTTGTTTTATCAGCCAGCGTTTTTTTTACCGGAACAGCAGCAGTGGTTTTGCTGGTGTTGGTCTGGGTGAGCGAAAGCTTTTCGCCGTCCGGAATATTGTTAAGGGTATAATAAGTCGTAGGATGAACCAGGGAAAAGGAATTTTCGGTTTCCACAACACCCGGCAGGGAAATAGTATGAATATAGTTCTTACGTAAGTTATCAACGGCAATCCGCACTTTTAACCCATCCTCCGAAACCTTTACGCCTTTTATGGCACACTTCTGGGTATTTACCGGCGGACTGCCGTACACCGGGTGATACTTATAAATAAAGCTTTCCACGGCATAGGAAGAAATATCAGCGGCTGACTTACGAACTACGGGTTTGGTAAACTCAATTTCAAATCCATCTGGCATGGCCCGCACGGCCAGCATCTCGAATGGAACTTTGTTATTCCAGACCAACCGTTGCAAGCCCTGGGTAGCTTCGCCGGCCGATCCCCAGCCCCGATTCGTTTCACCAACAAATAAGGAATTATCCGCGGCCCAGGCCAGACGCAGCACCCCGGATTGAAAGCCACTCCGGAAATCCCAGGCCGCTCCCTGGTATTCACCGTTAACTTTTTCCATAAACACCCGCATAATCTTGCTTTGGCCCTGGTCGCCGATCAGCATTTGCCCGGCAAACGGGCCAAAAGCGCCTTCCGGAATGGTTACGATTTCCGAATTAGATATCCCCAAAATGCCGTGGGGTAGCCAAACTGCAGGCAAGGCTATTTCGGGAAAACTTTTTTTCAATTCAAATAGCGTAGTAAACTTCTCGTCCGCTACATTCAGCGGCCGGATGTCCTGGCCATTTTCATTTTTTTGAAATCGGGGGCTTACTTTGGCAAACAATTGTTCCTGCGTTAATTTCAGGGGAGAATTGGCCTGGCTGGTCCAGACCAAACCGGCCGGGTTCCCGGTGAAGGCGCCTTTTTTTACATGAATAATGCCGCCAGAGCCAATCCAATCGCCCTGGTTATCGGCGTAAAACATTTCGTTATCTATCATTCCGATGCCGGCGGGTGAGCGCATGCCGGTAGCCCAGGGTTCTATGCGGCCATCTTCCTGAATATGCAGCATCCAACCGCGCCAGGGCGCTTTGCTGTAAGGCCGCCACCATTCATCTTCCGGAAAAGCTAAATTACAGGTTATAAAAAAAGAACCGTCGGCGGCAATTTTAGGCCCGTAATTGTATTCGCAATAATTCCCGGTTACCGGCAAGGCCGCAATGGTTTGGAAAACATCGGCTTTGCCATCATTATTGGTATCGGTTATTTTGGTTAATTCGCCGCGTTGCGCACAATACAAAGCCCCATTTTTATAGGCTATGCCCAGCACCTCGTGCAAGCCGGAGGCAAACTTTCTGAAATGCGGTTTCTGGCTCGTGGGGTTCTCGACAATAAATATATCGCCGCGCCGGGTAGTAACCGCTAATTCGCCGTTAGGCAACGTACACAGTCCACCCACTTCCAGAACGGTACCTTCGGGTGCCGGTAAGCGCATAATTTTAAAGTAATCTTCTTCTTTAGCCGATTCCTGGGTAAAAACCCGGGAAGATGAGGTTTGGGCGCCCACATACTGACAGAGCAGGCTTAAAACTCCTACCAAGAAAAAAACCTTTTTACTTTGAAGAGGAATATCGAAATGAATATATCTCATGTAACATGAACCCTAAAATATTACAGAATAGCTTAACTTGTTTTGCACCGGAATAATCAACTCCTGGCTACCCGCCATGTTCCGGACAATTGGTTTAGCGTTATCGGCCTCATCCAGTCTTAAATAATAAGCTTTATCATCAATTAAATACATATTTTTGGAATAGACTTCTATCTTTTTACCACTTGCTAAGCGGGCGTAAAAGTTAGCCGGACTGTTTTGCACCGTTAAAGTACGTTGCAAGCCCTTTCCATTATCGATAACCCGGATAATATCGGTAACAACCGCGCCATGTACCTGGTACTGAAAAGTTGGTATATCCTGGGGGTCTAACGTATAGCCTTTAGGACGGTAGTTGCTGCCGGTGGTATCGGTGGGCCAAAGAGCTTGTTCCGAAGAAAGCTTACCAAACAGCAGGGTCGGTTTCCCAAAAGGTTGTAACATGCCTAAAGGACGGGAGGAACCATCGCCCCGGTCCTGCCACATGGGCGTAGCATCCATAAAAGGCCCGCGCCACGCTAAAGCCAAAGCGCCCCGGTCAAAATCGAAAGCGTAATGCAGTTGCTCCGGATTACCAACCGAAATGGCATGGGTTAAGCGTTGGCCTTCCGGCAAATCAATAAAGCTACGGAGCAGGGTATTAGTAGGAGCCGGCACAAAAATCGGATCAACGGGATCTTTAATGGTGGTGGCATCACTTACCAGATACTCGCGAAAGCCGGGCCCCGCAATGGTTAAACCCAAAATAGGTTTGATATACGAAACAAACTTAGAATACAGCAATTCGAAAGAAATATCGCCGACCGGTAGCGTTATTTTTCCCTGGCCAGTTTCGCCTACTACTTTGGCTATTTCGTTATTATTTACTTTTAAAATACCTACTCCGCCGGGTGATGTCAGGTTAAAAGTGTATTCGCCGGCTTGTGGTACCCGTAATTTACCCTGGTATTGAATTAAAAATTCGTTCGGAATCCGGTTTACGGTTGAAGTAAGAATAGCTGAAGTACCTTTAGCTTCCGGGGGCAGTTTACTAAAATCAGGCGCCTTGTCGAATTTACCTTTATAGATGTTGTACTGGAGGTCGATCAGTTCGGCCCGGGGCTTATCGTAATTCGTAATCCTGATATTCCGGAAGGCAATGGCGCCGTGGTCGCCCTGCAGGCGAAGTGGCCCGGTTGCTATTTCTTCCTGACTTAAAGCCCCGCGGGTAGGCCCCAACAATTCTACATTTTCGTGAATATTTACGCCGTTTAATACTACCAGCAACATTTTGGCATTTTGGGTTTTACGCCCGTCGGCACCAAAGCGGGGCGCCTGAAATTTAATTTTCAGGTGTTGCCATAAGCCTGGCGCTTTACCCGCGTTTTGGCGCGGTGCATACCCCTGGTAACCTTGCTGCCCTATCAGTTGCTTTTCGTCCCACCGCTCATAAATACCCCCCATATTACCGGAAGTGGGTGTTTTTACTCCCCAACTATCTTCCAGTTGCACCTCATACTGCCCTTGCAAATAAACGCCCGAATTAGATTTTTTAGCCAACATAAAATCCAGCTCCAGGTCTACATCTCCGTGTTCAAAATTGCTGATCAAATCCGATTCGGCTCTTTTCTTATCCGGTAGGTTTAGCAAGACTCCGGTACCCTTTACCGGAGTAAGCCTATTATCTTTATCTAAATCGGCAGTTACATCGCCCACAATTTGCCAGCTATTTCCGCTTACCGGTTTAAAACCAGTTAAATCGGTAAGCGGCAAAACCGTTTGGCTGTAGGCAGGGCTTTGTAAACCTAAAATACAAATGATTAAACAAAGGCTATTTTTTATAAAATCAGGCAATGTAATTCTCTTTAAATCTGCAACATAAACTAAAACAACCTCATCTAAAGCTTTCATTACCTTTAAGGCTAATTACTTATTCCGCTCCTAAAGATTTTAAATATTCGTAGCTTTTTAAAACTGCTTCTTCGCCCGCTATTTCCAGCGTAGTATAACCATCGAACCCTGCCTGCTGTAAAGCCTGAAAAGTTCCGGCAATATCTACTACGCCGGTACCCAAAGGTATAACTGCCATGCCACAACCGAAAATCGTGCCTCTGCGGGAAAGAAACTCTTCCGGCATATCTTTCCAATGCACGTGTTCTATTTTGCTGCCAAACCGGTTTACAAATGCTACGGGATCGTCGCCCCCTAACCACAAATTTCCGGTATCTAAATTTAAGCCTAAAGCCTCTGAATTACAAGTATCCAATAGTTTTTCCAGGTGATCTACTGAATCGGTAATGTGGCCGTGCGGCTCTAACAATATTTTTACGCCCAAATCCTGGGCTAACCGCAAAGGCTCGTATAGTTTTTCCCGGATGGTAAATAAGGCTTCATCGCTAGTGAGCTTATGGCCAAATTCGGTGCTGGGTTCGCCTTCGGTAGTAATCACATGTTTGATACCAATGGCTGCGGCCATCCGTACCGCTTTTATGATTTGGGAAGTACCGTACCGCCACGGGGCGCTGGGATCTAATAAATTGGCATGGGCGCAAACGCTGGTGATGGTTATGCCCCTGCTTTCGAACAACCGCTTTAAATCAAACGGGTTAGCATCCAGGCTGGCCATAGCCGTAAAGCCAAATTCAGCACCTAAGCAAGCGCCGTCGGAGTTATCGGTCACGTCGGCGTACTTAAAACCCCAGGATTTAATTTGATCTAGTTGTTTATCCAGCGTCTGAAATGGATTAATTAAAGCAAAACAGCCTACTTTTATACTCATGGTTTTATTTTCTTTAAATTTTGAATATGCTTTTGTAATTTTATCTATTATAATTTTTACAATTATGTAAATTCAACCAGTGAATAAATTTAAATATTTTCAATAAAAGTCTATGTTAAGCGCGGAGCAGGTTTATCAGGACCAGGATAAAGTTTACCACGCCGATACGTGCGCACCCTTGATGCAGGCGCACCGACAGGGCAATATTCAGTTGGAAGCGTGGGGGCGGTTTAGTTATCCCGGACGAAGATTAAGTTCGGATGAATTAGCCGGGGTAAACAGCATGGGTTATTGGGATGCGCCTATTCAACAGAACTGGGGATTGGACTGGCACCGGAATGAAGGCATAGAACTAACGTTTCTGGAAAGCGGCCATGTGCCTTTTGCCCTCGAAAACCAGGAATATACCATTAACCCGGGAGAATTAACCATAACACGTCCCTGGCAACCCCACCGGGTGGGCAACCCGGCTATTAGCGCCGGTAAATTACATTGGCTGATTCTGGATGTGGAGGTGCGGCACCCGCACCAGGAATGGGTTTGGCCCGCCTGGATTATGCTCACGCCAAAGGATTTGGAAGACCTCACGCGGATGCTGCGGCAGAATGAGCAACCCATCTGGAAAACAAATGAAGAAATAAAGCAATGTTTTCAGCGCCTCAGTGCTTTAATCAAAAACGAAGATATAAGTCTAGTAGAATCCTGGATAAAAGTTTATATTAATACAATTTTACTGCATTTACTGAATTTATTCCGGAGTGGCCAGATTACTTTATCCCAAGACTTAACTGCCGGTAGCCGAACCGTTAAGCTGTTTATCCATGAACTGTCTAACAGTTTTATGGAACCCTGGACGCTTGAATTAATGGCGGCCCGTTGCAGCCTGGGCATTACGCGGTTTGTGCATTATTTTAAACAGCTTACCAATGCTTCGCCAATGCAATACATAACCAACTTACGGCTGGAAGCGGCGGCAGAAAAATTAAAACAAGCGCCTACCCTGCACATTAATAATATTGGCTATGATTGCGGGTTTTCCAGCAGCGAATATTTTGCAACCGTATTCCGGAAGCAGTACGGGTGCTCCCCTAAAAATTTTCGGTTGCTGCACCTGAAAACAGTATCTACGGAATAAATTAAGTTTCCTGTAAAAGCCTGCTTTAGCAGGAGAGAAGAAGAGAATACTGTGAAAAAAATATTCTTTATCAATATTCCAGCAAATTGGTAAAAGTTAAAAGACTTGTGGGTTATTGTTCCTGTTGTCCGGCCGTAATAGTGGCCGCTAAATCATCGTCTGATAGGTTATCGAACCAATCTTTTGCCAGTTCTAAACGCACCGTTTGGGCACCGCCACTGGGAGTACAAACTACCGGTACCGTGCCGACCTCTGTTTCGGCAATGGCGGCGGCCTTTTCACCGGCTTTTCCTTCTATTCCGCCGTAAGCCTGTACGCACGTCCAGGTGGTATTTTCTTTATCGGTTACTTCCCGTTGTTTCATCTGTCTGTATGGGGTAAATATAGAAATATAGGTACACGACCCCGGGGCAATTTCCGAAATCGTGCAGGTATAAGTTTGCCCTGATACTCTATTTACTACAGTACAGTTGCCTTAATTCGCATCAAGCGTTTTATTTTAATAAGGAATTAAACTAGAAGCAGCATATCTGATTGTAATTTATCTGCTAAACTCAAATCATCGGGGGTAATGATTATCTTTTTTTCCTGGCGGGTGCGTATCAGTATCTGATTATTGCGCCGGGTAGTATATTGGGTAAAACTGCCCAGCGATTTATTATAGTATCTACCGTAGTGCCCAAATAAACCTCCTACCCCAAAGGTGCGGATGGTCCAGGACATATCCGCTTCTTTCAGCATTCTTACTTCTGCCAGGTCAGCTAGCTTGATGTGTTTATCTCGGGCCGGCCTTTTAATAATTAGTTCGTCGGCCTGCAATACATAAGCCTATGGACTAAAAAGATAAGCACCCAATAAAATAACGACTAATAAAAATAATGTACCTCCTTGTACAAATAGGACAGTTAAATTACCGGCTGCTTTTGTGAACCCAATTATGCTCCTAAAGCCTGTGCTGGCTAAAAGTATTATAATAAACCAAGTCATGGTTTTCGTAAAAGAATCCAGACTGGCATTATAAATTTCGGGTTTCATTTTATTCGCATCTAAAAAAAAAATAAAAATAACTTATTAAATTTATAAATTTTAAGATTTAATTCATAACTTTTACGCTATAGTTCGGCATTTATATATACAGTACTTACCTTTTTTATGCAAAGGTATTTTGTGCCGATAGTTAAATTAGTTTAAAGTTGATTTCTCTTTACTGCACCGCTACTACAGTTCGGGTATAGATTTTTACAACTCACTACTTCTGGTTTTTTTGCTTCAGAAAAGCTGCCGAATATTGATGCAGATATCATATTTTATATAATCCGATATGAAAAAAACATTTACTCTTTTTCCAAAACTTATACGCGCTTTGCTGTTGAGTGCTTTTTTATATGCGGCCTTTTCCTTTAAACTAGCCGCTGATCCTGTTTTAAAACAGCAGGCCAATCCGGAAGCCGATACCTCCTGCCAGACGCCCCAGGCCCATTCTACCTACGTTTTTTCTAATAATGGTACCTCGGTGGTTTTGTCTTATAATGGTATCATTATCTTTACCGACGATGAGCGCGATATAAAAAGTATCTCTCCCGGCGGGTTCTTAAAGTACAGCAAAACCACCTTCGGCAACAAACGCGAAATATGCATCCAGAGCGGCTCTAACGGGGCTTTAAGCCGCAAGTATTTTGTGGGCCGGTCCGAAGAGCCTTATGAGCCTGCCGGCCACCAATGGTTAAAGGAAACGCTGCCGGAAATTATCTCTACCACCGGCATCGGGGCCGAAGACCGGGTAAGGCGCATTTACAGCAAAGCGGGCCTGAACGGGGTTATCGCCGCAATAAACAAAATAGAAAGCGATAGGGTGCAGGGCATCTACTTCGGTTACCTGATGGGCTTGCCATCCTTAAAAGAAAGTGACCTGAAAGTTGTTTTAAACCAGGTTAACCGCCAGATAAATTCGGATTACGAGAAAAGCAAACTGTTAAGGAAGGTAGCGCCCCGCTACCTGCAAAACGACAATATCAACCAGGAATACCTGACGGCTATCAATAGCATGTCTTCGGATTATGAAAAAGGCAAGCTTTTATCTTTTCTCTTACAAAACGCTAAGTTGAGCCCGGCTAATTTTACGCGGGTTTTGCCCGCCGTTACCAACATCTCTTCGGACTACGAGCAGGCCAAAGTTTTAAGGCAGGTTTTAGTAAATCCGGCCCTTACGCCGCCGGCGCATAAAGAAGTTATTATGGTTTTACGTACTGTTTCTTCCGACTACGAAAAAAACCGGGTATTAAATACTTTAATAGCTAATCCAGAGTATGTAAGCGTCAATTTTGAGGAAATAGTGAGCACTATTAACACCATGAATACCGACTATGAGAAAGCCCGGGCACTTTCTACGCTGGTTACGAAGTACAAACTCACGCCCCAAAATTATTTACAGGTGTTGCCGGTAATTTCTACTATAAACTCCAGCTACGAAAAAAGCCGCACCCTGCAAAGAATAAGACCTGCTTTACCCAC
>Ga0210040_10009983_pt1 | contig 10963 bp, 2 predicted proteins | sample CryGeyCG12114_NA_FD_185462 | JGI IMG/M metagenome (GOLD analysis project Ga0210040, IMG submission 185462) | Groundwater microbial communities from aquifer - Crystal Geyser CG19_WC_8/21/14_NA (SPAdes) (version 2) | ecosystem: Environmental > Aquatic > Deep subsurface > Groundwater | place: USA... | reverse complement strand
GCTCGATCACAATGGGGTGCCAGACCCCCTGTTGGGATTACACCAATGACACTTCCAGTTCCCTATGTTGTCATTCATCATTCAGTTATGGGCGACGGAAATTGTACCGACTTGAATTCATGTATCCTTACAGTGCAGGAAATTCAAGACTTCCATTTGGACGATAGAGAATGGGATGACGTAGGCTACACGTATTAACTGAACACATGCATGATTAAATATAATCTTTAGAATACTTTAGCATCTGATTGAGTTATATAAATTACATGTAGCCCTGAAATTTGGTCATATTTATTGTGTGTGAACATTTATCAGTATACTGACTGAGGAAAAAAGACTACGTAGAAAAATTATGCAACACTACAGTACCGTACTAAATGTTAAGATTTTAAGAGTTTCAAAATTTCCTTTTTTTTTAAATTTTTTGCACAATTTTTGCGTTTTTTCTGCAGCTTTTTAGTCGGTGGAGATGGCAATGTGTATGAAGGCAGAGGATGGGATCGCAGTGGTGCACATGCCCCACCATATAATGGAAACAGCATTGGTATTTGTCTCATAGGAGATTTCACAGGTAAACATTTATAAGTCTGTCGTATCATAAAATTTTTCATGAGCCCTACAAATCAAATATGCAAGCGTTTGGAACACAGACAAACTACCTCCACAAAAGCAAATGGATGCAGCCCAGTTGTTGATTGAATGTGGCGTGCAGAATAATTTTATTGTGGAAGACTACACGTTGTTTGGCCACCGAGATACCGGAAGTACAGAATGTCCCGGAAATTTTTTGTATCAAGAAATTCTCTCATGGCCTAATAAAGGAGAACCATAGACAGTTTCATATACAAATTTAATCCAGATGAATTAGTGCAGCGATAAAAATGTATTAAAGAAACAATTGAAATAAAATAACGAGGAAAATGTGTGTGATTTGTAGTACCTACATGTTTACTGACATGCATGCGAGAGGATGCAATTGACTTACCAATTATGCTTGGCTCACGAATCTGAATTTGACCAGATTTTTGGAACCTTTTTTTTGAGAATAAAAAATGATGTCTAAAGGAATTGAAAATAAATACGTTTTATTGTGCACAAAAAAATCATTGTTTGTGATTTAGATTGCTTCGTGCAAAACAAAAGTAATACTTTCCACAAGCCAATAATTCCAGTATTTTATATGAACAAAGAACAGTGTGAACGAGTATATTTTTGCTTAGTTAGTTATAGTTACCATTAACAGTACTACACCTCACATGTTTCATATACTGGTATTCATTTTTGCGTGGTGAACTTCGTTAGCACCATCTCTACTTACTGGATAGGACTAACAGCTAACTAGATACTAAACTAACTCGTATTATAGTCGTAACAGTTCAAGGAATTTCTATAGGCAAGTTAATTTTGGACCATAATTCAACTAAAGTACTCATACTAAATTCACAAGTGCGAAAATACATGCTTTGAAAAGTGATATAATGAATACGGTAATTCTAGATAAATAGACAAAATACAAGATTCTAGATCTAACATCCACGAGTAGTAATTTTGTTCTTGAGAACTGTACTCGTTGTCATTTTATATGCCAACTAGTGCAAGTACACCATTGTACACTATAGGTGTTGTGTTTTAAGACCTACACTTGGTCAGAACAGATTAACAAGAAAGATTTTTTTACTATTCATGATACAAACAAAGTCTAATAGAAATTCAAATAGGTTTCTTCCCAAAGACTGGCATTTTTACCACAAATTAATTTTCAGTACAGTAAATCTCGTGAAACCGAGAAAAAGTGTAGACTTTCTTTTACAAACGTTTGACAAGAGACCATCCAGCAATATTGGATTTTTCAAAAATATTATGCTTTACACTGGGAGATTATTCGTTCCATTTTCTTTTGCTGATTCCCTGCCTTTCACATGAGAGTCCATCTCAATGATTTCAACTTCATCCGATGACAAAGCCCGAAGGACATGTTGATACAACAAGGCTGCTGCCATTGCTCCCAATATTGGTCCAACCCAAAACACCCAATGATGCTCCCAATGGCCAACCACAATAGATGGTCCCAAAGATCGTGCTGGGTTTAAACTTGCTCCTGTCAATGGACCCTGGATGAAAAAAATTTAAATCAATTTGATTCAACCAGTGATGAAACTATAGGGCAGAAAGTATCCACATATTCATTAATCCAAACAAGTTTGTACTAATAATATACGACTGACAATATGTTGTGTTGCGATTCGTAACTACTGTGGATCGGTTTGCAAAATAATTAAGTTAGCCAGAAATTTGTACGTGTTTCATAACTTTAATACTACAAAAATGGAGGCTATTGTTAGATGCAAGGAATTTAGCAACCGAAAAATGGTTTTCTCAAAAACACTTGTGTTAGGAAAGTGTTCTCACCTCTGTCAAACTGCTCTACAGAATATTGTGCATTTGATATTTTTCTATCGCATTTGCCATCCAACTAACAATATAACGCGCAACAAAGTAATAAAATTATATATATAGAATGGCTCTCACAAACCTTCCTTTTATGGTTCATTTGGGCAGACAAAGAGTCTTAAATCAAAATACCACAAATAATTTCTACAGGTGACAAAAGGGCGTTCATCACGTACACGAAATATAAATCATGCACCAAACAATTGAGATTGTATTTATTTTTAGTATGTTACATTATTATCATGTAACTCACGCCACACAAGACGAGTGCAGCCACACAGATGCCAACAGCCAAAGGAGATGACCCTTTCACATCCGTGCGATTTTCATCACCAGTCCCAAAAATGACCAAAACGAGCAGGAACGTGAGCATGAACTCAATGCCCGTACCTTGAAGAGGTGTAATTTGTTCAGCCAACTTGGTGATTCCGAATTCCCCTCTGACGAGTTCAGGTGTCAACGCCTGTACAAACAAAACAAACCCTGTCAGTCAAATCAATGGATATCATTCACTACCACACAATCCTATGATGATTGCAACTTGGTTAGGAATAGTTGCCAGTGACAAAGAGTGGCTAACAATGACTTAAGTTCAACAACAATGCTATACAGGTACACCATTATTATTATTCTTATATAACTTACTGCTGCCACATGTTGATACCTAAAATAAGTTAAGTTAGCAACGTACAAGTATTAGAGAATGTGAATGACATCCTCTACTCACAATAATGGTGGTACACATGTTCTTAACCTTATCCATCCATCAGTGGCTGAAAAGAGTGGTGGAAATTGAATGACAGGCATAAGGCATCATTAGGTTCGTAAATTATAAATTGTGTCGACCTAGAGCTCCGATACTTTTCATGATTGTAACAATATTTTTTGCCTCTACACTTGGGAGTTGGGATCAAATTCATTCAAGAAAAAGAGTGATGGTAAACTTGTTACATTAATGATCGAATTGGGGCTTGAGTAATGATAATTTACTTAGTTAGTTAGTTAGTTAGTGTGGAGATAATTCAACATATAGGGATTAGAATGGAGTTTACAGTTGGCAATAAATAGAATTGGGTGTTCAATCATGACTTTTGTAAAACTCCCTTTCTTGGATCAATAGGTTTCCTTGAATTTTTCCGATTTTTAAGCCCAACAAAGAATACATTTGTACGGATGGGATGAATGTTGAATGACTTGAGTGATTGAATAGCGATTCAGTGAATATTGTCATTCATAACATTACTTCTAGTCTGCATAATTAGGGATGCTTAATAATGTGAGATTTTGTAGGGTTAGGAACCTTATAATATGTAAATTAAGCTTTGGTCTTATATAACTAACTAGCTTAAGCTTGTTAGAGCAGGTTATGTTCGTATGTATAGATTGTAACTAACGACTTGGTTTCATTTTCGTTGAAACCGACTGATTACGATGTTAATTAATTAGAGCAGTGATGACTAGTTCAGTCGATTTGTTCCATTATTGTAACTGTTTTAGGCTGTTTAGGTAGATTTAAGGTAGCCAAAAATGTTGATTCATTAATTCTTTGCATGATTCATTTACCTATCCATTTCCACTACTTTTGAGACTTGCATCAACCTTGACTAATGTTGGGAGAAGTGACAGACAAGTTGAACAGACGACTTGGCTGAGAGTTTAGTTAGTTTACTGCTATCCCTCAAGTTTAAAACACTGGGCCACATTGTGTACAGTTTATTGCAAAATTTACTTCCACGTGCCGCCCCAAATCTTTGGGGACCTAGGACACTTGGTCATTTTGCAATCTCCGTGATTAGTTTAGGTATCTAACTAACTTGCTAAGGACACAAACAATCTGCAGGCAAAGCATTAAAAAAATATTTTTTTTGCTGAATTTTAATTGCCATCATCTCATTTTCTATAGCTGAAAGTTCAACGCTCTAGTAATGAATAAAACTAATCATATTATTCGTAATGTCAGCATTCTCATAATTGCAATGCAAAGGGAGTGAGAATTTAATACTTTTGCAACCATATGCATAAAACTTACTAACAAGGATGAATGTCTACCTTGTCATAATCCTGAAAAAAAGATAATTCCCTATTCATGTCATCAGTAAAGAGTTTAAGCTCCTGTTAATTATTACAGAAAAATGGGTATTGTTGATTATGCATATTTTCTTCTGTTTATAGCAATACTAATATTAGACGGTAGGAGAATTGAGCTGCATATAATCCCAGAGATCCCAGACAACCTAATGAAGTTATTGCATGGTGTATAGAAGGATACATCACTGGCTAGAAAATATATTTATACCACATCTTATCTTTAAGTTCGTTAAGAATGACAATACAAAAAAGGCTAATACGAGAACATTAAATTGTAATCAACAGTTTGACCCTCCACAAATCCACAATAGCATACCAAATGATTACCTGTACCGATTTTAACAGATACTATTAATCTATTCTCCACATTTTAACTACGTTCTGACCTATATATATTTCCAAGTTTTTCCTGCTTAGATGAGAACATAGGTTTTCAGTCTAATGACTTGAAAAAACTCACTTGTAACAAAAAAGCTCCAGCTGTTGTTCCCATACATTGTGTGATGATGTACAGTATGGCTTTCACCAGTGGAATCCTTCCTGTAATCAGCATGGCAATTGTGACGGCCGGATTTATGTGACAACCGCTTACATGTCCAAGTGACTGCAATCAACAAGAGATTCATAAATAGATGCGCTTTCATTGAATGTATTGACAACCCTATCTATCGGTTATGATAATGATCTTATTCATTTCCCTATGCAAAGTAATCTGCACCACTATATAGTATACAAAATAATATGGTGACCTAGCCTTAAACCAATCGGCAGATCTGGTAAATTATATACGGTAGAGGAGAATTCCATGTCAGATTTTATGGCTTAAATCACTATTTAACCTTGCTTATATTCCTATTTATCAACTCATCAATACATCAGCTAATTAAGCAAATAAATTATCTTTACCATGTATTATCTTCATTTCACTATAAGGAAGATAGTAATGCTGCTATTACGCACGGATGGGTAAAAATTCATGAATATTCTAGCTACAGTATTCCGTCGTCAGATGTATGCAGGGCGTATGTTTTTTCTCGTTGTAGTCTTATAGGGTAAGTCAGTGTCAACAGGACAAGATATTGTACATTACATATTATGTTGATGATGTAACAAAAGGGTACGTGACCATTTGCAGAAGTTTAGTATTATTTAAGGTTTATATTATGAGTGAGGGTGGAGATGTTGGGATAAGCAATGTGTGTGTTCGAAGATGCAGCACTGGGATTTTTTGCTTGCACAATGATGGCATAAGAGAGAAAGGTCATTGTTCCACATTGTTTCAGCTGTGGAACACTAATTGAATGAAATATTGATGAAGGACCTCGGCCAATAATTTGTTTTTATGCTTTGTAAAGCTTCAAGATTTTCGGGACCCATTTAATGACTTCTCTGTTTCGGCGTCTAATTAACTCATTATACAGTATATTGTCGTAAGTTGTTTCAGTGTGATTGCATAGCAAGAATTGAAGTAAACCATATTGACAGTGAAATTATATGGAAGTGAGACTTTTAAAGTTATTTTATAGGATTAAATTGTGTTTAAAATGTGGGCATAAGTTAAAGCCACAAAGTTTTTATCAATATCAGAAAGAATAGTTGAATCTGTCTCGTACTTAAAAATTCGATTTTGGTGGCGTAAATATTTCAGTAGGGTACATTGGGGTATGATAAAGAGCAATGATAAAAAATATAATTTAGTGGAGAAAATATATACTTTGAGAAAGATAGATCATTTACCATTCTGGTTGATAGTGGTCTGGCCAGTGACGTAGGTTTAGAAAAAATACAACGTAAATGAAGACGATTTTCCAATCAATCATCATTCTAATGCTCATATTTTGTGCTTGTCTTTTCCATCTTTTGATACAGTAATTATGGTATAAATGAAGCCACTACTATTCAGAACTTGAGCATGCCTTAATTTGATAAGCTGCAGCATAACGTATAAGTATGCCTTACAACCTATACAAACTTAACGCAACATATACATAATTGTGTTTATTAATTAATTTATTAATTATATAAGGTGTCAATTTAGTCAGTAACAGGAATAATCATGTCCCTTGATAATTGATGAAACGAGAAAATGGACCACAGATAACCCTATCAGAACATTTGAGTGAGATTATGCATGATCGCTTTAAGAGCTTATGTATGCCTCGCAAGGGCACATTAAAAAACATAATATAATGTACTGAATTGTATTAAGTTATGCTTTGCATACCGTAAATCCGATATTAAAACACCTGGTGTTATATTACTTCGTAGACTCTTATTAATGAGGAACAATAGAGGGTGAAGTTATGATATTAATGGGGGTTTTAATACCAGGTTTACAGTATACATTTAAAATGGCTCCTATAGAAAGCAAAACTTATAGACTTGCGGCATCATTTCATCTTTTCAAGTAGCCAGTTTCACGAACACCCCACATGCTTTTGACAATAAGTCACTATTTTTCTTAAAAAGGGAAATTAATTCATATAGTACAATCAATCAGTAGACATTAGTTGATATCCAGTCAGACGCCAGAGTCAAAACATTTAATACTTATAGTTACAAGTATGAGCACTAACTTGTGGTCAAAGCATAAGCATGACCCTCTGCTGACCCCAATATCTAATGGCAGTCTCAAAAATTCCAGTTGCAAAAGAAATTACACGACATATTTTTTACGGAAATACCTACATTCTGTCTGTTCATGTAATTACATGAAAGTACATATAATATAAATCTTGAATAACTATCAATTTACGATCCGACTTCCTGCGTTTTCACTTTGTTGCTTGGCTTGCATATTCTTGTTTTTTTTTTGTCTCGTGTAATAAATTTAATGACGGGTAATGAAATAATCCGAGGCTTCTCATTAAATCCTTTATGAATCTCGAATTTCATTTGCACATAATATGGTTCGTTTTCTACACATAATTTCCGGCGATATTTTTTAAAATGGAGTAATACTTTTAAAAATTTTCCTCACCTGTGCCAAAGTAGCGACAACAAATCCCCAGCACAGAGACACACCCGTAGGATTCAGAGGTTTGGGCTCCACCACATAAATGTTCACACCGCATCCAATTGAAATGAGTAGCAGAGAGCCCAGAAATTCAGCCACCAAACTTCTCCAAACAGACTTTGTAGGCATCTTCATAAACTCTTCTTTAGCACCCATTTTGCTCTTCAGATCATGGATCTTCCCCATATTACTGTGCAGAACGGCTGTAGATATAAAAAAAGTCGTTCGTGTATTGTTTAAAAAATTTACCCAACCATTAGGATGACTAGGCAAAGCATTATAACCAACAGTTGAGTCTCCAGTTTGCTCTGCATTCACTCTAGAATTACTACGGCTCTTATGTGGCAACAAAGAACTCTTATTTTTCTCCTCCTTTGATAACAAAAGTCCTTTTCTTTGCCTTCTTATAAGATTTTCGGCCTGAGGCAAAATTGTAGTGGACTCATTCCCAGGAATACTACTACTACGGTTAGTTTTGCTTTTACCACCCGAGAAAAAAGAGTTAGTAAGATTGGCAAGCGGGTTCCAAAAAATAAGTGTGGCAAGTCTATTTTGAGAAGGGATAGGAGTTTCCCTATCTTCTTCTATAGAAATAGTATGAATTTGTTGCAACGGAGATGGGCTCGAGATAACATGAATTTTTTCTTCAGCCAAAGTATCCTGTTGTGGCAAGGAGGAGGATCGGTGAGGAGTAAAAGCCGCTGTTTTAGACACAGCTCGATTAAGTTCCAAATTTTCCGACATGCATAAGCTTTTTTTGTTCAACACTCTACCGTAGCAAGTCTTAGGTAAGAGCAAGAAGGTTAGTTGAGAAAAAAAGCGGGTGAGTTTTCCAGATTGACAGAAGACTGTTGATATCGCAGAATTAGGAAAAACAGCCCAATTATTTTAATGAACAAGGTCACGCATCAGACATAATAATAAGATAGCATGGAACAATACGCGCTCTTTTCTTGCTGTGTTAGTTTCCAACGTATGCATGAAATTACACAATTATACGTGGGCGTTAGATGCACACGAACCAAACAAATAATAAGGAAAAGTTGTAGATTTCAAAGTCCAGTTAAATTACCTGGACAGGCTGATAAGTGGCTAAATTTCTGCGTCGAAATTAAGAAACACGATAAATGAACGATACCTGTTTTGCGTAAAAATTTGCATGAGATGTTAAACCGGTTTAGCTATATAAGATTTGCGTTTCTGTCTGGACACTTGGACACCACTGAACTGACTGGATAAGAGTTTAAATTGTACACACAAGAACTGTAAAATCCAGGAAGCCAAATATAGTAAGTATACACCTGAGTGAGTTTTAAAACGCAAGGGTTACATGGAAATCCAGTGTCGTGTATTAGCACACACAGGCATACATCACATACATGAAACAATAAATTGTTACTGACTATGAATGTGCTCGTATATAAGTTATCGTTGCAACTGATTAGTTATTGATAAGCGGGTGAACCAACTTTTACATTTCACAATATGAAAAAGTTTTTTTTTTCGGGGTTTCACAATCAACAGAACTGACAAAAATTTTCATTCCAGCACGCAATTTTCTGTACACACTTTTTTATTACGGCTCGCACAAGAGTAATGACAAACTAAAGTCTAAACCTGATTTGTTTCACTCATTTATTTACTCCCATTACTTTATGCTATACATGATCATATTAGTTTGTGCAGATTACATTTATGCCATTGTGAAGCTTTGAATTGACCATAGTTAGTTAGTTAGTTAGTTAGTTAGTTAGTTATGGGATCAACAAGTATTTGGCTTAAGTATGTGAATAGTATTAGAGAGATAGAGGAATTCATAAATCTACTAAATTACCAACTAACTACACTATGGGACTATGAAAGTGTGATATGTGTGTTATGTTATGTGGTTGGGCAGTGTGCTGGTTAGTTTTGCATACTACTCCTGCGGTTGGCCTGCAGTTTAGTTTTTAATAGTTAAATTGTTGTGTTAGGTTCATTAGGTAGGCGAGAAATGCATTCTGCTTCGTGTAACAAGTACACTCGTAAACATTATTGTGCAGTTAATTGCAAATTGAGTATTTGAGTTAACTCAATCTATACACGTTGTTCATATGTAGGGAAACTTGTAAATTAGTTGGCAACATAACTAATCAAGCAAAATTGACTTGAAAAAAGGGAAATTTCGGTACCTTATGCTACAATAATCTTTTAGAAATGGAGATCATTACAATTTTTGTTATATAGTTTGTCCTTTTTCAAAAGAGTCTTAACCTATTAAATATTACTGTAAACAATATGCAGTAAATGCTACTTGAGTACAATGCATGCAAATATTTGCATGGCTTTTGCACTTGCATTATAATATGCGAAAAGTGCAACGAAAAGTGTGAATCCGTGATTGCCGCAGCTTTGGCACAGTAATAAATCATAGGACAAGAATGCCATGGCTATGGTAGGTAGCAAGCATTAGATACAGTATCATTGTTTCGTTAGTTTGGCACTGTACACTTTTACTCATCATGAAAACATCACTACAGAATCTGTAAATGTGTGTTAAGTCTACAAAATGTGAGAAATGCGTACAAAATAAGCTTTATACTGACTTTACAAGTCATCAACTAACAGTAAAGACTAAATTGTGAATGTGACCACACAAGATTATTATTAACAGCTTTTCGGCATCCCTGCTGAGCTATTATTATGTAGTTTATGTTAAGGTAGTTGAGTAGACCCGATTTAAAAGATATCATTGTCTTTTAATGAATCGAATCACATAGTGAGAGTGAGTGATTTACAACTGTGAGATGCATAGAACTATTAATTAGGTTGCTTACTGAAAAATTGGTAATCAGGTGGCGTTAATCCGACTCTGTTGTTGAACTTGCCGTTCGGATACATTCGGGATTGGAATAAAAACAAAGGATTTAAGCCGAATGGTTTTTAGAAGCACAAAATTTTTAAGGAGTAACCACTATCGTAATTGGATCTTGAACAAACTCGAAATGAAAGGTTTTGAAATTGGTTTGAAAATTGGGAAGACGATTACACTGTAATGGCATTCCATCAATCAAATTGCTCATTTATTTTCCTCCGAAGCAGGTATTAATAGAACAATCGTTTCACATAAAAAATTTAATCTGATGGAGATGGATTATTTGAATCCAAATGTCATGATCAAGGAAATTTGGCTTTCATAAATTACTGTAACATAGTGATCACTTTTGTGTACTTTTTTGTTTGCAACGCACTGCGTAGGGAAACTTAAAACCAACCCGATGATTTCAGGAAACCGAAACAATAAAAACGATTGCATGCCGCAAAAGTTTGCAAAATAGTATATTATTCCCCTAACTTGTTTTTTTGCTCCTTCTATTATGGCATTAGACTGACGATCCGTTATACTGAAATTGATTAGATACAAAAAAA
>Ga0210040_10009982_pt1 | contig 10963 bp, 6 predicted proteins | sample CryGeyCG12114_NA_FD_185462 | JGI IMG/M metagenome (GOLD analysis project Ga0210040, IMG submission 185462) | Groundwater microbial communities from aquifer - Crystal Geyser CG19_WC_8/21/14_NA (SPAdes) (version 2) | ecosystem: Environmental > Aquatic > Deep subsurface > Groundwater | place: USA... | reverse complement strand
CCTCTTCTTGAACACGAACCTAAAGCAAACTAGAGTCAGTCTATGTTGGTTTGCGCTCATGAAACGAACTCACAAAACCTCCATTCGGCTTTGTAGTACTACAAAAGTTCGATCGAAAAATCTTGTCTGCAACTACCATTGGATATTATTGCCAGCAACATTTGCTGGAACTCTTACTACTAGTGACAGTTAGTTAAAAAAGTGTATTAATTTTTTCTCCGGTTGCGAATATTATTATATATTGTGTGGAAAAGAAAGCGAATTTCTTGGTTTGCATTGCAAACGGAAACTGGAATTGTTATATCATCCAATAATCATCCTGTTTTCAATTCCTGTTATTGTTCACGACTTCACATCAGTGTCTCATACAGATTCTGGAGAAACAAACAAGACAGGATTTTAAAAAGGCGTACGAATTCCTTCTTCAAATGTCATCATATATTGTGCGCTAGGAAATCTGCAAATGACATTGGATTGTTGTCGTTGGATTTCATGCGAAATCTTTCCTAACGGACTACGAAAAGACTTGTGTCCATCATCATAATAATAATAATCTATAGCAGAGTTGAGTGTCCGTCTTTGTGTAATACTGGAAGAAGAACGTGAATTTTTTTATCACCTACTGTGAAGCAGTATTTATGAAGTAATAGTTGGTTACGTACTACTACTGGAATAGTGAAGAAGTCATTGGAATTTTTTTCGCTTGCGAAAATAGAGGAATCCTTATTTCAACACACAACTCTAAAATCTTCGTCTGTCAACAAATATAGAGTGAGTTGAATGTTCTTTTCTGGTTTTGATAGTGCCAGCAGTAAGTAACAACCATCACTGTAGACTTCTCCAGTTTTGTTTGAAGACAGATACGAGTTTAAAGAAAACATTGCAACTTCCATTCATTCCTCTGTATGCGCACATTTTATGCCTGTGCTGAAGAAAAACATCATCATCATCACCATACCAAATAGAGTGGAAAAAATCAGCAAGAAAAAACATTCCATTTCTACCGAAAGTAAGTACCGTAACCCCTAGTTGTGAAAAACTAATACATTGTATGTAGTTGGTTAGTTAGTTACCAAGAAAAAAGCCGGTAGTTGATTTAAACCGTCCGTATAGGAAATCAAAATCGGCAATATAATGAAAATCTAAAATTGCTATAGTGGTAATATCTTTTAACCCGAAATCTTGGTTGGTAAACATACCAAAATCCTTGGTCAATCCCGGTCTCCAAATTTTATTACTACACTGCCAATTTGACTGGACCGGTTGTAAACTAAACCCGAGAAAAAAATCTCTTGTTCTTTAGTATTACCGTGATCAGCACAGCTGATGATAACGGCACTTACTTTTCATCATCACAAAAACCATTCACATAAATAAAAGGAATCAGAATTATTATTGAAAAAACTGGCATGCGCTACTTGAGGACACGTGTACATGTTCCACTGTTTCTTTTTATGACAAGTGTTAAAAGTGGCAAAAACTTGTGTATGTGTCTTTCTCCTTGGGAAGTCCATAGGCCAAGTTGTTTTAAGTACGAAAGTTCACAACTTTTTTCATCTCCTGATTTATGTTAGTACTAACTGAGTGTGACGCACAAAGTGAAAAATTTTTGATTCCAAATTAGTTAGTTAGTTTAGAGCATCAGAAATTTTCCGATTGCAGTTTTAATTTAACTACACTAACATACATAGTCGATAGTTTCTAGTTTACTACTACAAAAATAAAGAGTCGATACTAACCTTCTGCTGCTAATAATGCAGTCGTCTGTCAATTGTAGTTCTATTTTAACTTTTAGTTAGTATTATTAACATTTGTAGTAAATTCTATTTGCAACTTATATTCCATTTCCCCAGCTCGACCAACTAGGGGGAATATTTTTTGTATCTCACTCATCACATTTCTTTGAATTAATATTGACATTAAGTAGTGAATTCTAACATGCCGTGTGTACCATTATCGATCTTACTTCACATGTTTTCAAGTAGCATTTGCCAAAGAGGTTTACTAAATACTTATAGAATCCTTGTTTATGCCATGAAATGAGCCTTGTAGCTATTAGTGCTATCATAGGCTCATTAAAACTAACCATGTTTTACCATGTTCATTCACTTTGGTTTTTGAAACGAACGGGGCTTCACTCCATCATTACTTTTCAAGTATCCTGTCATCATCTCCCCGGGAAAAAAATATCCGCATCATGTCATCATCATTTTGTTCACACAAGTACCATGATAGCTGAAGAGTAAAAAACGCATAAAAATATGTGTACATTTATCTCATTATGTGTCTTTATTTGTTATTTTCAAGATTTCTAAACTACTTGGATTGAACGGTTTTACTGTGTTTGAATTAACCTGGAAACTAACAACCATTGAAAGTTCAGTCGGCTGCTGATTAACAGCACAACAGTTTCTGGATCTACACATATTGTGTGAAGACCGCTCCTGTGTTTCCTATCAATACAAACAAATAGTTTTAGGAAAGTCAGTGCAGTGCAAGGATTTTTTTATCTGTCTTCAGTCGTAGATAAGAGACCGGGAGCCAAAAACAACACCCAATTTTGTTCACTCATCATCATCCGCTGTGGTTATTCGGTAAGCTGAGCAAAACTCCAAGTCTATACGGTCTCCATTTAATTCCTTTCTGGACTTTTGTCTCACTTTGGGAACTAATAGCATCGCATAGGACTGTAGGATTTTCTCTATTATGTTCAGAATTGAATCAGAGTTAGAAATACTGGAATCTCCTATTTTCTGTCTACTCAGCAAAAAAAGATTCACTTGTTTTATTTTGCCCTTTTTTTCGCGTCTTCCATTTTCCATTCATTCAATCAATGTGTAGTAAATGGAAATGCGTTAAACTTCCCCCCTTTTGATCGTCATCACGTGGATAGGAGTTCCTTGCTCGTTTTCAAGTTGTACAGCACTCAATTCCATTAGTTGGTAGAAATTTTTACTCAATTCCCTCGTTTTATGGTAATTGAAGCAGAAAAATTTCATACCCTTGTGACTTTATTTAACATTGGGAATCATTATTGCGTCTATGAACTTAAACCAAGGTAAGGTGCGTTTAAATAGAAGCCAGCAGGACTATAGAAGTAAATCTGCATTTTTTTGGGTTCATAATAGAGCCATGGACCCTTTGGTCCCATTGTCATGTAAAACGGAGCCACTTACTTTCCAACTAACTGCTTTATTTACTGGAAGCGGTCCGTTGTGATTTGTAGATGAGACTAATCGGTGCATTTGAAATGTCTCTCAGGTTGTTGGAAACTTTCCACAATTCATGCCATGCAGGCAGTCCGGATTATTATTATTATTTTATTGTGCTCTCACTCACTCTCAGTTAGTTTTCCATCTTGGACTAACTAAGGTTTGTATTATGTGGGAATACCGTTTTAGTTAGTTGCACGTTCCAGGTACAATTCCATTATTATTTACTTACTTACTTAGTACCCTTGAAAAATTATCACGTGTCAGCTCACTTTGTGTCCATATGAGTTTAGCTAGTTATAGTTAGTTAGTAAAAGGAAGCTCATGTTAGAAATGTGTGTTGTTGTCAAGCTGGGAGATGAACCGTGTTAAATCTCATATGCACCTTTAGGGCAGGAGGGAAAAAAGATTGGATTCGAGTCAAATGCTCCGCAGTTAAACCTTTTTTTTTCTTTCTGGAGGAACAGTTTTCCTTTTACTGTTTTACATAAAGGGCACGGAGAGAATGAAAGGATGTGAGGTTCAACGGAGAGATGTGATTTACTTGGTTTTTTTGTATACAGGTAGGATGACTGTATCTTAAAACTAGTACAGACCGTGAAGAAATAATCTTTAGACTGTGTTTAGTTTGTCAGGTAGGAAAAATTATATACATGCTGACTCTAACATGTTACTGCCGCAAATAATAAGAATGTTGTGTGTATTTTTCCGAATGCAGGTAAACATGCATTCATAAGTTTTTTACTTTTCTCCTATTTCATCATTTCATAATATATGCTTTGTCTGCTGTCTATATATAAAGTATGAGTAAAAGCGAATCATTATCCTTTGTTTGTATTAACAAATAAGTCTGCTCATTTATGTATGAAAATAGCAATTTTAAGATTGCATGTAGTGAATTCTAAGGATTTTTTAGACTCACTCAGTCAGTATTAGGCGCTAGAGTAGAGTTGAGTTTGGTAGGTTTTTTTTTGCTATAGCTTGCAATTACGTATCTGTGTTATTTTGGCACACAAAAATACCCTAGTAAATTGAGATTTGCCTCTGTGTACAACTAAAATGTCACAAACTGGAATTGCTTTCTCAAGTCAATACGTTATTTTTTTTGCTCTCTCTCTCTCTCTAAAGGTATACAATGATTGTCAGGGAGCAGGAACAAGAGAGCTTTGTGTTCCAGTTTGCATTATTATTACCATTATTTGAGCTTGTTCTACCGTGACAATGATTTCCATTGAACCTGGCTGTGCAGAGGTTACCCTACTCTTATTTTGTTGTTGTATTGTGTCATTATTGTTTGCGAGTAGTAGTGAATGCAGTTCATACATAGAAGGCTAGCTACATGATTTCGAATAGAGTTTGAATTCTATCACAAAAGAGCTCTATTATTTTGTGTACAGTATGTCTACGTAGGCAGCTCATGGTTACACAGTGATTGATGAAGTATTGTGCTCGTGAGTGACTGGAACTTTTTAGTTAATCTTGTTATTTAATTTTTTCTGTAAAGTGATAGCGCAGGATACAGTTTTTGAATTTGAATGGTTGAGGACTAAATGATAATGGAATTTGATTTTAAAGTGTTGGAGATTAATTTTTACTTTGGCGTTGTTTTTACGTGAATATTTAACTATATATTGACATAGTGGTGGAAAGAAATTTTTTTATACAAAATTTTGGCTCTGTTATCAAAATGATGCTCGCATGTTGAAAAAGATTAATCAAAGCACGTTAGATTATTTACTGTAAAAGATTTTGACGCTCATTCGTAGTTCCAGTAAACGGAAAAAATCACAATTCGATCTCCTCTCTTAAAAGCATACACACTCGAAAAAAACGTAGGCAATGAACAAGTAATATTTCTATTTGTTATTTATCATTTGTATTACAACTGAAGTCGAAGCTTTTATAAGGAAACTTATATCCACGTACCAAAACTAGACTGACGGATGTTGTGTCTTTTGAAAAAAAGTAGCAACGGGTCAGAAAAAAAGCATACAAGTTGATGCGGTATCATAAGTAAAAGGTAACTTAAGATCAAAAGAAAAGGAAATGAAAGTCTTCTTTTTCCTTTAAAGTATAAAAGTCTGTTTTTTAACCGGAGAAGCCTGTTTTCAACATTCGTTTAAACAAGAAACGTACACAGCTGCATTCTGCAGTAAGAGAAATGCACAAACTTAATGCTATAACTAACTAACCATGAGCTTTTTTTTTGGAAATCCTTTTAAAGGAAAGTTGTGCAGACTTTGAGTGAGTGAGAGGAGTAATAAGTACAGAAAAAAATGTTGCATGTATCTCTGAATGATAGAAAATTGTTGTGAAAACTGTGCTCACGTAAAATTGTAGAGAGAGAGGGGAGAAAAAAGGAGAACAAGAGAGAGAGAAAGGAAATCATAATGACGATGATATCTTTATTCCCGTTCTTCAAATCATAAGAATATATAAATGGAGGAACACACGCACAATAACAATATATATAGCAGGCAGTGAAGAAAGAGAGATACAAATAATAAATGGAGCTAAAGAAAGAATGTGCAGCAGCCAAGAAATGATATTAGAAATAACATGTTTTTATAGGAGCATTCATAAATAGTGTATTCTTTGTTGGATGTAGTGTACCATTGGTTCAAATAGTTTTTTTTATATAATATGCACTGATCATGTTACGCGTTTTGTTTTTATTTGGTATGCACGTGGTCTGGTAGCAAGCAAGGGGAGTTTTGAGTTTTGCTCAGGCTGGAGCCAAGTTTAAGACAAGTTGACGATTTTTTGGGGATTTTTTTAATTAGTGACTTCAGGATGATTGGGGCGTAATTAGTTTGTAAATTTAGGAAAGCAAATTTAAATGTTTTTGGATTTAAATTTCAAAAAAATGTAAGCTTAACTTTTGAATTCACACTGGATTTACTTGTTTCTGTGTCGGTAGTGTTGCTCTAATGTGGACTAATGTAAACAAAAAAGAGGCACAAATCATGAGGAAATGCTCATAACTATTCAGACTGCAGCCGGCAGCCCGCATTCCATATCCACGTACCCCAAAGTCAATAGCCGAGACCCAGGAAAAAGTCCATAGTGCAAGTAAATGCATCAGAACATTGGTACTGATAAAAAGTAATGATAACAAACGATGGCACGGACGAGTAGAAAAAAAATGAAACGGAAAAGTGAACTTTCACTTTTGGCCAAATGGACACCCAACATGGATGGAAGAAGAGTCATTTGAGAAAAGTTTTTTTTATATCATATCTGGCTCCGTATGGGACGCAATATGTAGAGGAAAAAATGTTTTATAACTGACTGAACAAGGAGGAAGAGTCTTTACACTAAATATGTATTCGTAGGAATCTTATGAGAGAAAAAAAATGGGTTGTGCATGCATACATTATTATGCGGGAGCTATAGTGGGTTGTGCACATGATGATATTTTATTGTACCAGAATGTGAAACAAGTCCGTATATGGGATCATTGGGACAATCTCTGAAAGCGCAAAAAAGTGAATCTTACTGAATCTCGCATGGTTTTTATGCTGACTCCACTACTTAACATATATCTTACCACAAGTGGTATATAGAGGGGAAAGCTTTGTGTGTACACTTCATTTTCTGTTGCGATATAAGTTGGTTGGTTAGGGTTTAACCATGGTGGTAGAGTCCCATGTTTTAATCAATATGTGGCTTGATTTTAATTAATTGGGAAAAATTCAAAACCCCGTGTGTATAAAAGTTTTTGAGGGTGCTTTAGCTGTAGGGGAGAAAAGTGACTACATAATAGAATTTGCTGTAGAATTGGTGAAGCACAACGTCTTGTGGTGCGTTGTAAGTGTAGGGTTGAGTTTGTGTCTTTGTTTTAGTAATAGAATTGAAAGTAGGCATATTACTATGCAAGAAAGTTTATGTGGGAAGCAATAATTCAAGAAACAATAATATTAAGGGACAGAGTTCTCCTTTATTTTCTCCAGTCTGTACGTTGGCCACGGAAATGAGATAATGCACAGTGTCACATTACAATGATTAAATGGAAAGTTTAAAACAATGCACATTAATTGTATATGCACAAGTCTTTGTCACTTGAAGTTTCTTCCATATTTGGCGGCGAGAAAGTGCATTGTTGCAGTTTCCCTATATATTCTTTGGTTTGCTTTGGTATATAGTATTTACATGTGTGGATTTAGTAAGTTGGTTGCTGGGAATCCCAAGGCGTTCATAAGTTAAACTTGAGGAATTTCTTAGATGTGTGCGTATGATATAGAATGAGGGGCTGCATATATTGAGTTTCGGGCAGATTGGAACTCAAGTTTTGAAAAAATTCTCAAGTCAGTTGAAAATGGAGTGTAGTGGAATTATTGTGCTCATGATGAAATCATGAGAGACTTGTCGTCACGGCTTTAACTTTTTGAAAAGAACCACTTTAACTCACTCAGTGAGTTAGCAATGGTGTTTTCCCCATCTCTGTTTTTTCGATGCACTCTTCTAGGAAAGTTGGGTGCGTGTGTGACTAAATTTTGTTTGTATTTATAAAAGTGTCTCCCGTAAATAGATACGACTTTTACTTGTGTATAGACATAGAATGTTCCCCTAGTAAGTAAGGCATCTTTTAAGAAAGTCTCCCGGGAGCTGATGAGTCTCTCTTCTAACTTAAGGCGAGTAAAAAATGGAGCAAAGAAAAGATGCCGACTGACTGACTTAGACTATGAGTTTGTGTATACTCACTGTGTGAACTATATAGTATTCCTTTTGGGAATGAAATGGACACTTTGAAGAGCAATACATCACTTTAGTTAGTACGTGTACGGACCGACTTTAAAGACTTGTTAGCTCTTATCACATCATAAAAGTGGAGAGTACACTTTCCTCTGGTTAGTTATGAAATATGGATTCGGATTTTATAAGGCTCTTATTACGTTGTACAGTACATAGTAGGGAAAGTTACTTGCACCGTTTTATTATTATGTGTTTTTCAGAGTTTCGTCTCTTCATAAGTGATAACACATAACAGATACAGTAGTTTGTAAAAAATGCTAGTAAGTATTCTGCGAGGAAAGACTAACTAACTAACTAACTAATTAAGTATGGCGAATTGAAGGTTCCGTAGATTTGGTTCATTAAAGGTTGCTAATGATATTATTCGTAGTACACGGTGCGCGCAGCTTTTTCGTGTAGGTAGTTTTAGTTGGTTAGTTATTTTGAGCGAGTGAAATTAAAGTTGAGAAGAAGATTGTGTTTTCTTTAGGAAATTAGCCCTTTGGACTGTTTAAAAGGAAAGTTGGTAAAATAAATTAGAGTGGAAACCAGAGTGGTCTCGGTTTGGTTAGCCTGCTCCTGTTACTTTTGTTCATTGGCCTGAGAGCGCAATATAAAAAGGCTTTAATGGTTTGTTTTTGTAGCCTACTGGATTTCGGTTGTCCACTCAATCAGAGCTATTGCATTTTTAAATGCAAGTTAGATTGCTTTTACTTCAATACTACTATTCATCGGTAAAGTTTGGCACACTTGTGGGTCTTTTACAGGTTACACGTTTCTCAAGTAAGGTTTTCACATATATGTAATGATGGTCATACACACAAGATAACTAACTAGTAACTTGATATATTTTCTGTGACATTTGTTAGCTAAGAACTTGGTTGCATATAGTGGTTTGTGCGTATTTCAGCAATTTATACGCCGCACAAAACCATGGGAGTAAACCCCAGAGTTCACAATGATGCATGAACACAATTCACACGAAAGTTTTTGAGGCTTGGAGTTAAAGTTACTCACTAAACAGTCGGCTGGTCTTACATGATGAAATGAAATCAAGAAAAGTTTGTTACTCTGTAAACCAAGTGCTTTGCATGTGTTCACTGGGACTAACTTTGAATATAGTAAGTTTCAGTACTTGGAGCCAGATTAGCGGTCCACAACTTTCTCATAGGCACGACTTAAGTAAGTAGACTCGCAAACTTTTGTTTTTTCAATCCAGTTTTCGTTAAAAGGTTTGTAATAGGTGTACGGTCATTTCCTTTCAAATCGTATAAACTCGTTTGCATTAGTCCTTGTTTCAAAAACTAGCTAACGGGGAAGTATTTCATCATTTGCTGCACAAATACAACAGGGAATTGTAGAAAATGATTTCACTCACTCAGTGTAATAGTTTCAACTGAGTATTTACCAGTGCAAAATTATCTAATCTGAGCTTTGAATGTGGGAATGCACTTTGTGTGTATACAGGTTTGAGCTCCTGCATGCTGTCACGGTGGGGAAACCATATATTTTCGTAGGCTTTAGCTCCCGTTGTACTATGTATACAAATGTTCGTTTAACCTTTGGCGCTTAAGTAGACATTCTGTCAGTGCCATGAGTTCACCGAAAGACTTGTCGCAAATTTACTGGATTAAATTAATCTTTTCGGTCCCGTCATTCACAGTCAATGTGCAGACTAACCGCTATCATTCACTTTTGGGGCTGACCTTTTCCACCATGAGAGTTTACTATGGTATCTGGCTAATGCTACTGCAGCTGTTGTTCCCACTCTTACAAAGTATAGGAAATTTTTGTCTAGTGCATGCTATTATAACTTTCACCGTTGGTTTACAAACTTTGGTTCCGAGTAGTAATATAAGCCATTTGCGTGCTCCTGACAATCACTGTATTAGTTTGTTAGTTAGTTATAGTTATTTTGGATGGTAGTAGTGAGTGAATGAGTGATAGCTACATAGTTTAGTTTGCAAACTTAATTTGCAGCTGTTTTTTTACTGCTATGGTGGAATAAACGAACTGGGGTTCCAGAATTCAGTATGGCATGTGATTAGAGAGTAGCCTTAGGTAAATAGAACCCCTATTGAATATTAGACGAACAAGTCAAAATGTAAGGAAGATTAAAAAGTACCTTACATTCTGTGCAGTAGTAATATACGCTTGTCAAGTTGTATGCTTTGAAAGTACCTGGTAGACTGGGTTATATTTCAATTGTGTGTTAAACGTGAGCTCATCATAATTTTTCATCCACTTGTCTGGTGAAAGGTGATGTGGGTTGATAAATAATTTACAAGTAGAGATAAAACAATAGTCATTTATCATTTGTGGTTTGATCACTGTTTTTTTTGGTTGACATCTTTACTAGGCTGATATAATCATTGTCCTCCTATTTTAATCACAGGTACTTGGTTGTGTAGCTATGTATAGAGAATGACTTGCAAAAAATGTAATATGCAGAATGACAGGCATGATTTTGCTATCGTGATTGATTTTTGTTCATCTCACCTGGTGGGTAGCACGATGCTTTATCTGTCAAATTGTTCTATCCATTGTTTAAGCTCTTCATTATGAGTTGTTATTTTTTTTTGGTCGTGACTATAAGAATGTATTACTACTTGAATAATGAGTGACTAGTTTGTTTTTGTTGTCAAGATATTTGCTCAGGTATTTCGGATGTTTGTGACCTAACTGTAGTGGAGGTTAGTTAGTTAGTTGTGTAGTCATTCATGAGGAAATGGCAAGGATTGTAAAATGTGTGTCCCCCTGTCTTGTAAAAGTTGGTCCATGCAGAAGATGATTACTTTCGCCAGGTTGTTTGATTTGCTTCTTTGTACAAATAGAACATGGTCCCGTTGTGCAAATAATGGACTTGCGTAAAATTGAACACGCTAAGGCTTCAAGTTGTAAACAGTGACTGGAGTTGAGTCTGTCAACAGATAATGGTGACAAGTTGTTCGCTGTTGCCCTATGTCTGGAAATTAATGGATCTTGCTCTGCTCGTAACCTGTTTCTATAGGGAAACA
>Ga0210040_10009981_pt1 | contig 10963 bp, 12 predicted proteins | sample CryGeyCG12114_NA_FD_185462 | JGI IMG/M metagenome (GOLD analysis project Ga0210040, IMG submission 185462) | Groundwater microbial communities from aquifer - Crystal Geyser CG19_WC_8/21/14_NA (SPAdes) (version 2) | ecosystem: Environmental > Aquatic > Deep subsurface > Groundwater | place: USA... | reverse complement strand
TCTATGTCCAGGTGTCGCCGCACCATCTGACCGACATGGCGAAGGTGCGCCGTATCCTGGCCGCGGAGCGGGCGCGGTTCCTGTGCCTGGTGCATGATCTGATCCCGATCGACTTTCCCGAATATGCCCGCCCCAGCGGCGCGGCGCTGCACCGCCGGCGGATCGCCACCGTTGCCGCACTGGCCGATGGCGTGATCGCCAATTCCGCCGCCACCGCCCGATCGCTGGAGCCGTGGCTGGCCGACCGGCCGGTGCCGGTGCATGTCGCGCTGCTGGGGACAGAGGCGCTGCCCGAAACGCCGGCCGCGCCCTCGCCCGACGGGCGGCCGTTCTTCGTGTGCCTGGGCACGATCGAGCCGCGCAAGAACCACCTGCTGCTGCTGCATCTGTGGCGCCATCTGGCTGACACACTGCCCGCGGCCGAGGTGCCGCGGCTGGTGGTCGTCGGCCGGCGCGGGTGGGAGAACGAGCAGGTGGTCGACCTGCTGGAGCGCAGCCCAGGCCTGGTCGGCCATGTGGAGGAGCTGGGCGGCTGTTCCGATGCGCGCCTGGCCGCGCTGCTGAGGGGCGCTCGCGCGCTGCTGATGCCGTCCTTCGCCGAAGGGTATGGCATGCCGGTGGCAGAGGCGCTGTCGCTGGGCACGCCGGCCATCTGCAGCGACATTCCGGCGCTGCGGGAGGTGGGCGGCGATGTGCCCAATTATCACGATCCGCTGGACGGGCCGGGCTGGCAGGCGGCGATCCTGGACCATGCCCGCGGCGGCCCGCTGCACGCGGCGCAAATGGCGCGGCTGCCCGGCTGGCACAATCCCGACTGGGCCGGGCACATGGCGGTGGTGGAGCGGGCGATCGCCGGGCTCGGCTGACGGGTGTCCGGCCCCACATTCGTCATCGCGAGCCCGCGTCAGCGGGCGTGGGGATCCAGAGCTGCCACGCGCGACGCCAGTGACCCTGGATCGCCGCGTCGCCTTCGGCTCCTCGCGATGACGAGCGAGGCGATAGCGCCTAGCGGGCGCGCAGGCGGGAGGAATTGGCCGGGCGGCGGCGCAGGGTGGCGATGCGGGTGCCGAACAAGCGGTCCCAGAAGATGGCCGAGATCGCGAAATTGCGCGTCCCGTCGACATGGTGGTGGCGCATGTGGTGCCGCTTCAGCATCGCGCCCAGCCCGCCGCGCATGGCCCGGTGATGGCAGGCGAAATGCACGGCGTCGTAGATGACGTAACCGGTGATGAAGCCCAGTGCCAGCCAGCTGCCGGCGGGCCCGGCCAGCGCCACGCAGCCCAGCCAGACCAGCACGGCGACCGGCCCGCTGACCACCAGCGGCATCAGCCCGCGCATCGGATCGCCCGGATTGTCGTGGTGATTGCCGTGGATCACGAACACCAGCCAGCGCAGCCATTTGGCCCGCGGCTCCAGGTGGAACAGGAAGCGGTGCATCGCATATTCAAACAGCGTCCAGCCGGCGAGGCCAAGCCCCGTCAGCGCCAGCGCGGCCAGCGGTCCGGCCGTGCCCCAGGCCATCGCGGCGATCACCGGCAGCAGGACCACCCAGGCGATCACGAAGCTGCGCGGCGAGAGCAGCGTGAACCGTTCCAGGCGTTCACTTTCGAACAGCCGGATACGCTGCGGAGCGGGGTGGTGGGACGACATTTGTCCGAAATGTGGACAGGATCGCCCCATAGCTGTCAAGGGCAATTGGCCGGACCGGGGTCTCTACGTGGCGGTCCGCCAAGTTCGGCGCAAGGGAGTGGCAGCGATGGCACAGGACGATATCGCGATGCCCACTATCCTGGTGACCGGCGCCTCCGGCGCGCTGGGCCGGGCGCTGGCGCTGCACCATGCCGGGCCCGGCATCCGCCTGGCGCTGTGGGGGCGTGACGAGACGCGGCTGGCGGCGGTGGCCGATGCGTGCCGCGCCAAGGGCGCCCGCGTCGTTACCCGCTCGCTCGACCTCGCCGCGCCCGACCCGGCGCTGGCGGCGCTGCAGCAGGAGGATGCGGCCGGCCCGGTCACGCTGGCGCTGCTGGTCGCCGGGATGGGTGACGTGCGCGCGCCCGGTGCCCGGGTGGAGGATCCGGCGCTGGTGGCGCGCATGATCGCGGTGAACTTCGCCACCCCGGCGGCGCTGGCGACAGAGCTGGCCGGGCGGATGGCCGCGCGCGGGGGCGGGCGGATCGTGCTGGTCGGGTCCGCCGCGGCGTTCCACGCCCTGCCCTTCGCCACCGCCTATGCCGGCAGCAAGGCCGGCCTTGCCCGCTTCGCCGACGCGCTGGGGACCGGCGTCAGGCACTATGGCGTGCAGGTGATGCTGGTGTCCCCCGGCTTCCTCGACACCGGAGCCGTGCGCGAGGTGCCTGCGCCCCGGCGCCTGCTGCTGCCGGTGGAGGTCGCCGCCGCGCGAATCGCCCGCGCCGCGGAGCGCGGCACGCCCCATCTGGTGCTGCCCTGGCCGTTCCGCCTGCTGCGCAGCGTGGACCGCCTGCTGCCCCGGCGCTTACGCGACCGGCTGCTGCTGGCGCTTACGCCCCCTGATCGGCGCTAGCGCCGATCAGCACGTCCAGCACCGCATGGTGCAGGGCCGCGGGTGTCAGGTCGACCGGCCCGTCGGGGCGCGATACCGGCGCGCCGGTGGCATCGAAGCGCAGCATCACATAGGGCGTGTCGCGGTCCCCGCCAGGGGCGGTCGCGCCGGGGATGCTGGGGCGGTGGTCGCCATAGAACACCAGCAGCGCCGGGCGGCCGAGGCGCGCCAGCCCGTCCTGCAGCCGCGCCAGCATGGCATCGCCATGGCGCAGCAGCCGAAGATATCCGGCGACCAGCTCCGCCGGGGCACGGGCGCCCGCGCCGCTCCACGGTCCATGATTCTCGATGGTCACCGCGTGGAGCAGGGTCGGTCCCTCGGCCTTGCCGGCAAGATCGAGAATGGTGTCGGCCATGTTCGCATCGGTGACGTAGCGGCCCTGCCCCGCAGCCGGCGGGGCAAATCCGTCCGGGCCGACCAGCTGCGCGAAGCCGGCCGCCGGCATGATCCGGTCGCGATTGTAGAAGCGCAGATCATGCGGGTGGAAGAACACGCTGCGCCAGCCGGCGGGCGCCAGCCGCGCGGGCAGCGCCCACGATCCCTCCCGCACGGCGGTAAGATAGGGGTTGAAGCGGCGCAGGCCGAGCGCCTCCTCCTCCCGCCCGAACAGCACGCCATATTCCGCCCGCATCGTATAGGCGCCGAAGCCGCTGACCTGCAGCCGGCCCCATTGCCATGCCTGGCGCTGCGCGGCGGAGAGCGCCGGCAGGGCAAGGGTGGGATCGTCGAGCAGCACGGCCGGATCGGCGAAGCTTTCGCACTGGATGATCACCACCAGTTCCGGCGCCCCCGGCGCGGTGGCCGTCAGCGGCCGGCGGGGCGCCGGGTCGGGCATCGCGCGCCAGCGCCACCAATGCAGCAGCAGCGTCGCCAGCAGGCCATGGCGCAGCGTATCCGCCTCCCCATTGGCTGCCGGCGCCAGCCGAGGGGCCGGCGCGAGGCGCAGGGTCAGGTCCAGCGCAACAAGGCCGGTGGCGAGCAGGGTCAGCCCGGCAAGATGCGGTGCGGGCGCCCACACGAACAGGATCGCGAACAGCAGCGCCAGCACCGCGGCAGCCGCGACCACGACCGCCTGCTGCCACGGGCGCACGGCGGAAATGTAGAATTGCGGATGGCGGAAGATCGCCCCGATCAGCGCCAGATCGGCGAACACCAGCGGCTCGCCCAGCATGGCGCGCTTGGCGTTGGAGGCGAGCGCCAGGAACGCCACCACCGCCAGCGTCAGCCCGGCGGCGAGCCCCGCATGGCCGGACAGTGCCAGGAACAGGCCGAAGGCGGCGGCGACCAGCCATCCGCCGAGCCACAGCCCCGCAATGCTGCGTGCAGGCAGCGGGCGCGGCCGCACCAGCATGTCCAGCAGCGCGGCGGCAACCAGCACGCCGCCCAAGATCATTGCCTCGCCGGTCACCGCTGCGCCATTAGCGGCGCGGACCAAGGCTGTCACCAGCCGACGCCGTCTTGCGGTCAGGCACTGCGCGGCGGGTTGCGGCCCGCCGCCGGGCAGCATAGAGTCCGCGGCCTAACACATTGGAAAGGCTTGCCCGGCATAGTCGGGGCAAGCGGCCGCGCTGGTGAGCCGGTTCAAGGGTGGAGCGTTGCGCATGTCCAGTCAGGAAAAGCCGGCCGACCCGCCCGCCCCGGCGCAGCGCCGGACGGTGGCGGAGCCTGCCGGGGGCGCACAGGTCCGGCACCTGCCGCTGGCGCCCGGTCGTCACGCTGCGGACCCTGCCCCGGCGCGCCAGCCCGGACCGCGCACGGTGCTGCTGCTGCAGGGCTTGATGGGCCCGCTGTTCCGCCGGCTGGGGCAGGAACTCGCCCGCAGCGGCCACCAGGTCCACAAGATCAATTTCAATGGCGGCGACCGGTTGTTCTGGCGGCTGCCGAACGGGATCGACTTTCGCGGATCACCCGCCGAGTGGCCGGGCTTCCTGGCAGAGGTGATCGCGACCCGGGGCGTGACGGACGTCGCGCTGTTCGGCGATTGCCGGGAACATCATGTGCCGGCCATCGCGCTGTGCCGCGACCTCGGCGTGCCGGTCCATGTGTTCGAGGAAGGCTATATCCGCCCCGACTGGGTCACGCTGGAACTGGGCGGGGTGAACGGCCATTCCAGCCTGCCGCGCGATCCGGCCTGGTACCGCCGGACCGCCGCCGCGCTGCCGCCGGTGCCGCCCCATGCGCAGGTCCCCTCCTCCTTCCGCCGCCGGGCGAGCGAGGGGCTGGTGTACAATTTCGCCGACGTGCTGACCCGCTGGCATTACCCCCACTGGTCCAACCACCGCCCGTGGCATCCGCTGGTGGAAGCGACCGGCTGGGCGCGCAAGCTGAAGCGGCGGCGCCAGCGCGAGGCGGAGGCGCGCCACCTGCTGGAGCGGCTGGCGACCACGGACGAGCCGTACTTCCTGTTCCCGCTACAGCTCGATTCGGATGCGCAGATCCGCCTGCATTCGCCCTTTGCCGGCGTGGCCGATGCCCTGCGGCTGGTGATCGGCAGCTTTGCCGCCCATGCCCCCGCGGCCGCGCGCCTGGTGGTGAAGGAACATCCGCTGGACAATGGCGTGCGCGACTGGCGGCAGGTGACGGGCGACATGGCCGATCTGTTCGGCGTGGCCGACCGCATCGACTATCTAGGCTGGGGCGACATCGTGCCGGTCACCCGCCGCGCGCAAGGCGTGGTCACCATCAATTCCACCAGCGGCACGCTGGCGCTGGCCGAAGGGGTGCCGGTGGTGGCGCTGGGCCATGCGATCTACGACATTCCCGACATCACCTTCCAGCGCGGGCTGGACGCGTTCTGGAGCAATCCGGTGGCCCCTGATCCTGAGACCTTCGCCGCGTTCCGCCGGGTGCTGGTGGAACGCTGCCTGATCCCCGGCGGGTTCTTTTCGGAAGAGGCGCTGGCCAAGGTGGTGCGTCATGCGGTTGCGCGGTTCGAAGGCACGCCGATCGATCCCGAATGATGCCGCGCCGTGATCCGAGATACCGGCCACAGGCCACGGGAGACAATCCATGAAGATCGCGCTCATCACCGAGAACAGCCAGGCGGCCAAGAACAGCGTCATCCACCAGGCCCTGACCAACGTGGTCGAGCCGATGGGGCACCAGGTCTTCAATTACGGCATGTACACGGCAGAGGACGAAGCTTCGCTGACCTACGTCATGAACGGGCTGCTGACCGCGATCCTGCTCAATTCCAAGGCGGTCGATTTCGTGGTCACCGGCTGCGGCACCGGCATGGGTTCCATGCTGGCATGCAATGCGATGCCGGGCGTGTTCTGCGGCCTGGTGATCGACCCGACGGACGCCTTCCTGTTCAGCCAGATCAATGCCGGCAACGCCATTTCCATGCCCTATGCCAAGGGCTTCGGCTGGGCGGCGGAGCTGAACCTGGAAGATTGCTATCGCAAGCTGTTCGAAGGCGAGCCGGGTGCCGGCTATCCTAGGGAGCGGGCGGAGATCATGCGCACCAATCGCGGCATCCTGCAGGAGTTCAAGGCGGTCGCCACCCGCGACATGCTGACCGTGCTGAAGACTGTGGACCAGGACCTGCTGAAGGCGGCGATCGCGGGCGAGCGGTTCGGCGAATATTTCTACGACCATTCGCAGGACCCGGCGATCAGCGACTATCTGCGCACCGTGCAGGGCCGATGAGCAGCGACCCGTTCGATCTGACCGGCCGCGTGGCGCTGGTGACGGGGGCCAATACCGGCATTGGGCAGGGGATCGCGCGGGCCTTGGCCGCAGCCGGCGCGGACATCGCCGCCGTGGGCCGCAGCCCGGCGCAGGAGACCGCCGACAGGGTGCAGGCGCTGGGCCGCCGGTGCGAGCTGGTGCCGGCCGACCTGTCCTCCATTGCCCCGGTCGCCCGAACGGTCGATACCGTGGTGGAGCGGCTGGGCCGGCTGGACATCCTGGTCAACAATGCCGGGATCATCCGCCGGGCCGACGCGCTGGATTTCAGCGAAGGGGATTGGGACCAGGTGATGGACACGAACCTCAAGACGCTGTTCTTCCTGTGCCAGGCCGCGGCTCGGCACATGGTCGGCTGGGCCAGCCCGACCGGGCCGCGCGGCAAGATCGTCAACATCGCCAGCGTGCTGACCTTCCAGGGCGGCATCCGCGTGCCGAGCTACACCGCCAGCAAGAGCGGGGTGGGCGGGCTGACCAAGCTGATGGCGAACGAATGGGCGCCTCGGGGCATCAATGTGAACGCCATCGCGCCGGGCTATATCGCGACCAGCAACACCGCGGCGCTGCAAGCGGACAAGACACGCAGCCGCCAGATCACCGAGCGCATTCCCGAAGGGCGGTGGGGCAAGCCTGCGGATATCGGCGGGGCGGCGGTGTTCCTGGCCAGCCGGGCGGCCGATTACGTGCAGGGCCACATCCTGGCGGTGGACGGGGGCTGGCTGGCACGATGAGCACCGCACCGAACAGCCCGGTAGTCTGCTTTGGCGAGCTGCTGCTGCGCCTGAGCCCGCACGGGCACGAGCCGCTGACCCGGGCGCGGGAGCTGGAGATCGAGATCGGCGGGGCGGAGGGCAATGTCGCGGTCGCGCTCGCCTCGCTCGGTCGTCCGGTGCGCGCGCTGAGCATGGTGCCCGACAATCCACTGGGGCGCATGGCGCTGGGCGCCTTGGGCGCGGCCGGCGTGGACACCGCCTGCGTGGCGCGCGGGGCCGGCCGCATGGGGCTGTATTTCTTCGAGCGGCCGGCGGGCCCGATCGCCGGCCGGGTCACCTATGACCGCGCCGGCAGCGCCTTCGTGGCGGCGGACCCGTCCGCCTTCGACTTCGCGGCGGCGCTGGACGGCGCGGCGCTGCTGCATCTGTCGGGCATCACCCCCGCGCTGGGGCCGGGCGGCGTGGAGCTGGCGAGCGCGGCGGTGGGTGCCGCCCGCGCGGCCGGCGTTCCGGTGTGCTTCGACGGCAATTACCGGTCCAACCTGTGGTCCGCCTGGGACAGCGACCCGCGCGCGATCCTGACCGAACTGGTGGGCGAGGCGCGGGTGCTGATCGGCAACCACCGCGACATCTCCCTGCTGCTGGGCAAGGAGTTCAGCGGCGATGGGCCGAACCGGCGGCGCGATGCGGCGGAGGCGGCCTTTGCCGCCTTCCCGCGGCTGGAGCTGATCGCGTCAACCGCGCGCCAGGTGGACGCTGCCTCCACGCACCTGCTGGCCGCGCGGGTCGATCTGAGGCACGATCACTGGCAGACGGACGAGGTGCGGATCGAGGACATCGTCGACCGCATCGGCACCGGCGACGCCTTTGCCGCGGGGCTGCTGCTGCATTATCTGGAGGGCGGTTCCGCCCGCCGGATGGCGCGCAGCGCGCTGGCGCTGGCGACGATGAAGCATGGCGTGCCGGGCGACACGATTGCGGTGACGCGCGCGGAACTTGAAGCGTTCGAAGAGACATTGCAGCAGGGCGGCGGCGACATCCGCCGCTGACGGAAGCGACGCGTGTGGCCCTGAATCGCCACGTCGCCCTCGGCTCCTCGCAATGACGAGCGGCGCTTGTTCAATTCGTCATCGCGAGCCTGCGCAGCGGGCGGCGATCCAGAGCGGCAGGGCCCGACCCTTGTGGCTGTGGATCGCCACGTCGCTACGCTCCTCGCGATGGCGAGGAATCGTGTGGACCGTGTCAGTCGAGCTCCACCCACACGGGCGCATGGTCGCTGGCCTTTTCCCGCCCGCGATAGTCCTTGTCGACCCCGGCGGCGCGCAGCCGGTCGGTCGCCTGCGGGCTGAGCAGCAGGTGGTCGATGCGGAAGCCATGGTCGCGTTGCCAGGCGCCGGCCTGATAATCCCAGAAGGTCCACACCCCGCCGCGCGGGTTCAGCGTGCCGATGGCGTCGGTCCAGCCATCGTTGAGGATGCGGCTGTAGGCATCGCGGCTGGCCGGCTGCATTAGCGCGTCGTTCGCCATCGCGCGGACGGAAAACGTGTCGCTGTCATGCGGGATCACGTTGAAATCGCCCAGCACCACGGTGGGCCGCTCCGCCGCCAGCAGTTCCAGCATGCGGGCGCGCAGCCGCGCCATCCAGGCGATCTTGTAATCGAATTTGGGGCCCGGCTGCGGATTGCCGTTGGGGAGGTACAGATTGACGATGTGGACGCCGTTCACCTCCGCCTCGATCAGCCGGGACTGCACATCCTCCGGATTGCCGGGCAGGCCGCGGGCGATCTCCACCGGCGGGGTGCCGCCAGTGACGTTACCGTCAGCCAGGATCGCGACGCCGTTGAAGCCCTTCTGCCCGTGCCAGATCGCGTGGTAGCCGATCTTCTCGAACTCTTCTGCCGGGAAGGTCTCGTCCTGGCTCTTGATCTCCTGCAGGCAGGCGACCGCCGGGCGCGTCTCCTCCAGCCATTCCAGCAGGCGCGGCAGGCGCGCCTTCACGCCGTTGATGTTGAAGCTGGCAATGCGCATGGCGGCGGCAGGCGGATCAGATGCCGAAGCTGGAGCCGCAGCCGCAGCCGGCGGCGGCGATGGGATTTTCCACCTTGAACGCCGCGCCGCCGAGCGATTCGACGAAATCCACCGTGCTGCCGGCCACCAGGTCCAGGCTGACCGGATCGATCACCAGCCGCACGCCCTCCGTCTCGCTGACCAGATCGTCGCCATCGGGGCCATCGGCCAGGTCGAACTTGTACTGGAAGCCCGAACAGCCGCCCCCTTCGACCGACAGGCGCAGCACCGCGGGCCGCCCCTGCTTCTTCGCGATGGCATCGATCCGCGTGGCGGCGGCGGGCGTCAGGGTGGGGGCGTTCATGCCTGCCGATGTAGGAGCCCGCCCCCTTCTGCTCAAGCGGTGCGGATGTAGTCGCGCAGGGCCTCCGCCTCGCTCTCCATCAGGTCGAGCCGGAACTTCACGATGTCGCCGATCGAGATAAAGGCCACCAGCCGTGCCTCGGCGCCGGCGCCGTCCATCACCGGCAAGTGGCGGATGCGGCGCTCGGTCATCAGCGCCAGCGCATCCAGCGCGTCGGTCGCAGGTGTCACCGAGATGGCGGGGGCGGTCATCACCTCGCGCACCGGACGGTCGAGCACCTGTGCCCCGTCGTCGTGGCGCGCGATGCAATAGAGCAGGTCGCGTTCGGAGAAGATGCCGAGCACCTGATCCCCCGACACCACCGGCAGCGCGCCGATGCGGTGTTCGGCGAGCAATCGTGCGGCCTCCCGCACGCTGGCCTGCGGCATGCACTGGATGATCGTGCGCGGATTCCGGGCGATGATTCGGGCGATTGTCATTGTTTCCACTCCCTTTTGTGCCGCCCGGCAGGATGCCATGATAATTGCAGGGCTACCAGTACCGGCGCGCACCGGTTGCGTGTCGGCCGGCAGACGGGCACAATGCGATCATGGCCCGCAATTCTCCGCTCGACGATCCCGCCGCTGCCGCCCATGCTTGGCGCCGCTTCCGGCGCATGATGTGGGGCATGCTGGCGCTGACGATCGCGGTGGTGGCGCTGGCGCTGGTGCTGCTGTGGCGACAGGAGGCGCTGGTCTCCATCCACTTCGTCATCGCCGCGGCGCTGGGCATCGGCCTGACCATGCTGCTGGCCAGCGCGCTGATGGGCCTGCTGTTCCTGTCCAGCGGCACCGGGCACGACCATTCGGTGGACGACCGGGTGGAGGGCGGCGGCGATCAGTCCGGCACGGTCCCGCGCAGAGGCACGGGGAAGGGCGCGGGCAAGGCGGGCTGGAGGCAGTAATCGGCGACCGGCACGCCGCCGACCAGATGTTCCTGGATGATTCGTTCCAGCACCGGCGGGTCACAGGAATGGTACCACACCCCGTCGGGCCACACGACCGCGATGGGCCCGGCATGGCAGATCTGCAGGCAATCGGCCTTGGTCCGCTGCACGCCGCCACCTGCAATCAGCCCAAGTTCCTTCAAGCGCCGCTTCAGGAACTTCCACGCCTGCTCCCCCCGGTCGCGCGGGCAGCATTCCTGCTTTTCGGAAATGCCGCACAGGAAGATGTGGCGTCGGATCGCGTCGCCGCCGATCTTGCCCAGCGCAGCCGCCGCCTTCGCCATTTCGGGTGAGATGGGCGGCGGCGCTGAAGCGTCAGCCACGCGCGCCGGCGATCCGGACGATCTCTTCGCGCACCAGCCGCTCCACAATGGCGGGCAGGTGGGTGTCGAGCCATTCGGCCAATAAGGGGCGCAGCAGATCGCGCACCGTGTCCTCCAGCGCGGCGGCCGGGCGCGCGGTGTCGGCCGCGGGGGCGGCCAGCCGGGCGATCAGGGCCAGATCGGCCAGCGATCCGCGCATCGCCGCCTGAGTCGCAGCCCCGGTCAGCGTGTCGCGCGCGGCGTCCGGATGATCGGGCGCGCCGGTGTCGTAAGGGGCGGGGGTGTCGTAAGTGGCGGGGG
>Ga0210040_10009980_pt1 | contig 10965 bp, 10 predicted proteins | sample CryGeyCG12114_NA_FD_185462 | JGI IMG/M metagenome (GOLD analysis project Ga0210040, IMG submission 185462) | Groundwater microbial communities from aquifer - Crystal Geyser CG19_WC_8/21/14_NA (SPAdes) (version 2) | ecosystem: Environmental > Aquatic > Deep subsurface > Groundwater | place: USA... | reverse complement strand
GAGGAACGAGCCGGCCAGCAGGGTGACCACCGCCCCGCCGAACAGGCAGAGCTCGGGCAGCAGCGCCAGCGGCTCCTCCCGGATCACCGGCTGACCAGCTCGACGACCGCCGAGCTCGCCGGGGCGACCAGGTCCAGCAGCAGCCAGGGCAGCACGCCGACGGCCAGCGACAGCACCAGCAGCCCGGCGACCGGCAGCACCTCGGCGGCGCGCACGTCCCGGAAGCCGACCGATCGGGGCCCCGCGGACCCGGCGACCAGCTGCTGCAGCGCCCGCAGGAAGAGGGCGGCGGTCAGCAGGATCCCGGGCAGCGCGAGCGCGGCCCAGGCGGTGGCGCCGATGCTGCCGGCGAAGATCTGGAACTCCGCCACGAACCCGCTGAACGCGGGGATGCCCAGCGAGGCGAACGCCGCCACCGCGAACAGGCCCGACCAGCGCGGCGCGGTGCCGGCGAGGCCGCCGAAGTCGCGCATCGCGTAGCTGCCGGTGCGGTCGTGCAGCACGCCGGCCAGCAGGAACAGGGCCCCGGTGACCAGGCCGTGGCTGACCATCTGGGTCACCGCCCCGGTGACGGCGAGCTCGCGGGCGGCGGTGCCGCTCCCGGTGAGCCCGGCCGCGCCGACCGCGAGGACCACGTACCCCATGTGGTTGATCGAGGTGTAGGCGATCATCCGCTTGAGGTCGGTCTGCGCCAGGGCCACCAGGGCGCCGTAGAGCACCGAGGCGATGCCCACCGCGAGCACCACCCAGGAGAAGGCCCGCCAGGCCTCCGGCAGCGCCGGCATGGCGATCCGGAGGAACCCGTAGGTGCCCATCTTGAGCAGCACGGCGGCCAGCACCGCCGAGCCGATCGCCGAGGCGTCGGTGTGCGCCGGGGGGAGCCAGGTGTGGAACGGGATCGTCGGGGTCTTCACCGCCAGCCCGACCAGCAGCGCGGCGAGCACGAAGCCGCCGGCGACCGGGTGCCCGGCCAGCGGGGCGGCGGCGACCAGCTCGGGGATGTCGAAGGTGTGCGGGTCGGCGGCCAGGTACAGCCCGATGAAGCCCAGCAGCAGGGCGAGCGAGCCGAGGAACGTGTAGAGGAAGAACTGCAGCGCCGAGCGCCCGGCGTCCCGGCCGTGGCCCCAGCCGGCGATCGCGGCGTACATCCCCACGATCGACAGGTCGAAGAAGACGAAGAACACGATGAGGTCCTGGGCGGCGAACAGGCCCAGGCAGGTGGTCTGCAGCGCCAGGAACAGCGCGGCCAGCTGCCGGGGACGCCGGCCCTCCCGCCACCCGTGGACCGAGCAGGCGCAGAACACCACTGCGGTCAGCGCGACCAGCGGCAGGGACAGCCCGTCGACGCCGACGTGGTAGCTGCTGCCCACCGACGGGATCCAGCGGACCCGCTCCTCGAAGGCGAGCCCGCCACCGGCCGGCGTCCGGTACCGGGCGACCAGGGCGACCACCAGGGCCAGGTCGGCGACGGTGGTACCCACCCAGGCGAGCCGGGCGACCCGGTCGGGCACCGGCAGCACCGCGAGCAGCGCTGCCGCGAGCAGCGGCAGGAAGACGGTGGAACTGAGCACGGGCTACCTCGCCGCCAGCAGGAGGGCCACCGCGGCGGCGAGCACCACGGCGGCCTGGACGTAGTACTGGTGCAGCTGGCCGGTCTGCGTCCGGCGGGCCAGCGCGCCCAGCCGGCGGGTGCCGGCGGCCAGCGAGCGCACCAGCCGATCGGGGCCGGCCAGGTCGGCCCGGCCCGCGGCCCCGGCCAGCCGCAGCGACGACCGGCCGGTGCCGGTGACGGCGCGGGCGAGCACCCGGTCGTCGAACCGGGCCAGCACCCCGGCGGCCCGGACCACCCGCCCGGTGCCGGCCACGGCGCGGGCGAGCACCCGGTCGTCGAACCGGGCCAGCAGCTCGGCGGCCCGCAGCACCGGCGCGACGACGGCGACCTCGGTGATCCGCGCCAGCCCCAGCCACCCCGCCGGCGCCCGTCCGGGCAGGGCCGGCCAGGTGCGCCCGGCCAGGACCAGCACCACCAGGGCGAGGACGGCGGAGCCGGCCAGCTCTGCCGCCGAGGGGGTCGGGCCGGCGTCGCCGAGGGCGCGGCGCAGCGTGCCGCCGACCGGGGGGAGCGCCAGCAGGCCGAGCACCGCCGCGCCGAGGGCCAGCACCACCAGCGGCACCTGCTGCAGCACGCCGACCCGGCGGGTGCCCGGCTCCTCGGTGTCGTAGCCGGCGTCGGCGTCCGCGGGCAGCTGCCGCCAGACCAGCCAGAGCACCTTGCCCGCGTAGCCGGCCGACAGCGCCGCCGCCGCCAGCCCCACCAGGTACAGCGGCAGCGACTGCGCCCGGGCGCCGGCCAGCACGGCGTCCTTGGTGGCCCACAGCGACAGCGGGACGACGCCGGCCAGCGCCAGCGCACCGACGCCCGCGCACACCCCGACCAGCGGCCAGCGCCGGGCGGCGCCGCGCAGCGCGGGCAGCTGCTTGGTGCCCAGCGCGGTCAGCCACGCCCCGGCCGCGAGGAACAGCAGCGCCTTGGTGGCGGCGTGCGCCACGAGGTGGGCGGTGCCGCCGGCGACCGCACCGACCCCGGCGCCCAGCACGACGAAGCCCAGCTGGGCCGCGGTGGAGGCGGCCAGCAGCTGCTTCAGGTCCCGCTGGGCGATCGCCACCGCACCCAGCAGCAGCGCGGTGAGCGCCCCCGCCCAGGCCGCCACCGCACCGGCCCACCCCGTCGAGGCGAACAGCGGCTGGGTGCGCAGCAGCAGGTAGCCGCCCATGGCCACCATGGCGGCCGAGTGCAGCAGCGCGCTCACCGGGCTCGGCCCCTGCATGGCCGCGGACAACCAGCCGGAGAACGGCAGCTGGGCGGCCTTGCCCAGCGCCGCCACGAGCACCCCGGCGGTGGCCACGTCCCGCCACGGTGCGGGCAGCCCCGGCAGGTCCGCCAGTGCCAGCCCGGAGCCGCCGGCCAGTGCCGCACCGGCAGCCAGGTAGAGACCGAGGTCGGCGGTGCGGGTCGTCAGGAAGGCGGTCAGCCCGGCACCCACCCGGTGCCGCTGCTGCCAGCGGAAGCCGATCAGCGCGTAGGACGTCGCACCCATCACCTCCCAGCCGAACAGCAGCGGCAGCAGGCTGGTGGCGGCCACCGTGACCACCACGGCCGCGGCGAACAGCAGCATCAGCCCGGTGAAGCGGGCGCGCGCGCCCGCGACGTCGCCGGCGGAGAAGACCAGCACCAGCAGGGTCACGGCGGCGACCGTGGGCAGCACCACGGCGGCCAGGGCGTCCACCGCCAGCCCGAAGGGAGCACCGGGGAGGAACGGTGCCCCGGTCGCCGGGCGGCCGGCCGCGACGGTGATCGACAGCGCCAGCACCAGCGCCGCCGTCCCGGCGCCGACCGCGGGCGCGACCCGGTCGGCCCGCCGGCCCAGCACGCACAGCAGCGCACCGACCGCGGCCGGCACGGCCGCGACCGCCCAGAGCAGACCGGTCACCGGGCGAGGTCCGTGGCCGTGTCGGTCAGATCCGACTGCCGCGACCGGTGCAACAGGGTGGCCACGGCGAAACCCATCGCCATCTCCACGGTCATCGCCGTCAGCACCACCAGCACGAGCACCTGACCGTCCGGTGCGGGGGAGAGGAACCACCAGAAGCCGGCGGCGGCCAGCACGACCCCGTTCAGCATCAGCTCCAGCCCCATCATCACCATCACCACGACCTGCTGGGAGAGGGCGCCGTAGAGGCCGGTGCACAGCAGCGCGGCGGCCACCAGCAGCACCGTCTGCAGGGTCACCGCCGGGCCTTGCCGCGCAGGTCGTTGCCGCGGAGGTCGTCGCCGAGCCGGTCGTAGCGGTTGCGCGGCAGCGCCAGCACCAGGGCGGCGACGATCGTGGCGAAGAGCACCGGGGAGACGGTCATCATCACCAGCATCTTCGAGCCCATCACCGCCTCGCCGAGGGAGACGACGAGGTCCGGTGCCGGTGCGCCGCGGCGGGTCGGCCAGGGCACCAGCAGCGCGCCGGCGGCCAGCACGGCGAACGTGCCGATCGAGACCGTCAGCGCGGCGCGCTTGCCGTGCACCATGCTCATCGGCATCAGCGCCGGGTTCATGCCCATGAACATGATCATGTAGATGCCCATGACCGCCATCTCCATCACCATCATCAGCACGGTGACGATGCCGAGGTAGTGCAGGTCCAGCAGCAGCAGGGTCAGCCCGACGGCGACGAACGACGCGGCCAGCGCGTAGGTCGCCCGGGCCATCGAGTCGACCCGGAAGACGGCGGCACCGGCGGCCACCGCGACCACGGCGAGCACCCAGAACACGATCCCGCTGAGCACGGTCACCCCCTCTTCACGCCCGGACCACGACGACGACCGACACGACCAGCAGCTGCAGCAGGGTCAGCGGCAGCACCACCAGCCAGGCCGGGACGGCCAGCCGCTCGGGCCGGACCACCGGCAGCCGGCGCCGCAGCACGACGAACGCCGCGAGCAGCACGGCGGTCTTGACCAGCACCCACAGCCAGGCCGGGAGCAGCGGGCCCTGCCCGCCGCCGAGGAAGGCGGTCACGGTGAACGCGGCCCCGGCGGTGAGCAGCGCGTACCGGCCGGCCTGCACCAGCCACCGGTCGACGCCGGCGGCCTCGGCGAGCACGCCGCCGGCCGAGCCGCTGCCCAGCGGAGCAGCGAACGGCCCCCACACCGAGAAGGCGAGAACAGCCGCGCAGCAGACGGCGAAGGCGACCGGCATCCAGACGACGAACCAAAGCCCCTGCTGCGCGGCCACCACATCACCCAGCCGCAGGCTGCCCGCGGCCACCGCCGGGGCGGTCAGCGCGAACATCAGCGGCAGCTCGTAGCACAGCGCCTGGGCCAGGAACCGGTAGCCGCCGACCAGCGGGTGCACGCTGTTGGGCCCCCAGCCGGCCAGCCACACCGCGGCCCAGAGCAGCACGTCGACGGCGTTGAACCAGACGACGCCCACGGCCAGGTCGGCGACCGTCCACCGGCCGAACGGGATCACCGCGGCCATCAGCAGCGCGGCGGTGAGCAGCCCGGCGATCCCCAGCCGGCGCAACGGGGTGTCCGCGGCCAGCGTCGCGCGCCGCCGCTGGTTCAGCAGCCGCGCGGTCTCCGCCAGCGGGGTGAGCAGTCCACCGCCCAGCGTTCGCCCGGCGGACCGCGCGGCCAGCGCGCCGTCCAGGCTCGCCGCCGCGGTGGCGACGCCGAGCAGCAGCAGCCCGGCCACCGGCACCCAGCCCGGCGGCACCTGCACGACGGTCACGGTGCTGCTCCCGCCGGGACCGCGGTCCGGTCGGCGGTGTCCAGGTCGAGGCTGGCGACCACCAGCCGCACGGCGGCGAGGTCCAGCCCGGTGACCAGCTCGGCCACCTCGTCCAGGGTGGTCGACCGCGGCCGCTCGGTGCCGGCCAACCAGTGCCCGAGCCGGTCGAGGGCATCCCCCTCGGGCAGCGGGCCGAGCCCGCGCAGTGACCAGCGCAGCAGCCGCGAGCGGCGGATCCGCCCGGCCCAGCGTTCGGCGTCGCCCGGCAGGGCGCCGCCCTCGATCGCGGCGTCCCGCAGCCGGGCCGCGGCGGTCGCGCCGTCGGCCCAGCCGGCCAGCGCCAGCAGGGTGGCGACCGCGTCCCACCGGCCCGCCGGGGTGCCGTGCAGCGATCCGGGGGGAGCCGACCCGTCGGCGGGCTCGAGCACCTCCGCCCGGGCCGCGACCACCAGGTCGCCCTGCAGGGTGGTGTGCAGCAGCAGCCCGGCTGGCCAGTGCGGCAGCACCGGGCCGAGCGGGACGTGCAGCACGTCCAGGTCGAGGGCGTCGGGATCGGCGAGCTGGTCGTCGTCCCCGGCCCCGGCGAGCGGGATCCCGCCGGGCATCGGCATGTCCGTGCCGCCCATGTCCATGTCCATGTCGTCGGAGTCCGAGTCGGGGTCGGGGTCGTCGGAGCCCGTGTCGTCGGAGTCCGTGCCGGGGTCGGGGTCATCTGGCGGACCGGGGTCGTCGAAGGCCGGTGGCTCCTCGTCCCGTTGCCCGGCGGAGCGGTCGTCGTCCGGGGCCGGCTCCTCGACCGGATCGGTGGCCAGCACGCCCGTCGACGGCTCCCCGGTGCGGGACTGCGCGTCGCGCCGCTGGGCCGGGGCGTCGGCCAGCTCGGCCGCCGCGCCGTCCAGGGCGGCTGCCACGGTGGCCACCTCGTGCACGTCGACCCGCGCGCGCGGCCCGGGGAGCTGCGCCCAGGCGAGGCCGACCGCAGCGGCGAACCTCGGCCCCGGCCGCCCGCAGACCGCCAGCACGTCGGCGTCCGCGGGGGAGTCCGCCGGCCGCCAGCCGCGGGCCCGCACCTCCCGCTCCAGCGCGCAGCGCACGGCGGCCCAGCCGGGGACCTCGGTGACCAGCACAGCCGTGCGGCGGGCGGCCAGCCGCGCGGTCACGCCCACCGCAGCGCGCCCTCGCGCCAGGCCCACAGCACCCCGACCAGCAGCACGCCCAGCAGCACGAACATCTCGATGACCGCCGACGCGCCCACCGAGGCCACCACCGTGGCCCACGGGTACATGTAGAGCATCTCCACGTCGAAGGCCAGGAACAGCAGGGTCATCGGGTAGTAGCGCGCCTCGAACCGGGACAGCGCGTGCTCGGCCGGCCGCCAGCCGGACAGGAAGGCGGTCACCGGCAGCGGTCGGGGTTCCACGGCGGCGCGGCGGTGCACGAGGTGGACGACCAGCACCGCGGAGACGGCGAACCCGAGCATCGTGGCGAGCCCGAGCAGGGCCGACATGCTCCTCCTCCTGGGCCGTCGCGCGGCCGTCGTCGACCGGCTGGCCGCCTACCCGGCTCGTCCCGGGGGCAATCGTCCACCGCGTGTGACGGCCGTCGAGGCCGGGCTGACCTGCCGATCCGGCCGGTTCCGGGGCGCACGACCGGGTAGGGGCCTGTCGATCCCTGAACGACGTGCGCCGAGACGAGGCGCGTTCACGTCTGCGCGAGGAGCACCCGTGGCCCTGAACTACCCCACCCAGCCCGGTGACATCGACCACCTGATCGCCGACGACCACGCCGTCGTCGAGCGGCAGTTCCAGCACCTGGAGGCCGGCCGCGGCAACCGCCGGGTGCTGGTCGACCAGATCACCGCGGAGCTGGCGATGCACAGCTACTCCGAGGAGGTCGTGCTCTACCCGATCTGGCCGGAGATCGGCATGACCGACGAGCACGACGACGCCGAGCACGAGCACCAGGAGATCAAGGAGCTGCTCGCCACGCTGGGCCGCACCGAGCCCGGCCAGCCGGAGTTCGAGGAGGCGGTCACGGAGCTGATCGCCGTCACCCGGCACCACGTGGACGACGAGGAGACCGAGGAGCTGCCGGAGTTCCGGGCCAAGGCCGGCGCGCAGCGGATGGCCGAGCTCGGCGAGGCGTTCCTTACCAACAAGCGCCGGGCGCCCACCCGGCCGCACCCGAGCGCGCCCAGCGATGGGCTCGCCGAGAAGATCGCCGGCACCCTCGCCAAGCCGCTGGACATGGTGCGCGACTTGGCCTCGGGCCAGCAGAAGGAGCTGGCCACCGACCCCAGCGGGCTGTTGAACCCGGAGGCGCAGGCCATCCTGGACGCCTTCTCCTCCTTCGGGCCGCTCCCGTTCGAGACGCTCACCCCGGCCGAGGCGCGCAAGCAGCCCGGCCCGGACGCCGCGGTGAAGAAGGTGATGGCCGACCGCGGCATCGAGGGCCCCGAGCCGGTCGGTTCGGTTCAGGACCTGGAGATCCCCGACGGCGCCGGCGGGAAGCAGACGCTGCGGGTGTACACGCCGGCGAACCCGGGCGTGGGCCCGCTGCCGGTGGTCATGTGGGTGCACGGCGGTGGCTGGGTGCTCTTCGACATCGACACCTACGACGCCTCCTGCCGGGGGTTGTGCAACAAGACCGGCGCGATCGTGGTCAGCCCGGACTACCGGCGGGCGCCCGAGGCGGTGTTCCCCGCCTCGCACGACGACGTCCTCACCGCCTACCGCTGGCTGGTGCTCAACGCCGCCCAGATGGGCGGTGACCCGGCGCGGATGGTGATCGGCGGGGAGTCCGTCGGCGGCACCATGGCCGCGGCGACGTGCCTGCAGCTGGCCGAGGCCGGCGAGCCGATGCCCCGGGCCCAGGTGTGCGTCTACCCGCTGACCACCGCCGAGCAGTTCGGCGAGTCCATGGTGGACGCCGCCGACGGGCGGCCGCTGAACCGGCCGCTGCTGTCCTGGATGGCGCTGCACGCCTTCGCCGGCAAGCCCGAGGCCGCCACCGACCCGCGCGTGGACCTGCTCGGGTTGTCCGCCGAGCGGCTGGCGGTGCTGCCTCCGACGCTGGTGATCACCGACGAGCGTGACGTGCTGCGCAGCCAGGGGCAGGAGTTCGCCGCCCACCTGGAGGCCGCCGGGGTGCCGACCACCCACCGCTACTTCGCCGGCGTCATGCACGAGTTCTTCGGTGCGGCCGCGGTGCTGGCGGAGGCCGAGCAGGCCCAGCAGGCAGCCGCCGAGCACATCCGCCGGGCCGTCGCCCCGCCGACCGGCGCCACCCGATGAGCGCGCCGGTCAGCAACGAGACCCTCGGCGAGCTGGAGGTCGTGCACCTGTTCACCGACGCCATGCCGACCGGGGTGAGCGTCTCGCACACCGGGCGGGTGTTCCTCTGCTACCCCAAGTGGGGCGACGAGGTCGTGTTCACCGTCGGCGAGCTCCGGGACGGCGAGGTGGTCGCCTACCCCAGCCAGCAGCTCAACGACAACCGCTCCGACGCCGACCCCGAGCGGCTGGTGTCGGTGCAGAGCATCGTGGTCGACCCGGCCGACCGGCTGTGGCTGCTGGACACCGGCTCGCCGCTGTTCCAGCCCACCGAGCACGGCGGACCCAAGCTGGTGTGCGTCGACCTGGCCACCGACACCGTCGTGCAGACCATCCTGTTCCCGACCGACGTCGCCCTCCCCACCACCTACCTCAACGACGTGCGGTTCGACCTGCGCCGCGGGGCGGCGGGGACGGCGTACATCACCGACTCCTCCGACTCCGGCCCGAACGGCATCATCGTGGTCGACCTGGCCTCGGGGGAGAGCTGGCGCCGGCTGCACGAGCACCCGACCACCAAGGCGGAGGTGCTCCCGGACCTGCGGATGGTGGTGGAGGGCCAGAGCTTCGTGGAGCGGGACCCCGACGGGAACGTCTCCTCGGTCGAGATGGGCGCCGACGGGATCGCCATCGCCGCCGACGGCAGCCGGCTGTACTACTGCTGCCTGGCCAGCCGGCGGTGGTGGAGCGTGTCGGTGGACGCGCTCACCGACCGCTCGGTGGACGAGGAGGCGGTGGCCGCCACGGTCACCGACGAGGGCGACAAGGGCTCGGTGGGCGACGGCATGGAGACCGACGACCAGGGGCGGCTCTACGTCACCGACGGCGAGCACGACGCCATCCACCGGCGCACCCCGGCGGGGGAGTGGCAGACCGTCGTGCACGATCCGCGGTTGCTGTGGCCGGACACCATGTCGGTGGCCGCCGACGGGCACCTGTACGTGACGGCCAACCAGCTGTACCGCCAGGACAAGTACCGGGGCGGTGTGGACCAGCGGCGCAAGCCCTACGTGCTGTTCCGCACCCCGATCGACGCCGGGCCGGTCCGGCTGCGCTGATCGATCAGCCCCCGCCACCCCCGCCTGGTTCCGGCGGACGTGGGTGGCGGGTCGCTACCCGTCGCGGCGGCGGCGCCGGAACATCGGCGGGCTCTTGCGCTGCAGGGTGCCGTTCTGCTTGGTCCACCGGACGGTGTTGGCGATCCAGAAGCCGACGATGAGCACGGCCAGCACGATGAACACGATGACCCACGTCATGGGCGGCACCTCCCGGGTGCTCGGGGCGGCGGCCGGCGTCTCCGGCAGCTGCTGCCGGGTACCCGCGTCGTCCGCCCGGCACGCCCCGTCCGAGGAGGACACCCTTGCCCGCGCAACCAGCAACCGGGAGCCGGCCCGTCGATCGGGACGCCGACCCCGAGACCCCCGAGGGCGCCGATCCGCGGCGGTGGCGGGCGCTCTGGGTGACCCTGGTCGTCGGGTTCATGACCCTGCTCGACGTCAGCATCGTCTCGGTCGCGCTGCCGTCCCTGCAGTCGGACCTGGGCACCTCACCGGCGACCGTGCAGTGGGTGGTGTCGGGGTACGCGTTGACGTTCGGCATCGCGCTGGTGCCCGCCGGCCGGCTGGGGGACGCCTTCGGCCGCCGACGGATGTTCCTGATCGGGTTGCTCGCCTTCGTCACGTGCAGCGCTGCCGCCGGCGCGGCGCCGTCGGCCGGGTGGCTGGTGGCCGCCCGGCTCGCCCAGGGCGTGGCGGCCGGCTGCCTGGCACCGCAGAACTCCGCGCTGATCCAGCAGCTGTTCCGCGGCGCCGAGCGCGGCCGCGCGTTCGGGTTCTTCGGCGCCACGGTCGGCATCTCCACCGCGGTCGGGCCGGTGGTGGGTGGCGCGCTGCTGGCGCTGGCGTCCGGGCCGGACGGCTGGCGGTGGATCTTCTACGTCAACGTGCCCATCGGCGTGCTGGCGTTCGTGCTCGCCCTGCGCCTCATCCCGGCCCGCGACTCCGGCGGCCACGGGCGGATCGACGTCCCGGGTGTGCTGCTGCTGGGCACCGGTGCGCTGGCGCTGCTGTTCCCGCTGGTCCGGGCCGAGTCCGGGGGGCTCACCCGGTTCTGGTGGTGCTTCCCGGTCGGCGTCGTGCTGCTGGCGGCCTTCATCCGCTGGGAGCAGCGCATCGTCCGGGTCGGCAAGGACCCGGTCTTCGATCCGCGGTTGATCACCCGGACCCGCGGCTACGGTCCCGGCGTCGCGCTGGGCACCGTCTACTTCATCGGCTTCAGCGGCATCTGGCTGACCTTCGCGCTGTTCTTCCAGACCGGGCTGGGCTGGACGCCGCTGCAGTCCGGGCTGGC
>Ga0210040_10009979_pt1 | contig 10965 bp, 12 predicted proteins | sample CryGeyCG12114_NA_FD_185462 | JGI IMG/M metagenome (GOLD analysis project Ga0210040, IMG submission 185462) | Groundwater microbial communities from aquifer - Crystal Geyser CG19_WC_8/21/14_NA (SPAdes) (version 2) | ecosystem: Environmental > Aquatic > Deep subsurface > Groundwater | place: USA... | reverse complement strand
GATCCAGGTTAGCGGCGTACCCGCCGGCGGAACGGCCCCGGCGCTCCGGGCTCGGCGTCGTCGGGTCCGGGCGGGCCACCGAGCAGGGCGGCGTCGTCGTCGGTGGAGGCGGTGACGCCGATGCCGCCCGAGGGCGCGACGGTCTCGTAGACGGCCAGGATCCGTCGGGCCACCACCGACCAGTCGTAGTCGGCGACCGCCTCCCGGCCGGCGGTGGCCAGCCTTGCTCGCTCGTAGGGGTCGGCGAGCAGCTCCGTCAGCGCCGCGGCGAGCGCATCGGCGTCCCCCCGGCGGACCAGCCGGCCGGCTGCGCCGTCGCCGAGCACCCGGGCGAAGGCGTCCAGGTCGCTGGCGACGACGGGCGCGCCGGCGGCCATCGCCTCGAGCAGGATCACCCCGAAGGACTCGCCCAGCAGGTTCGGGGCGCAGTAGACGTCGACCGAGCGCAGGAACGCCGCCTTCTCCGGCTCGGCGAGCTCGCCCAGCAGGGTGACGTGCGGCGCCAGCTCCTCCCCCACCAGCTCGGCGAACTCCGCCGGGTCGCCGCGCCCGGCGACCAGCAGGTGGGCGTCGGGGTGGTCGCGGACGACGGTGCGCATCGCCGCCAGCAGCGTCGGCAGCCCCTTGCGCGGCTCGTCGTAGCGGCCGACGAAGCCGATCGTCGGCGCACCCCGGCCACGCGCGTGGCCGGCCAGCGGCGGCCCCTCGGCGAAGGCGGCCACGTGCACCCCGTTGGGGATCACCACCGCATCCCCGCCCAGGTGCTCGACCTGCACCCGGCGGGCGAAGTCCGAGACGGCGATCCGGCCGCTGATCCGCTCCAGCCAGGGCCGCACCACCGGGCCCCAGGCCGCGAGGAACTTCGACCGGGTGGTGGCGGCGTGGAAGGTGGCCACGATCGGGCCCCTGGCGATCATGCAGACCAGCAGCGAGACCGACGGCGGCGCCGGCTCGTGCACGTGCACCACGTCGAAGGCGCCCTCGCGCAGCCAGCGGCGGACCCGGGCCGCCGACACCAGGCCGAACTGGAAGCTGGCCCGCGAGCCGTTGTACGGGATCGGCACGGCGCGACCGGCCCAGGTGACCCCCTCGGCGGGCAGGTTCTCCTCCTGCTCGGCCGGGGCGAGCACCTGGACGTGGTGGCCCAGCCCGCGCAGCGTCTCGGCGAGGTCGCGCACGTGGTACTGGACCCCGCCGGGGACGTCCCACTGGTAGGGGCAGACCAGGCCGATCCGCATCAGGGCGCCCCCGCCGGCGGCGGGCCGTCCGGTCCGCCCCCGTCCGGTCCGACCTCGGGCCAGATCCGGCCGAGCACGTGCCAGTCCTCGGGCTGCTCGGCGATGGTCCCGGCGAACGCGTCGGCCACCTGCTGCATCGCTGCGGTGACCCGTTCGCGCAGCCGGCCGGGGCCGTCCACGGGCACCGGGGGGTGGACGACGAAGCGCCAGCCCGAGCCGTCGAACTGGCACACCGCCGGCAGCAGCACCGCACCGCTCTGCGCGGCCAGCAGGGCCGGGCCGCCGGGCATGGTGGTCGACCGGCCGAAGAAGGTCACCGGGATGCCGGCGCCGGAGAGGTCCCGGTCGACGAGGAGGCAGGTCGTGCCGCCGTCGGCGAGCCACTCCCGCAGGACGGCGGAGCTGGGCCGCGGGCCGCCGGTGAGCGGTACCACCCGCATGCCCAGCCGCTCCCGGAACTCCAGGAACCGCCGGTACAGCGACTCGGGCTCCAGCCGTTCGGCGACGGTGAGGAACGGCCCGTCCAGCCAGTCGACCAGCCAGACCCCGGCGGCGTCCCAGTTGCCGCTGTGCGGCAGCGCGATGACCACGCCGCGGCCCTGCGCCCGGGCCCGCTCCAGGTGCTCCCGACCGGGCATCGCCGAGTTCGCCACGATCCGCTGCCGGCTCAGGGCGGGCAGCCGGAACACCTCCTGCCAGTACCGGGCGTAGGACTGCATCCCCCGGCGGGTCAGCTCGTCCAGACCGGCGTCGTCCAGCCGACCGCCGGTGACCACGTCGAGGTTGGCGCGCAGCTGACGCGCGCCCTGCACCCCCCGGCGCACGGCCAGCGCACCCCCGGCGGCGAAGGCCCGCGCGGCCACCGGCTCGGGCAGCAGCCGGATGGCCCGCCAGCCCGCCGCGTAACCCGCGTCCACGAGCCGGGCGCCCAGCTCCGGCCCGCGGGTCACGGTGCGGGCGGGCCGGCCGGCTCGTCGGCGCCCTGGCCGGCCGGGCTCGGCAGCCGCAGGCCCCGGGAGCCGCGCCACACGGCGGCGAACCGCTGGGCGACGGTGAGCGCGCTGCCCACCAGCAGCAGCCACAGCGCCACGTGCACCGCGTACGGGATGCCCAGCCCGGTGAAGCCGGTGCCGACCAGGACCAGGATCAGCCGCTCGGTGCGCTCGACGATGCCGACGTCGGCGGACAGCCCGACCCCCTCGGCGCGGGCCTTGACGTAGGAGGTGAGGATGCCCAGGACCAGGCAGAGCAGGGCGAGCAGCACCAGCAGCCGGTTGTCCCCGGCGCCGGAGTACCACCACACCAGGCCGCCGAAGATGGCCGCGTCGGCCGCCCGGTCGCCGGTGGAGTCCAGCACCGCGCCGAACACCGAGCCGCCGCCGCGGGCCCGGGCCAGCGCGCCGTCCAGCATGTCGAGCAGCACGAAGACGGTCACCGCGAAGGCACCCCAGAAGAGGTGGCCGGTGCCGATCCCGAACGCGGCCGACGCGACGGCGCCGAGGGTGCCGGTGAGGGTGACCGCGTCCGCGGTGACCCCGGCCCGGACCAGGCCGCGGACGACGGGCGCCCAGAAGCGGCCGACGGCGGGGCGGAGGTTGACGCCGAGCACCTCAGACCGCCCTGTCGGTGGCCGGCCACTGCGCGGCCAGCAGCGCGCGGGTCTCACCGAGCACCTGCGGCAGCACCCGGGTCAACCCGACCACCGGCATGAAGTTGGTGTCCCCGCCCCAGCGCGGCACGGCGTGCTGGTGCAGGTGGTCGGCGATGCCGGCACCGGCGACGGAGCCCTGGTTCATCCCGATGTTGAACCCGTGCGCGCCGCTGACCGCCCGCACCACCCGCATCGCCGTCTGGGTGAAGGCGCCCAGCTCGGCCACCTCGGGAGCAGTGAGGTCGGTGTAGTCGGGCACGTGCCGGTACGGCACCACCATCAGGTGCCCGGCGTTGTAGGGGTACAGGTTCAGCACGGCGAAGACCGTCTCGCCGCGGGCCACGATCAGCCCGTCCTCGTCGGCCATCGCCGGGATGACGCAGAACGGGCAGTCGTGGTCGCCGGTCGGCTTGTTCTCCCCGCGGATGTAGGCCATCCGGTACGGCGTCCAGAGGTGCTCGAAGACCGCTGAGGGCCCGCCGTCGTCGTTGACCACGGGGACCCGGACCTCGGCCGGCTCCCCGGTCACTGCGACGGCTCGGCGGTCGGGTCGACGTTGTGCCGCGCGGCGACCCAGTCGACGATCTGGGCCACGGCGTCGGCGACCGGTACCCCGTTGCGCTGGGAGCCGTCCCGGTAGCGGAAGGAGACCGCGCCGGCCTCGGCGTCGGTGGCCCCGGCGATCAGCGCGAACGGCACCTTCTGCTTGCTGGCGGTGCGGATCTTCTTCTGCATCCGGTCGTCGGAGTCGTCGATCTCCACCCGGATGCCCTTCGCCCGCAGCTGCAGCGCGACGTCGGTCAGGTAGGGCACCTGCTCGTCGGTGATCGGGATGCCGACCACCTGCACCGGTGCCAGCCAGGCCGGGAAGGCGCCGGCGTAGTGCTCGGTGAGCACGCCGAAGAACCGCTCGATCGAGCCGAACTTCGCCGAGTGGATCATCACCGGCTGCTGCCGGGTGCCGTCGGCGGCGCTGAACTCCAGGCCGAAGCGGGCCGGCTGGTTGAAGTCGTACTGGATGGTCGACATCTGCCAGGTGCGGCCGATGGCGTCGCGGGCCTGCACGGAGATCTTCGGCCCGTAGAACGCCGCACCACCGGGGTCGGGCACGAGCTCGAGCCCGGTCTCCCGGGCGGCGTCCTCGAGCACCGAGGTGGCCAGCGCCCACTCCTCCTCGGACCCGATGAACTTGTCGGACTCCCCGCGGGTGGACAGCTCCAGGTAGTAGTCGTCCAGGCCGAAGTCGCGCAGCAGGCCGAGCACGAAGGCCAGCAGGTGCCGGATCTCCCCGGGCGCCTGCTCGGGGGTCACGTAGCTGTGCGAGTCGTCCTGGGTGAGCCCACGCACCCGGGTCAGGCCGTGCACGACGCCGGACTTCTCGTACCGGTACACCGAGCCGAACTCGAAGAAGCGCAGCGGCAGCTCGCGGTAGGACCGCCCGCGTGACCGGAAGATCAGGTTGTGCATCGGGCAGTTCATGGCCTTGAGGTAGTACTCCGCGTTCTCCAGCTCCATCGGCGGGAACATGGTGTCGGCGTAGTACGGCAGGTGCCCCGAGGTCTCGAACAGGTGGGCCTTGCTGATGTGCGGGGTGCCGACGTAGTCGAAGCCCTCCTCGATGTGCCGGCGGCGGACGTAGTCCTCCATCTCGCGCTTCACGACCCCACCCTTGGGGTGGAAGACCACCAGGCCGGAGCCGATCTCGTCGGGGAAGCTGAACAGGTCCAGCTCCGCGCCGAGCTTGCGGTGGTCGCGCCGCTCGGCCTCGGCCAGCTGCTCCCGGTACGCCTTGAGGGCGTCCTTGCTCTCCCAGGCGGTGCCGTAGACCCGCTGCAGCTGCGGGTTCTGCTCGCTCCCCCGCCAGTAGGCGGCCGCGCTCCGGGTGAGGGCGAAGGCCGGGATCGTCGAGGTGCGCGGCAGGTGCGGCCCGCGGCACAGGTCGGTCCACACCAGGTCACCGGTGCGGGCGTCGACGTTGTCGTACATGGTCAGCTGCGCCCCGCCCACCTCGACGTCGGCGCCCTCGGCGGGCTCCTCGCCGGCGCCGCCCTTGAGGCCGATCAGCTCCAGCTTGTAGGGCTCGTGCGCCAGCTCGGCCCGGGCCTCGTCGTCGCTGATCTCCCGGCGGGCGAAGTGCTGGCCGGCCCGGACGATCTCGGTCATCTTCTTCTCGAGGGCCGCCAGGTCCTCGGGGGTGAACGGTCGCTCCGGGTCGAAGTCGTAGTAGAAGCCGTTCTCCACCGGCGGGCCGATGCCCAGCCGGGTACCGGGGAAGAGCTCCTGCACCGCCTGGGCGAGCACGTGCGCGGCAGAGTGCCGGATCACCGCGCGACCGTCGGCGCTGGCCGCGGGCACGGCCGCCACCTCGGCGTCGACGTCCGGGGTCCAGGCCAGGTCCCTGAGCTCACCGGAGGACACCTCGCGGACGACGACCGCGCCGTCCGGGCCCTTCAGCGGCACCGCGGCGTCCTTGAGCGCCTGCAGAGCCGTCGTCCCGGCCGGCACCCGGATCGCGGCGGCGGCGGTGGGCGAGGGCGGGGTCGGCACGAGGAGCTCCAGGGGGGTCGTACGTCCGCCGGCCGGTTGGCCGGGCCTCCGAGACTAGTGCGCCGACGCAGCACGCCTCGGGCCACTTCCTCAGCCGGGGACGATCGCCAGCCCGGCGGCCACCGCGGCACGGGCGTCCAGGACGGCGGTGACCCGGTCGGTGGTGGCCGGGTCGGCAGGCAGCAGCCGCACGGCGTCGGCCCCCAGCTCGATCCGCACCGGCACCGCCTCCGCCCGGGAGACGGTGAACCGGCCGTCGTCGGCGCGGGTGAAGGTGAACCGGGCGATGACGGAGTCCTCGGTGGCGTAGCCGCGGGTGGCGTGCTGGGCCAGGGCGTTGCCCAGGCCGTAGGCCACCCACTCGCCGTCGATCTGCTGGAAGGGCTGCACCACGTGCGCGTGGTGGCCGAGCACCAGGTCGACGTCCGGGGAGGCGAGCAGGGTGGCGACCGCGGCCTCCTGGCCGGCGGTGGGCTCGGCGTCGTACTCGGCGCAGCAGTGGATGCTCGCCACCACGATCTCCGCACCCGCCGCCCGCGCCCGCGCCGCGGCGGCCAGCACACCGCTGACGTCGGGGACGGCGAAGGTGTCCACCGCGAACGGTGCGTCCGCCGGGACGGCGACCCCGTTGAGGGAGAAGGTCGCGGCCACGTGCCCGACCCGGATCCCGCCGACGTCCACGATCTCCGGCTGCTGGCTCCCGGCCGCGCTGCGGTAGGTGCCGGTGTGCGCGATCCCGGCGGCGTCCAGGGTGTCCAGGGTGCGCACCAGACCGGCGAAGCCGTCGTCCAGCGAGTGGTTCGACGCGGTCGAGCACAGGTCGTAGCCGGCGCCGGCGAGCGCGTCGACGATCTCCGGCTGCACGGCGAAGGCCGGGTAACCGGAGTACGGGCCACCGGCGGGTGCGACCGGCGTCTCCAGGTGGCAGATCGCCAGGTCGGCGGCGGAGATGATCGGGGCGACGCCGGCGAACACCCCGGAGAAGTCGTAGCCACCGCCGGCCTGCCGGGCGCCGGAGGTCAGCGAGCCGCCCTGGTGCACCAGCACGTCGCCGGTCGCGACGAGGGTGACCGAGTCCGGCGGCGGAGCCGCCGCGGTGGGAGCCGGACGCGGATCGGCGGACGGCGGCGTCGCGGCACCACCGCAGCCGGCGAGCAGCCCGACCAGCAGTGCCAGCTGGGCACCTCGGCTGCTCCGCACGCCGGCACGGTAGCGGGCCCGGTCAGTCCAGCAGGTGGACGGCGTCGCCCTCGGCCACCCGACCCGGCTCCCGGACCTCGGCGTAGACGCCCAGGCAGTGCTTCGGCGTGCGGACGACGTCCAGCACGGCCGCGCCGACCCGCAGCCGCCGACCGACCCAGGAGCGCTCGTCGGACCCGCCGGTCAGCTGCAGCAGCAGGTTGGCGCGCGGGTCGTCGGCCGAGCAGCCCGCCGGGACGTCACCCGCGGCGGCGCGGTCGATCGCGCCGCTGGACACCAGGTGCACCGCCGCCGCGTCGACCTGCGGCCCGGCTCCGGAACGAGCCAGCCGCACCGGGCGACCCAGGACCTCGGCGAGGGTGACCGTGTCGGCCTCGGTGTCGCCGGTCGCGACGACCTCGCGCAGCTGCGGCGTGGTCTTCACCGTCACGCGTTCACCGGTGCCGGCGTCGACGACCGCGTAGGCGCGGTCTCCGCGCAGCCCCGCGTCGTCGACCTGGACGGCCGGGACGGTACGACCGCCCAGGGACTTGACCGGGTAGACCGAGATCGAGGCCACCGACCCCACCACGTCGCTCACCCCGCGGACGCTACGCGCAACCGTCGACCCGCTCACCGGTCGAGCCCCGCCCGGCGGCGCAACCGGCGCAGCTGCGCGTCCAGGTAGGGCCGGGCACGGCGCTGCCCGCCGCGCTCGCCGATCGCCGCGGCCAGCGCGCCGAGCACCCGGACCAGCCGCGCCTCGTCGGCCGGCCACCCCCGGCGCAGGCACTCCTCCAGCCACTCGACGGGGGCGGCGTGCCCGCGCTCGGAGTTGCACCGACGACAGGCCGCCACCTCGTTCTCCAGCCAGGAGGGACCGCCCTTGACCCGCGGGACGACGTGCTCGGTGCTGGCGGTGACGTGCGGTGCGAAGACCCGGCCGCACCAGATGCAGGTGGGGCCGTCCCGGTCGACGGCGGCCCGCAGACGGGCGGCCCGGTCCAGTGCCATCGCCGTCCATGGTGCGCCGCCCAGCCGCCCGGCGGCGACGCGCGCCCCGGGGACGACGAAGGCCCCAGGTCGTTGACCTGGGGCCTTGCATCCGGTGGGCGATACTGGGATCGAACCAGTGACCTCTTCGGTGTGAACGAAGCGCTCTACCGCTGAGCCAATCGCCCGGAGCGCTGATGATTCTGCCAGACGCTCATCGCCACAGTGGCACCCACCCCGGCGTCCAGTGCGGGACCCCGGTGACGTGCAGCGTCACGACCAGCACGCCGTACACGAACGCCGCGGTCAGCAGCGCGATGGCGACCCGGACGAGCACCGACTGACGTCCCAGCCACTCGGTCCACTGCGACACCCGACGCCGGGTGTACTCCAGCAGCCGCTCGGCCCAGGCGAACTCGGTGGCCAGCACGAACAGGCCCGCGATGACGGTGAGCCAGCCCGGCCCGGGCAACGGGATCGTGACGATGCCGAAAGCGACGACCAGGCTGCCGACCAGCCCGACCAGCACCCGGTAGGGCGCCTCCAGGCTCCGGCGTGCAGCGATCCGGCGCCGCCAGCGGGACTCCGCGACGCGTTCCCGGAGGCTGCGCGACTCCTCGGCGTCGGCGAGCGCGTCGTCCCCGCTGCCCGTCGCCACGGTCTCCTGTCTGGTCAGCTGTCCACTTCCCCGGTCGCGACGATGTCCGTCGGGTACGACGGAGCCTGCCGACCGGGTTCGAGGCTGATGCCGTACTCGGTGAAGTCATCCAGCCCGGTCCCCGTGGAGCCTACGGTCCGCAGGTCCAGCTCGGAGGTGACGACATCGAACGTTCCCAGGGCCTTCGGCAGATCGTCGCCCAGGCCCCACACCACGTAGGTGTGGTCGTGGCTGTCGTTGACCGCCAGGCCGTCGGCCACCACCTGGACCTCGCCGTCCCGGGCGACGACGGTGGCCAGCGCCCGGCCACCGTCGGTCAGCGGTGCGATCGTCGTCTGCCCCGGTTGGAGCAGCTCCGCCAGCATCCGCGACTCCGCTTCGGCCCTGGCCTGGGCGGCATCCCGGTCGCCGGTGGCGACGACGTTCAGGGCACCCAAGGAGAGCACCGCGGCCACCGCGGCCGCGGCCAGCGCGATCGGCAGCCCACGGCGCCAGGCCAGCCGGCGTTCCGCGGAACGGGCGGGCAGCGGCGCCCGCACGTTGCCGAAGCTGCTGCCGCCCACCGGGGCAGGCAGCGGTTCGGGGACCGGGCGCGGCGCCCGGGGGGTGACCGGGGGCAGTTCCGGCTCCGCCGACCGGTGCTGCGCCGGGGGGATCTGCTCGGTCTGCTCGACCGCGGCGCGCAGCCGGTCCCGCAGCCCCTCCGACGGCTCGGCCTGCGGCAGGTCGCGGGCCATGGCAGCCATCACCTCGGAGGTCTCGCCGACCGTGCGCACGCAGCGCGCGCACCCGGCGAGGTGGGCGCCGAACAGCGTCTCGTCCTCCGGCTCCAGCGCGTGCAGCGCCCAGCCGACGGCCAGCTCGTCCCAGCCGCGGTGCTCGTCGGCACCGCCGCCGCCCAGGACGGCGCTCACCGGGCCGCCCCGTCGGCCGGGGTGGAACCGGGTAGCCCGGTGCCCAGGTTCTCCTTGAGGCGGCGCATACCCGCGAGCATCCGCGTCTTCACCGTGCCCAGCGGCGTGTCCGTGAGCGCCGCGACCTCGCGCTGGGTGTAGCCGCCGTAGTAGGCCAGTGTCAGCGCCTCCCGCTGCGGGGCCGGCAGCGAGTGCAGCGCCGAGCGGACGCGCTCGGCGACGAGGTTCTGCCAGGCCGTGTCCTCGACGTCGGTGGTCTGGGTGGGCGCGGACAGCACCAGGTCGTCCTCGGCCCGCGCCCGACGGCGGCGGTGGGACTCCTCGCGGCGCACGGCGTCCACGGCCTTGTGGTGGACCATCGTGAGCAACCACGAGGCAACGCTCCCCCGGCTGCCGTCGAAGGCGCCCGGGTCCCGCCAGATGCCGAGGAACACGTCCTGCAGCACGTCCTCGGCCAGCACCTCGTCACCCAGGACCCGGCGGGCCAGCGCGAAGGCCGGCCGGCGGAACCGCTCGTAGAGGTCGTCGACCGCCCCCCGGTCGCCCGCGGCGACGCGGCGGACCAGCTCGAGGTCCGCAGCACCGTCCTCCGGGCTGCGGGTAGGTCGACTCACGAGGCCCATCGTCACATGCGGGGTTCGCCGCGCCCCCCCTCTCCGGTTCACCGCGTGTGCCGGGGACTGCCGGCGCCACCCTCGGGGGGGGTGCTCCCGTGGATGTCGGGCCGGCGCCACGGCGCCCGGCCGGGCCGCTGCCGGAGCCGTCCGGGGCTGTGACGCACGGGTACGCGTGGGGTCCAGGTTGCAACTGAGCCACGACACGCCGAGGTCATGCGTGACCTTGGGGCTTTTTGGGTCGTTATCAGGACATGGCGCGCTACCCGAGGTCCGGCTGCACTGCACGCACCACCCTCCACCTGGTCGGCCCGGGGTCCTGGACGGCCGTTCCGGCGGCACTCGTCTACGACTCCGTGGACCCCTTCGCCGTCCGTGTGCGCTTCGGCGACGGCGGCCAGGACGACGACGACGACACCAGCTACGACGACGCCGAGGACGACGGCGGAGTGGAGTGGTTGCTCAGCCGCGACCTGCTCCGGGACGGTCTGACCAGCCCGGTCGGCGAGGGCGACGTCCGGCTGTGGCCGGCGCGAGGCGGGCTGGACGTGGTCTTCCTGCAGCTGCGCGCCCCCTCCGGGGAGGCCCTGTTCGAGATCTCCGGCGCCGTGGTGGCCGACTTCCTGCAGGAGACCGAGCTGCTCGTGCCGGCCGGCACGGAGAGCGACCTGCTGCGGGTCGATGACGAGCTGACCGCCCTGCTGCGCGGCGGCACGGACAACCCCACCGCGCACTGAGGGCTCAACACGGCCGGCTGACCTGCAGCGACGCCATCCGGAGGCCCCCTGGACACCCCCGGTTCAGAGGCCCCGGAACCGGTCGGTTAGAGTTCTCCACGTAACGCGGACTTGATCCGCAACGCGGATGTGGCTCAGTGGTAGAGCATCACCTTGCCAAGGTGAGGGTCGCGGGTTCGAATCCCGTCATCCGCTCGGAACTACCCGGGCGCTGGTCGCGAGACCGGCGCCCGGTGTGCGGTGGAGTGGCCGAGAGGCGAGGCAACGGCCTGCAAAGCCGTCTACACGGGTTCAAATCCCGTCTCCACCTCGTCCTCCACGGAGCACGAGCGCGGAGGTGGTCCGGCTGCAGAGCCGGAAAGGGCGATTGGCGCAGCGGTAGCGCGCTTCCCTGACACGGAAGAGGTCACTGGTTCGATCCCAGTATCGCCCAC
>Ga0210040_10009978_pt1 | contig 10967 bp, 13 predicted proteins | sample CryGeyCG12114_NA_FD_185462 | JGI IMG/M metagenome (GOLD analysis project Ga0210040, IMG submission 185462) | Groundwater microbial communities from aquifer - Crystal Geyser CG19_WC_8/21/14_NA (SPAdes) (version 2) | ecosystem: Environmental > Aquatic > Deep subsurface > Groundwater | place: USA... | reverse complement strand
TTTGTATATTCCCCTAAAATCAACAAATCTGCACAAACAAATACATGTATCATTTTTAAATTAGCCATTTTTTAAATTTTGTTATCCCAGTAACCACCAAAAAGTAATCATTGCCAAATAACTTTGTGCTAATATAGCTCTACTTTAATTATGAAATTCCGTCCACACACACACACATACACACACCAAAGTAGCCCAATAATGATAATATCATTATCATATTATTAAATCATATTATGATTTAATAATATTATTATTTATTTTGAAATTCTAATAATGCAAAATCAAGTTCCGGGGGATAGTTGATCTATCCTTTCGGATAAAAGGTCAAACCGACTTGTTTATTTTATTGAAAATGAAGGTGTGGTTCCCTACTTATTAGCAGGCATGCAAACTCATATAATGACTAGCCCTATCATCATTACTTTTGAGTCAAAAGTTTTTAAAAGCGGGCAGTGTGGGACAAATATATCAATTAATTTGCCTGCTCCATGCTGTGCACGCAAGTTAACTGATGCATATTTGTCTCACTTAGCCTCTTTTATTCATTCGCTTTCTTGAACGAATATGACATTTTACGAGCAAAAGTTTTTTACCCATATTTAAGGGCCAGTCATGATATGAGTTTGCATAGCTGGCAAAGAGGTAGAGTACTCTATCTTTAATTTCCAATCACATAGAAAAGGGTGTTTGACCTTTAGATTTTTTTTGACCACTCAGCAGCTGAAATTTTTGGAATTTTTTTTCAACTGTCTACTTCCTGTCTACCTTTTCGTTGAAATGTTTGCCTACGAAGCCCGGTTTTGTGAATATTCGGATCAGTATGCATTTTTTTTTTGAAGACAATTTTTTGATATGTTAGGCGCTTACATTTTGTTGATTTTACAATTTGCAAATCTAATCACCCAAATCAAGCATGACCCTTATTTTTTTCGTAGAGGATAGGTAAGTTATTTTCCTGTACTCACTTTGGCTTCATTACATTCGAAAACCTTAAATAATTGAATTAAAGCACTAAAATTATCACCCCGAATCAGATTGCAACTTTTTAGTGAACTGGAATGCCTCGATTGTTCTGAAGTTTTACTATCTTGTTTTTGCCTCACAAAACATTGATTGCAATTGTATTATGCATAAATGACAGTTGTGAGTTTATCCCGATTTCATAATAGGTGTAAAATTTTGTGAAGATTTTCATGAAGTATCATTTTCTATATTGGTTAGATCGTTTGCGCTTATAGTAACCACTGTAGCAAGTCTAGCCCAAATAATCACACCTTCCTATCCTTAATCGTACAGAAAAAATTGAAAAAATCATGAGCAAACAAATGGAGCCTCTCAGCTATTTTGAACAAAAATATACAAACATTGAATATTTCAAGAAAGGAGATGATGGAAGTAAAATCTATAAAGCAAATACAAAACACGATGGTAGACTGTGGTACGTGAAATGCAAGGACGTGACAAAGTAAGTAAAGTAGTGATTTATACTAGAAAAACACTATCTGTGATGTAGACCTTTTGAGTATCTATTTAACGCAAAAGCTTTTAAAAGGCTTGAATTTAAACATCTATGCATTCATTGAGAATATTCTGCTATATATAGTTATGAGACAGCCAAAAATTATATATATTAAGTGATACACTCAGATAATTTTCAACAATATTGCAGGAGACAAAAGTCCATATCAGTTAATCAGAATAAGCTAAATCACTAAAAATATAAAGATTATTTAAATAAAATTTCAAAACTACGAATTATTCACCCAACTTTCGACCTCGATTCAAAGTAATATATTTTTATACATTCTTCAAGCTTTATTGTATAAAATTTTATGTCTGAATGATAATAGATCGGGTGCAGTACGCACTATGCACTACCCCAAAAAAACCTTAAATAAAATTAAGCATAGAAACTTAGCAGCTGTTTATGAAAATTGGACGGAAGAATTGCCAGAAGGGTCCCTTTTTCCAGAATTTAGCAAGTTTCTCGAGACTTCCAAGCTCGCACTTTCTGCTCAAGAGCCAGTAGATGGAGTAAATTTGTCCGACTGGTTGGAAACAGAAGCCTACAAAAAATTGGACGCCCGGGTGGATGTTGTGAAACAAATTTGCGAAACTATTGAATATCTGCATTCCAAAGACATTGTTCATGGAAACTTGTGGCCAAAAACAATATTTGTTACACAGTCAAAAAATGGTCCTAATGCAGAAACTGTGGTAAAATTGGTAACTTTTGGATGGAACACTGTGCATGAGTATAGTGCTCCAGAATCAGTAAGCTTGTTTTCGTAACGTGCAAAACATGATTATAAATAAATTTATTTTATTGAAAGTTATAAGATTTTGTTCACACTTGCAGATGCTATGTCGTCGAAGTAAATTTGAAAGAGAGTCTGATATTTATTCACTGGGCCTTGTGCTTTAACTCTACTAAACAAGATAAGAAATTCAAGGAGAAGTTCCAAAAATATTTGCAGGAAGCCGACTTTGTGGATCCGGCCGATTTCCAAAAAAATGTTTTGAAGGATTCATCAACGATCTCAAAGGTTAGAAAACTGTGTCTGATTTAAGCATCTGCAGTTGCATACAAGAGCATTAGACACCCCTTGTTTTAAAATGCTAGCAAAATTACTCATTTCATTCGCCAATAGTACTTTTGAAAAAAAATTCTCAGTCCAAATATTATTCACTCAATGAACACAGGGGGCGGCAGATCGCCTAGCAATTTGTGAGAAACAGTAAAGAAACTCAAAGTTTACCCGTGATGACGTCATCACGGGTAAACTTTACCTACAGAATAGGAAATTAACATTGTAAACTATAAATACTCAACAATGAAAAACAATGCATTTCACTTTTGACAGTTGCCAGGCAATTTTTTTGATCTGCCGTACCTTCTATAATTGTATTTTATAAACCTTGAATGAACATATATGAATGAGCGTGTTCTAAAAATGCCTCCCGGTTCGAAGTCAGTTAATCGCTTTTCCGTATAATATTTAACGGTTTTGAGTTTTACTATTACTCAATTATACAGGCTTGAATACAATTTTATGTGCATTAGATAAATTTGTTTGTTTTACAAACAGAGGAGCAGTTTTAGAACACGCTCATTCATGTATTTCTTTAAACCAGGCTTAAGAATTTGTAGCTAAAATGCTGAAAAAGGATCCGGAAGATCGGCCTACAATCAAAGAAATCATGCAAGACTTTGAAAGGTACATTATTTACGCATCAGAACTAAAAAATCAATTCGATATTCAGAGAAGAAATGTCCAACAATTACCTGAAAGTGATGAGTTTGGGGCGAACTTTTTTACTCTTTCCACTGAAAACGATTCAAAGAAGTTTACAATCTTAGTCTATCAATGGTAAGTTGGTAAGCTTATGATTTTATTTTCACTCAACGTTAAAATTATTTGTAGTAATTAATCATGCACATTTGCACATTTTAACTCACTATTTACAGTAATGAAAGAGGGAAACTGTATTCTGGGAAAATTAAAAACTATTACAATGATTTCCAATCGGTGTACACTGAGCTAGGCGTTTTAGGATTAAATCCATTTGTAAACATTATTAAAGTTTGGAACGAAAAGCCTCCCAAGGATTTCAAATTTCATTCCGACTTTATTGTGGAAGACAATGCCTTGGAATACGTGTTTGTTCAACAAAAAACATAAAAAATACAGAAGCCGTTGACTTGAGTCGAAGACGAAGTGACACGAATAAACTCGCATTGCTGCTTCAAATTGCATTTGCTACAAATGTGCTTCAGAAAAAGAAAAAAAATCATTTCAATTTGGACTGGAAATACATGTTAGAAGACCCTACCAACGAAAATGAGCCAATTAATTTTATTAAGCCTAGATACACGCTGGTCAGTTAATTTTTTTAGTTTATGTTCTATGGCGTTTTGTTTTGTTTTCAAATTTGTTTTTGCTTCGAAGCATCATAATTCGTAGTGATCAAGGTTTAGTTGATCAAAAAAGGCTACCTTGAGAATTTAAAACGCATAAGAAACCTACCATTCTATTATTGATATACGTTTTTTTTATTGAAAATCGAAGCACAAAAAAGTTATATCGAATTGTTGACCACTCTGTGTATGTAAAGCATTATTATTTTTAAAAAGCATCAACTCGGTAAAACTTTATCTTTGATTATCTTGAATGTTTATCAATTGATTTGGTATGTAGCATTTTGCGCACACAAGACCATGACCACACATGACCGTATTTTTACAGAATCGATGTGACGACTACTTCAAACTCCTCATCCTGATGGTTCAGTTGTTTGTTAATGATACAGTTTTCGATAATATCAACGCCTTCGACCCTAAACTGGCGACAAAATTGGACCTCATTTTGAAAGCTATGCAATTTTGTTCATCTACGGTCCTTAATATGAATTCCACATTAACAAAAGCTCAGTCGCTGATCATTAAAAAGGTGAGTTGATACATCATTGATTTTCAATCCAAAAAAACAGCTTTTGTGACCTTTTCTTTGTAGGCATGAAAAAATTTCTAATTAAATTTTTCATATAAATGACCGAAGTGTGTTTGCTAAACAAACAAGCAATCTATACTGAGTATAAGCTTGTCGTATTTTCCTTTTTGTAAATCCAGTGACGGATTTCGTTTAGCCGTATGAAACAGAAAAGTTATTGAAAAATTTTTTTTGTTGTAAGTGTTATCAGCAGATAAACACACTACGTATTTCAAGTGTATCTCAAACGGATTTTATACGGCACAAATACTTTTCAATGCAACATCTTAAATACGTTTGAGATTTTTTCAGTGAGGATAAAAAATACTGCTAACGCTCGAGCGTCATTTGCGCATAAGTTTAAATAAATACCGCTTAAAAGTGCGCGTCATTAGCAGCTTCATACTTATTCGGTGAGCCGCGATAAACGTTGTAGACATTGCTTAATCGGCAATCTTTGGACTGATTTCTGCAATTTTTGTGAAGACAAAGGGAAGAAAACATTCTCATTATCGCAAAGGAAATGGCGGCCCAATTTTTTTCAATTTTTTGGTTGATAACTGTAACCACAACCACTTTTTTTTCAAATATGAACAAAAAGAAAGTATTTCCTGTCTTCAAATAATTTTTGAAAAATTTTTGTTTAAAAACCAAATATTTCAAGCACAATAATGCACTGATATACTCAAATCATAACATAGTCGACGCTATTTCGTCCGCATGTAATTACAAAATTAAAATAGAGCAATTGCAGCCAAAATTAATTGGTAAAGGGTATTTTTTGTGGTTACCGTGCTAACAAAATGTCTGTTCAACGGAAATAGTCCACTCACTATAATTGAGGTTTATTTTTTTTCTATATGGTGTTTTTAAACGGATTTTTGGATTTTCAGGGAATGCAAAAACTTAGTTGCCAGAGTTTATCCGACAACACTACTACTTTGAATTAAGTTTTGAATAATAGATTTATAGTTAGGAAGGCAATTTTAATTTTTAACAGGTTTAAACTGATTGAATGACGCATTTGTTTGCATTTGTTTTAATTTAAACACATCCTTAACAAAGCTTCTTTCTCTGCTTGAATTCCATAACGCTAAAGATACCGACTTATAAAATGTATACAAAAAACTGTAGCAGTTTTAGCTTATATATTATTATTAACTTTGCTGTAGTAAAGTTATTAAGAACAGCCACAGAAGAGAAAGTAAGAGAGAGACAGAGAGAAGCGCAGAGTAGGGAAGGTACATTTAAAAAAATTAGAGCTTGTCTTTCAACCAAAAGCTTCAAAATCCTTGTGTGACTAAACTTGTTCGGGATATTTCTACCACCCAACCCAACGGATGGTCATGAAATTTTGCACACCGATAGTGATCCCTCTGAAGTTCCCGGAAAAACTTGCATTAGTAAATCTGTTTTTTAATTGATGAGTTGCAAACATTTAACTGTAAATCAACTGTAAATCAAGTAGCGATATGTATCGAAGAATTTTGCGTATCCGTGGCAAGAGTACTAGCTTGGACTAGTTGTTAGTGTTGCGGCATTGGAGATGGGCAGGTCAGGGTTCGATACCTACAAACGGGATTGTGTTTGTCATGTTTTTTTTGCTCGCTCATGTTTTAAAAACCAATTTTCAATGGTAAAACTTTAAATCACTTAATAGACAGGCCCTTCATGCCATAAATTTGACGATTGTGGATGTGTGATTATGATTATTTTCGGACTAAAAACCCATGTTTTTAGACACATTTTGTGCAGTCAAAATTCAACGCCGTTCAGTAGTTGTGTAGATAGGAACTCACTATGGTTCGGCTGCGCTCTGTCAGAAAGGATTTCATTGATAACAGAATGTATTAAAAACTGCAGTCTAGATTCCATTTCTAGTAATAATACTACTAATTAATACCCAAAATGAGCAAAGTTATTTATGGTCTTACAGAGACTTTATATTATTATTATTATTGGGTGCGGCACAGCAACGCAGGTCACTGTACCAACCGCGGAGGCAACCTAATGCCTTTCGCGGACTCACCCGACCGCGCGCTACTGTGCTGCAAGCTTGCACCGGCCAGACTCCCTTATAAATCTTGCCACATCCGCCAATTCAAGCTCCCCCAATTCTTCCAGAAGCAATTCTGGACAATGAAAAGTGTGTAGCTGCAATACCACGAGATTCGGACACACAGCCAGAACGTGAATGCCAGTGTCCTCTTCCTCCCCACAAAGTAGACAGTTAGGATCACTAGCCTTCCCGATTCTTGTTAAATGTTTGTTGAGAGAATTATGGCCAGTTATTGTCTGTGTGAACAGACACATAGCTGGCCTACTTAATTTCATGCAAGAACGCCAGATGCATTCTTCGATTGTTGAATATTGTTGAATACCTTGGTGTGTTTGCAGGTCTCCAGTGTTTCCCATGCCTTCGAATGGTCTTCTATAGACCACTTCTGTACACAGCTCTTTATCCAAGAGAGTGACACTGGTAATACGGGCTCCACTGTATGACAGTGGAGTTCCGTTGCTTCTTTAGCTAATTAGTCAGCTTTTTCTTTTCCTTCGTACCCACTGTGCGCAGGTATCCAGGAAATATTCACTTTAATTATTCGCGACAACGCCGCTATTTTTTCCAAACACTCATTCACTAAGGCAGAGCCAGTAGTGCGGGTTTGTAGGACTTGTAATGTGCTGAATTTATATAAATAAGAAACGTATATTTTCAGCGGTTTTTCAAGGGCTTTTCAAAATATTCCAGGCAGAAAGCACAGATTTATGGAAAACAGGTAACTTTACGGCGCGTTGAATTGCTACGCGGGCACAGCGTCGCACACATTCCTCAATGTTTACGTTTTCGAGTTTATCATATGTATAGTTATCATATGTATGTGTATAGTTCTTCGTATGTTTGAGCAAAAGCAAATCGACGGATACACTGAGCGGAGCAAAGTAGTTTGCAACTTTCAAATGAAAAAAATCAAGCAATTTACCTTGAAGTGTACAATTGAAATTTTTTTTTGACCGACATCATCAATGTGAGATTTCAAAGCAGAAATACAAAGAAACTGTGAAATGGAAGAAAAATTAAAAGAAAAAAACAGTATTTAAGAGTTATTTATGTGGACATTTTTCTGTACAAAAATATATGCGTAAATACTATATCTATTTCTATGGTTCAAACGTACGAATTAACGTATTAAGAATTTTTTTGTACGCATGTGTCTAATTATTTTTTGTTCTCTTCAGACTTTCTTCTCTGATTTTTTGCTATCAATATTTTTCAAAGCACTCAAAACTAAAGCATGCAGTACTGGTGCATCAAGTCGAGGTTTAATGAATGGTATTTGTCAAAGATTAGACAAATTGACAATGCTCTTGTGATTAAATTTTCATTTTAATAAATTTATTTATTTATTTATTCATCTTCATAATTATTCATTTATTTTTTCATTTAATAAATCGTTTTGAGTTTGTTTATGCTTTTTCATGATTCAGTGAGGAATATTACCTACTGTACAAACCTATGACTTGCGTATTTATTATCCGTTTTGTAAAAAATAGTTCGATCGGCTTTTTGAACATAAAAAAAATCTCATGTTTTCATTTTGTTTCGCACAGATTCTAAAGCTTCTAAGTGAAGCATACACGAATGATGATAAGGATCCTCTGAAAATAATTGACGTTTTCGGTGTTTCCTCTGAAGTCAATTTAAACGCCCCTTTCGATCAAATACAAAACTGTCGCAGGGAAATTGACTCATGATTCACCACCAAAGCTTTGACTGTGAAATGTATCAAGCATGAGAAGGTTCCTGAAACTGTAAGCTCTCTGATTCTCCCTTGTCTTCGGTATTTAGATCTTCAGTTTACCCGGGCAGACATGAAAAAACAGGAAGTTAATTATTTCGAAAAATATCAGAGCTTGAGTGACGAGTTATGGAAGGATAACATCCCTCGATTGAGCTTTCATCAAATATTGAACACCCTTGTTGCCACAGATTCCACAGGCTATCCTGGTATGACAATAAAAATTAGCATTGACAAGTTCAATGTACTTTTTCTAGACAAAAAGACCCTAGTTGTTGCATTCCTGGGTCACAAAAGTGATTGTAATTTTTTCAGTCACATGAAGCAGAGGCGTTTCAAAAATGTGGCACTCTTAAAGTGTCAAAATATACCAGATTTTGATGAAAGTTTGTTTGAAACCGCGAAAAAAATTATATTGCATGACACCAAGCCAGGGAACTTGGCAGGGCAGATAAACTCCGGATGAAAGAGTTCTTTTTCCAAACCGGACATTAAACACAAAGATGTGATATTGATTAATCCTGAGTTTGACAGAGAAATGATAAATTTTGTACAAAACTTGGGATTCCTAAATTGCTACATTGTGAAAAATCCGGATGAACATACAACCTGGTCGACTGATGTCAGAGAACATGTCAAAAATCACTACAAAGGCAAGTTGGATAATGCGAGTTTCTTGCTCATCAATAAACCTAAATTGAGTCCACAATTTTTGAGCATTCAAGATCCCTTGCAGGTTTCAGAGCAATTGGTTCTTCCAATTGTTTTTTCACAGTTCGAGGATGAAAAGTAAATCATATGTTAACTGATTTTGATATATAATTAAAACTTGTGAAGCTAATTTTTATGATTGTATGCTAAAATCAGGCAGTTTGTTCTTCTCAATTCACAGGTACTTTGCACGAATTTTATTCGTCTATTGGTTGTCAGCTCATAAGTATGAAGGTGAACTAAATATTAGCATTGAATTATTTAACTATGGAAATAAATTTTTTCTTCATTTTTCTTGGTTTTTAATCAAGTAAGTATCAATAAGCATTATCGTTAGTTTATTCACTTTGTATTCACACTTACAGCGAGATGCCGAAATTGGGTGACAGAGTTGTACATTGTAATATAGCTCAAATGAAGCTTGAGTTTTTCAATAAGAACCGCAAAAATATTAGATCCCCATACGACCACCAACTCTCACAGGATCAAAAATTGATTTTTTTTACATTGATCCAAATAAACGTGTCGCCAAAATCCAAAAAACGGTAAGAAGCATTAATTTCGACATTTTTCCTATATTATTTTCCATAAGAAAAATCGAAAATTGATTCTCGATTTCCAAAATTTGTTTGGTCAACCGTAGTATAAATAAACTTGAGCACGGGAAAATAAGATTTTAAGGGATTGTTGTAGGCACTCTCCAAATTATTTTGGGCTATTTCTCATTTCCCAACTCCGCCACCCATATAAAGCACCTCATTACTAGTTAGACAAACACCACCGGTTATGATTTTAAGACTCAAACGAAGCCACTGAAAGAACAAAAGTTTTGAAGAAATAATTTATCCAACTTTAAGCTAAGAATATTTAATTTATTTTTTTTAAATCGGCTTGCAGCAATGTCAAAATTAATGAGGGGCGCTATTGCTCTCAGTGTAAGCTGTACAAGCGTGAATAAGGAAGATGACTAGACCCACTAGCTTCACGCCAGACTCACAACAAGCATTTTCAAGGATCAACAAATTTTTTGACGTACATGGCAGTCCAGAAAGTGATCAATAAAACTATCGAATAGTGAAAAAACTACAACTTTACTACTATAAAGTTGCTTATCACATTCTAGAAACTTGCCGTGCGTCAAAAAATTTGTAGGTTATTTAAAACTTTGCTTGTAAGAGTCATCTTGGCTTAACGCCAGTGGGCCCAGCTAATTAAGATTTAAATTCAAGTTTTAAATTTTGCTCGTAAGAGTGAGTCTGGCCATAGGTCAGTAGGCCCGGCTAGTCAGCGTAATAAGACCAAAATCTCTGAAACACACACACACACACACACAGTGACTTAGTAGAGTTATATCAATAGGACAGATTGCATAATTTGAAAAAATGTTCTAATCGCCACCACCTCCACCATCGCCTCAAAACCGGTAAAAATACGAATTCCGCCCACAATATAGACAGTTTTACTAAAATAAATCGTGGGAGGGGACGCTGAAGAGACTTTTGCCTTGAACAACCTCTCGTTGTTGTACATCAAATCCAGTTTTGATATTCTGAGTTTCCTCTGCAGCAGAAACACAATATAAAACTAATGCAACTGTAATTAGATTGACAAAAAGTATGGATTTCATTGTGGAAAGATTATCACGTGAAGTTTGTTGCAGAAAAACCGTTTATCCAAAAATCCGTTTATTCTTCACAAAGTTATTGCAAAAAAACGAAGTCATTAATTCCTACTTTGAGAGTAAATCGAATCCTTTCTCGATTTTTAACAAAAATATCGACGGAAAAATGTATTCGTATAATGAGAATGAATTAGATGGTGTTTACTTATATATAGAGGATTTGCAAATTTGCGAATAATAAAGAACGTCATAATATCCTTGTAAAGGTGAATTACACTTTATTGCCGATGAAACCAATAAATGGGGCAGATATCGGATTTATGTATGAATGTAAATCTTTTTTAT
>Ga0210040_10009977_pt1 | contig 10967 bp, 8 predicted proteins | sample CryGeyCG12114_NA_FD_185462 | JGI IMG/M metagenome (GOLD analysis project Ga0210040, IMG submission 185462) | Groundwater microbial communities from aquifer - Crystal Geyser CG19_WC_8/21/14_NA (SPAdes) (version 2) | ecosystem: Environmental > Aquatic > Deep subsurface > Groundwater | place: USA... | reverse complement strand
ATGCCAGTAGTCATGCGGCGGATGCAGCAAGAATACACTCAGTGCTTGCCTTCCTCAACGTTGCTTTGACCTCTACCCTTGTATCCACTCTCAGGAAGATCGTTAAGCATATCTTCCTGCTTGTCCAACTTCCTGTGAGCAAACCAAAAGCCAACACATCCGAGGGCAGCTAAGATCGCAATTGTGGTGTACAGCCAAATCAACAGTGGGTCGCTTGACAGCCCAACAAATGCCTGTGAGATGGCTGAGGAAATAGCGTTTTGGAAAAGAAAGATTGACATCACCAATGAACGCATGTTCTTGGGTGCTTTCGTGAAGGCGTATTCCAAGCCTGTGATGGAAGCGAAGATCTCCGAGAAGGAAATCAAAAGATAAGCCGGGACTTGGACCCAGACGTTTATTGGAGCAGACCGTTCTTCGCCATTCGAATCGACGCAGCTGTTTGCTTGGTAACCACATGCTAAGAGAGTATATCAGCATCAAGTTATCGGCGAAGTGACCAGGGGACTTACGGCTTGTCTTGTAGATATAATACTGAATGACAGCTGCGGTAACCATTGAAAGTGATGCCGCTAGAAAACCAGCTGTGATTCTCTTGATGGGGGTAAATCTGATACCGCGACGAGCGAGGAACGGATAGACAAACTGGTCAAAGATCGGGATGAAGATGACTAAAGCGATGGGGTTGACGTTATTGACAATGTCGTTAGGGACGCCGTTACGTTCCATAGTTGCGGCTTGCGAGACGAGATTGTTGATCATTTGAGAGTATGCAAGCCAGTCTAGGTAGCCATTAGTAAGACATGACGACGAGCGTCTCAGCAAGTGCACTTACACAGCGGGTACCAAAGGAAGACGCGGCATGCCATAAGTCCACGTTTCACCTCGTCAACCCAAGCATCGTCAAAAGTCATCCATGAAGGTTTGTTCTGAAGTCGGCTTGGCTTGACTCGTTCGAAAAAGCCTTGTTTAGCCGAACCGTCTGACTGTTTCTTGGCTCTTCTCGCCTCTTTCATGCCAAGTTTGACGAGTTTGAAGGCCTTGCCAAGGACAGAACCGGTCGGTGGGCGCTTGTGGTACTGCTTGCCGAAGGCCAACATGACGATAGGCGCGAGGATGAACATGATAGTCGGGAGGAGGAAGGCTAGGTAGAAGCCAACGAAGCGCTCCGCGAACACCATCCCAATCTGGCCGACCAACGCCCCAATGTTGATCATCATGTAGAAATACCTGATAAAATTAGACACAACAAGCTGAAAACGGACATACACTCACATGTATATTCTCGATACAGTCAGGCCTGGATCGATGATGACCCTTTCCCCAGAATTCAGAGTCATAATCCGTCTCCTAGGCTCCTTCGCCTCGTACTGTTCAGCGATCAAGGGAGAGATATTGGATTTGAAACCTCCCGTTCCGACACCGAAGATGATAAGACCGACGGAGAAGATACCGATAGCCGCACTCGGGCGCTGAATCAGAGGCGGTATGCTCGCAATGACGATAAAGATGTGACCAATGACTGCGACGAGGATGGACCACAAGATGGTCTTGTAACGGCCAAGGTAAGTATCGGCGATGTAGGCACCAAGGACTGGCATAAAATACTGTGGGGGTTAGCACAGGGATAGAAGGAACGACCAAATGACTTACCGCCCAAAAAGCGTTGAACAATGTCAACCCAGTCGAAGCTCGCTGACCCATACCCAACGCTCCTGGCTGACCGGATCCTCCAACGATTGCGCCCGTATTCGAGCCTTCTGGCAAATCTTGCTGAATGAAGTTGACGAAGACAGCAGTTGTGCCGTAGTAGGAGAATCGCTCACAAAGCTCGATGAAGGCAATGGTCCAGGCCACCCAGGGTATCTTTCCGCAAACTCGTCGCAGAGTCCTGGCCTCCTCGTCGGTAGGATATTGCTCGCCATTCGGACCAACCAGAGTGTCCGGCTGGCTGTCTTCGGCGCTGTCATAGTGAGGAGGTACGCTGTTCTTTTTGGCTTGGTAGGGTTTCTCCAAATCCCTCTTTTCGACAACAGAACTTCGATGCCTCTCTGTCGCTTCAGACGCCTCGACAAAGTCGAGCTGGTTCGCTCCTGAAGACATGGTGTGGATGTCGAAAGGTTAGGTGTTAGACACTCAAACAAGCCCTGCTCCGCCTGGGCCAGCTCTGCTACTAAGTACTTCAGGACGATTGGTATCGCGAATATTGAACATGGAAGGTGGTAGCATGATGGAGTGACATCGTTATTCGGTTGCCACGGCGGGGCTGATAGCACCGTCGAATGATAGGCCATACGTCGATCAGTGGCGTGGCGCACACGTGCTACAGTGCTGTCTATCAATGAACTTGGTGGTCATTGATGTGCATAAAGCATCAAATTCGAGTATCAGCTCCGATTAACCGTCCCTGAGCGCCTCGGCAGACGTCATATCGCGGAGGCAAGACATCTTGGCAAAAGCTCTTCTGTAGACGGATAGTGCGCTACCAGTGATATGCTTTCAAGAACTCAAAGTTGATATAGCAGAAGACCAATGGCGTGGATTCCTCGCCTGCTAACACCGAGTCCGTCCTGCCGTCAGCCAAGCAAATGCCGGAACCGCAGATTTCCTTCAAATGAAAAGGTATAATTGAGGGCCTAGCTCACAGCGTTGCATTGATAAGCTACCCTGTCGTCGTGCTTAGCCTCGCTTGTTTCTCGCGGAAGAAACCGATAGAAGAGGGTTCATGAGCTCAGACCCTGTTGAACCTTCGGGGACGGTCAACCCGGAATGTCGAGCCTAGGAGGATAGTGTACGCGAACACTATCTAACGTTAGGTGGCCATTTACTTTCGAAGCGGCAGCCTGCTTGCCGTTTATAACAATGCCAGTTTTCATGGTAGTGTTGGGTCGCATCGAAGTTGTCCTGCTCACTGATCTTCGTTTGACTCCATGACGTGAATTGTGTGCGCCAGCCAGCTGTTGGCTCTCAGAGTCGCCTTCTTCTGTCGTTCGGTTCTCAGCAATGCATTTCGCAGATCGCTACGGCTACCGGACCTTCCCCCAGAAGCCACTCTAAGCTGCAAGTCTCTAAGCGAGATCGCCTTGCAAGTGGGACTCCATAATCGTTGCCTTATCTACCGATTTGGGCAAGCCTCAGCGACTAAGGCCTCCTTCGCTGGAAGCCATGGGCCACGTTTTCCCTACCTGCATGCCGGGTCACCTGCCGGACATATAAATCGGCCGACACTAGTCTGAAATAGTTAGCTAGGTAAGCGTACAGCAGCGGCCAGGGTGCGCTTGTCAAGTCACGTGTCTGCATGCATAATACGCCATCGCGTCAGCAACGCAGCAACCTGTCCAGCGATTGAACATTGACTATTGGCGTTTGCAATCGCTTGCACCTTCAGCAGAGTCCCAGTCCAGCATCATCAACCAGACAACGTATGAGAAAATGACTAGAGAGCCATGGACCACTTGATGTTCTCCCTTCCACCTTAATCAACATGAATCGCTGCATAGCCGTGCCTGAGCTCCCTCTCCGACAATTCTCCGGCTCCGAACCTTCTTCCCCATAGTCAACCTCAATCAAATCGCGCAGACCAGACAGCCATTTGAGTAGCCCGCCTCTCAAGCCAAGGCTTTGTCACTTTACATGAGTAGCCAATCTGTATTCCCCCAGCCGACCGGCCGTTCTCAACTGTCCGACCGGCCATATCTGTACGAGTCGCAAGGGGACAGCATGGCGCAATACCCATCATGATCAAGTCCAGCTCAAGCGAAAGTAACTAATCCTTCAACGTTTTGGAAGAGTATGACCGTCACGTGTAGCACAACGCTGGTGCATAGTGCGTCCGCCTTTTACTATACACCTCGTCGCGCGACTGCAGTTTCAAGGCAGGCCAGCACCGGCAAATGAAGCAGAAATCAAGGGCAAAGCAAGCAAGAAGCACAATGCAAGAGCACGATGGAAGAGCACGACGCAAAGAGGAAGATATGAGCATCAGATACCGTCCAGCGAAGCCATGTCTTTCTGCACACATAACTCCATTACACGGCTTCTGAGACACACAAATGAGCACACAAGACTATCAGGATCAGGATTATCCTAGCTTCTATCAGCCCGACAGGTGGTACAACATACCCTACCCTGCACTTCCAACAATGAGGTGTGCGGCAATGTGAAGCAGCCCCTGTTGAGCACCAAGAACAACCATAAGAGCAGTCGGTTAAGGTTGGTGATTACAAAGTACGTTGATTGCTTTCCACTATTACTACACTGCTGATTCCTCACACAAAGCCTCGAACTTGAGTTGGCACATTCCTAGCGGCAAGAAATTGCTGACTGCTAGTTGTGCGCGTTGTGAAAGCAGAGAAGTGCAGACAAGTGAAGCCTTGCTCTTGTCGTCGCTAATTAAGTGTCATTACTGTTGATGCTCTAGCTTGGCCATGTTGTGAGCAATGATTTAGATGCACTTGAAGGAGTCCAGGTCCCACAATGTGATCTCAGCCTCGGCGTGTTCGAGCCCAACAACCACACTTCATCTACAACAACATGCTCAACAGTACGATGGCACAGTCTCTCCTCCTTCCTCGTTCCTCCCACCAGTCTCGCTTGGAAAGGTTGTCGCCTGACTTTGGATGCTCTGGAACAAGAGGTTGCGCAAGCCCGGAGGACATCCGAGCCAGATAGCTGCTCGGTACGCTCCAGAATGTCATTGATGCCCCAGCTATCATGCCTGGTGACCATCACTTCTGTTTGCAACAGTATGAGCTTGGGCGGTCAAATGCACGTCTCGGTCGTAGGCACGATGAGCGTCTCATTGAGCATTGTCACCTGATACCTTGTTGCTGGCTGCTGGACCACGATTACTAACTCAACACGATATCGACCAGCATTGCTTCACGGGTGATAGAAGCATAGAGCAGTGCGAGTCACGAGTTGCTCGCAACTACAACGTGTGGTCTGAGGACGATCAAAGTCACCTCTCATGTTCGTTCCCAACGACTTCAAACTCGAATACGTACTCCTTATGTAGCGTGGGTGACGGGAGAACAGGCAAAGCTCCGGTCGCGTCTGACTGCGAGGAGACCTGCGCTCGTCATCATATGGTAACGGAGCTTAGCGAGATGCGAGACGGTTCGAAGATTCGACTCCCAGCCCGCAGCAAGACGGTAACGGGACAAGATTGCGCAATACAAACTTGAGCAATGTCAATGTTAAGGACAGAGAATACGGTGAAGCCAACGTTCTTGTTCAGCTAATTTGCACCGCCTGATCGCCGTTCCCTGTAACTGCGATACCAGTTGCAGAAGTTTCCGTACATCATGTGCTACAGCTCATGACCTTACGGTCACGCAAGCCCTTCCAGAATGATCCACGGAAAAATGTTCTATACATTTGTCTGCCTTTCCTGCTCAGCCTCTCGGCGTGCCTTTATCTCGCTGGCTATGACCTCCTCGTGGCTTTTACGCTCGACTGGATGCTTCTTGAACAGCCACGCAAACACAATTGTCAGCACGCAGAGCAGTCCCAACCAACTTGTTGTCGTTGCGAAGCCCGGAATATATCGAGGAGCATCCTTCTTTGGCCACAGCCACGTGCTGTAAATGCTGCTTGCATTGCCAATCGAGTTGATAAGCGCGATAGCAATGGCGCGCTTTTCGGCAGGCTGAGGGATAACATCAGAAACCCATGTTTTAACGAGTGGAGAGCATCCGTAAATCGTGCCGAAGGCGAAGATGCCGAGGACGTATTGGACCGTTCGATTGGATGACACCGTGACAGCGATGAAGAGTATGCAGCCGAGGCCCGCAAGGCCAGCGATGAAGGGCCACTTTGTGTTGTATTTATCGGCAAGCCAGCAGCAAGTGACAACGTAGACAAGAGCGGCCATGTAGAATGGGATTGTGTGGTCTGTGCGCCATTAGTGTCTTGCTCCACGCCTAGGTTGGCTGAAATAACTTACATTGGCCGATGGGTCCAGACCACCCGAAGCTTTTGACCAGGGTTGGAATGAAGTATTGCATGGTCTGGGATCCAGTAACCAGCACAAAAAGGAGGCATTGGGCCCAGACCCTCCAGTCGCTAACACACAACTTGAAAGCTGTCCAGTGAGGTAAAGGCTTGCTGTGAGCACCTTGTGTAAGAGCAATACCATCTACCGCGAGTCTGTTGCAAGCTAGCATGGTTTCTTCCTCGTTGAGAAACCGCTTGCTGTTCGATGGGTAGTCGGGCATGAAGAAGAAGATAACACAGGCTGCAACAACAGATGCAAGGCCTTCGAGAATCTGGTCAAGACATATTAGTTTGGATGAAACAGCTTGTGGGCACGTGACTCTCAAAAAGCCATCTCCAGCCTGGCAATCCAGCAATACCTTCCATGTAATCGGTGATGACTCCCGCAATAAGACCAGATACAGCCCCGGCGATCGGTACAGACGTGTAGAGGAAAGCAAAGCGAGTGGCGAGCTCATATTTTCGGTACCTGCGTATATTAGCTCGTGTTCCGTATGAGCGAAAGCATTAACATACCAGGACGAGAGGAAGAAAGCGCATCCAGGAGCAAAGCCGGCCTCAGCAACACCGAGCAGGAATCGCATACCAGCCAGTTGGCGCCAATTGTTTGTTGCGCCCATCAGAGCGGCGAACGTGCCCCATACTATGCCTAGTCCCGGGAGAAAGACGTGTGGTTTGACTCTGGTCAAGATCATGTTTGCTGGAACTTCGCAAACCAGGTATGAGATGAAGAATACCAGCACGATGATCGAGTATTGGTCTGATGTGAGGTTGAAATCTTCCTCGAGGCCGGCAGTCTTTGCGTTTCCAACATTGGCCCGATCGAGAAAACCTAGCAGGTACAGAACCCAACAGCATGGCTAAACTTCGTCAGTAAGGTCAAGGTGGACGGGGCTGCAGTCAACATACTATAATGCGCCAATCGAGCTTTCGAACGAGCTTCTTCTCTTCCGGTGAGCCGTTCACCCAACGAGAGACAAGCTCACGAGCTTGTTCCCGGTCCTGGAGATCCTGTTTCTCATCTCTCTGCTCATTGGAGGCCACAGAGAGGTTCTTCACCTCCACCTGATTGTCAAGTGCCTTTTCGTAAGTGTTCATGTTGCAGCTGCGATGATGATCGAAATTTTTGACGAAAGTTCTTGCTGGAAGTCCTCGATAGAAGCTTTCGACGACAGTTGTCGATGGATGTTTTTGATCATAGTGACTTATCCGATGGTGCGATGAGTATATATCTATGTTTACGAGTCCCAAGGTTCATGCGAACAGAACCCCATGGGGTTCGGCGATTCCGCCGATGGTTCTCAGAGTCTTTAACCGACTCACTGAAGGTGGAGATTACCGCTCGCCTAACCTGTTGTGAAGGCCTCCGGCACTTTACCGATGAGCACCTCGCGCCGGGACCGAGTTCGTGGAGATCCAGTGGTCTGGCACAACCGCAAGGCTCCCATCACACTCGGCTGGATGCCTCTCGCAAAAACGCCGTGTCGTGTGCTTGATCTATTGCCGCATACTGACAGTTAGGATATGCGGCGGATATATGCCCGTCTACAATGCAGATCTCGCTTCTGCGCAGAGGTTTCAGTCCACTAAGCAGAAAATTCTGGGTAGTGGCGGGCGCCTTTTAGCAGCCGCATTTCTGCTCTATGGCCGGGAACAGATATCAAGCTTCCGCTAGTCTGAGCTGGAGAATCCCGACTTGTCGTGATAGGCATAGCTGACGTCGTCGCAAAAGCGACTGTGTTATTAGGCAAGTGTTCGGAGGAGCGTATGGGTAGACGAGCACGCTCTCGCATGTACATCCTCATCAACATCCAGTTGCGGTTCGCCACTCATCTCTCGATGCTTCGTCTATCAGAAGGTGGGACGCGACCGGTCGAGTTTGACAGTACTGTCCTATGTGGACGAAGGGAGCATGATCACAGCCATATCACCTGATGTCGTACTAGGAGTACGTTCGCTCCTAGAACATCTAGACCTCCGTGCATAGCTAACAAAGGTGGACTCAGATTGGGGCTTGGCTCATCGGCGGTTTCGCCGATGATAGCTAGGGTGAGTATTGTGCTTTCATGCAGCCAGCTACGCGCCACCGCCAAGCCCAGAATGGCGCTCTCGATCACACTACTCGGCAGACCGCCGATCGCTCTGGACTTGCTCGAGCCTACAAGCTCCGTAGACGCATATTTGCCGGCGAGCGGAAGTTACGACAGCACGGAGTAAATGCGAAGGCGGAGCTTTCGTACTTAAGATAGGCATGTAAAGAGCACAACAATGCTGCGCCAGTTCTCATTTCACTCGCCATATTCAAGTTCTATCGAAGCACTACAGGCTACGCTCCACGCACGACGGACATGGCGATCAAAACGACAGAGCAAGTTCGACGACCGCGTATTGCGGTCACCTTTGGCGACTCGGCCGGTATTGGTCCAGAGCTCATTGCAAAATTACTCAGCAATCCCGAAAACCTGAAAAAGGCAGATATTTTGCTGCTAGGTGATCGATCCGAGCTTTCATCAGCAATAGCTGATGCAGGCGGTGTTCATGTTTCTACGTCGGATGTCACTGGGCCACAAGGTGTCCAAGTCCTCGATGATAACACTGCTTCTCAGTATCCAGTCCAACGAGGTGTGATGTCGAAAGCTGGCGGTGAACGATGCCTCTACCAGTTCCGAAGAGGCTTAGAGATGGCACAAAAAGGGGAGGTGGATGCTATCGTTTTTGCACCACTCAACAAAAGCTCTCTGAAATCGGCAGGCATGACTGAAGAAGATGAGTTGCGATGGTTCGCCAAGGAGCTCGATTATACTGGCACTACCAGCGAGATCAATATCGCACCAGGTCTCTGGACAGCTCGGGTGACAAGCCACATCGGAATCGAGAAAGTGGCTGCGCTTATCACCAAGGAGAATACCCTGAAGGCTATCGAACTGCTGAACCGGCTGAGGTATGAATTCATTTCTCAGATGAGACTATTTCACTGACAATATCTCGCAGATGGGAATCCGGAATGGAACATCCGCGTCTCGCTGTTTGCGCGTTGAATCCTCACAATGGGGAGAACGGGAGCTTTGGGCGTCAGGAGATCGATGCTATCGCGCCCGCGGTAGCAGTAGCTCGAGAGCAAGGAATAGATGTCGAAGGACCTTTTCCTTGCGACACGATATTCCTGAAGCGCAACAAGTATGATGGCATTGTGACCATGTATCATGACCAAGGACAGATCGCCCTGAAACTCTTGTCCTTCGAGGGTGGAGTGACAGTTCAAGGTGGTCTGCCAGTTGTCATTTCCACGCCGGCACATGGCACTGCTTTCGATATTGCGGGTCAGAATTTAGCGAGCGTGGCGAGCACACAGAGCGCCTTTGACATTGCAGTCACGATGGCATCAAGAAGGATATCAAAGCAGTACAGCACCGATCAAAGTGCATACGCATCGATCTTGCCGGCGAAATTGCTGCCGAAGGTGACCGCAGCTGAAGTGCCCTCGTGCTGCTGATAGCTGTGCTTGGAGTGATGATATGGAGTTCGGAGTTCTCGGGTTGGCTATCCTGCACAAGATTGTATTCCTATCAGAGTTGCGTAGCTTGTCCGTCCATTGGCCAAAGAAAGCCATCATCGAAGCTCCAGTTGAGATTCATATACAATGGATCGTGACCATAGATGTATTGATCAAACTGGTAACTGTTGTTCTGTGTTGTGCCTAGATCGACGCCAACACTATCGAAGTTCTGATTCGGCAGTGCATGATCCCCAGCGTAACCATTACGGGACAAGGGACGCGAAGGGAGCAGTCCTGAACTGGCCATTACCACATTCTGAGCATTTTTGCGGCGTGAGTATACAAAGCCATAACCATCATCATTCCTCTCGAAGTTCTGCAGAAGCTCTTTGAGACCCATCACAATTCGACAAGCGAGATGACGTTGACTGACCTTTTCGGCTGCGGTGCTGAAAACGTTGACCAAGTCCTCAACCAGCTTCAGCGCATCCGCAGTGTAGAAGTTGAGACCATACCTGGAAAGGTCCTTTGGTACCAGGATCATCTGATCTTCTGGGCTGGCATTGGGCAGAGGCGTACCAAAGACGACGGCCATCTTGATCAAAAATGATGCACACATCGCTATCATCGTGTGCGTGAAGATCGGTACACCAACTAAGGCTCTGTGAATATCCCCTTCTTCAATAACAAGATGCATGGTGCTGGTTGCTGCTAAGATTGCCGCGTTGGCAGCTTCTCGACGGTCCCAGCTCAGGTCTGCAGGCATCCCTTGTTCTGAAGATCTGCGTGCTGACAGGCCTCGTAATGAGTGCGAATTGAGATGGAAGCGTGCAAAATGGTAGTAGAGCACTTTGGATTTGGAGGGATATGTTCCGTACAGCGGCATGTTAACCGACTTTGGCACCCATGTCAGCCTCCACTGGTCCAGGGAGATGTTGGAAGATCTCAGCTTCTCGTAGTCGTCGCAGTCAAGTGCCAAGTCAGGATCACATCCATAAACAAAATATGCTTCGGCGAGTATTTGCTGGAATCTGACCTGGCCAGCGAGCCTGATGTCACCGGGAGTGATAAGCTGATTTGCGACGAACCTTTCAATGTTCTTGATCGCGATATCATCATGCATAATCGGAGGACGGCCATAGGCAATTGCGAACTGGTGATCACAGATGTACAGCACGTACCAAAGACGCACTCGCTCGTGAGATTTCGGATCGGTGTATCCTCGCAGCAAGGCCAAAGAAGCCTGATGGAGGTTGATTTCCGTTGCCATTCTCACAGCTTGACTGCTGAGCCTCCAGCTGAGGTTGGTGAGATAGAAAGCGCCAATGCAAAGCCCTCGAATATCGTCCAGACTGTGACTGCGCGAAAGTGATTCACTTCCAGAAAGTGAGACGAATTCGTCATACGCAGCATCAAGAGAACCCTTTCGACCTGGTGTATGTAAAGCAGCAACCGTGAGAACTGCTGCCACTAA
>Ga0210040_10009976_pt1 | contig 10967 bp, 13 predicted proteins | sample CryGeyCG12114_NA_FD_185462 | JGI IMG/M metagenome (GOLD analysis project Ga0210040, IMG submission 185462) | Groundwater microbial communities from aquifer - Crystal Geyser CG19_WC_8/21/14_NA (SPAdes) (version 2) | ecosystem: Environmental > Aquatic > Deep subsurface > Groundwater | place: USA... | reverse complement strand
TTCTATCGCGAGATCGCCGACCAGGCGACAAGTGTCGGCGAGCACCTGCTGGTGGCGGAGCTGGCGCAGAATATCGGCCGCCGCGATCTCGCGGTGAACCTGCTCGATTCCGCCGCGGCCGAGGGGCACCAGGGCTTCACCCGCATCGGCTTCCCGACGCTTTCCACCCCTCCCGGCACCGACTGGACGATGGTCCACGCCATTGCCCGGCAGGAGAGCCAGTTCGCGCAGAACGCGATCAGCCACGCCGGCGCGCGCGGCCTCATGCAGCTGATGCCCGGCACCGCGCGGGAAGAGGCGGAGAAGGCTGGCATCCAGTACCTGCAGGCCTCGCTGATCGACGATGCCGGCTACAATGTCCGCCTCGGCAGCAACCACATCCAGCGCCTCTTTGCCCGCTACGGCAGCTGGCCGCTGGCGATCGCCGCCTACAATGCCGGCCCCGGCAACGTGAACAAATGGCTGCGCGAGAACGGCGACCCGCGCACCGGCGCCGTCGGCTGGGTCGAGTGGATCGAGAAGATCCCCTTTTTCGAAACCAAGAACTACGTCACCCGCGTGGTCGAGAACGCCGTGGTGTACGAAGCACTCTATCCCGATCTGGCCCCCATGGGCCGCTCGCGCGGGGTGGAGGATTTCCTGCGCTGAGACTGGCGAGGCCCTTGATCGGGCCAGCGAACGCTGGGTTCCTGGCGGCAGAGAGTCTCGCCCTGGTCATTCTCGCGAAGCCGGGAATCCAGTAGGCGCGACGGCTGAACTGGATCCCCGCCTTCGCGGGGATGACGAAGGGGGAGCGAGGGCCACTTTCCCACCGGCACACCGGCTCACAAGCCCTGCGGCTGTCTGCATCGTAGGCTCTGTATTCAGCGGGAGGCACGAACATGTCGCCTACGCCTTCGCCAAATTGCAGTGGTCTCCCGAAGGTTTAGGCGCCACACCTCACGCGACATGGTGCAACCTTCGTCACCCACATCGAACCTGCCGGAAAGCGGAGCGAACCCCACCATGCCCGAAGGCAACCCCATCACCCCCGCCGGCCTTGCCGCGATGAAGGCGCGCTATGACCACCTGCTCGGCACGGAGCGGCCGGAGATCGTTGCCATTGTCAGCTGGGCGGCGGGGAATGGCGATCGCAGCGAAAACGGCGACTACATCTACGGCCGCAAGCGGATGCGCGAGATCGACCGGGAGCTTGCGTGGCTGGCAAAGCGGATGAAGGCCGCGCGCGTGGTTGACCCCCGGCAAGCGCCAGGCCCCCTTCGTGCCTTCTTCGGCGCCACGCTCATCATCGCGGATGAGGATGACAACCAGCGCACCCTCACCCTCGTCGGCGATGACGAGCAGGACGCGACCGCCCACCGAATCGGCTGGAGCGCGCCGATTGCCCGTGCGCTCCGCGGCGCCGCGGTGGGCGACCTGCGCACTGTCCGCCTGCCTAGCGGTGAGAAGGAATGGGAAGTGGTGGCGATCAGCTACCCGGAGATCTAGGCCTCAGGCGGCCCGCACCGCAGCGTTCGTCGCCGCGCTCGGCACTGCCAGCGGCAGCCCGCCCAGCTCCGGCCGCGCGAGATAATATCCCTGAACATAGCGGATGCCGAGATCGCGCAGCACCGTCAGTTCCGCCTCGGTCTCGATCCCCTCGGCGATCAGGGTGATACCCATTTCCGAGGACAGACCCACCATCGCGGCGACGATCTGCCGGCGCGGCAGACTCTCGTCAATGCCGCGCACCAGGTCCATATCGAGCTTCAGCAGGTCGGTCTGGATGTTCGCCAGCAGGTTCAGGCCCGCATGGCCGGCGCCGAAATCGTCCAGCGCGGTCGCGAAGCCCAGCTGGCGATAAGTGCCGATGATCCGGCGGACATGCTCCGTGTCGAGCTGTTCCTGCTCGGTAAATTCGAAGATCAGCCGCTCGCTCGGCAGCCGGCACTCGGCGGCGGTCTGCAGCGTCAGGCGGATGCAGGCCTGCGGCGAGTAGACGGCGTTGGGCAGAAAATTGATCGACAGGCGCGCATCGGTGTCCAGCAGCCCGGCCTCCACCGACTGGCGGATCGCGGCGACGCGGCAGGCCTGGTCGAAGCGGTAGCGGTTGGCGTCGGTAACCTGATCCAGCACCCAGCCGGCGCCCTGCCCCTCGGGGCCGCGGATCAGCGCCTCATAGGCGAAGGGAATGCCGGTGGCGAGGTCCACGATCGGCTGGAACGCCACGCGCAGTTCGAAGCCGAGGTCCTGCCCGTTGCGGCAACCGTTGCAGCCGAGGGCGCTGTTTTCATGCGTCGTCATGCAGGCAACCTTAGCCGCCGAAGGTTAATGGATTCCCAATCAAGAGAGGGGGCGCGGGGGACTGCGCCCGCGCCCCCTCCCTGATCCTCAGCTGCGCTTAGAAGCGGTAGCCGAGGCCCAGCATCACCTGGTGGCGGTCCGCATCGATGTCGAAGCGATCGCTCTCGGCACCGCTCGGACCCTCGACTTCGCCGCGCTCGTAGTTCGAGTAACGGTACTCGCCCTTCACGAACACGTTGCCCGACAGCGCGTATTCGGCGCCGGCGCCGATGCGCCAGCCGTCGAGGTCGATGTCGGTGTCGGTGTTGGTGACGTTATCCGTGGCGAGCACGTTGTACGAGGTGTTGGTGTAACCACCCTTGACGTAGACCAGCGCCTGCGGGGTCGCCAGGAAGCCGGCGCGCACGCCGACATACATGTCGTCACCGGCCTCGATGTTGCCGACGCCGAAGGTCTCGAACGCGGCGGTGTCGTAGTCGGTCTCGGCGGTCGAGCCCATGTACTCGCCCTCGACGCCGACCAGCGCGCCGCCAAAAGCGAAGTCGTAGCCGATGCCGACGCCGTAGGAGGCGCCTTCCATCGACTGGTCGAGGTCGTCGGCGTTGTCGATGTCCTGGTCGCTGCCCGGGCGGGTGATGTCATAGCCGACAAGCGCTTCGACGCGCGGGCCGGTGAAGGTGGGGTTCTCCTGCGCTGCAGCCGGCAGTGCGAGAGCGACCGCGGTACCGGCGGCGAGGAGAGCGAGACCCTTCTTCATATTCATACTCCAATTCCATCATGTTCGTTATCCGGCCATCGGCCTGGACCCGCTAAATGGGGAGGATCGCCTCCGGTTTCATGAACCTGAAACAACAAGATGAGATGATGCAGAAAGGCCACAGGTGTCCCGACCGACCGTTGCCATAGATCGATAAACGGCGGGAACCGGTCAGCTCCTTCGTGGTTCGCGCGCCACTATGCGCACCTGCGAGGGAGCGCGCGGGCGGCGTGTGCGCAGCTGTCCGGGCGAGCATTTGGCACTTGGCCAAGCCTCGCCTATATGCGCGGCACCATGCCCGACACCGCTCTCATGCCGATAGCCGGCGCCATCGATCCCGTTCCTGTGGAACGCCCCGGCGTTGCCGACGGCATCACGCCCCGCGCTGACGGGCGCGTCGATCTGATCGGCCTGCCTCGCAAGCGCATTGCGGAACTGTTCGCGCAGGCCGGGCTGGACGCGAAAGCCGCCAAGCTGCGCGCCAAGCAGGTCTACCACTGGCTTTACCATCGCGGCGTAGGCGACTTCGAGGCGATGACCGACATCGCCAAGACCATGCGCCCCTGGCTGACCGAACATTTCGTCATCGGCCGGCCGGAGATCGTTGAGGCGCAGCATTCGACGGACGGCACGCGCAAATGGCTCCTCCGCACCGCGGACGGCCACGATTTCGAGATGGTGTTCATCCCCGATGCGGACCGGGGCACCCTGTGCGTCTCCAGCCAGGTCGGCTGCACGCTCAACTGCCGCTTCTGCCACACCGGAACGATGCGCCTGGTGCGCAACCTCACGCCGGGCGAGATCGTCGGCCAGGTCATGCTGGCCCGCGATGCGCTGGGCGAATGGCCCCAAGGAAACATGGCGCGCCAGATGGACTTTGCCGAGTCCGGGGCCGAGGAAGAAAGCGCTGCCGAATACACCGCGGACGGCCGCCTGCTGACCAACATCGTGATGATGGGCATGGGGGAGCCGCTCTATAATTTCGACAATGTTCGCGACGCGCTGCAGCTGGTGATGGATGGCGACGGCCTCGCCCTCTCCAAGCGGCGCATCACCCTCTCCACCAGCGGCGTGGTGCCGATGATGGAGCGCTGCGGGGAAGAGATCGGCGTCAATCTCGCCGTCTCGCTCCATGCGGTGACCAAGGAGGTGCGCGACGAGATTGTTCCGATCAACCGCAAGTACGGGATCGAGCAGCTGCTGCAGGCCTGCGCCGACTACCCCGGCGCCTCCAACGCGCGGCGGATCACGTTTGAGTACGTAATGCTGAAGGACCGGAACGACAGCGACGAGGATGCGAAGGAACTCGTCCGCCTGCTGCGCCAGTACAACCTTCCGGCCAAGGTCAATTTGATCCCGTTCAACCCCTGGCCCGGCGCGCCCTACGAGTGCTCCACGCCGGAACGGATTCGCCGCTTCTCGAACATCATCTTCGAGGCCGGGATCAGCGCCCCGGTGCGCACCCCGCGCGGTCGCGACATCGACGCCGCCTGCGGCCAGCTCAAGACCGCCGCCGAGAAGAAGAGCCGCGCCGAGCTTGACCGGCTGGCCGAGGAGAAGCAGGCAGCGCTGCAGTAAGGTTGCTGCAGGGGGCAGGAAATTGGGTGTAACCTTCGCCAGATACCGCCGCCGCTTCACGTTGGATGGGGAGGCTTGCGAGGTCACGATACGAGCCGATTTCAGCGGGTTGCACAGCGAACTTTGCGTTTCGGGCGAGGTTCAGGCGAACGATTTCACCCCTACGATGGGGCCGGATGCAACCCGCAATCACCGCCTTTGCGGTACGCTTGCAAACGGGATGCAAATCGATGTCGAGGCCGGCTACATCAGCTGGGTCAATGTCGGCATTCGGGTCACGCAGGCCGGGCGGCTGGTGCATGAGAGCCACCCCGGCCGCACCATCGCCTACCCGCGCAGCATGGCAAAGGCGGCGATCGATCCAGGCGCCGACATGAGCCGCTACAGTGCCAACAAGGTGCCGATCGCGGTCGACATCGCACTCGGCATCCTGTTCTTCGTGGTGGCGAAACTCACAGATCTCTCCACCGCCGCGATCGTCGGTGCCCTTGTTGGCCTGTCGCTGGTGGTGGTGCAGCGTTTCGTGAAGGTGGACCTGCTGGGCGGTTTGGCGCTGTTCGGCGTTGTCATGCTGCTGATCTCGGCAGGCCTGGCGATCCTGTTCCAGGACGAGATGGCGATCAAGATGCGCAGCACCATCGTCGGCACGCTCAGCGCCGTGCTGTTCCTGGGCGACGGACTGCTCGGCGGCAACCGTCTTGGCAAGGGGCTCACTCGCTACCTGCCCTACACCGACATCGACCCCGGCCGGCTGGCGATCGGAATGGGGGTGCTCGGGCTGGTGATGGCCGGGCTCAACTATCTTGTCGCGAAGCTCGCCAGCACGGATGTCTGGCTGTTCTACACGACCTTCGTCGACTTCTTCCTGGTGATGATCTTGGTCCTGCTGGTGTTCCGCTTCGCCCGCGGCAAGCTGTTCCCGCCGCGGCAGAAGGCAGGCCCCGCCTAGCGCCGGCTGCGGGTGGGAGCGTGGAAGTCCGCCGGCTTGTCCTGCACCCAGGCGACGAACCGCGCGACCGCCTCCTTCGCCAGCAGCTGATCGCGCGACCCTCCGCCGCGGAACAGCTCGGCATTGGTGAAGTTGGCGTGGATCGTGCGGTGGCAGATCGGATGGACCGGCACCGTCTCACGCCCACGTTTCGCCTTGGGCACGGGGTGATGCCACTGCACCCGCCGGCCGAGTGGCCGTCCGCAGAGCCAGCAGGTCGCCTCGCCCTCCCCGCTCATCGCCGCACGGTCACGGGGCGGCTTGGGGCCGCGCACGCTTCCGGTTGATGTGCCACAGGAACAGCCCCGCGCCGATGATGATCGCCGCGCCCAGCAGCGACCAGGCATCCGGTGTCTCGCTGAAGAACAGCCAACCCAGCAGCGCGGCCGCGAGCAGCTGGCCATAGGTCATCGGCGCCACTGTCGCTGCCCCTGCCTTCGCCGTGCCGAGATAGATCAGCCAGTGCGCGATGGTGGCGGAGACTGCGATGAAGGCGCAGCGGGCGAGGACGTGCCATTCCGGCCAGTGCATCCGCAATTGCTCGATACCGCTGAAGTGCCCGGCGATCGTCGCCGTCACCAGCAGAACCGCGGCTGTCATCGCGACATAGGCCTGCATCGCCAGTGGGTTGCCCACACCCGCGGCGGCGCGGTTGGCGATCATCAGCATCGCCATGCTCGCCGCGGCCAACAGCGGCAGCAGCGCGGCCAGGCCGATCTCGATGAAGTTCGGCCGCAGCACGACCACTACCCCGGCAAAGCCGACCAGCGTCGCGACCATCGCCGCCGGGCGCAGCCGCTCCCCCAGGAACAGGGCAGCCAGCAGCGCGGTGATCATCGGCTGGGTGAAGGTGATGGTTGTCGCCTCCGCCAGCGGCATCAGCCACAGCGCAGTGAACATCGCCATTGTGGCGAGGCTGACGGCCAGCCCGCGCACCCATTGCAGGCGAGCGCGCGGCATCCGGCGAACAGCCCCCCACCCCTCCTTCCTCGCAAGCAGGGCCGAAAGCACGATCGCCGCGAGCACGTAGCGGGTGGCCGCCATGGCCGGCGCCGGCCACAGCCCGGCCATGCCCTTGACGATCGCATCGCCGATCGAGAGCGTGGAGAAGCCGGCGAGCACATAGGCCAGGCCCGCGCGATCCGATTGCTGCATGAAGAACGCGGCCCCTGTCAGTGCCTTGGCAAAGCGATTCGCTTAGGGTCAGCGTCGCTGGCTGGCAACGCCCCTGCCCCGGCAGCCGCGACATCGAGCCAGCCTTAGCAATCTTTCAAGCTTTGGACTTTATTCACCACATTGCGCCAGAGACCCGGCAGGGCGGAAGCGCTGCTTCGCGGAGGATCGTCCTTCGCGGCGCCCAGGTACAGCTCGGCTGCGAGGACAGGAATGAACGCTTTCGGACGCAAGACCGCCCCCGGGGCCACGCCGGGCGCACGCCCCGCTTTCGGCGTCGCCAAGCCGCTGAGGGGGGACGACGCTGGGATCCCGCACGCCGTGCGGGAGCCGCATCTTGCCGCAGACGGGGAGCAGCCCGATTCCTTTGCCTCCGATCTCGAACCCGGCGCTCCCGGCGCGATGGCCGAGATCGGCAGCGCCGCCCCGCGCGCCGATGCGATGAGCCGCCTGACGGACCGGGCGAACGCGCTCGACAGCGCCCCGGCCGACGGCGGCGGCTTCGATGCCAGCCTGCACAAGATCAAGGAACAGGTCCTGCCCCGCCTGCTGGAGCGGGTCGACCCCGAGGCTGCCTCGACGCTGAGCAAAACCGAGCTTTCCGAGGAATTCCGCCCGATCATCGCCGAGGTGCTGGTCGAGCTCAAGCTCACCCTCAACCGGCGCGAGCAATTCGCGCTGGAAAAGGTGCTGATCGACGAGCTGCTCGGCTTCGGCCCGTTGGAGGAGCTGCTGAGCGACCCCGAAGTGTCCGACATTATGGTCAACGGGCCGGAGCAGACCTATATCGAGAAGAAGGGCAAGCTGCAGATCGCGCCGATCCGCTTCCGGGACGAACAGCATCTGTTCCAGATTGCCCAGCGCATCGTCAACCAGGTCGGCCGCCGCGTCGACCAGACCACCCCGCTGGCCGACGCGCGCCTGAAGGATGGCAGCCGCGTCAACGTCATCGTCCCGCCGCTCAGCTTGCGCGGCACAGCAATCTCGATCCGCAAGTTCTCCGAGAAGCCGATCACGCTGGACATGCTCAAGACCTTCGGTTCGATGAGCGACAAGATGTGCACTGCGCTGAAGATCGCCGGGGCCAGCCGAATGAACATCGTCATCTCCGGCGGCACCGGCTCCGGCAAGACGACGATGCTGAACGCGATGTCCAAGATGATCGACCCGGGCGAGCGCGTGCTGACGATCGAAGATGCGGCTGAACTGCGCCTGCAGCAGCCGCACTGGCTGCCGCTGGAAACCCGGCCCGCCAACCTGGAGGGCCAAGGCGCGATCACCATCGGCGACCTGGTCAAGAACGCGCTGCGCATGCGGCCGGATCGCATCATCCTCGGCGAGATCCGCGGGCCGGAGGCGTTCGACCTGCTGGCGGCGATGAACACCGGCCATGACGGCTCGATGTGCACGCTCCACGCCAACTCTCCGCGAGAGGCGCTTGGCCGCATGGAGAACATGATCCTGATGGGCGACATCAAGATCCCCAAGGAAGCGATCAGCCGCCAGATCGCTGAATCGGTCGACCTGATCGTGCAGGTCAAGCGCCTGCGCGACGGCTCCCGCCGCACGACCAACATCACCGAGGTCATCGGCATGGAGGGCGAGGTGATCGTCACCCAGGAGCTGTTCAACTTCGAGTACCTGGACGAGGGCGAGGACGGCAAGATCCTTGGCGAGTTCCGCTCGTCCGGCCTGCGCCCCTACTCGCTGGAGAAGGCTCGCCAGTTCGGCTTCGACCAGACCTATCTGGAGGCTTGCCTGTAGGCCTGCCCGGGGGGCACTCGCCTAGCTGCTCCGGCCATTCCTCCGGCCAATCGTGTGGCCGATCACGATGAGGACGACACCGGAGGCAAGGTACAGCCAGTCCCACGCGGAGACGCCAAGACGCTCGATCACGTGGTGCAGGCCCAGGATGTGATGGTTGGCAATGCCCTCGACGAGGTTGAACCAGCCCCATCCGGCGAGCAGGTAGCCTGCGAACGCGGTGCCGGAGGGGAGCACCTCGGCCCGGCGATTGAGAACCTTCCACAGCAGGATGATGCCGATCAGCGTCGCCGCCCAGGTGGAGACGTGGAACAGGCCGTCCGCGACCATGCCCGAGCGCATGTTCGCCATCGTTTCCGGGGGCACCCTTGCCGAGATCATGTTGTGCACCTGCATGATCTGGTGGAGCAGGATGCCATCCAGAAACCCGCCCATGCCGATACCCAACATAATGCCGGCCGGCGCGATCGAGGGGCGTTCCACTGCGCGATCGTTCATGTTCGCTCTCCTCCGAAAGGCAAGTCGTCTAGCCAGCAGCAAACCCGCGCGGTGGCGCAATCGATCCCTACCCCGCGGCCCATCCTTTCAACGCCAGCGCCAGCAGCCCGGCGGCGCCGAAACAGGCGGTGAGGAAGATGGCGGTCCAGGGCACCCAGCCGACCGCCTCGATCGCCTTGCGCCGGTTCCGGCGGCGCTCTGCCAGCGCGGCGAACAGCGCCACCGCCAGCAGTGCCGCACCGAGCAGCGCGATCATCGTCGCATCGCTGGCGAACAGGAGGAAGTGCTTGCCCGGCATCGGCTGCGATATCGTTCGCTGCCCGGCGCATGGCAACGGTTGCGTGAGGCGCCAGCGCTCCTATTGCAGCGCAGCAATGCACGCCGCCCCCGCCCATCGCCCGATGCTCGCTTTGCTGATCCGGCTGGGCGCCATCGCCGCGCTTGCCACGATGTCCGCCCTGGTCAAGCTGGCGGGGGAGCACGGCATCCACCTGCTGGAGATCATGTTCTGGCGGCAATTCATCACGCTGCCGATCCTTCTTACATGGCTGCTGGCGACCACCGGCATCGGCGCACTGGCAACGACGCGGCCGCGCACCCACTTCCTGCGCGCGCTCTACGGCACGGTCGGCATGCTGCTCACGTTCGGCGCGGTGCTCCTGCTGCCGCTGGCGGAGGCGACGACGATGGGCTTCACCGCGCCGATCTTCGCGGTGATCCTCTCAGCCCTTCTGCTGAAGGAGCATGTCGGCATCTGGCGCTGGTCCGCCGTGATCGCGGGCTTCGTGGGCATCGTGCTGATCGCGCAGCCAGGCGGCGGGCACATCCCGTTGTTCGGAGCGCTGGTGGCGATCGGCTCCGCCTTCATGATCGCGCTGATCTCGATCCAGATCGCGGATCTCAGCCGCACCGAGAAGCCGCTGACGATCGTGTTCTACTTCGCCGCCTTCAGCGCGCCGATGACGATCATCGCCCTGCCCTTCGTTTTCGAGCCGCACGATGCGACAGGCTGGTGGCTGCTGCTGGCGATCGGCGTGACGGGCTCGATCGGCCAGCTGCTGCTGACAGCCGCGCTGCGCTTCGGCTCGGTGGCGAGCGTGATCGTGATGGACTATTCCTCGCTGTTCTGGGCGACGCTCTACGGCTGGCTGCTGTTCGGCATGCTGCCGCCGGCCAGCACCTGGCTGGGCGCACCGCTGATCGTGATTGCCGGTCTGGTGATCGCCTGGCGGGAGCACCGGCTTGCCAGGGCGAGAGCGCGGGATCGCGCGCTGGCCGAGGGAACCTGAACAGGCTCCAACTCTTTTCATCTCCAGGAACTCGCCTGAAAGGACAGCACCCATGATCCGCAAGATCGTTCTCGCGCTCGGAATTACTGCATTCTCGCTGACGGCGGCGGCTTGCAACACGGTCAAGGGCGCGGGCCGGGATATCGAGTCGGTGGGTGAAGCAGGCGACCGCGCGCTCTAAGCCACAGCAAGACCGACTGAGTTACAGCCCTTGGTGTTAAGGGTCGCAGATGCCCGCTGGTGCGAACCGGCGGGCATTCTAGCGTCAGGAGCGGCGATGGACCAGCATCAGGTTGTTGGCCGGCATCGTGACGCGGCGGGTGCGGTGCATGCCGTGACGTTCCGCCAACTCATCGATCCACCCGACCAGCCGGAGACCTGGGTTCAGTGGTGCTAGCGCGAGGCAAGCTGGCGGCTACTCGTGCTGTGGCGATGAAGGCCTGGTCATGGCGGCGGGTGTCTGCATGCGGAGGCGCTACTCGGCGGCACGATCGGGGATCGAGCCGCCGACCTAGCACTACTTTGGCAGATTGATGTTGGGGGTGTGGTACAGAGCGGCGCTACAATGTGGGCAGTGGAAGGGTGGCGGCCGAGCAAGGCGGTCAAGGATCGCCTGGCGGATCGCAGGCAGGCTCGG
>Ga0210040_10009975_pt1 | contig 10970 bp, 9 predicted proteins | sample CryGeyCG12114_NA_FD_185462 | JGI IMG/M metagenome (GOLD analysis project Ga0210040, IMG submission 185462) | Groundwater microbial communities from aquifer - Crystal Geyser CG19_WC_8/21/14_NA (SPAdes) (version 2) | ecosystem: Environmental > Aquatic > Deep subsurface > Groundwater | place: USA... | reverse complement strand
AGCAGTGCGACGCCGTCCATGCCGAGCATCCTCTCCGGCAGCCCGACGACCGCGACTACCGGGTGACGCCGTGCAGCGCCGGCTCGGCCGGGCTCGGCCGCCTCCGCCCCACCCCCGGCACGGCCCCGCGCCAGGCGGCGGGGTCCGCCGGCAGCCGGTCGGCGATCAGCTCCTGGTCCGGGTGGCGTCGGCGAGGGCGACCGCGTCCTCCGCGCCGTCCAGCGCGTCGAGCAGCGCCTGCCCCTGCCGCAGGTTCGCGGTCAGCATCCGGCGGGCCACCGCCAGCAGCTCCGCGGTCTGCGGGTCGCACAGCGAGCAGATGACGTTGTTGCGGACGCGCCGGCTCCCGACGATGCCTGCCCGACGCAGCACGCTGACCTGCTGGGAGAGGTGGGAGAGCTCGAGACCGGTGCCCTCGGCGAGCTCCCCGATCGTGCGGTCCTTCTCGGCCAGCAGCTCGAGCACGCGGATCCGCGCCGGGTGGGCCAAGGCCTTGAAGAGGTCCGCCTTGGCCTCGGCCAGGGGGCGGCCGGGAGTGAACGGCACGACCCCAGCATACGAACCAGCGAGCTCTTGTAGTGCTTGATAAGTTCATCAAGTCACTCAACAGAACGACCCGGTGAAGAGGTGCGATGTCCCGCTGGTGGCGCCCGGACGACGAGTCCGCCGACGGGGCTGATGCGCAGACCCTCGAGACCATGCCGATCGGCCTGATGGAGCTGGACCGCGACTGGACGGTCCGCTTCGTGAACGCCGCGGCCGAGCGGATGACCGGCTACGACCGCGCCGAGCTGCTGGGGCGCTCCTACTGGGACGCCTTCCCGGCCAACCTGGACAACGAGTTCGGCCGCCGCTACCGGCACGCCGTCGAGACCGGGCAACCCGAGACCGTGGAGGCCTTCTACCCCGAGCCGCTCAACCGGTGGTTCGAGGTCCAGGCCGTCCCCACCCCGCAAGGGCTCTGGCTGTACTTCTCCGAGACCACCGCACGCCGCCAGGCGGTGGAACGGCTCGCGCTGCTGGCCCGCGTGAGCGACGACCTCGTCGGCACGCTCAACGCTCCCGCCGCGGTGGGGCGCATCCCCCGGCTGCTCGTGCCGGCGCTGGCCAGCTGGGCGACGGTGGCCCTGCTGGCCGAGGACGGCGGGCTGGTCGACGCCGGCGCCTGGCACGTCGACCCCGCGAAGGTGCCGCTGGTGCGTCGCTACGCCGCGGCGGCACGGGAGTCCTCCCCCACGACGGCCCCGCTCCTGCGGGCCGTGACCACCGGCACCCCGGTCACCGTCCCCGTCACCGGGCTGACCGGGCGGGCGCTCGGGATGGTCGCCACCGGCGAGGCCCGGCGGCTGCTGCAGGTGCTCGAGCCCGGCACCATGACCGTGCTGCCGATCCGCGGACCCGACCGTGTCCTGGGCGTCCTCACCCTCGTGCACGACCGGCACCGTCAGGTCGATTCCGCCGACATCGCCACCGCCACCGAGGTCGCCGACCGGGCCGGCCTGGCGCTGGACAACGCACGGCTGTACGAGCAGCAGCGGCGGCTCGCGCAGGAACTCCAGCGCAGCATGCTGACCGCGCCCCCCGAGCCGGACCACGCCCAGATCGTGGTGCGCTACCTCCCCGCGGCCGAGGCCGCACGGGTGGGCGGCGACTGGTACGACGCCTTCGTGCAGCCCGACGGGGCCACCACCCTGGTCATCGGCGACGTCGTCGGGCACGACACCTCCGCAGCGGCGTCCATGGGACAGCTGCGCAGCATGCTGCGCGGCATCGCCGTCACCGGCGACGTCGGTCCCGCCGGCCTGCTCACCCAGCTCGACGCGGCCATGACCCAGCTGCAGCTGCACACCTACGCCACCGCGGCGCTGGCCCGCTTCGAGCAGACCGAGGAGGACCTGGAGCGCGGGATCACCCGGATGCGCTGGGCGAACGCGGGCCACCCGCCGCCGCTGATCATCCACCCGGACGGCACCATCGCCGAGCTGGCGACCTGGCGCGGTGAGCTCATGCTCGGGGTCGACGCGGCGACGCGGCGCAGCGAGTCGGTGGTCAGCTTGGACCGCAACACGACCGTGCTGCTCTACACCGACGGGCTGATCGAACGCAGGGACTCGGTCCTCGACGACGGGATGGACCGGTTGCGGGCCGCGGCTGCAGAACTGGCCGAGCTCCCGCTGGACGAGCTGTGCGACCAGCTCATCGAACGGCTCGTCGATGACCGCCCCGAGGACGACGTCGCGCTGGTGGCCATCCGCCTGCACCGCCAGGACCGCCCCCGACCCGACGCCGCCGGACCTACGAAGGTGCCCCCGACCGTGAAGCCCGACCCCGCCGGCTAGACCAGGCGGTTGGTCCAGAGCAGGCTGAGGACGGCGCCGACGAGCAGCACCAGGACGCCGACCCGCACGAACCGCGGGCTGATGTCCTGGGGCTCGGTCGTGTAGCCGATCTGGCTGCCCAGGTCGGCGTAGACCTCCTCCAGCTCCTCGGCGCTGGCCGCCTCGCTGTAGCTGCCGCCGGTCTCGTCCGCGATCCGCTCCAGCGTCGCCCGGTCGACGGGCACCGGCACGGTGTCGCCGTCCAGGTCGAGCGTGCCGTAGTCGGTGCCGAAGGCGATCGTGGAGACCGGGATGGACACGTCCTTCGCCGCGTCGATCGCCTGCGTCTCGTCGCGGCCGAACGTCGGATAGCCGTCCGAGAGCAGCACGACCCGCGCCGGCGGCGCTTCTTCACCGGCCTCCTCCAGCGTGGACTGGAAGTTCTGGATCGCGCTCAGCGAGGTGAAGATCGCCTCGCCGATCGCCGTCGACTCGGCCAGCTCCAGGTTGTCGATCGCGCCCCGCACCTGCTCGCGGTCGGTGGTCGGCGGCACCAGCGTCGTCGCCGTCCCCGCGAAGGTCACCAGCCCGAGGTTGATCCGCTCGGGCAGGACGTCGACGAACTCCTTCGCCGCCTTCTGCATCGCCTGGAAGCGGCTGGGCTCGACGTCGCGGGCCTCCATCGACAGCGAGACGTCGACGGCCATGATCACCGTGGCCCGCTCGCGCGGGACCCGCACCTCGGTGCTCGGCTCCGCCAGCGACACCACGAGCGTCGCGATGCCCAGAGCGACGAGGCCGAAGGCCACGTGCCGGCGCCAGCCCGGCCGCTTGGGCACCAGCGACCCCAGCAGGGCCACGTTGGTGAAGCGGGCGGCGTAGGCCGTGCGGCGCAGCTGCAGGACGACGTAGTACGCCACCAGTGCCGCGACCACGAGCAGCCCCAGCAGCCACAGGGGTGCCTGGAAGGTCATCGGGACGCTCCTCCTGAGCCTGCTCGTCGCTGGTCGCCGACGAATCGCACGACGTCCATGAGCCAGTCGCGGTCGGTCCGCAGCTGCAGGTGCCCGGCACCGGCCCGGCGCAGCGCCCGGGCGATCCGGGCCCGTTCCTCGGCCGCCCCCTGGGCGAAGCGCGCCCGGAAGGCGGCGTCCCCGGTGGGCACCTCGAGGGTCTGCCCGCTCTCCGGGTCGACGACGGTCAGCAGCCCCACGTCGGGCAGCTCCAGCTCGCGCGGGTCGACGACCTCGATGGCCAGCAGCTCGTGGCGGGTGCCCAGCGCGCGCAGCGGCCGCTCCCAGTCGCTGTCGCCCAGGAAGTCCGAGATCACGACCACCAGCCCGCGGCGGCGCTCCGGCCGGCGCAGCGTCTCCAGCGCGGCGGCGAGGTCGCCCCGGCGGCCGCCCTCGGCCCGCGGAGTGGCGACGACGGAGCGCAGCAGCCGCTCGGCCGCGACCCGGCCCGGCAGCGCGGGATGGCGGTCCACCCGCTCCCCCGTGGTGACGACCGCGCCCAGCCGGTTGCCGCCGTGCACCGTCAGGTGCCCGACCGCGGCCAGCCCGGCGATCGCGAGGTCGCGCTTCAGGCACTTGGCGGTGCCGAAGTCCAGGCTGGCCGACAGGTCGACCACCGCCCACGTCTCCAGCTCGCGGTCGGCGATCGTCTCCCGCACGTGCGGCACCTGGGTGCGCGCGGTCACCGGCCAGTCCATCCGGCGGACGTCGTCGCCCGGGTGGTAGGTCCGCGAGTCGCCGGCCTCCGACCCGGAGCCGGGGACCAGGCCCAGGTGGTCACCTTGGAGCAGGCCGTCGAGCCGGCGCCGCACGGTGAGCTCCAGCCGGCGCAGCAGGACGTCGGTGGGGCCGTCGGTGAAGCGCGGCGGCGCACCGTCGTCGCCGCCGGGACCGTCCCCGGCGTCGTGCAGCAGCAGGCCGGGATGCGCGGAGCCCGCCGGGGACGGGTCGGCGCTGCGGCGACGCCGGATCACGCGGGGTGCGGCCCGTGCCCGTTGGAGCCCGGACCGCCCTGCGCAGGCGGTGCGGCGTGCATGCCCTGGCCCTGCGCGCCGTAGGCGGTCGCGCCCTGACCCTGACCCGGACCGGCCTGGCCCTGCCCGTTCGGTACCGGCATGCCCTGCGGCGGGGCGAACCGGGGCACCTGCGGGCCCCCGCCGGCACCGGGACCGAAGCCACCGGCGTTCTGCCGCGGGGCCACCTGCGGCAGCGGGACCGTCTGCACGATCCGCTTCACGATGTGGTCGGCCGGCACGCCGTCGGCCAGCGCGTCGTAGGACAGCACCAGCCGGTGACGGAGCACGTCGGCGGTGATGTCGAGGACGTCCTGGGGCAGCACGTAGTCACGGCCGCGCACCAGCGCCAGCGCCCGGCTGGCGGCGATGAGGCCGAGCGAGGCCCGCGGGCTGGCGCCGTAGGACACCCACGTCGCGACGTCCTCCATGCCGTGCTCGCGCGGCGTGCGGGTCGCGACCACCAGCCGGACGACGTAGTCGACCAGCGCGTGGTGCACGAACACCGAGGAGGCGGTCTTCTGCAGCCGGCGCAGCTCGTCGGGCCCCAGCACGGTCGTGGCGACCGGGCGCTCGGAGCCCATGCGGTAGATGATCTCCCGCTCCTCCTCCGGGCTCGGGTAGTCCACGAGCACCTTCATGAGGAAGCGGTCGCGCTGGGCCTCGGGCAGCGGGTAGACGCCCTCGGACTCGATCGGGTTCTGGGTGGCCAGCACGAGGAACGGGTCGGGCAGCGGGTGGGTGACCCCGCCGATGGAGACCTGCCGCTCGGCCATGACCTCCAGGAGCGCCGACTGGACCTTGGCCGGCGCGCGGTTGATCTCGTCGGTGAGCACGAAGTTGGCGAACACCGGCCCGAGCTCGGTGTCGAACGCGTCCTGCCCCGACTTGTAGATGCGGGTGCCGATGATGTCGGCCGGCACCAGGTCGGGGGTGAACTGCAGGCGGGCGAACCTCCCGCCGACGGCGGTGGCCAGCGTCTCGACGGCGAGGGTCTTGGCCACACCGGGGACACCCTCGAGCAGCACGTGACCGCGGGCCAGCAGCGCGACGAGCATCCGCTCGACGAGGCGGTCCTGGCCGACGATGACCCGCTTGATCTCGAACAGCACCCGCTCCAGCCGGGCGGCATCGGTCGCCGGCGGCACCGGGGCGCCCGCCTGCGCGGGCGAGTTCTCGGTCGGCGTGCTGGCAGCGCTCGTCACGGGGCTCCCTGGTCGTGCCGGGCCGCGGCCACCGGATCGGGGCGGCCGTCGACGGGGCGGCGCAGCCGTCCCCGGGAACCAGTGTCCTACACCTCGCCGGGCGACACCGGGACGCCTTTCCCCAGCCGCCGGGAGGGCCGGCGGTGGAGACCGATCTCCGCTCGACCGCTGCCGTCAGGCCTGCTGCCTGCTAACCTGAAAGGTGCGTCGGGCAGCTCCCCCCGTGGCTGCCCGACGCCTCATCTCCCGCCGCTGGCGGAACACCGGGCCAGGCCCCGCCGGCTAGGCGGAGGGTCGCACCGCACCGGCGTAGGAGCCCCAGCGCATCGCCGTGGTCCGGACGGTCTTGCCGCTCTCCGGGGCCTCGAGGATCCGGTCGCCGCCCAGGTAGATGGCCACGTGGTGGATCGTCGAGGGCCGGCTCGGGTCGGTGGCCCAGAAGACCAGGTCCCCCGGTCGCAGCGCGGCGCGCCCGACCTTGGGCAGCTGGGCGTACTGGGCCCGGCTGTTGCGCGGGATCACGATGCCGGCCCGGGCGTAGGCGTACTGGGTCAGGCCGCTGCAGTCGAAGCCGATGACACCGCGGTCGGGGTCCTGGCCGGGACCGGGGCCCCACGAGCCGCCACCACCCCAGGCGTAGGGGGTGCCGATGTAGCGCATGGCCGCGTTGATGGCGGTCTGCGCGGCCGACGACGAGCCGGGGCCCGCGGACGGGGCGGGTGCCGGTGCGCTCGGCGCGGGTGCGGTCGGCGCGGGTGCGGACGGCGCACGGACGACGGGGGCCGGCGCGACCGGGGCCGACACCTCGGGGGCCGGGGTGTTGGCGGTCGGCTCTCCGGTCGCGAGCTGGGCCGGCGTCGACACCGGCTGCACGGGCTGCTGGGCGGCCCGCTCGGCCGCGGCGCGCTGGGCGGCCTCGCGGGCGCCCACGAGCGCGGTCAGCTCCTGCTCCGCCTCGTCCAGCTCGGCCTCCAGGACCGCCTCCTGGGCGACCACCTCTGCCTGCTGGGCGCGGGCGGAGACCTCGGCGGTCCGGGCGACCTCGAGCTCCTGCTTGGCCTGCTGGCGCAGCTGGTCGGCGTCGGCCAGCGCGGTGCGGGCCACGATGTCGGCCGCGCGCGCCTTCTGCTGCAGGACGGTGACGACGTCCAGCACGTCGGTGCGGTGCGATCCGGCCGCCTCGAGCAGCGCGGCGCGCTCGATCAGCTGCGAGGGGCTGCCCGCGGTGAGCAGTGCGCTGGCGCCCGGGCTGGCGCTGCCCTCCATGTAGGTCCGGCGGGCGAAGGCGACGAGGTCGTCCTGGGCGACGCCGAGCTGCTCGGTGGTGCGTGCGGCGTCGTCGGCGGTGGCCTCGGCGCGCGCGCGGGCGGCCTCGGCAGCCTCCTCGGTCGCCTGGTACTGGTCGAGTGCGAGGAGGGCCTGCTCCCGCGCGCTGTCCACCTGCGCCTGCGTCGCGATCAGCTGACCGTCGAGCTCGCCGATCCGGGCGGCCACGGCGTCGGCCTGCGCCTGGGCGGTGGAGATGTCGCCGTCGCTGGGCGCACCGGGGGTCGCACCGGCGACGGCGGGCGCCAGGCCGACGAGGAACGCGGCGGCGATCGCCGTTCCACCCACGCGCAGCGCTCCGCGCCGCCATGACGGGTTCGCCTGGCTGATCCGGGTACCGCTGTTCACGTCGCGACCTCTTCCGACTTCTCGACGATGGGCACCCGGAGGGGTGCCGTCGAGAAGGGGATCGGTCAGCCGGACGGCGTCGTTGAGCGGCGTCTCACCCCTCGGGGTGAGACGCCACGAGCAGGTGACGAGCTGGAACGGCCCCGCCGCAGGGCCCCGCCGCGAGCCTGCGAGGGGTGGGGGGCGGCGGGGTCCTTCTTCAGTTCACCCGGCGCTCCGCTCCCTCCCAGAAGGACTCGCGGAGCTTGAACTTCTGGATCTTGCCGGTGGCGGTGCGCGCGAGCTCGTCCCGGAACTCGACCCGCTTGGGGATCTTGTAGCCGGCGATCCTGCCGCGGCAGTGGGCGAGGATGTCGGCCTCGGTGACCTGCTCGCCCTCCGCCACCACGACGATCGCGGTGACCATCTCGCCCCACTTGTCGTCGGGCACACCGATGACGGCGACCTCCGCGACCGCGGGGTGGCTGAACACGACGTCCTCGACCTCGATCGAGGAGACGTTCTCGCCGCCGGTGATGATCACGTCCTTCTTGCGGTCGGAGATGGTGACGTAGCCGCCGTCGTCGATCGTTCCGCCGTCGCCGGTGTGGAACCAGCCGTCCTCCAGCGCCTCGGCCGAGGCGTCCGGGTTCTCCCAGTAGCCGGCCAGCACGGTGTTGCCCTGCGCGAGCACCTCACCGGACTCGCTCACCGACATGCGCGTACCGAGCGCGGGGACGCCGGCCCGGGACAGCCGCTTGGCGCGCTCCTCGGGCTCGAGGTCGTCGTACTCGGCCCGCGGGCGGTTGATCGTGAGCAGCGGGGCGGTCTCGGTGAGGCCGTAGATCTGGTTGAACTCCCAGCCCAGCTCGGCCTCGACGCGGGCGATGGTCTTCGACGGCGGCGGGGCGCCGGCGACGACGATGCGCACCTTGTCCCGACCGGGGATCTCGCCCTCCCAGTCGGCGGCCGCCTCCAGGACGGCGTTCCAGACCGCGGGCGCTCCGGCCATCAGCGTGACGCCGTGCTCCTCGACGCGGCGCAGGATCTCGGCGCCGTCCACCTTGCGCAGCACGATCTGCCGCGCCCCCAGCCCGGCCATCGTGTACGGCAGGCCCCAGCCGTTGCAGTGGAACATCGGCAGCGTGTGCAGGTAGACGTCGCGGTCGCTGACCTGCATGTGCATGCCGAAGGTGACGGCGTTGACCCACAGGTTGCGGTGGGTCATCTGCACGCCCTTGGGACGCGCGGTGGTGCCCGAGGTGTAGTTGATCGTCGCCGTCGCCTCCTCGTCCGGCTCCGCCCACGGCCTGGGCTCGACGTCGTAGCGGAGCAGCTGCTCGTACTCCTCCCCCGTGCCGAACCGGTGCTCCGCCCGCACGTTCCCCAGCGAGGACTCCAGCTCCGGGTCGACGAACAGCACCCGGGCGCCGCAGTGCCCGACGATGTACTCGACCTCCTCCGGCGAGAGCCGGAAGTTGATCGGCACGGCCACCCGCCCCGACGCGGGGACGGCGAGCAGCACCTCCAGCAGCCGGGCGGCGTTGTGGCTGACGATCGCCACCCGCTCCCCCTCGGCGATGCCCAGCTCGTCGAGCGCGGCCTGCAGCGCGCGCCCGCGCCGGGCGACGTCCCGGTAGCTGACCTCGCCGAGCGACGGCGCCGGCTGGGTCGGCTCGTCGACGATCCCGACGCGGTCGCCGTAGACGAGCTCGGCCCGTTCGAGGAAGTCGCGGGTGGTCAAGGGCACGCGCATGCCGGCTCCCTGGGGTGCGTGGCCGGCTCTGCGCCGGCCGCTCGACGTGGTCGCCGTCACGCTAGCCGCCCCCGGGGCTACAGCAGGGACAGCCCCAGCCGCTCGCTGAGCAGGTGCAGCGCCGCCCGGCCGGCCCGGGAGTTGCCGGCGCGGTCCAGGGGCGGTGACCAGGCGCAGACGCCGAAGCGGTTCGGCACGTCGCCCATGACGGCGCCGTCGACCCCGCTCTTGCACGGGAAGCCGACGTCGTAGGCGAACTGACCGGCCGCGTCGTAGGTGCCGCAGGTCATCATCACCGCGTTGACCCGCCGGGCCAACGGCTCGGTCAGCAGCCGGTCACCGGTCCGCGGGTCCACGCCGTCGTGGGCGAGGAACCGGGCGGCCCGCGCCAGCTGCCGGGTGGTCACGGTCAGCGAGCACAGCTGCGCGTAGGCGTCCACCACGTCGGCGACCGGGTGCCGGAAGTTGTCGAACGAGCGCATCAGGTGGCCCATGGCCGTGTTCATGGCGGCTCCGGCCCGCTCCTCGGCGAGCACGTCGGCGTCGATCTCCAGCCGCTCGCCGACCAGGCCGCTCATCAGGTCGGTGACCGCCTCGGCCGCCGCCTCGGGCGATCCGGTGGCGCCCGCCAGCACGTCGCAGACGACGACCGCTCCCGCGTTGATGAAGGGGTTGCGGGGCAGCCCGTGCTCGCGCTCGAGCTGGACCAGCGAGTCGTAGGGGTCACCGGACGGTTCCACGCCCACCCGCTGGAACACGTCCTCGCCGACCAGCCGGAGGGCCGCGGTCAGGGCGAAGACCTTGACGACGCTCTGCACCGGGAAGCCGACGTCGGCGTCGCCGGCCGCGTGCTCGGTGCCGTCCAGCTCGCACAGCGCCAGCGCGAAGCGTTCCGGCCCCGCTCCGGGCTGGGCGACCTCGTCGTCGTCCTCGGCCAGCGGGCGGGCCTCGGCAGCAACCTCGTCGAGGACGTCGGTGAGGTCGTCGGGCAGGTCCTCGGGAGCAGGGGGCACCCGTGCACGTTGCCACGGCCCGCCCGTCGGGGCCGGTCGAGCGGTCAGCCGGCCAGCAGCGCCCAGGCCGCGCTGACCGTCCCCGCGGTCGCGGCGGCCACCCGCACAGCGGCGAGCAGGTCCGCGCGGGTCATGCGGCGACCAGCCTCGGCAGCGCCGTCCCGATCGGCTCGGACACCAGGAGCGAGGCGAGGTCGTCGAAGGGCGTCGGCTCGGCGTTGACGATCACCACGCGCGCGCCCGCCCGCAGGGCGACCTCGACCAGCCCGGCCACCGGCCACACCTGCAGCGAGGTGCCGACGGCGAGGAAGACGTCGCAGTCCCGGGCCGCGGCGACGGCGGCGTCGACCGACCGCCCGTCGAGCTCCTGGCCGAAGCTGATGGTCGCCGACTTGAGGATGCCGCCGCAGACCAGGCAGGCCGGGTCCGGCTCCCCCGCCGCCACGCGCTCCAGGGCCTCGGACATCGTCGTGCGGTCGCCGCAGGCCAGGCACTCCACCCCGTGCACCGTTCCGTGGATCTCCACGACCCGGTCCGGTGACGAGCCCGCCGCCTGGTGCAGCCCGTCGACGTTCTGGGTGACGATCGTGCGCAGCCGGCCCTGGCGCTCCAGGTCGGCCAGCGCGGCGTGCCCGGCGTTGGGCTGCGGGCGGCGGGCGCCCAGGTCGCGGCGCATGAGCCAGGCGCGGCGGCGGATGTCGGGGTCGGCCACGTAGTAGGACAGCGTCACCAGCTTCTCGGCGTCCGGGTCGCGCGTCCACACGCCCTGCGGGCCCCGGTAGTCGGGGATCCCGCTGTCGGTGGAGATGCCCGCGCCGGTCAGCGCGGTGATCCGCGTGGCGGCGGTCAGCCAGTCGGGCAGGGGCTCGGGGACGGCGCCGGTCACGTCCTCCACGGTAAGGGTCGCCTCACAGGGTGGGTTGTTGCGCGAACTGGGATGATCGGGGGTGGACACGAGCGCGACGAACCAGCCGCGACGAACCAGCGAGGGGTAGGCGC
>Ga0210040_10009974_pt1 | contig 10970 bp, 7 predicted proteins | sample CryGeyCG12114_NA_FD_185462 | JGI IMG/M metagenome (GOLD analysis project Ga0210040, IMG submission 185462) | Groundwater microbial communities from aquifer - Crystal Geyser CG19_WC_8/21/14_NA (SPAdes) (version 2) | ecosystem: Environmental > Aquatic > Deep subsurface > Groundwater | place: USA... | reverse complement strand
CTCCAAAATAAAATAAATTGAAGGATTCCTCTACAAAAGAGGGGTTTTGAACATCTCCCCAAACACCGTAAGCTGTCCAAATTGGAAAAATTAATGAAGTCGAACAAATTTCTGAAATTCATAAGAATTTACTTTCGCTAAGGTTTCGCCCTATAGTAGCTGCGAGCAAATTTTTTTCCCAAATGATACGTCAAAAAAGCAGCTGTTTTCAGCAATAATCATGGGCGATAAGATGTATTTAGTGTTTATTTCCATTTGATTGCACAACTTATGTTTTCTATTATTAGAGAGCTTTAGACCTCTCATAGAAATATACGACAAAGGAGGTCTCAAAAAGTCAAAAAATGAAGATTATTTTTTACACGAAAACTACTGTACCAAACAAACTCAAAATTTTTGGATATGTTAAGCTGCTCGATTTCTCCCTACATAAAAAATTTCAAAACACCAAAATTCATCACTGATATTTTAAAAATGTTTGCTTTTTGGGTCACGTGACCTGTCTGAAAACCTCTTGGTGCTTAAAAAAGTAAATTTTGTGCTCACGTTTTTGGCGAAACTAATGAACGGATTCGCTTGAAATTTCCAACATCTGTTTGTTGATAGGGAGTGCATCTTTGAACGGCCACTTTTAGCATTTGGTTAATTTGAGCTCATTTATTTTAAAGTTTTTCATAGTCCCATTATAATGAATACAAAATTATGTGCTTTGTTTTCCACAATCCGTTAGTGGTGTCGTGGTGTGCAAGTTGTTCAATGTGACTCAATTTTTTGTACATTATAGGGCTTTGACAATTGAATTACTGAGTGATGGGAAAGTCATTCAATGCAATGTTTTTATGAGACGCATACTTTAAAAGTGCGTAAAATTATGGAGTGATGGAAATATTCTAGTGGTTGTTAGTATGAGAAAATGAATTAATCTTGATTACATAAGTAAATATTATGTCATCTATGTATGCCGTACATTGTTCTCATTCTGTATATAAAGGACAATTTTGCTTAATAAAATCATCATTTGCTTCTCAAAGCTCCCAATGATCACTTCTCCACTCTCCACACCTCACATGGTAGCAGAGCGTGGTTGCTAAATAGCAAAGCTAATAGCAAACAGTACTAGTTTACTCGTACTGTGTATTCTGGATGCCCAGCATATGTGTGTATGCATAGTGACTACAAATACTACATACACAAGTACTTACTTGAAAGCTTGCTTAAAGTCTAAATCACTACCCTACTGCATAAGGGTGGACTTTGACCCTTAGGGTTACTGATTAGTAAAGTCATATGTCCTGCAAAAGCAAAATGACTACAATCAAAAAGGTTGATATTACCCAAGTGGTAAAACTGGATGGAACCAACTTTCAACGTTGGAAATTACAAATCTCCTTGGTCTTGAAAGCCAGTGAACTTTGGGATGTTGTGAGTGGGACGGATACAAAGCCTGCTGACGCAACCAAAGTAGCGGAAATAAAAGCTTGGGTCAAAAAGGATGTTGAGGCACAAGCTCTTATTGTTCCAACTTTAGATGCGAAACAAACATCGCATATTTTTAATCTCGCCACATCAAAAGAAATTTTTGATAAACTGCAAGCTGTGAATTCAGATAGCAGCAATTTGAATAAGCAGCACACATTATCTTCGTTCCTTAACTACATAATAGGCCCATCTAAGTCCATCTTGGACGCCTATGTAGAAATGGAACAGCTTGCGAGAAGTCTGAATGAAATGGGTGTCACTATAGATGACACAACCCTTATTACAAAAATAGTATCATCGCTGCCAGATGATAAGTTTTTGGCTTTCAAAAAGGCTTGGGACAGCGTCCCAGAAAATGACCAAACTATGGAAATGCTTTTGGCCAGACTCAGGAAGGAAGAACTTGAGTTTAAACAAAAAGCCGCCACTGCTTCAAATTCTGAATCCAGTGACTCATCGGCTTATCTGACAAAGCATAAAAATCATAGCAAAGGATTTAAAAAGCAAAACATAGAGGAGTTGAAAAAGAAAACGAAATGCAAAAAATGCAACAAAGTCGGGCATTGGGCTAAAGAATGCAGAAGTAAGTTTGCGCAAAATGGCGCTCAAGCCTCACAACATGTATCGCAACATGGAGAAAGTCAAACTTCTGACATTGGCGCCTTTATGTGCTATTCAGCTTCGAGTCAGCTCAGCACCGAGTGGATCAGCGATTCAGGTGCGACTCAACATATTACTGGAATTCAATCGTGGTTCGTGGAGTACACTCCATTTGATACCTCAGTGCCTGTATCACTATCTAATCAGAAAAAGGCATACGCCTTGGGTAGTGGCACAGTCCAGCTGGAAGGATTGGTAAATAATGAATGGATAACTTGCACACTGAAGAATGTATTGTACATTCCAGGCTCTGTAAATTTATTTTCAGAGACCATAATGGCCCAGAAAGGTTATGTCATCATACGTGACAAAACAAAGACAACATTCACTCTGAATGACATACCTGGTCCGGTAGCTGTTTTTAAAGGCAAGCTATACATTATGGAATTCAGACCAACAGAGGCTATGGCATTGTCTCTCAAAGGAGCTAATATGAGCAAAATATGGCATGAGAGACTCTCTCACATTAATATGAGCTATATTAAAAATACCATTGGCAAACATGCTGCTATTGGCATCAACGAAAATGACCTTAAAGATGATTTTGACTGCGACATCTGTCATATTGGCAAAGAAGCCCGTAAGCCATTTCCTCGGAGAGCTGCAACAAGAAGCACTCTACCAGGTGAAATGATACATGCCGATATCGCAGGCAAAATGCCTATGCCATCATTAGGTGGCTCCAGCTTCTTTCTATTATTGAAAGATGATTACTCTGGATTTCGGACTGTTTACTTTTTGAAACATAAAAGTGACACTCCAAGACTTGTTCAACAATTTATAAAATTTTTGGAACGGCAAACTGGCAACAAGCTCAAGGCTTTTCGCTCTGATAATGGAACAGAGTTTACAAATTCTACGCTCCAAGAATTTTTTAAGCAGAATGGTATAATCCATGAAACGACAGTACCATACTGCCCTGAATCTAATGGCAGAGCAGAAAGAGAGATCAGAACTATTAAAGATAGTGCCCGCTCTCTCCTGCATCAACACAACGTACCAGAATTCTTATGGGCAGAAGCGGTAGCCACTGTTGTGTACATACACAACAGAGTCTTAGACAAACAAAGTCCAGATAAGACTGCTTTTGAGCAAATTTTTGGTAAAAAGCCATCACTCGATCATGCTAGAACTTTTGGTTGTAAGGCATATAGTCAAGTGCCTACAGAAAAAAGACGAGTATGGGATCCAAAAGGAATAAAGTGTATCATGGTTGGATACGACAGTAAATCCAACCACTACCGTCTTTATAATCCAGAACGTAAAGCGGTATTTGTGGCCCGCAATGTATCTTTTGAAGAAGAAATAAAAGATGGATACAGCCGCATCGAATATCTGTCCGATGAAGAGGGGATTTATGCTCCAACTAACTCACCTTCTGCATCACCAGAAAGGGAAATTAAACCAACGCAATCAACTTCTACAGATACGACTGTTTTGATTGACACAGAAACAGGCAAATATCGTGCCACCATCCCAAAAGAAGGGAAAGTTAAAATCTTGATCCCTAAAAGTGACCGCACTTTGAGAGATAGAGGCTCCATAAAAACGCCTGATCGCTACCAAGCTAATATGGCCAGCACTATAGACGAGCCTAGCTCATATTCTGAAGCATTAAAATCTCCCATAGTAAATAAATGGAAAGAGGCTATGAATGAGGAAATTCAAAGCCACAAGCAAAACAAAACATGGACTTTGGTACCAAAACCAAATGACGCGAAAATCCTTGACTCCCGTTGGGTTTTTAAAATAAAGCCTAATCCAGATGGTACAAACAGATATAAAGCACGCCTTGTCATTAAAGGCTACAGACAAACACAAGGAATCGACTATACTGAAACCTTTTCCTCGGTTTGTCGATATGAGTCTATCAGATTGCTTTTGGCTATCGCAGCCTCATATTATTTTACCATAAAGCAATTCGATATAAAAACCGCTTTCTTATATGGCTCACTTCAAGAAACGGTCTATATGCACCAGCCTGAGGGTATTACAAATGAAGATGAAAATCTTGTATGCCTGCTCAACAAGAGTCTTTACGGCTTAAAACAAGCACCAAGGTGCTGGAACCAAACTTTCTCGTCCTTTTTGGAAGATTTCAATTTCCTTCCTAGCTCCAGTGACCCGTCTGTTTATATAGGCGAATGTGACGAAGATAAAGTATATCTGCTACTGTATGTTGATGACGGTTTGGTCCTTTCGCATTCAACAACAGCAATTGAGCAGTTTTTATGCCAAATCAAGCAAAAATTTGAGGTGAAAATCTCAGATCCGACCAATTTTGTTGGCATAGAGATTCAACAAGAACATGACGGCTCTCTTGTGTTAACACAGAAAGCTTATATTGCATCTATTCTGAAGCGGTTCTGCATGGAAGAATGCAAGCAAAGTTCTGTTCCTATGCAACCTAACACTAATTTGGAGCTAGCAAAGGTTGCAGATGAAAAATACCCGTACAGGGAACTCATTGGATCGCTAATATTTTTAGCGAGAACTACACGCATCGACATCGCTTTTGCCACCTCCAGGATGGCTCAGTTCTGCAATAATTACAGTGAGCAACACTGGACAGAAGCTAAGAAAATCCTCCGCTACCTTAAAGGTACTGCCGACCTTGGCATTAAATACAAAAGATCGAACAATCTTGAAATGAGAGGATTCTCTGACTCGGACTATGCAGGTGACAAAATCGAAAGAAAATCAGTCACCGGATATGTATTTCTGCTAAATGGAGCACCTATAAGTTGGTGCAGCCAAAAACAGCAGATTGTTGCTCTGTCTTCTACGGAAGCGGAGTATGTAGCTCTTACAGCCACAGCTAAAGAAGCTGTCTGGTTACAAAAACTGACAAGCGAGCTAGGACATGAGGTGCAACGCCCTCTTCCACTTTTTGTGGATAACCAAAGTGCTATTAAATTAGCACACAATCCCGAATTTCATAATCGATCAAAACACATCGATGTTAAATATCATTTCACCAGGAATCTGATCCAGCAAGGTGACATAAGCGTTGACTACGTCCCGACTGACAAACAAGCAGCTGATTGTCTCACTAAGCCATTACTCAAAACGAAATTTGAGGAAATGAAACAGCTCATTGGAATAAATGCAAATGTCGAGCCGAAAATTAATCATACGGCATTATACTCGAAACCCAGGTTCAGAGTCTGGCCCATAATCATAGGCATGCTAAGTCTGCTCACTCTGACTCACGCAATTGGGTTGCAAAATTCACAACCAGTCTTGTGGAGAACCAGTAACATTCCGATAACTACAGGCCATAAACGGGTTTACCTCAAAATTATTTTGATAAACCCATGCGAGATCTTAAACTCTGAAATACTACACGCAGATGTCACTGAAAAGGCAAAAATGAAGTGTGACGAAATGTATAACAACTATCTTTTGAATCATCTGGAAGAAATGTGTCCTAAAAATCATCTGCCGGATGTTTTTAGGACAAAAAGAGAATTAGTTACTCTTTTAGTCGGGATAATAATTGCTACAGTTGTAGTTCCCGTGACTTTAGGAGCAACCGCTGTTGGTCTATCTGCGTCAAACAGCGGAAGCATAAAAGAAATTGAAGCAGCGTTTAATGATCAGGCAAAAATCACAAATGATTTACATCAAAAAATTAATGCTGTTAAATTAGCCGTACAATACCTACGAGAGGATTTTAATACTCTCGTTGATCGAGTCGAAGCACAAGACAAAGATTTTCTTGAACTTAAGTTCAAACAAACTGGCACTAATTTTGCCATATCATATCTTGTATTCCGCCTCATGAATGCAAAACATGTGCTAAAAAATGCCAAACGTGAGTGGAAAATGGGGAAGCTATCCCCCGCATTTATGGACATTTTTAACTATACTCTCCCATGTGGAGAAGATTGTCCCATGGAACTGGCAAAGCCAAACTTTTGTAGGCTCTCCGACAATAGAACAGAGCTCTACATGGATTTTGATGTTCCTATCATCAATAGAACATTACAGCTTCTGGAAGCTGACCCATTTCAGCTTATGGAACGTGTGAATAATAAAACATGCTCAATCAAGTATATTGGACCAACCAATGTAATAACATCAACAGAAAATAAATGCTCTGTATCCCTCAACTTGCCCAACCCTAGAAGGGATTTAATTTTGGCGCCATTACAAGGATGTATGCCGCAAGCAATAATCTCTAAAGAAACAAAATATTTTGATGTTGAGAGATGTACTGCAACTCATGATCATGATCAGTTGCAGTTTATTCAAATTAAACCGTTGCATGGGTTTCACCATATATACTGCCCATACAGTACTTTTCATCTGGATAACCAAAGCTTGCCATGCCCAAATACTGTTTTTGTCATGCCTGCAACGACAAATTTCAAAATAAACAATTTTCAGTATAATGGCTCTCAGCTCTATGTAACTCACAAGACATCAGTGGATCCCCTATTCACCACTAAAACCAACTGGAATTTGCAGCCAAAATATAATTTTTCAGATTTGAAGAAACATCCTCGTATTTTGGAAAATACGGTGGATACTATAAGCAACGTTAAAACTCTTAAACTTGACCACCCTACAGCAATTACAATTGGAACAGCTATATTCATAGTAATCACCATACTTGTGGTGATAATTGGGATTATCCTATATAAATATAGAACAAAGGCCAGGGTGGTCATGGCTGAGAGGATTCTCCCAGAATCTTTGGAAATGGAAGAAACTGCCTGAATCAATATGCGATAAGTTATTCATAGCTGTCACGAGTCCATAGTTTGAACTTTTCTGCCTATTTAGTTTTTGTATATAAATAGTAATCCTGAAAAATGAGTTTCATCAGTTAGCAATTGTAACTCTAAGAAAAGTAGTTTCTTGCTGTTTGTTATCATGCCCCGAATGGAAGAGATGCACATCCAGGAACTTGCTAATCGTGTTCCTGGCTACAGCAATCACTTTCATGTACATTTCGTAAAACGAATCACCACAATGGTACTAAAGCTGGAGAGCACAGTGAACATACAGCAATCCCTGCTGTCAAAATTACTGGCATTTGATGTCGATGGTCCATCTCCTACTCAATTGCGGGTTCTAAACGAGCAACTTCCTGTCATCGGGCGCTCTATTCGTGAACGTGCAAATCTGCCAACTACAGTACCGCCAATAAGTTATGGACGAAACTTGCAGCAAGTCGCTGGCACTTCTAGGCCCCGACCTGCCTCCCCTGACATTCAACTGGCCAAGCTTTCTGATAAGGATATCATTAAGCTCATCAGCGACAGACCTAGTCTGTCAAAACAGATTCATGACCTCCACAGGTCGGAAAAAGAAAAGAAAATACCTCAAAAGCGCAAAGCTAGTGAGGAGAAAACTATTACGGTCACCGCCCCAGATGTCCAGAATGGAGAAACTCGGAAAGCGAAAATCTCCAAAACGCCAGTCAGCCAAAGACGCCTGTTTGGAGATCTTTCGGACAGCGACTCGGACTCCAGTGGCAGTCCAGCCAGTGCATAAATTCTTGTGCTCAGTTCCCCTTAAAATATTTAGTGCTCATATGTTGAATGTGTCTATTAAGTTTCTATGTTTACTTTAAGGTTGGCTGATTCGTTCTTTCACTGTTTTATTTTTATAGATAAAATCAAGATTAAGGGAAGGTGTGAGAAAATGATTTAATCTTGATTACATAAGTAAATATTATGTCATCTATGTCTGAATATTATGTATGCCGTACATTGTTCTCATTCTGTATATAAAGGACAATTTTGCTTAATAAAATCATCATTTGCTTCTCAAAGCTCCCAATGATCACTTCTCCACTCTCCACACCTCACAGTTAGAAGTGAAAAAAATAAGGAGGTTTCACGGGAATAAATAATTATATTCTTCTTTCATGAATAAATATGTAGACTTAAAGTAGTAAACATAAAATGGCACATTTGAAAAGATGAAGTTAAAACATAACGTGAAAATTTTCTATTCTTGACCCAGCATGTACATTATTATAAAATATTTTATACTATTTATTTCAATTCACTGGAAACCAATTATTTACAGAATTTTCAACAATATTATATGTAATTAAAATACAATTACAGGAAAACAAAGCCTAACGGCCTCGGATTATGTCCACTGGCTGTGGATTATTTCTATTAGTCATGAAAAAATGAGTGGACACTAGTTTTGTAGCTGTAGAGGAAATACTTATCCTACACATTGTTTATTGTGTGTAACCATTAATCATAATCCTCAATCGTAGATACAATAACAATACCTCATGCACATTTATGTAAACATTTGGCTCAGGATTACTTATCATACAAAAATTATGATTCATTCTGCCTTGAAAACAGTGTTGATGCATAAATTAGTCATTTAGCTTTTAGCATTAAAATATTGTAACATAAGATTTGAATTTTTGGTTCCAGTGTCATTTAAGTCACCAGTTTTTTTTTGACAGGGAATTTCACAAATTTTAAAACGCTGAAATCCTATGTTGGCCAATGCTTGCTGAACTCGAAGAATATGCTTGAAAATCAATGACTTGCAACCACTCACATACAGTTCTTCTAAATCCTTGTATAAATGTTTTTTATTTCGTTCAAGATTTTCATCTTCCAATTTGGTTTCACTTTTGTGCAAGTAAAGTAGCTTAGAAGTTACTTCACCATCTTTAGTCATCCATACCCTACTCTTTTGAATTCTTCTTCAATTGCTTCTGCTATCTTTTGCTTATCCAATCCCTGATCATTCTCGTGTAATTTTGAAGCTATTAACTCGATATCCACAGTTGTAGTTTTTTTGCATTCCTTGTGCAACAATCGTTTTGTCTTTGCTGTGTCCACAACCGCATACAGTATGTGGGCGTCTCGGGGTGCCGCTTTTAGACTCGGTTTCCAAACTGGATTGAAATTTAGGTTTTTTTAGTTGTTCTTGCTTCGTTTCAAAATATTTTGAAAAAATGATTGACGTATTCCGGTTCAACGACAAGCTACGGATAAGCTGCGCAGAATTGATGATTTGACTGATAGCATCTCGAATGGATTGCCCTATTTTTCCTTTAACGTGGTTGAGCAAATGGAAATCGTCTTCTTTAATTTAGAGCAAGTCAAATAGTTCGATTTTAATTCTAGAACCATATTTCTTGTCCCCTAGTGGAAAACTAGGATGGTCTTGAAATAAATTGTTGTAATTTCCTTCGTCATACACCCGGACGCCACTTTTTTTTTCGAATTTCGTATATTTTTTGTCAATATAACCTTGAGTTGTATTTTCTGAGATCAGACAAGATTGAAGAAATTTCCGCATTTTCTTCTCCACTTGCATCAAATAATCGTCCTGCACTTGATACCAACAATTATTAATATGCGGAAGTGTAAGCGTGAATCATCGTCGAAAAATTCCCCCCAAATTAAGGTTTTGAAAAACTCACATTTATTTCCCTTCATTTTTGGTCTTGTATTTTATACGAAACGTTGAAAATAAATTGACGTTTTTGCATCATGCGTCAATATGCAATATTTCGGTCTGATATTTTGGAGCAACTTCAGCCTATAAAAATTGAAAAAACGTCTAAGGTGAACCCAAAATTTACCATTTGAACTTTAAAAATCAGTCCAAAATGGCAAATTTTTGGAAAATAACTCTGGCAACCAAAAGTTTGTATTTCCTAGAAATCAACAAATCTGTCATGTCTCATTTTAAAATGAAGCATTTTTTAAATATTGTTAGCACTGTAACCAGCAGAAAGTATAACTGTTTGCAAAATAACTTAATCCAGAAGTAACTCTATTTTAATCATGAAATTCCGACCGGACCAAAGTAAGCGAATAAGGATATGATAAAAGGAGGGGAAATTTTTGCTAATATTTAATGGTAGTACTCCTAATGAAAACCAACACTAACACTAACTTTTTTTTAAATATATTTTCCATAGCAATTAAATATGAAAATTTATTTTAAATCGAATTTTTGCTATTTAGTGTAAGATCGCGCTAACTTCGATTTGAAATAAATTTTCCCAATAATTGCCATGGAAAATTTATTTAAAAAAAAAGCTAGTGCATGTAAGTTTTAGTTTTCATTGAGAATACTACCATAATATCTTAAGCCTAAGTTCACATGGATGCGATTTAACGTGCGATGTTATGTGCATCTGCGATTGTACATGCGATGTCATGTGAACCACTTCTGCAATCGTAGATGCGATGTCATCGCATGTTCACCATAGTTGCGATAAATCGCACACAAAACAAAAGTTGAAATCATTGAACTTTGTAGGTGCGATCATGCGATCAGTCGATTTGATTTTCACTAACAAACGAAATGCAATCGTCATCGCATCTCCATGTGAATCAAACAAAGAATTTTGCTGGTGCGTCAACGCATGCGTCCAGTCGCAGCTTTGTGATGCAGCATCAATCGCATGTTCAAATCGCATCCATGTGAACTAGGCTTAAAGCCTAGGCTCGTACAAATTGTCTGCCGTACTTCACACAATGACATAATGTACATGTGATAAGAGACATGGAGACCATTTTGCAAATTTTTTCATTTCAAAGAACATTGTTTTTATTGCATAATATATTGAACTGTATTTCCTGCATTTCGCAAGAAGCAGAGAGATTATAAATGACAGATACATTTAGCCCAAATAATCTTGTTATTTTAAAGCCCTCCTTGAATTAATGTGAAGCAGGACATAGCTGGGCATTTCAGTTACCCTTCCTTCACCCTTCCTTCTTTTTGCAGAGAAGGGTCAAATTTTTACCCTTCTTCCTTCTCCTTCCTTCTCCGTTTATTTTTTGCCGTTTCCTTCACCTTCCTTCAGAAGGGTAAAATTT
>Ga0210040_10009973_pt1 | contig 10970 bp, 10 predicted proteins | sample CryGeyCG12114_NA_FD_185462 | JGI IMG/M metagenome (GOLD analysis project Ga0210040, IMG submission 185462) | Groundwater microbial communities from aquifer - Crystal Geyser CG19_WC_8/21/14_NA (SPAdes) (version 2) | ecosystem: Environmental > Aquatic > Deep subsurface > Groundwater | place: USA... | reverse complement strand
CGCCACCTCCGGAGCCTTGGGCGTCCGGTTGCCCGGTGGGCGGCACTTCACGATGTTGAGCACCGCCGCCTGCGCGCGGTCCAGCCCCGCCTCGGCCAGCAGCTGGTCGAGCAGCTGGCCGGACTTCCCGACGAACGGCCGTCCGGTCTCGTCCTCGGTGGCGCCCGGCGCCTCCCCGACCAGGACCAGCCGCGGGCGGCCCGACGCGGGCACGTCACCGACCACGACGTGCTGCCGGGTGGCGGCCAGCTCGGGGCAGGCGACGCAGCCGCGGGCCGCGGTGGCCAGCTCGTCCCAGCCGGACGCGGCGGCCGCGGTGCGGGCCACCTCCTCGGCGGGCGCGTCGAGGCGCGGGGAGCGCGGGGCCACCGTCAGATCCCTGCCGGCTGGGCGGCCGCGACCCGGCGCAGCAGCCCGGTGAGGGCCTCGTCGACGACGTCCGGCTTCTCCAGCAGCACCATGTGCCCGGCGTCCGGCACGACGACGAACTCGGAGTCGGCCAGCCGCTCGACGATGAGCTCGCTGTGCTCCTTGGGGATCATCCGGTCGGCGTCACCGGTCAGCACCAGCGTCGGGATGCGGCGCAGCGGCTCCAGCGCCCCCGTCTCGTCCATCCCGGACAGTGCCGGGTAGAACTCCGCGATCACGTCGACCGGTGTCCCGGCGATCATCGCGTCGACGTAGTGCACGAGCGCCGGGTCGACGTCGGCGGAGGCGAACGACAGCGAGCGGGTGACCACCGAGATGAGGTCGGCGGCCGCCCGCCGGGTGCCCTCGGCGATGGCCGGCCTGCGGCGCATCGTCCAGGCCGCGATCGGCAGCACCGCCGACCGCACCCGCGTCAGGAACTCGGGCAGGCCGAAGGTGAGGTCGGCCAGGTTGCCGCTGGAGGTCGAGAGCAGGGCCGCCCCGACCACCCGGGTGCCGAACAGCTCGGGCCGCTCCGCGGCCAGCCCCATGACGGTCATCCCGCCCATGGAGTGGCCCACGAGCACGATCGGGCCGCGCGGCACCCGCGCCTCGAGCACCGCCGCCAGATCGCAGGCCAGCTGCTCGAGGGTCGAGTGCTCGCTGGGCCCGCGCCCCGAGCCACCGTGGCCGCGCTGGTCGTAGAAGACCAGCCGGGCGGCGGGCCGGTGCCCGTTGGCGGTCGCCAGCTGCGCTCCCAGCGTCCGGCGCTGGAAGGCCCACGAGCCCATCGACAGCGTGTACCCGTGCACGAAGACCACGGTCAGGGGCGCGTCCGGCGGTCCGACCTCCTCCACGTTGAGCAGCACGCCGTCGTCGGCCCGCACCACGGTCGTGCGGTCCGCACGCCGCGCCTCGGCGCCGAGCGGGTCGTTGGCGCGCAGCTCGGCGTCGGGCACGGCAGCCAGGTCGGCCGGACGGAGGCCGCCGACGTCCAGCCGGCGCCGGGCGATGCGGGTGAGCGCGACCCCCGCGGCCGTCCCGGCGGCGGCCAGACCGACCAGGGCGCCGACGACGCCGACGGTGTGCGTGCTGGGGTGCGGGAGCTGCGGCGCGCGGGCCATCAGACGGAACCGGCCGTGCCGACGTAGCGGCGGGTGAAGCGGCCGCCGACGCGGGTGACCAGCTCGTAGTGGATGGTGTCGGCGGCGTCGGCCCACTGCTGCGCCGTCGGCTCCCCGTCGTCGCCGGGGCCCCACAGGACGACGTGGTCGCCCGCAGCGATGGCGTCGTCCCGGATGTCGAGCACGAACTGGTCCATGCAGACGCGGCCGGCGATCCGCCGCTGCGCGCCCGCGGCCCACACCGGCGCCCGGTTCCCGACCGCGCGCGGGATGCCGTCGGCGTAGCCGACCGGCACCAGCGCCAGCGTGGTCTCCCGCTCCGTGGCGTAGGTGTGGCCGTAGGAGACACCCGCACCGGCCGGCACCCGCTTGGTGTGCGCCACCTGGGCCCGCACCGTCATCGCCGGCCGCAGGCCGTACTGCGCCGGGTCGCCGCCCAGCGGATCCAGGCCGTACAGGGCGATGCCGGGGCGCACCATGTCGAACCACGTCCCTGGCAACGCGATCGTCGCGGCGGAGTTGGCGAGGTGCCGTCGCGCGTCGGTCAGCCCCGCGTCCCGGGCGACGGAGACGGCCTCCTCGAAGACCCGCACCTGGGCGCCGATCGTCGGGTGGGTGGGCGCGTCCGCGTAGGCCAGGTGGCTCCACAGCCCCGCCACGGCGACGTCGCCGTCGGTCTGGGCACGCGCCGCCGCGGAAACCAGGTCGGGCCAGACGTCGGGGGTGGCGCCCTCCCGGGAGAGCCCGGTGTCGACGGCGAGGTGCACGCGGGCGGGCCGGCCCGCGGCGCGCGCGGCGGCGACCACCTCGGCCAGGCCCCAGCCGGCGTTGACCGACAGCTCGACGTCGGCGGCCAGCGCGGCGGCGACGTCGGCGCCCGGGCCGTTGAGCCAGGCGAGCACCGGCGCGGTGACGCCGGCCGCGCGCAGGGCGAGCGCCTCGTCGACGACGGCGACGCCGAGGGCGTCCGCCCCGCCGGCCAGGACGGCGCGGGCCGCGGGCACCAGGCCGTGGCCGTATCCGTCGGCCTTGACCACGGCCATGAGCGGGCGGCCGACCCGCTCGCGCAGGACGGCGGTGTTCGCGGCGATCGTGTCGAGGTCGACGACCACCTCGGCGCGGCCGGCTCCGGGTGTTGTCGTCACGGGCCCGAGTCTCCCAGGAGCGCCGGCCCGATCCCGCGGACCCGGCCGACGGCCTCGGGCAGCCGCCGGACGAGATCCCCGGCGATCAGGGGTCCGCGCTGCGCGCCCAGCCGGCCGGTGCGGCCGTGCAGGTGGGCGGCGACCGCGGCCGCCTCGACCGCCGGCAGGCCCGTGACGGCGGAGGTGGCGAGCACCGCCCCGGCGATCCCGCTGAGGACGTCGCCGGTGCCCGCGGTGGCCAGGGCGGAAGTCCCGGTGCCGTTCACGAACGTCGTCCCGTCCGGGTCGGCGACGACGGTGGCGTCGCCCTTGAGCAGGACGACGGCGCCCAGGTCGGCGGCCAGCCGGCGCGCGGCGCCGATCCGGTCGGCGCCCACCTCGCTCCCGAACCGCGCGAACTCGCGGTCGTGCGGGGTGAGCACCGTGGGTGCGGTGCGCCGCCGCACGAGGTCGGGCTCGCGGGCCAGCAGGGTGAGGGCGTCGGCGTCCACCAGCACCGGCACGTCGCTGGCCAGCACCTCGGCCAACGCGGCGCGCGCGGCGTCGTCGGTCCCGCCGCCCGGCCCGACGACCCACGCCTGCACGCGTCCGGCGTCGCCCGGCCCGCCCTCGGTGACGATCGCCTCCGGCCAGGCGGCGCGTACGCGGTCGGCCGCGCCGCCGGCGTAGCGGACGAGCCCCGGGCGGGTGCGCAGCGCAGCACCCGTGCACAGCACGCCGGCGCCGGGGTAGGCCGCCGATCCGGCCAGGACGCCGACGACTCCCTGGGAGTACTTGTCGTCCCCCGCGGACGGCGGCTCGAGGCGCGCGGCGACGTCGGCGTCGGCGAGCTGCCAGGCGGTCGCGGCGGGCAGGTGCGGGCCCAGCCCGATGTCGACCAGGTGCACCTGCCCGGCATGGCCCCGCCCCTCCCCCACGACCAGGCCGCGCTTCACCGCGCCGAACGTGACCGTGTGCATCGCGGGGAAGGCGATGCCGTCCACCTCGCCGGTGGAGGCGTCGATACCGCTGGGGACGTCGACGCCGACGGTGATGCCCGCACCCTCCGCGGCCGCCCGGGCGAGTGCGGCCGCATCAGCGCGCAGGCCGCCGCGGCCGCCGATGCCCAGCATCCCGTCCAGCACCAGGTCGGCCCGCCCGACGAGCGCCTCCACCCCTGGCGCCCCGGCGGCCAGCGCCCGACCGCCCGCCCGGCGGAGCGCGGCCAGGCCCGCCGCGTGCGCCCGGTCGGGGGCCAGCAGGACGGCGGTGACGTGGGCGCCGCGGCCGGCCAGGCGCGCGCCGGCGAACAGCGCGTCACCACCGTTGTTGCCGCTGCCCACGAGCAGCACGACGCGCCGGCCGTAGACGGCGCCGAGCAGCCGGCCGCAGACCGTCGCCAGCCCCGCGGCGGCGCGCTGCATGAGCGTGCCCTCGGGGGTCGCGGCCAGCAGCGGCTCCTCGGCCGCCCGGACCTCGTCGGCGGTGTGCAGCCCGATCATCCGGCGTCCCCGCGGAGCACGCCCTCGGCGACGACCACGGCCGAGGCGATCCCGCCGTCGTGGCTCAGCGAGACGTGCCAGCCGCTCACCCCGAGTTGTGCGGCGCGGCCCGCGACGCTGCCCCGCACCTCAAGGTGCGGCCGGCCGCGGTCGCCGACCATGACCTCGGCGTCGTGCCACCGCAGGTCGCCGGGCGCACCGAGCGCTTTGGCCAGCGCCTCCTTGGCGGCGAACCGCGCGGCCAGGGACTCGGCGGTGCGCGGTGCCCCCGAGAGCGTGTGCTGCTCGGCGGCGGTGAACAACCGGTCGCGCAGCCCGGGCGTGCGGACGAGCGACGCGGCGAAGCGCTCGACCGGCACGACGTCGATCCCGATCCCGATGATCACCCTCTCAGTCTGCCTGGTGAGGGGATGGAACGGCCCCTCGGCAGGGTCCCGCCGCGAGCCTGCCAAGGGGCGGGGGCCGAGGGGTCCTTCTGCTACTCGACGGTGACGCTCTTGGCCAGGTTGCGCGGCTGGTCGACGTCGTAGCCGCGGGTGTCGGCGATCTCGCAGGCCAGCACCTGCAGCGGGACCGTCGTGACCACCGGGGCGAGCAGCGTCGGGGTGCGCGGCACGCGGATGAGGTGGTCGGCGTAGGGCACGACGTCCTCGTCGCCCTCCTCCGCGATCACGATCGTGCGGGCGCCGCGGGCGCGGACCTCCTGGATGTTGGAGACGACCTTCCCGTGCACCGACTCGCGACTGCGGGGCGAGGGGACGATCACGACGACCGGCGTCCCCTGGTCGATGACCGCGATGGGCCCGTGCTTGAGCTCACCGGCCGCGAAGCCCTCGGCGTGGATGTAGGCCAGCTCCTTGAGCTTGAGGGCACCCTCCAGCGCGACGGGGAAGCCGACGTGCCGGCCGAGGAACAGGACGGTGTCCGCGTCGGCGAGCGAGCGGCCCAGGGCGCGGACCTCCTCCATGCCCGCCAGCACCGTCGCGACGGCGTCGGGCAGCTTGCGCAGGTCGGCCACGATCGCGGCGATCTCGTCCTCGAACTTCAGGCCGCGCACCTGGGCGAGGAAGAGCCCCACCAGGTAGCAGGCCACGATCTGGCTGAGGAAGGCCTTCGTCGAGGCGACGGCGATCTCCGGGCCGGCGTGGGTGTAGAGGACGGCGTCGGACTCGCGCGGGATGGTGGAACCGTTGGCGTTGCAGATGGCCAGGACGCGGGCCTTCTGCTCCTTGGCGTGCCGCAGCGCCATCAGCGTGTCCATGGTCTCGCCCGACTGGCTGATGACGACGACCAGCGTGGAGCGGTCCAGCACCGGGTCGCGGTAGCGGAACTCGCTGGCCACCTCGACCTCGACCGGGATGCGCGTCCAGTGCTCGATCGCGTACTTGGCGATGAGGCCGGCGTGGTAGGAGGTCCCGCAGGAGACGACGAAGATCTTGTCGATGTCGCGCAGCTCCTGGTCCGACAGCCGCACCTCGTCGAGCACCAGGTTGCCGTGCTCGCCGAGCCGGCCCAGCAGGGTGTCGGCGATGGCCTTGGGCTGCTCGGCGATCTCCTTGAGCATGAACCAGTCGTAGCCGCCCTTCTCCGCGGCGGCGGCGTCCCAGTCGACGGTGTAGGCGGTGGGTTCGACCGCGGCACCGGCGAAATCGGTGACGGTCACGCCCCGGGCGCGGTCGATCTCGACGACCTGGTCCTGGCCCAGCTCCAGGGCGTTGCGGGTGTGCCCGATGAAGGCGGCGACGTCGGAGCCCAGGAAGTACTCGCCGTCGCCGACGCCGACCACGAGCGGGCTGTTGCGCCGCGCGGCGACCAGGGTGTCCGGCTCGTCGGCGTGGGTGGCGACGAGGGTGAAGGCACCTTCGAGCCGGCGGCAGACCGCCCGCATCGCCTCGGCCAGGCGGCCCTCGCCCTCGGGGGCGTCGGCGTAGGCGGCGGCCAGCAGGTGCCCGGCCACCTCGGTGTCGGTCTCCGAGGTGAACTCGATCCCGGTGCGCTCGCACTCGGCACGCAGCGAGGCGAAGTTCTCGATGATGCCGTTGTGGACGACGGCGACGCGGCCGTCCGCGGAGACGTGGGGGTGCGCGTTGCGGTCGGTCGGACCGCCGTGGGTGGCCCACCGGGTGTGCCCGATCGCCGTGGTGGCCGCGGGCAGCGGCTCCTCGGCCAGCACCTTCTCCAGGTTGGCCAGCTTGCCGGCCTTCTTCGCCGTCGTCAGCTCACCATCGGCCAGCACCGCGATCCCGGCGGAGTCGTACCCCCGGTACTCGAGCCGGCGCAGGCCCTCCAGGACGACGTCCCGGGCATCCTGCGGACCGACGTATCCCACGATTCCGCACATTCGAGCGAGGGTACCGGGGACCGGCGCACGATCGGGGTATTCGCGGTCGGGCCCACCCCGCACGGGGCAGCCGGCCGCGCGGAGTTCAGCCGGCGCGGGCGACGACGTCCGCGAGCCGGCCGGCCACGGCGTCGGCCTGGTCCTGCGTGGGAGCCTCGACCATCACGCGGACCAGCTGCTCGGTCCCGGAGGGGCGCAGCAGCACCCTGCCGGTGTCGCCGAGCTCGGCCTCGACGCCGCGGACGGCCTCGGCGACCTCGGCGCTGCCCGCCACCGCGGTCCGGTCGATCACCGGCACGTTGATCAGGATCTGCGGCAGCTTGTGCACCACGCCGGCCAGCTCGGCCAGCGAGGCGCCGGTCGCGGCCATGCGGGCCATGAGCGCGAGGCCGGTGAGCAGCCCGTCGCCGGTGGTGGCGTGGTCGAGGAAGACCAGGTGGCCGCTCTGCTCGCCGCCCAGGCTCAGGTCGCCCGCCCGGAGCGCCTCGAGCACGTAGCGGTCGCCGACGGCGGTCGTCTGCACCGCGATGCCGGCGTCGCGCATCGCGTGGTGGAAGCCCAGGTTGCTCATGACGGTGGCCACGACCGTGTCGCCGGTGAGCGCGCCGCGCTCGTGCAGCGCCAGCGCGCACACGGCCAGGATCTCGTCGCCGTCGACGACGTCGCCCGCCGCGGTGACGGCCAGGCAGCGGTCGGCGTCCCCGTCGTGGGCGAGGCCCAGGTCGGCCCCCTGGGCCCGGACCGCCTCGATCAGCGGCTCCAGGTGGGTCGAGCCGATCCCGTCGTTGATGTTCCAGCCGTCCGGCGCGCAGCCGATGGCGTGGACGGTGGCGCCGGCGCGGCGGTACACCTCGGGGGCGACGTCCGACGCGGCGCCGTGCGCACCGTCGACGACGACCGACAGCCCACGCAGTGGCTGGTCGACCGCTGCCAGCAGGTGGGCCTCGTACTCGGCGACCGCACCGGTCAGCGCGCGCACGCGGCCGATGCCCGCCCCGGTCGGCCGGTGACCGGCGGGGTGCCCGTCGGCGACGGACTCCTCGATCGCCACCTCGAGGGCGTCAGGCAGCTTGTGCCCACCCCGGCTGAACAGCTTGATGCCGTTGTCCGGCATGGGGTTGTGACTGGCCGAGATCATCACACCGAGGTCGGCGCCGGTCGATCCGGTGAGGTGGGCCAGGGCCGGCGTGGGCACCACGCCGGCGAGGAGCACCTCGGCCCCGGCGCTCGACAGCCCCGCCACGACGGCGGCCTCGAGCATCTCCCCGCTGGCCCGGGGGTCGCGGCCGACGACCGCGACGGGACGCGAGGTCCCGTCGCGGTCGGCGAGCACGCCTGCGGCGGCACGGGCCACCGACAGCGCCAGCTCCGGCGTGAGGTCGGCGTTGGCACGACCCCGGACGCCGTCGGTCCCGAAGAGTTTCCCCCCCATGGCCGACGCAGCCGTGCCGGTCAGCGCTTGGAGTACTGGGGCGCCTTGCGGGCCTTCTTCAGTCCGTACTTCTTGCGCTCGACGACCCGCGGGTCACGGTTCAGGAAGCCGGCCTTCTTGAGGACCGGACGGTCGTCGGGCTCGATCTCGATCAGCGCGCGGGCGATGCCGAGACGGAGCGCGCCGGCCTGGCCGGAGACGCCGCCACCGTGGAGCAGGCCGATGACGTCGTACTGCTCACCCTTCTCGAGGATCGTGAAGGGCTCACGGATGAGCTGCTGGTGCACCTTGTTCGGGAAGTAGTCCTCGATGGTGCGGCCGTTGAGCTTGAACTGACCGGTGCCGGGCACGAGGCGCACGCGGACGATGGCCTCCTTGCGGCGGCCGACGGTCTGGATCGGACGCCCGTCGGCGTCGGTCACGGTCTGCGCGCTGGTCACTGGGCCACCTGCTTGATCTCGTAGTTCTGGGGCTGCTGCGCAGCGTGGGGGTGCTCGGGGCCCGCGTAGACCTTGAGCTTCTTGAGCATCTGACGGCCCAGGCTGTTGTGCGGCAGCATGCCCTTGATCGCGCGCTCGATGACGCGGTCGGGGTGGGTGCGCAGCTGGTCGCCGACGTTGATGGTCTTCAGACCACCCGGGTGGCCGGAGTGCCGGTAGGCCACCTTGTCGTCCCGCTTGCTGCCCGTGAGGGCGACCTTCCCGGCGTTGACGATGACGACGAAGTCACCGACGTCGACGTGCGGGGCGTACTGCGGCTTGTGCTTGCCGCGCAGGAGCTGCGCGGTCTGGCTGGCCAGTCGGCCGAGCACCACATCGGTGGCGTCGATGACGAGCCAGGCCCGGTCGATCTCGCCGGGCTTGGGGGTGTACGTGCGCACGGCGCTCGGATCCTCCGTCGTTGTCGGGAAGGCTGGTGGGATCGCCTCACCGAGCACGGGAGACGTAGCTGCACGCGCGGCACCAGCCGGCACACGCGCCAACCGAGCACGATACCAGCCGTGAGAGGACCCCCCTTCCCCCCGCACCTCGCGAGCTCGGCACGGAACCCTGGAGGAGGGCCTACGGAGCGGGGGACTCCTCGATCTCCCGGAGCCGTCCCGTCGTGACGTCGAAGACGGTGCCCCGGACCTCGCGGGAGAGGAGGTAGGGGCTCTCCCGGATCAGCCGCATGGACTCGCGCACGTCCTGGTCGACGTCGGTGAACGCGCGGGCCGCCCACGGCGGCCGCCGGCCGGTGCCCTTCTCGACGGCGTCGGCGAAGGAGATGTCGTCGGTGGCCTGCAGCCCGCACTCGGTGTGGTGCACCAGCACGATCTCGCGGGTGCCCAGGGCGTGCTGGCTGATGGTGAGCGACCGGATGACGTCCTCGGTGATCACCCCGCCGGCGTTGCGGATCACGTGGGCGTCGCCGATCTCCAGACCGAGCACGCCGAACAGCGGGATGCGCGAGTCCATGCACGCCACCACTGCCACCTGGCGTGCCGGGCGCACCGGCTTGCTGCCCGGGAACTGCTCCGCCCACTGCTCGTTCGCCTCGAGCATCCGGTCGATCTCGGCCACGCGTCCTCCTCGGCTCCTGGTCGGTGGGAGGTTAACCGGGGGGCCGCGCCGTCGCCGGAGGAACGCCGGCCGCCCGCTCGTGGGCCCCCCGGACGGGCGGCCACCGCGGCCCCGGCGGCCCCGGCTCGCGCCATCGGCCAGGATGGGCCCTGTGCGGACGGTCGAGGAACACCAGGCGGCGGTCTCCGCCCTGCTGTCGCCGCTGCCCGAGGAGTGGCTGCCGCTGGCCGCGGCCCACGGCCGGGTGCTCGCCCGCGACGTCGCCGCCGCCGTCGCGCTGCCCGGCTTCGACAACTCGGCGATGGACGGCTACGCCGCGCGCTGGGCCGAGGTGGGCGGTGCCGCGCAGCGACCGGTCCGGCTGCCCGTGGCCGAGGACATCCCGGCCGGACGCAGCGACGTCGTCCCGCTGGCGCCCGGCACGGTGCACCGGATCATGACCGGGGCCCCGCTGCCCCCTGGCGCCGACGTCGTCGTCCCGGTCGAGCTCACCGACGGCGGCACCGAGCAGGTGGAGATCCACGACTCCCCCGCCGTCGGCGCCCACCTGCGGCGTGCGGGCGAGGACATCGCCGCCGGAGACGTCGCGCTGTCGGCAGGCTCGCCGCTGGGCGCCGCCCAGCTCGGCCTGGCCGCCGCGGTCGGCCTGACCGAGCTGCCGGTCCGCCGCCGTCCGCGCGTGCTGGTCCTCTCGACCGGCAGCGAGCTGGTGTCCCCGGGCGAGCCGCTCGCCCCCGGCCAGATCTACGAGTCCAACTCGCTGCTGCTCGCCGCGGCCGTCGAGGAGGCCGGCGGGCTCCCCCGCCGGCTGCACTTCGTGCCCGACGACGTCGACCAGTTCCTCACCACCGTGCGCGCCCAGCTCGCCACGGCGGACCTGCTGATCACCAGCGGCGGCGTGAGCGCCGGTGCCTACGAGGTGGTCAAGGACGCCTTCCGCGGGCTGGGCACGGTGGAGTTCGGCAAGGTCGCGATGCAGCCGGGCGGGCCGCAGGGCGCGGGGACCGTCGACGGCGTCCCGGTCATCACCCTGCCCGGCAACCCGGTGAGCGCGTTCGTCTCCTTCGAGGTGTTCGTCCGGCCGGCGCTGCGCCGCGCCCTCGGGCACGCCTCGCCGGACCGGCTGCGCGCCCCGGCCCGGCTCACCGGCCCGCTGCGCTCGCCGCCGGGCCGACGGCAGTTCCTCCGCGGGTACTTCGAGGGCGGCGAGGTGTCGCAGGTCGGCGGGCCCGGCTCGCACCTGGTCGCGCACCTGGCCCGCGCGAACTGTCTGGTCGTCGTCCCCGAGGACGTCACCGAACTGGCCGCCGGCGCCGAGGTCGGCGTCGTGCTGATCGAAGGAGCGCTGCGATGAGCGAACCCCGGCTCACCCACGTCGACGAGACCGGCGCCGCGCGCATGGTCGACGTCAGCGCCAAGGCGGTGACCGCGCGGGAGGCGACCGCCGCCGGCCGGGTGCTGGTCGGCCCCGAGGTGG
>Ga0210040_10009972_pt1 | contig 10971 bp, 4 predicted proteins | sample CryGeyCG12114_NA_FD_185462 | JGI IMG/M metagenome (GOLD analysis project Ga0210040, IMG submission 185462) | Groundwater microbial communities from aquifer - Crystal Geyser CG19_WC_8/21/14_NA (SPAdes) (version 2) | ecosystem: Environmental > Aquatic > Deep subsurface > Groundwater | place: USA... | reverse complement strand
AGAAATCTACAAATGTCTACTGCCAACATGTAGGAAACATGTTAATCTTGCAGGATTCATAAGAAAGTAGTGCATTTCTCAATCTATACATAAAGGCATCCTTTCAACTCTGAACTCACACATTTATCATATCTGTAGAAATCACTCATATCACTCTCCATCATGGATCCTAGTGCAAAGACATATTCATTTTGTGTGAATGCACACGATGGCAGAGTCATCACCAATTTATTATATCTAAAGTGTATAACTATGTGAAAACTGCTTACAAGAAGAAACTATGCTTGCTCAGTTTATATCTAGCCAGAAAAAAATTAAGTGGAGAAAGTAGCCGAACCAACATTGGATACTTGATAGCGGGGGAGGCAAAAAAAAAGAGGGTAAAAGCCTTTGCATTCCTATAGAAAATTGTAACTTGTAGCCAAGCATTCTACCATGTTTTATCCTCCATCTCCACATATACTGAATATTAGGAGAGACAACATTACAGTACTCATCGCGTTGTGCCCAAGATTTATACTTTTGATGGGATCCTTTCAACCATGGACTCACAAATTGCTCCGTTTCCAACTCACACAACTTTTTCCCTCCTTCGTGATATATTGGACGGATACGTTGATCGTACAGGAAGAAGAGAAATGAAAAGCAGAAAAACTAAGTAAGGGAAAAAGTTACAGTTAGTGTAATAACCCTATAGTTTACAGTATAATACATATTAGAGAAGAAAAGTGTACACTCTGAGACAGTCAGTGGGAAGAATCTTTACAAACTTTCCACTCCTTATCAAGAATACGAAAAGTCAGTTTGAGAAAGTCATTGGGATGGAAAATCAGAATGGAGCACTTAACAGAGAGTTTACAAGCGTCTCATACATACAAATATACAGCGCTTGTAAATGCAAACAATGTGGAATCTTTGTGTAGCAACTGCTACTAATACTAACTGTACTAACTAACTATTGCTGTTTCAAACAAACTTCTCCCTCTAATCATACGCCCAAATCCTATAAATGAAATCTTCCGGTTAATCCTGAAGACTATAGAACTATGAACTAAAACTCGATCAATGTATTCCAAACTTGTTATTCTAATCCCAAAACTTGTTAAAATCATTCGCTACTCAAATTGCTTAAGAAAGTCATCATATCAAATCATCCACTCGAACACAATCGAATGCACATAATTCATAGCTGCAGCTTATAAACCCATTATCGGCACATAATGCAAACACTAGAATACAGACGCAGGATACAATTCCTCTCCAATAATTTCTATACCACCCATTATTTGCATTTCCAAATTAATTCCTACGGTACCAAATCGTACACCAGCAAGAAAACGTTTGCAGGAGCCCAAAATACCGCTGTTACTAACTAACTAACTAAATATCTAATATCAGTATATATTGATGACTGATTCCACTCCCTAATATAGTTAGTGAGTGACTGAAATATTATGCTATACATGCTCCCACAATCCGTCAGTGCTCTTGCCAGATGCATCTAATTGTAAGATAAAGTCATTAACTTATTGGAGCGAAATTCCCTTGCAATAAATTATAACTTGGCGACTCACTTTGACTTCATGAGCAAACAACAAGCTCCCTCATCATAATAATAACACACAAACACGCACATTCTCTGTGCGTGGATTGGATGTTTGCACAAAATAGAGCCTCTGAAAATCATCTAACTTTAAGCGTACTAGCAAATACCGTACAACGTTCAAACCATGGGTTTTAAATGAGGATTTTTGGCTTCACCACACAACACTCACCTAATGATAAATACAAAAGTGCACACACACTGAACATTACATAACATGCCCACACTGCCTCTTTTATTTATTGCTCACACGAGTCCGTAAGGGCAAAGAGAGAGACGACCAAGATTAAAATGAGGGATGTTGTCAACCCATGTGAATAGCCTGACTAAAGCTGTGTAAAATATGACTTGCTACATAATGGGATAGACCAACGTTGGTAACTAACTTCTAGACCTTGCAAATCCTCAGTTGAGTTTAGCTAGCTAGTTAGTTACAACCGATATTAAGACATTAACAAAAGCCGACTTTAATGAGCAAAAATTATAATGAATCAAGTACAGTTCCGTGCGTCTAGAATATTTGTTTTCATAGCGCGACCAAAAAGATCGTAACTAACTAACTAACTGCCTGGTAAAAACAACAAGCCAAAATGAATGGCGCACCGAGATTTGACATTTTTTGCTAAGTCAGTTTGTCATTGGAAATCCCAAGGGACTTCAATGGCTCGGAACCAATAAATAGAGAAGATGACTGCAGTAAAATTCATATGAGAGTTACTGCCGGAAGTTCAGCAAAACTTCATACACTACTGGCATAGTAAATAATTTCAGATGCAAAAATGAGTTCCCGATTGCTCACTCACTACTAGTAATCAAGTCATACTGAACTGACTTTAGAACAGTCTTAGTTGTCATCATGCATATACTATAGTCATACATACAAATTGGATCTGAAATTCCAGTTCTGATATCATCATAGGAATTGGCAACTCAACTCACAAAGTTGGTGAAACCGAATGCCAGGAACTACTAAACCCATTTTGTAAATGCATGAATTTCCCAAACTTCTTTTACAACTACAATATACACTTATACAGCCCTGTCTGACAATGGAAACCATCAACTAACTAACGAACTATACAAACCATGATCAAGAATGAGAGAGGGGTTGTCAGCCAAGAAAAAACTTTCAAATGGCAAATAAAACCAAGACATAACATTATCAATCTAAAAGTCAGTTCACTTTAGTTAGTCCCAACTCACAAGATATGTTTCCTTCCTTCAGAATAGAAATGATGCAATTTGTTTCTCTGTGGAGAAACAGATTAATTTCACTTCTTGATTCCCCCTATATCCTTAATATATTTTGTTCATCTAGATTCTCCAACTAACTTAACTGTCTCTCATTTTACGACACGATCGATTCTATACAGTTATACTGCCTGCCTACTTATTCTCTGTCTTCCTGTTTCCCCGAAAGATGCATAAAGCGTATCCACTGCTAATTGATTCGGAATCCGGTTGGAATTCCAACTCACTTGATGATGCTAACTACTCCCGACATATAATAGGTTTCACTATTGCCACATTCACTTTATTTCGAGCGAACGAAATGACTCGACTCAATTTATAGGCAAACCGATCCTGAGCAATTAGAATTGTTGCAAATTATCTATATAGTGAGTGATGAAAGGAAGCGCAAAAGAATTTTTATCGGGAATACCCGTTGTTGAGAATTAAGAGTAAAATATTAGTTCACAGAGCATACAATAATTATTACTACAGAGACCCATGTCATGTATTCGTAGCCATAAAAGCAATCCAGACTGGCATCATGGAAACATAAAGTCAGCAGTTTATGCATTGGGGAAAAGTTGCAAGATTTAAGACAAGATTCTATTAAAGGTTCCATATGAACGCACACACCAGAGCCAACCGTGTAGTTAAGGACTAACTAACAACACAGTCTTTCTAAAATGGAAGAAACCATCTGGGATTTACCATTAGGAATCCTCACTAATTAGGAGAGAGAAAAGGTCGGCCTTTTTTACTCTATAACTGGGGCCCAAGATTTTTAAGACCTTTTAAAGAGACGTGTACTGTATAGCTATGCTATACTGAGTGAGTACTCCTCACAAGAAAAAAATACCATAAACGTCTGCTCAATGTTTCTTTTTCTTCTCCCTCCATTTAGATTGTTACCCCTGATTTATTCTGTACAAACATACATAAGATAAATGCAACTTATATATTGGCTTTGTGTTCGTCTCTCTTGTTACTGCCTATTCAAAGGCTAGTAAAACACATTTCAGTTCACTTTGTATCTTTCCCCATTCCTTTTTTCATTTCCCATCAGTTGCTCTTTACAAAAATATACTCACATGAGATAAATGTATGCTAATATTATGACTGCTCGAATTCAAGGACTCTCCTATTGCAGCTAGATATTCAACTGTGTAGTTCTAAGAGGAAAAAAAGTCCATAATAAGCAATGCACTTTACGACTTGGGGTTAAAATAACGAAAACCCCACAAACTTGCGTGCGCTTAAATGCACAAACGGCATGGAAATCATCCAAAAGAATGTAGTATTTGGATTTTTTTCTTGGAATAATATTTGCTTTAACCCAAAAGGGGAAAATGAGACGGGAGGAAATGAAAGGATTTTTTCAATACACACATAAATATTTCTAAACTGTCTTTTCCTGGTTTCCATTTTATAAAATGTGACAAAAGTATTCCCATCTAACTCTAATTCCGAAACCTAATGCCAAAAAACGAGGGCAAATTTGCAAGATAAGGTTTCACTCCACAGCAAATTGATCTCTCCATTCCATTTGAATGGGAAAATGATCTTTTGGCATAGGTATGCGGAGTACCGTGTACAACAAATCCTTGTTTTTTTTACCTACAATGAATCACTCATTGAACCATTCACGGGGTGATAAAGCAAAGCAAACACACAAAGTTACCATTGCGGAATTAATGCGAAGCCCATTAAGAGTCCATTGTACTGTTAATGGGAACTCTACAAAATGGCAATGGCATAATAGTGCACCACTACAGCAGACAGTGTTAAAGAACACCATTAGCATTCAATGATATCGCCCAATCTATTTAGCAACAAATGCTTTTTTAAAACTGTTGAGCTCATGTTTACTACGAACATATGCATACCGTAAATTGTCAATTTTGGTCTGCACGAGTCAACCCCGAAACTTATACCGAATAAAACACAGCTAAGGCAATTTTTCGTGATTAAGGTAATTCAACTAAGAGCAATTCACTAAGCATTCCTTAGGCTGTCTTTTTCAGGCATTTTGTCCAACAATTTCTCCACATGGAATTCCATGCCCACTTTATTCACTACATTACAGTATCAGAATACACAACTGGAACTCACCACTTGGTGCCATGTCGTACATCACATGGTCTCGTCCTTTCCTTCGCATCAGCCGGACTACAATGAATGCAACAATGGTAAATACTGAGATGGCCACACCCAGTCCAATGTAAAGTGCAATGTCTGTTTCAGCTATCGCTTGTGCAGCTGCAATGAAAAAATACATAGTTACATTCATAATTATTGCACTGACAGATTTTTTTTACTCCACGCACTCTACCATGTGTGTATAATACACGTGTACTAGTCACACAACACGACTCCTCATCAAAATAATTACCTCAGCTAACGAACTAACTATCTAATTAAGGGTAAAACAAATAATTCACCCTCATTAGTGAGCGAGATGAAAGATTCGAAAGTTGGTTGTGATGAAATAACAACAACACATCCCTTCATTCAAAAGTCAATCTGTTGAGCACGAGGACTCAACCAAGTTTTCAATCATTAATTTCAAAGGCAAGACTGACTGTAATTTATTTGCTCATGCACACACTATATGGCAAAAAGATGGGACTCATCATTTAGTTCTCATCACGACATAATATTTACTTTTGGTGTACGTGCGTATTTGGTTGCTCCGTAACGATTACCCAGCAACTATGCCTCACTGAGTTTCTAATTATAAAAATCCATTTGGTTCCCAAAGATTTTCTTTTCATACTATGTACTGATGCGCATTGCCAATAGATTAGCCGTAAAAGCTATAGCAATTGGCTGTCCATTCTCTTAAAAACACTCCCATAAAACATTCATTATTTTTGCTCTACTTCAAATTAAGCTTCAGCCAAATGAAATTTCGCCCGTCGAAAATAATTTCTACCAACTGATTCAAAATATATACTCCGTTGCCAATACTAATTTATAGATATAAAGACACCTTACTTTACCCTTATAAGGTTTCATCACCAAAACCCACACACAAAATCATAACTCTGTGAGTGAAAGCATAGTGACGACGGAAACATCTCATAACATAGGATTTCCTTTTCAATCCCTTTCACAAATGAATTCAACATTGCTTTCTCACTCTACCCACCCTACACACTATGGGACTCATATTATGAACAAGTGGAGCCAACTCAACGACTGTAATAAACCCAAAGGAAATGCCGTGTGTGAATGAGTGAAAGCAGAATGCACGTGGACCAATAAAGGGGAAAGTGACCCATTTCCATGCAAAACCATGCATACCCGTTTCCATTAAACTGGTGAGCAGAAAGGGTGGAATTAGCTATTCTTCTCACATAGTCCAAAGTACACACTAACTAACAAAAGATGTGCACAATATTCTGCCAATGAGATCAATACTGATATACAGAACGAACTATAAGCTGGAGAAACTTTTGCACAGTAGCATTTACAAAGTATCCATCCATGTTCACGCATAACTATTTCAGCTCACCCAAATCTGATTTAATCTGTTTCCAAACTTTTAAAATACCGAGCACAGTTCTTCCAAAACTAAATTTTCAACCCACATTCTTGATCCTAACTAACTATACTTTTCCATTCTAACTTTCCTTCTTTCTGGAAAAATTGTGTCCGACAAAGTGAAAAGTTACAAACTACAAAAATCCACCCATACATTAATAACAAAAGCCAAGAAAAAAAGCATAAAGAATGACCCATGAAACTTCATGATAATGACATGCCTCCCCTTTGGAAACCACCGTTCAACCTTACGACATATTTAGCTACTACTGTGTCCTCAAAATGCAATAATTCATAGCTTTAATATGCTCGTGAAACTAATAACAATGACAAGTAAGCTTTCAGTGGTCGTCAACATGAAAAATTACTAACCCTGGATTCACCATAACAATCTTGTTCAAACGTTCCCTACCATCTCATGTTACATAATGCACCATCACTTACTTAATAATGTTGATCACATGATAACAAAGACTAAGTTACTTACTTACCAACTTGCTTACGCTTAACAAAACACGAAAGATCATGACAATGATGAGATACATAGATAGCAGTTGTGACTAACTCAACAAAGCATACATTTTTTACTCTGTCAGTCAATTGATATCAACAAACTCATTTTTCGAGCATTAAAAGGGGCGTACAATCTTGTATAGTACATGACAATGCGGATTGTATCTAGGGACGGGAAGAAAATTCAAAGAGCAACTGAATATTGCTGCTGTAATGTTGTAACTGATGTACTAGGAGAAATGAATATAGTAGTTATAGTTAGCTAGCACAGCCATGTTATCATAATGATCGTATCGTCGTCCATACATTTTAGCAAAGAGGGGAAGAAATGGACCGTAAACTCGTGATTTTGACAGTCGCCAACAAAAGACGGCAAAAGTTTCTCGACAAGTGAAATGGAAAGGGCATCATCATCATCAGGAGAGCATCATGGAGTCACTGCTTTTAGATCCTTTCAACGAAACGAGAGTCAAAGATGGATGGTTTTCATTCTGAACGGGCCTGGTTGGCTTCTCACTTTTCATGCATACGTTAAGGTTAAAGCAAGTTTGCCATTTTAATTTGATTGGGGTTCCATTAGTTCCACAACTTGTGTTAACAGTGGAGAATTATTTTAAAGGAACAAAGATTGGCATAATTATTTCCAAAAGCGTTTGCCAAATTGAAGATGAGTTTTTTCGTATGCATCGATTTAATTTAATGCATTCCCAGAAATGTCAACCCCAACAGTCCCTCTTTGCGACTTTTATCTATTTTCAATAAAACGAGCAAATCCCTACAGAATATTTCACGCATGATGAACACAGCTAAATGTTCCTTCTCAATTTTATGAGAGGCATAAAAATTGTCTCTTTGAAGACCAAATCATCCCAGGAAACTAACCAGCTATAAAGTTAGCATTTATTTCAGAATAGAAATGCTAGAATGCAATTTTAAAAATTAAAAAAGCTCTCATCGTCCCAAATGAGTTGAAAACATACTAAAACAAACTTTTAAACCCCTAAAATGCTACAAAACCTAGCAAATTTTAACTACCCCTATCTAATTCATGCATGGTCCATTTGTGCTGCCTTGTTAGCAAACATTTCTCGCTAGACATGCATTCAATGGTTTTGACAAACATAGTTAGTTTCCCCTTTAAATCATGCCTACACTGAAGCCGGTAAGTGTTACTAGTAAGTGAACAACCAATCCTTGTATGTATGTATGTATGTAAAGTAAATCTGGAAATAATGGATGTGCCAAGTGTGTTGCGGTCACTTCCTTCACTCTTTTCCCTTTCTGACAGAGAGGGGAATCTTTTTTTGCCAGCAAAAGCAAATCCTTCTGACTATACTCTGCGTCCCAGAACCACAATACTATTCCATCATACTCAAAATACTTTTCTTCAACTGGTTCAAGTGTTAGCTACATTTTTTAAGCAAAGTAAAGATTATACATTACATACAACTAATGGAACCGAATGTTTTAAAAATGAGCAACTGTTCAACATCCATTTCCAAAAAAGACATGGAACTCACAACAAGTTTAGTGCACATACACACGGTATATAACAACAATACTCTTTGATGTGTGCATGGAATCTGTGAGGAACTGAAAATGAAGCACCCAACGCACTTGACTGACTCTCACTATAAATCAAATGCTCAAATCGTCAATGAGGTCTACGAGTGTAAAAGTTGTTCAACTTGTGTGCTATGATACAAATCTCATGCATTATACAGTGTTTTATAAGCCCAGTAGTAGCATATAAGTATCTCAATAAAATTTGCCAGTAAATCTTCAAGTCGTCCAAAGAAGAAAGAAATGTTGGCACAACAAATAAATTATTTACACATTCACTATGCGAAGCGTACAGGAATGTGGATGGGAAGAGATAAAAGGGAGAAATACAAAAGAGTAAACGTAAAAAATTCTTGTATCTGTGGAAAAAACGTAGAATTTTTTCTACAATTGTACTAATAAATCCATTGTCACTCACAAATTACACCGAAGAAGGAGGTGCCAACAATAGGGATGCATACCACAATGCAAATTGAAAAATATGATAATAGTTGGTGCTAATAAATGGGAACTGCGTGAGAGATATGAAATTGGCTGGGCTCCATAGTTGAGGCTCCAAGTCGTAAATCTTGGCAAAAAACTTTATGCATAGATATTGATAATACATTAGATTAATGCGTGCTTCGATGTCATTTCTTAATTCTGGGTGGAAATGAAATCTGGAAATGCCAAACTATGAATACTAATTCCAAACAACCGGGTTAATAACCACATTCACTTTCTACGCCTTTTCTGTGTAAAAAATGATTAATAAAAGGGGAGTTACTAATTGCAATGTAAAATCAATTATTGACATCAATATCAACACCTTCTCTAGCTATAAAATTTGATGAATGCTTACATGGATTCATACCTCCAATCATTTGAAATGAAACCAATATTCAAACATACACAAGTGAGCAAAACTCCTCCAGCAACAAAAAAAACTATATAGTTTTTCTAACATTTGAAAACATCTTATGACTTGCATTTCACATGTACAATGAACAACAAATGGATAGACAAAAACAAAACAAGGCATTGTTTCCAAACAAGTCTATAAAAACGAAGAAGCACAAGATGTTATCTTCATCACGCAGTTGACTGACTAAATGAACCTAGTCTGAGAAAATACCGGTTTTCCTCACACTGGAAATATTTTTCATTACTTTCAAATGCAAGTAGCAGCCAGTGAGAGTTAATTGGAAAACAAGGAGATTCAAAACACGTCCTTATTTATACGGCTGCAAAAAGGAGACGCTTCTTCCTTCTTAACGAACGCATATCATCATCCTAGAGTTTTTATGTGTGTGCATGTATCACAATTTAAAAACGCTTCACCTATAGTGTATTAGTTCCATGTTTGCATACTACAGGAAATATATACACACATAAAACGAGCTTCCCTTGTTTCCCAACTCTGACTCTCATTATTATGATGAAGGAGCAGCTATCGCCTCAAACCATTATCATTACCGTTATTATTGTGATCATCATCTTTATTTTATTATTTAGCAAGTCATGTTTTCCCTGTCGTCTCCATGTCGCATAAATACATCTTCCTACGGACACAGTTGGTAGCATCATTATTAAACAGGCTGTCATCATCATACACACATAAAGTAGGAGGTGGCTATACCATCCGACTTTTTTCTTCACTTGAGATTCATTTATGAAGGGATTGTAAAGACAACACCGCTTCCACCCCTTCCATAATGGGCAAAAATGAAAAAAAATTATCGGCAAAAAAAAAAAGGAATGAATCCAATCCTCATACAATTTACACAAGATTTTCTTTCTCAAACGACAGACCAAGGGTATTAAAGTATCTTCAGGAGGGAGCCTTGCGATGCATCATAAGCGACTCTCCGGGGGAACAGGATGGCTCATAAAAATGGCAATAGACATAAATTTTGAAACACACTTCACTCTTTTACTCTCTCCTACAAACTACTGACTATATATGAGTCTCCTTCTCATGGATATGACGCCATTTCCTTTCCTTGGTGTACTTACTTACGCATATTTTTAAAAACTATAAAATGTAGCTACTAACTGTAAATTTCACCGCGCACAAACTAACTAACTTTCTTTTTCCTATCGTCATAAACTTACATACTCAACAAATTATTGAAAAACTGATTCATATTTAAATAACACGGCATAAATTCTGGATTACGTAACATACCAAATATCTACTCTCAGATCACAATATTCCCAAATTATTCTGCATAGACGGAGAAAAAGTATATCCATCTCCAAGTCGTCAATGGGTTTCACGCATTCATTCATTGGGAACGGAAGTGCTCACCATAGAATAAGTAGGCACACAACGTACTCATCCTTACATGACTGCTACTACCATTACTTACTTCCTGTTCCCACTGGAGGAGTAAAAACATGTCAGAGCCATGCCTTGTACTAGGGCTACAATATCTATAAGTGTATCTCCTTTCTCCCCGATTTCTTGTGGAACATACCAAACAGGATCGATACATGATAGCCCAAGATAGTAAGTAGTAGTGTGTACCATGATG
>Ga0210040_10009971_pt1 | contig 10972 bp, 7 predicted proteins | sample CryGeyCG12114_NA_FD_185462 | JGI IMG/M metagenome (GOLD analysis project Ga0210040, IMG submission 185462) | Groundwater microbial communities from aquifer - Crystal Geyser CG19_WC_8/21/14_NA (SPAdes) (version 2) | ecosystem: Environmental > Aquatic > Deep subsurface > Groundwater | place: USA... | reverse complement strand
GACAGCATCCAGACAATCGGTACGTTTATAGTTGCCAACGAAGACAAAAAGTGGTACTGGCAATGGATCTTTATGGGTTTGATTTTCCTGGCCACTGTATCGTATAGCTGGTATGTGTTTAATGGCGATGTATCTTACCAAAGGCTTTCCACTCCAGGTTTAAACCAGGCGCCGCAGAGCTTTGTATACCTGCAGCTGGCCTCGCCTATTGTGCTGCTGCTGCTTACCCGCTTCAGGATTCCGGTGTCTACTACGTTTATGCTGTTAAACGTCTTCTCTGCTTCAACAGGCACTATCTTCGGCATGGTGGGCAAAAGTATTTCGGGCTATGCCATCGCTTTTGTAGCTGCTTTGGTTATTTACCTGTTGCTCGCCAAAGCCATTAAACGGCTTATTAAAGGCAAAGCCCATATCTCCTGGACAATTGCGCAGTGGCTTATCAGTGGCTTTTTGTGGTACATCTGGCTGGCCCAGGATTTGGCTAACGTAGCTGTATACCTGCCCCGGCACCTCAGCCTCATCCAGTTTTCTGTGTTTGCCGGTTTTATATTTATCCTGCTGGGCTTCCTGTTTTTTATGCGCGGCGAGAAAATCCAGCACATCATCAGCGAAAAATCTGAGGTACGCGACGTGCGGAGTGCTGCCATTATAGACTTAGTATATGCTGTTATTCTTTATTATTTTAAAGAAGTAAACAACCTGCCGATGAGTACTACCTGGGTATTTGTAGGTTTGCTGGCGGGGCGGGAGCTGGGTATGCACATCCAGTCGCATGATAAGAGCAAGCAATATATAAAAACGTTCAGGCTGATTGGCCAAGATGTATTATCCGTAACTATCGGTTTGGTTATTTCTGTTATACTTGCGGTGGCCATCAACCCTGTTATGCAACAGGAAATAATCGACTTTATGTTTAAGTAGCAGATCTGTGTACCAAGTATAACTTATCCCAACTCTCTACAAAAATCAGGAGAGCGTTGGGGTAAGATAAAACAGCAAGTGCCGGTAAACGATAAGCTTACCGGCACTTGCTGTTTATTATTTGCTCGTTTATTTCTCCGGCCACATCACTTCCAGATCATCACCAATATATACACCAAAGTTTACAGCTATCAGCTGCTCGTCATCGAAGTACAGGTCTATCATTTCTTTTTCGAAGGAGATGCGTGTTTCGCCTCCTTCCATTTCCTCTTCTTCCGGATCATGCATATCGTTATCGGCAAAGAGCTGCAGTATCTGGTTCGGACTCATTTCAAAAATACGCTCGCCCCACAGCTGTACTTCGCGGTTAGCAGTTTCAATGCAGCTCAGGCGGTAATCATCTTCTTTGTCGAAGTATAACGAGTAGCCATCTTCCCAGTAGTTCCATGCCTGATGCTCAAAGTCGTCGTCCTCTTCTGATTCCTCAATTTCCTCGGGCTCCCCTATCAACGTCTCCACTTCTTTCCTTGTCAGGCCAAACTTGATTTTACCAAGTCCCTTACCTAACCTGATGTCCTTATTGATCATGTTAAAATGTTGGTTATGATTTTTGTAAAGATATGATAATTATTTTTTTCTGAGTTACAGATTTTTTAATCTATACGTTCAAATTTCAGATAATCAAATGCACATAAGTTTAGCTATGGCAGGTATAAATCAGCTATTGATTAGATTTTTGCCGCGGCTTCTGAACCTTTATCTATAGAAACTGAGACTTTATTTAAAAGTTTTGCTCTGTATCTTCTTCATCTGCTGTGCTCATACTTGCGGCTTTCATCGGCACGCGCTGGTGCACCGGGTACTGCTCCGGGTAAATAACTATAAAACTGTTGTTTTCATAATTCCTGGATAAAAGGCGGGGTACATAATCCAGGTTGCTGTTGTAGGAAACTGTTCTCGGCCGGGCAGATATCACTATCACCATATCATCAGGTTCCAATTCCGATTTCATTGTTGTGAATTCATTCAGACTGGAGTATGGCTGATATTCTGCATCTACAGTTGGTTTGGCTTTGCTGATAATGCTTTTAATCTTATTCATAGTTCTTTTGCGCGCCCTGATTATTACTTTTGCGCCCAGCTGCTGCGACAGCTGTTTTATGGTTCCAATCCAGCGCATAAAGCCTCTTTCCAGTTCTGCATTTGTCGGCACTATTACCAGTAATCTGCCGGTCGTGTTCAGAGGTTTGATAACCTTACATACCAATATCATTTGTTCTGTGTTAGCCAGCAGGTTATCGAGTACTGTTCCGAATATTCTGTCGCGGGTTGTTATTTTACCGTTCCAGCCCAATACTACTTCTGTAATCATCAGCTCTTTGATAGCGCGGAGAATACCACTGGCAATGTTTACGTCTATCTTAGATACCAGCTGCACATCGTTATCAGTAGCAGAAGCATGTTTAATGGCCTCCTGCAGCATCTTATTCTTTTTGTAAATTTCTTCCTCAGCATGCTCATTGTCTATCACCACGGCCAGCGGATAAATGGGTTCGTTCTCCACCGGGTTTTTCAGCATGATGGACAGGTCCAGCAGCTTCTCAATAGTATTTGGATTGGCAATGGGCACCAAAATCCTGGCTGGCCTTTCGCTAATGTCCGGCTTTCTGCGGCTCTCCAGTATTGCCAGTTTTTTGGCTACTTTTTCTGTTGTAAAAGAGCTCACCATACTTGATACCAATATTAAAGCAACTGCTCCGTTCAACGCGCTCTCTCCCAGCAAGCCTACTTCATAACCGGCCAGCACCACTGCCAGCGTGGCAGCCGCATGCGCACTGCTTAACCCGAACATCAGGTTGCGCTGTAGTTTACTATACCCGAATATCCGCTGCGTCAGGTAGGCTGCTGCGTATTTACACAATGGCGCCAACACCACAATTGTTACTGCTATGATGAGCGCATTTGTGTCGGTAAAAAGCTTGGTGAGGTCTACCATCATACCCACGTTTATCAGGAAGAATGGTATGAAAAGGTTGTTCCCTACAAATTCTATCCTGTTCATCAGGGGCGATGTATGCGGAATAAGCGGGTTCATAGCCAGGCCTGCCAGGAACGCTCCTATAATTGCATCCATTCCTGCCAATTCGGCTATAAAGCCTGAGGCAAATACAATAGCTAACACAAATATGTATTGCGCTCCTTTTTCGCTCTCCAGCTGCTTGAACATCCATTTTGCCAGTTTCGGAAATACCCATATCACAATTGCTACAAACATGGACATCTGTATAAGCATCTTTAGCCAGAAGCCTGTGCTCATATTTCCCTCAGTTGTTCCGGTTATTATGGCCAGACACAGCAGCACTGCTGTGTCTGTTATCAGGGTACCTCCTATGGTAATGGTTACCGCTTCGTTCCTGCTCAGCCCCAGGCGGCTTACTATCGGATAGGCCAGCAGTGTATGCGGTGCAAACATGCTGGCCAGCAATATGGCAGGCTTTAGCTCATAGCCCAGCAAATTATTAAAAGCCAGTGTGCCGATGGTAATTGGTATCAGAAAAGTTAATGCACCAAATGTGAGGCTTCGTAATTTATACTTCTTAAAGTCAATGATATCAATCTCCAGCCCTGCCAGAAACATAATATACAGCAAGCCTACTGTTCCAAACAGTATAATGCTCGCGTCTCTGTCTAATATATGTGCACCATGCGGACCTACTACCACACCCGCCATTATGAGACCTACGATGCCTGGTACTCTTAATCTTCCTAACAGAATTGGTGCTACCAGTATTATCAGAAGTACCAGTGTAAAAATTAATACTGGCTCGTCAAAGGGCAGGTGCAGTTCTAACAATAATTTCATTCTTTCTCGGCTTTTCTAACTTTCCTGTTAAATATACATTATTTTCTTTTAATCGATCCGTGTAACAGGATGCTTTTCCTTTCACATTTTTGCCTTTCCAAACGCTTTCCACATTTCTTAACTACTAATAATTTTAATTAATTAATTTCTTTAAAGAATATCTCTTTCATTGTTATGTGTGTTAACAAGTGTATAACTATACCCAATTTTGTGTAAAGTATACAACTTGTTTACATTCCTCACATTTTTCACCAAGTGTTCCACAAGCTAACTTATTCTATAATTATAGGAGTCAATGGTTTAGCTTGCTTTTCCACTTTTAGCCCAGAAGTGTGTATTTCTTTATGCACGGTTCACAGGCACGTGGAAAATCGGACAAAAGCATTATACTTGTTCACCCTTGTCCACTTTTTAGACGTTCCACAGGCAATTTGGCTCTGACACTTCAGAAGGTGTGTAAATTATACGCCCGGTTACCCACGCTTATCCACAGTTATACCCACGCTATTGTGGATTACTCATTTATGTATCCGATGCTGTTTATACAGTCTTCTTTTCTACACTTATGGGTGGCAATGCTACTTATTACGTGCGAAACACTTTTTCTTTTCCTGTTTCTTTCAAGGATGTAAATCCGTGATAATTTTTACACGGCAATAAATGTGGTTTGTGTAAACAGATAAGCGCTGAGAGCGGCAAAGGTTTTAGAAGAAGAGCAGGTGCAAAGTATACAGCGGGTACGAAGGTGTAATTAAATTTATGCATTTATACGTAGCATTAATCCCGGCTTATACCTGCAGGAGTTATAAATAGAATTTACGCAAAGCCGCTCTTGTGGCGTCTTCTGACCAACAAGTTGTTGGTGAAAACACACAACAATGGCCAATTTCTCTTGTGAATCATGCTCATTGCGGAACTCCTAATAAGATTAACTTTCTGGTTTTAAGCGCCTGCTTTATATAATTCAGATGTGGTTTTAATCCAGAGTTTAACTTTAACTGATATGCGTTTTGAGAAAAGTATACCATGGCTCATACACATTTATGGCATTCAACATTGAGCCGCTTCAGTATTATATAGGTAAGCAGATGACATTTTTAACGAAACTATCTTCTTTAGCAAAGCACCAGAAAGGCAGACAATAAAAAAGGGAGACCAAAACGGCCTCCCTTCACTTTGCTTTAAATATAAATTAAAACGTAAGCTTAACGTCTTCAACTTCCCAGTTAGCTCTTACATCAAATGGCTGCGGATAAAAGTATACTTGCTCCATCGGCTTTTTTAATTCCGGATCCGGCTTATCCCAGACACCGTTTTTGTTTTCGTCTACCAGCACACGAATACGGTACTGGCCCGGCTCTAACTTTGAGAAAGCAAATTTCCTGTTATTCGCTACCTCTGCTATGGGTACATATTTCGCATTTAGCAGCTGGATGATAAAAGATGTTTCTTCTGTCTCTACTGTTCCTTTTATACTACCTGTGCCGCTTGATTCTGATAATGTAATCGGAAGCTGTGTAAATTTTAATGCTTCTCCCTGCAGCGGGACAATAGCAGTACTATCCAGCAACACGCTTAACTGTTTGTTGGTAGTTTTAATATCCGGAAGCTTGAAGCGCATTTCTGTATTCGACGGGTCCAGAGTTATTTCCTCCGGATACTTCAGCTTCTGCAGCAGAACTGAGTCAGCCATTATACTTATTGGTTCAGCTCCTGTTATGTTCACCGGCGTTTCAAGCTCAATTGTTACTACCTGGCCAGTTCTGTAGTTGCTGTTGCCATTGTTGGTAACTTTTAATTGTGCGCCTTTTATCAGCTGCGCGCGCTTTCCAGTAAAATCGATCTGCACTGTGTCAATGGCCATATTGCCTGCAGAATCAACAGCAGAAAGTATTGTTTTTCCACCACCAAAGTTCTGCGTTTTGAACAACTGAAATGCTTTGCCATCCACACCTGCTTTAAAATATATGCTGTCTGTAGGTTGCTGCACAGGCCTGGCACTAAAGGTTAGTATGCCCTCGCTATAATTTGGTATATACCGGTCGGTGTAGTTCTCGCGGCGAAGCAATATGGGCTTCTTCGTATCAATCCGTACTGTCTGAATCTTTACTGGTTCTGTAGTTGGCGTAACACGAATTTGTGTTGATAAATAACCGATTTTCTCATTCTCGTTATCATAAAATGAGTTTTTGTTTTTATCTATCAACGCATAAGTACGGTATTCTCCTTCCTTTATATTTTCAAAAAAGAAGTTACCCGCCGAATCTGTCTGCGCCTGGTAATAAGGCAAATCTTCTTTGATATTAAGGGTATCGCCTGCAGGGTATAAAGCTACGACTGCTCCTTTCTCAGGTAGCTGCGTCAGCAGGTCTACCACGTTTCCTGCTACTTGGCTGGAGTCAATAAAAGTACCTGTGCTGAAAGCCAGCTTTAAGCCCTGCGCTATGTTACTTTCTGTAATATCTGTAAGGCCTTCCCGGAAGTTTAAAGTATAAGTTGTATTCTCCTGCAGTGGCTGTTCAAATTCCAGCGTTATTGTTTCTTTGTCTGTATTTACTTTATACTTGTTGCCGGTGTTCGGCGTAATCAGTAGCTCACGAGTCAGATTTTTTGCCTGTATATGCTCATCAAATGTGAGGCTTATGGTTTTGCCGGTTACGCTTAACTGCTGGTTTTTTGGCTTGCTGCTAACCAGCGTTGGCGCGGCTAAATCTCTGGGCCCGCCCTGAGGACTGCTAATGCTGGCACAGGAACTAAGGCTTAGCGCTGTAGCCGCTGTTAAAAGTATAGATTGTATCTTCATTTTCAGCGATCGTTTAAAACAAAAGAGGCAAACTTTCGCTTGCCTTCTCTGCTTTATACTTCAGATTTTTTATTTCTTTTTGGCCACAAAAATAAGGCTTGAGTAATCGTTGCCGTTTTTTTCTGCGTGGCTATTTGATTTATACCCGTTCACTACGCTTGTAAGCATACTTGCTTTGCCTTGTTTATGCTTTTCGCTGAGCAGGCTAACATAGTATGCGTCAAATTTCATCGGCAGCACTTCTTCCAGCGTCATCCTGTGCTTCTTTAAAAAGCGTTTCATAGTTGCCTGCGTAAAGTGATACAGGTGGCGGGGAACATCATAGGCTGCCCAGTTCTCTTTGTATTGCTGGGCATCATGCGAATCTGCATTCGGAACAGCTATAATCAAGGTTCCATCGTCCTGCAGGCAGTTGATAAGCTGGTCGATGGTTTCGTTTAAAGTATGGACATGTTCCAGCACATGCCAGAGTGTGATTACGTCATACTTTTCACCTTCTATGTCGTGCAGATCAGCGGCAATTATTTCACCTGTATCCGAAGTTGCAACTTGTCTTGCCCGCTCATTTGGCTCTACGCCCCTCACTTCCCATCCGTCTTTTTTGCAGGCTGTCAGAAACACGCCTGTGCCGCAGCCATAGTCCAGCACATTACCTTTTCCGGGCGCATATCTGTTAATAAGCTCAACTTTTTGCTTTGTCGTAATAGAGCGTACCACATGATATGCTCTGTTGATAAGACCACTTTTGGTATTGCTGTGCGAAATGTAATCTTCAGATTCGTAATAAGCACTGATACTCTCCGTATCTGGTCGCGGATTGGTAAACTTAAAATGGCAGTTCTCGCATTCCACTATTACGAAGCTCTCTTTTGATACAGCATTATCCGCTACGACTAAAAAGTTTTTGAACTCGCTTTTGCCGCATACCGGGCAATTTTCCAATCTTTCGTAGCTCATTTATTTTCCAAGGTATACCATTAGCACCGAAATATCAGCCGGCGTTACACCGCTGATTCTGGAAGCCTGCCCAATTGTTTCCGGGTTTATCTTCAGCAGTTTTTCTTTTGCCTCTGCTGATAAAGCAGGGATGGTGCGATAATCTATTTTTTCTTTGATGCTATAATTTTCGAGTTCGCTCATCTTGCCGGCCATCACATATTCTTTCTCAATATAGCTTTCATACTTCACTGAAATGCCTGCCTGCTCTACACTATCCGTTTGAAATTTATTCAGATACTCTCCAATAGATGGCACAACTGCAGCAAGGTGTTCAATTTCAATATTTGGACGCTTGATGAGTTGCCCGGCACGTTGCTTTTCTGTGATGGGCGCAGAACCTAACTCTTCCAGCATACCGTTGATATCTTCGGGCTCAATCGGCTTATTATTTAAATAGGCAATGATTTCGGCTGTTTCGCGGATTTTCTTATCCACAGCTTTTAACCGGCTTTCATCTGCCAGTCCCAGATCATAGCCAAGCTTTGTCAGGCGTATATCCGCATTGTCCTGGCGCAGCAGAATGCGGTGCTCGGCACGTGAAGTGAACATACGGTATGGCTCGTTTGTGCCTTTATTTACCAGGTCATCAATCAGCACACCAATGTAAGCTTCGGAGCGCTTCAGTACAAACGGTGCCTTGTTATTGATTTTGTTATGCGCATTAATACCTGCCATCAGTCCCTGGCAAGCTGCTTCCTCGTAACCGGTTGTTCCATTTATTTGTCCGGCAAAGTATAAGTTAGCAACAAGCTTTGTTTCCAGTGTCAGGTTCAGCTGAGTGGGCGGAAAGAAATCATACTCGATAGCATAACCCGGACGGAACATTTTTGCGTTTTCGAAACCAACCATCTTGCGAAGCGCTTTCAATTGCACATCTTCCGGCAAAGAACTGGAGAAGCCGTTAACGTATACTTCCACCGTGCTCCAGCCTTCCGGTTCCACAAAAATCTGGTGGCGGTCGCGGTCGGCAAAACGGTTAATTTTATCTTCTATACTTGGGCAGTAGCGCGGGCCTAATCCCTGAATACGGCCCTGAAACATGGGAGACTTCTCGAATCCGGTTTTAAGGATATCATGCACTTCCGGATTAGTATAGGTGATGTAGCAGCTGCGTTGCGTTTTTAGTGGTTCAGTATCGGTATAAGAAAACTTGGATGGGTTCTCATCGCCATACTGTTCTTCCATACGGCTATAGTCTAAGCTGCGGCCATCTACACGTGGCGGGGTTCCGGTCTTCATGCGACCCGCTTCAAAACCAAGTTCTACCAGTTGCTCAGTAATGCCTTTCGCTGCTTTTTCTGCGGCGCGGCCACCACCCAGTTGCTTCTCCCCGATGTGGATAATACCATTCAGAAACGTGCCATTGGTTAATACAACGGCCTTTCCAGGTATAGTTATCCCCAGGCTGGTACGTATGCCGGCAGCTTTCCCATCCTCCACTACAATCCCTGTCACCATATCCTGCCAGAAGTCTACATTCTCAGTTTGCTCCAGACTCAGTCGCCAGGCTTCTGCAAAGCGCATACGGTCGCTTTGCGCGCGCGGACTCCACATGGCAGGGCCTTTGGATTTGTTGAGCATGCGAAACTGGATCATGGTCTGGTCAGTGATAATGCCGCTCATACCTCCCAACGCATCAACTTCCCTTACTATCTGGCCTTTTGCCACGCCGCCCATGGCCGGGTTGCACGACATCTGCGCAATTGTATTCATGTTCATCGTTGCCAGCAGCACCTTAGAACCCATTTTGGCAGCAGCAGCAGCGGCTTCGCAACCGGCATGACCTGCACCAACAATTATAATATCGTATTCTGGAAACATGGGATCTGGTTATTAAAGATGTTTCACGTGAAACATGGTACGGAGGTTTGTAATTCCGTTTGAGGTTAAAACTTTCGCAAAGATAACGAAGAATCCTCTTCTTTGCGCATAAGAGCCGCCTCCTGTTCAGACTTATCTTTTAAACCCAGTAAATGAAGAACACCGTGGATGATAACACGGTGCAGTTCGTCCGTGAAAGAAGTGCCCACATCAGATGCATTATCGCGAACGCGATCTATGCTTATAAAAATATCACCTTCAATAATGCCATTTTCGTCGGCAGAATTGAAGGTGATAATGTCGGTGAGCGTGTCGTGGTCGAGGTACTCCACGTTCATTTTGTAGAGGTATTCATCAGAGCAAAAGACATAAGTAAGGCTGCTCAATTCCTGCCCATGCTGCGCAATCACGGAAGCGATCCAATCCGAAACCTGCTCCGTGTCTTTTAAACTGAAATCGATATCTTCACTAAAGAACTCAATTGGATAATCCATTTTGATAAGTGGAGATATTAAATATCAATTGTACCTTTTTGCCACTTTCCGCGAAATTGACTTCATCGCAAAGGTTGCGCATCAGGAAGATGCCGCGGCCGCCAGGGCTTTCTAAATTTTCGGGAGCAGTAGGATCGGCCAGATGCTCGTAGTCGAAGCCCGGGCCTTCATCTTCTACCTCAAACAGCAGCTTGTTGTCTTCTACCTGTAAGGTAAGAAAAACGTTTTTGTCTTTGTCGAACTTGTTCCCGTGGCGGATAGCGTTATTTACAGATTCCGTAACGGCAACCATAATGTTGCCATAGATGTCATCTTCAAACTCGAATTCTTCTCTGGAATTGTCGATAAAGCTTTCTACTACTCTGATGTTTTCGATTAGAGAAGGAATCTGAATTTTAACCTGATTCATATCAATCGTTAAGTGAAATTATGGGTGCTTAATTATTTACTAATGTTCTGAAAATACGCATTTACTTTCTGCTTGTAGTATGGCGATAAGGCAGGCGGAATGGTTTTAAGCAATTCTGTTTGCTTCTCTTTTGCTTTTAGATATTTCTCAAACGAAGGCGGGACTTTACGTGCTATCTCCTGCGCTGATTTTGCCTCCCGCTTATTGTCCAGTTCCCGCTCCTTTACAGCCTTCTCTGCCTCCAGCAAACGCGTAAGTATTTCACGCTGCCGCATGATGGTTTGCTCAGTCAATCGTTTGTTAACGAGATCGGTTTCGCTTTGTTCCATCATCTTACTGATATTTCCCATTTGGCCGTTTTTGCCGCTTTCACCCGGCTTTTGCCCTTGCTTTTCCATCTCCTGCATTGCATTGCGGAGCGCTTCCTGCTCCGCAGCCAATTTAGCTAATTCTTCGGAAAGTGCCTTACCTGATTTGCCTCCTTTTTTCAACCCTTCGATTTTTTCGTTCAGTTGCTGCTGTAATTCTCCCAATCCGCCGGGCTTTGGCTTGGCACCTTTCTGTTTGCCGGCCATACTTCCCTGCATTTGCTGCATGGCCTGCTGCATTTGCTTCAGGGCATCGTTCAGCATCAGGGCCAGGTTGTTCATACTTGTCATCGA
>Ga0210040_10009969_pt1 | contig 10972 bp, 2 predicted proteins | sample CryGeyCG12114_NA_FD_185462 | JGI IMG/M metagenome (GOLD analysis project Ga0210040, IMG submission 185462) | Groundwater microbial communities from aquifer - Crystal Geyser CG19_WC_8/21/14_NA (SPAdes) (version 2) | ecosystem: Environmental > Aquatic > Deep subsurface > Groundwater | place: USA... | reverse complement strand
AAAAAAAAGATTCTTGCCTCATCGCCTTGTGTACGAATAATAGGGGGATGTATTGTTGTCCTTATTATTATCATTATGACAAGGAGGAAAGCAAATAAATAAGTAGCGTTACCCGACAAGGGAGTTTCTTCCTATTGCGTGAGGAAAAACTAAAGAGATGCCGAATTTAAAGCGGATTCATGAGTTTGTTGAAACATTTTGATAATGTGGAATTAAATGGGCACTAAAAAGTGACTGACTGTCCAGTATAGGAAGTCGTTTAGTTTGTTAGTTAGTTAGGGAATTTTTACAGTAGTAAGTTGTACAATTTCGGGGGATAACAATGCACGAATTGATGAAAAGTGGCAGTGGCATGACATTTTATTTGCTTTTACAGATTGTCATCATGAGTTATTGTTATGCCTGTGCGCTAGAAAATGTCCATTGTGCAGGAAAACTAACTAACGGATGAGATCTAATGTACAAGTTGTCCTCATAATCATTCATACAGGCAGTCTTTTTACATAGGAGAAGTTGGTATTAAGGTGTGTACAAGACATATCGCATTTTTTCAAGCATTTTCAACATGTTTGAAGCAGAAAATATCAAGTGACAGATCATGTTTTCCCGACATCAAGTTAAAGTGTGTATTGTATACGAGATAAACAAGGTGTCTGTTTGATGCATGAATTGGCTACTACTATTCATGCCGTTTTGGCACAGTTTTTGTTTGCATATGTTTTTCGTGTAAAAAACAGATAGATTGTTAACAATGGAGTATACTATATTTATATAGTCTGGTCCAAAATCATTTGACAGTAGAAAGTACATTAAAGAGATAAAAAAATGTTCACCCCTTCAGTGAAAAGATTATTTTTGTGTAAAAAATGAATCTCATCTATTGGATAGTTTGTTTTAGCAGCATTTTATACGGACTTTACTTTACGGTGTAAAAGTTTGTTTGTTAGCCTCACCTTATCGTTCATTGTAAGTTATCTACGTAAATGAACTGTACTTGGCCCAAAAAGAAAATTGAACAAACTAGCTAGTTTCAACTTGTTACCTTAAAAAGTATTCCCTCACTCATAAATATTAAGTCTGTTGGAAAAAGTGGCAAGTTGTGACAAGGGTCGAGTGCAAATCTAAACTATGCAGATAATCAAACGACCACACAATGTATAAATCTCTAACTGTCCCATAATGTAGTACAGTAACTGGAATGGGAAGCCATAATAATGCCTTAATGGGATTCCCATTCCCCAACTTTTTGGCATATTGATTGACACTACACAGACATTAGTATGCGTGCATGAGAAGCGGATATGGGAAAGAAAGCTTTGTGATAGAATTAAAAGGCTTCTCTGCTGATCAGGTTTTCTCTTTTGAACACATACATACATATGCGTCAAATATTGTTGGGTACGAACTATAATTCGAACAAATTTACATGAATACTCATCTCGTCTCGTTTTTTTTGTGGGGTGGATTCTGACTTGACTGTATTTTTGGTACATAGCTAGATAACTAACTAACTAACTTTGTGGGGCCAAATTTAATGGCAATCAAGAATGCGTTTCTTTTTTCTTCTCCTTGTCTCTGTAATGTAATTGACAGTGCTGACTGAATTGAGTCAGAGTGAAATTGAAACTAGTGCGGCTTTGGTATTCTAAAGAGACATTGTTTTCCATTTGAGTTAGTTAGTTAAAGTTACTTTTGCATCATTGCTTGCTGTGTGGTATGTACAGGTGACTAACAATGAGTGAGACTGTGAAAGGGAACAAAAGAGGGACAAAACTTATTGAGGATTGTTTTGTACATTTTCAAGTTTAAGTTAGTTATAGTCAGGTTACAGATTGCATATGTAATTTTGTACAAGACAAGACACACATATGAATGGGAAGTTTTTGGTTAGTTTGTTGAGTGTGAAATGAAAAGGGTTTTGGCATTAAGGATTTGGAAGAATTTACACTATATGTGTACAAAACGGAGGCTTAAGGCTCTTTTTGTGCCCAATCACTGTTTTCTTCTTATTGTTCTCACTATGTGGAGTGAGAATATATAGGAAAGAATTGCTCCATGGGCAAAAATGTCTGTGTGGTTTGATTTCAGTTTCACTAGGCATAGGGGAGTTCGGGAGTTGTTTAGTTAGGTACTCTCTAGTTTGTCCCTTGAGGATATAATTTTGCGAATTTTAAATACTTTTTTTCAGTTTTGCATGTATGGGTTTGCATGATAATGAGTAGAAGATATAGAACTTGAACTTACAATGGATGTGCTTTTGGTGTGTTTTAGGAGAGAATGGAAAGCTATAATAGTGAAGGATATTTGGTTGGTTAGATTTTAATTTGTTTTTATCAATTTTTTGTGTGCAGAAATGGAGAATTTCTATTTTGGCTATTATTTGTGAACTCGAGCAAAGATTTTGGATGATTTAGCAAGTATTTAACTAGTTTGATTAAGTATGCTTCGATTAAACTTTATTGAGATAGACGAAATTAAGAATGCCTGCCAGACTAATAATACAAGTTAAAGTGATGTAAAAGAATAAAAGTTTTTTTCTGCTCACTGTAACCTGTCGCCAATTAAGAGTGTAACAACAGTATACACAGCAATTTGCATATTATTATGTTAAAATGAAGCCCCTGAAAAAATTTCACCTTTCAAGCTTGAGGCTGTTATAAGGTTATTTAAAAAATTACTACTTTGGTTTTTCTATCTTAAGGCTTGTCAACAATGCCTTTGCTGGTTTTAATTGAGCCTACGTGTGTGTATGTGTGTGTAGTAACCTGTGATTAAGTTTTGGGGAAATTACATCAATTCAGTTTGTTAGTTAGTTAGTTTCCCCCTATTAAATAATTTTGACATACGCAAAATTTGTGAAGAAGAATCAATTATTTCTTCACGCTCTTATAACGACTAACGAACTAACTACCTGACTGCCTGCCTATCTAATACGTTAAGAGTCAGTGTGCACTCATTTTTTAAGAATTAAGAAATCGTGAATTTCCGAGATTTTGATTCTCGCAAATTTATCCATATCGTTTGTATTTATTAAGAAAGCGAATCAATCGTCTTTTCATTATATGAATTGTTCCCTTTTACTGGAATTTAGAACGTGGTATATTCATACACACATAATAATGTTATGTATGTAACTCTGAGCACGCTTGTAACATTTTTTGCTATTCAGTTTTGATTTGTGCATTGTTTATTCATAAGTTACAGTGGCTTGTAAGTCGTGTTTCATTATGCATGCACACTTACATTATTGAGAAGACAGGGGAAGATTTTTTTTCAAACTAACGTACAATGCACAGTCACTCCACTTCAATATTCATATTAATGCATTCCATTCTGTTAAGTCAGTCAGTCAGTAGGTAGGATGTTAGGAATAATAGGACCACGCTACATAGTGCATGCATGCATCAAGGAAGGAAAAAATTATGCATTTCTTAATAAAATGAAATGGCAGTAATGGTTTTTTCAATTGTTTTCGGCTCAATGCTTTATAGAGTTGCAGGTGGAAGCATCCACATTGAAGATTCGATTGTTCTCTATCCTCATTACAGCGGGGCAATGGATAAGTTTCGTAAAATCCAAACTTATCATAGAGAATGGGTCAGATTTAGCTTGTAGTTGGTTAGTTAGATACATTGTTAGCAATAGCAGTTTTTAAAAAAGTTTTGGAGCTAAATTTAAATAATGGCGTCGGGTCATTGCCCTTTGAATTAATTTTGTGTCCTGAAAAATTGTACTGAGAAAACGAATGCTTTGTTTTTCTGTTAACAAAGAAATATTGGAGGAAAAGAATATTTTTTTTACAAAATTGTCCTTATTTACATTGAAATAAGATTGGAGGGGGAAATGTTAATTTATCAATACTGTAGTATGTATAGTTAGTTTTATGTTGCATTAAATAAATTTACTAACTTACTGACTTGAGTGTTGTTGTATATGATTGGATGAAAAACTGAAAAGACCACTGCCACATAATATGCATTGTACAAGATACAGGTAGAGTAACATTCCTAAGCACTATATATGAGTGCTAACTAACAAATGAAATTATTCAAGATGGGAGAAAAATGAGCCCAGAGGAGATTTTAATCCAAGTATTTAGTTAGTTAGTTAACTAACTAACCAAGTCATAGCCTGTGCCCTCATAATGTCTGTAATGTATTCATGTAGGAGTCAAAAGGCAATAAGTCAGTCGGCCAAACAAACTTTGAATATTAACGTCCGCACTGAACTTGTATAATAGTAGAAGCCCATTAAACTATGAATTCATTCCGTGTTGGCAAAAAAGAAGGCAGGTTACACAACTCGGATTCTGAAGTAAGTTTTTTCTCACATTAATACTAATGGTGCATTTAGTTAGGTATGTTTGTATATATTGTAATGGATTTTTGATTTTTCGTGTGTATCTTGTATGTTTTGCGCATACTGACTGAGTTTTTATACCGGATTTTGGGTATGGCGTCCATTCTTGGTAATGAGGGTGGATTTATGTTGAGTTTTTTAATTTCCCAATGTTTATTCATTTGTCTTGTGATGGGAATTGATTTATCATATGGATGTGCCTTATTGGTTGTATAATTTTGATATTAAGCTACAAGGGGTATGAAGTGTGCCTGAACAAATGGAATAATTTGTAAATCCAACCCGTTAGTTAGTTAGTATGCAAGCCGTCAATGTGAATGTTACACATAAAGTTAGTTACATTACCGTATTCATTTGATTAACATTGCTCTGTGGTTGCGTTTGTTGGCATTATATGCCCGGTAAATAAATTGAAGAGTAAACTCAAGATTCCATGCATTCATTGCAGACTTTGACTTTACTGTGGTGGTTTGCTTTGTTTGCTATAACGTCTATGTCTAATCCATATAGTATGCGGCTGACCACCAGTAGAACAACCAACTAACAAATACAAGTACTGGCTATTACCATAAAAGAGCTATTCCATTGGCATTGTAGAAGAGTTGCCCAAATGTGGGTCACGCATCATTTACACCTGTTTTAACAACGTGTCCTTTGCTGCACACCAGAAATGTGCTCATCTTTTGTAGTCAGACACGATTGTAACGAATATGGTTTTTTAGCCGCTCTTGTACCTTGAATGAAAAGTTTCCTCGTTTCCTAATGCATTTGATAACTAACTAACCAACGAACTTACTTGACAAACGGTTCGCATGGCGAAAGAATTTTGAAGAATTTGGGTTTAATTTTTTTCCCATTTGAAAAAATGGCATTTTAGAGCAGTGCAAATCTTAAAGTTAGCTATAGAGAGTTGTCTCGATGAATCTGAATATTGATTTATCGCTGCTCCATGTTATAATAGTGTGTAGTTTAGTTAGTTTCCTTGTCGGTCTTTTTTTCTCACGTGCATATTGCATGGTTCAACTGACTAGCTAACAACAACAATACATGGTCAGTCAGTGTGCGGATACGAAATTCATGTGGATGCTGATGACCAGCTGTACAAGAAATTCGTGCACTGTTCCTGACCTCACGTTCGTTCCCTCACCTTTAAAACTTGTGGTTAGTTTGTCTTGTATGTATGTTAGATTCATATGGTTTGCCTGTAGCCTAGATTTGAGTGTGCAAGAATTTCGAGTATTTGCCCTAGGACTCGTAGATTGTAAACTCGTAATTGTAGATTCGTAAATTGTGTGATACTTTTTATGTGAGCACGATAGATAATCAGTCATTAATTTTTTCTGTAGTTAGTTATTTAGTTAGTAATGACTATATTATTTCTATGGAAGATGATCTACTTTGATATTATAGTTTGTAGATGCACTAGTCAGTGGAGTGGAAGATTTAGCTATAAAATCGTGTGTGATGTGTGTGCGTTTAGTTTTTCAACGAACGAACTTAATGCTTCAACTAACAAACTAATTAAGAGGATTCTAGATGTGGTGATAATGATGATAATTGATTTCCTCTGCAAAGGGAAAAAAGCTGTACTGGGGACAAAAAAAGGGGTGAAAGAAGCGTTATGTGTTTTTTGTCATTTTTTTGTACATGTTGAATGCCAGTCAGTCAGTGTCGCACGCGTGTAGTAGTGCATGCATAATTGTTGTAGTTGAGTTGAGTTCAGAGCTGCTGCAGAAGTATGGGAAAGAATAGTTTTCTGAATGAAAAGCAGATTTTTGTTGGATTCATGGTGTATCGGTGTATGCAATGCTCGTGATTTCAAGAAATATTTTTTCACTACATTTGTAGACTTTTATTGTAACTAACTAACTAACTAACTAACTATGCAAAAGTAGGTGGGGTTCTCCCGAAATGTGATTTATACCGAGTTCGTATTATCTCTGACTGATTTTTAAGGTCATTTCTAGGTTGTCCAATTTTATTTATTATTCAATTGGTTCGCAGTAATGACGAAAAGTAATTAAGTCATAATGACTTGATGGTTATCCCTCGTACTGGCTTACTTGTACGCAGATCAATTCTACCCAATGTCTAGTTGGGTAACCCAATTTTTTTATTAAGATCTTGTCGATGATTGATTAAATGGAGAAACAAAAGGAGCTTAATGAATGTCATAGGGAACTGAATGGGAATGAATATTTATGGGATAACTAATTAGCAGTTAGTTAGTTAGTTAGTTAGCAACTGTGCATAGTACCAGTAAAGTTTGTCCTAGTCCTATCGGATAAATTGTATCATAGTTTTGGAAAATTCTACACACTACTAACTATGATCAAATGAGAAATGAGTAAAGTATGCATGCATTACAAATAACGTAGGCCAAAAAAGTGTTACAGATTGATAGTATATAGTAACTAAGGGGCAGTAAGAGCATGGAATGATGAGGATAGTAAAATTGATTTGTGCAAAGCCAATGCTGGTCAATGCTAAATAACTATTGTAAAATCGTGCAGGGATCTCAAAAAATTGCTTTCGTTTACTTATTTGCATGCCAATGTAAGTAGTGAATGTTGTGTGATGCTCGTACATTAGGTTTGGAAGGAACCATGATGAGGTGATCCTTGATTTCCCTTTTTATGCGTTTGCCCTTTGGAGATTTACTTGAACTGAGTCTAGTTTGTTAGTTAGTTTGTAAATTAGTGTGTTTTTATGAATGAACCCAAAGTTTTCTATTGTTTTCTACGCGTAGAATACAATGGGAAGCTCGGTCACGTATTTTTTGGGCATTTGTTCAAGTGAAAATATTGGCAAACTTTATTAGCTTAGTTAGTTAGTTAGTGAAGGTGAAATATTTGTGCCGACGTTTTGTTTGAATTTATGTGGCAAGACTTGGGTGTGAATTGTAGGTCAATAATTAGTTAGTAGTATCCATTTTGTGTGTCCTATGGTTAAATAGTAAATTGCATGCGTCGCATTAGAATAATGCTTACAAGATGAAAGGTTAAGGTTAAATCAATTCATGATTTAAATGGGCTGTTTAAAAATCATTAATCTTGTGCAATCCGTTGGATTCTTTTTTTTAATTTCAAGCTGAGATTTCTTGAAAAACAAAATGAATGATGATTAAGAGACTCATATATGTGCACATGTCTACTTGTTACCTTTTAACCCACCAGATTATGTAACTAGTATAGAAAGCTGTTTCTGGTATTTAAATTAAAACGTCTGTCTTCTGACTAAAAGTTTCCCTTATAATTTCCTTTGCACACAATTATTCACAACATATTTGGCTCTGGGTTGAATTCACCGAGTAGATTTCGTAATCCACTTGAAAAGTCTAAACAAAACAGGCAGGTCATCATTTCCGAGTTCAGGGTGAATCCCTACAGGGGATTAGTTCATTCCTGTCCATCATACATGTATACTGACTCACACAGAAAATATGAGCTCCCCATACCTATGCATTTGCATAACATGAGGATTTTTCTCATTAGCACATTGTGGAGTAAAAGTTTAGCACGCACGTACGAAACTATAACTAACTAACTAGCTAATCAGTATTACTGCTTACTCTGTTCCATTATATATTATTCATATTCTGCGTACGTACATGCATATACATGAGATCTCATTTGTTAGCAAAGTGGTGTTGATGATTTTCATAGCAAGTGAGTGGGGATAATCATTTTACATGGAGAAAGATGTATGCATGTAATAGAATCATAATGATAATGGAGATGAAAAGTTGACTGAATAATGACAATGATTTCCCATTTCTCATACTTTTTGTTGGTTAGTTAGTATCATAATATTCATAAAAAGTTTAACTACTTTTTCACATGCCTATATGTTGCATAATATGCTTAAGTTGAAATGGGAAGTTTAGTTTGCGCTATTATCCAGTGAAAACCAAAAATGTAGTTTTAAATACTTTTTTGGGCTGACTAAATTATGTGTGTGTGCAAATAGTCTTTTTTTTCATTTTGAGGCATGGATGTGTGTAATTATTCATTATAAAAAGTATTTATTATTGAAATCATTACATTTTTATTGTGATGTACTAAAAGGATAAGAAACAAAACTCGTATTCTCAACCCAGAATAATAAAGATAAGGTGAAAAATGCGCTCATCATGTATTCTGTACCCTATGTTGTATAATAACAACGACAACACATTATTATTACTATGCAGAAGCTGAGAGAAGATTGCAAAATAATTTGATTCCTCTTAGTTAGTTAGTTACTTAATGCATATCCTCATGTGTGTCTGTTTGAATTCACGATTTGTGCACACTGCAACATAGATTAGTTAGTTAGTTAGTTACTACCATTATAATATTTTCCCCTGGGAGCTGCAAGTGATTTTTTCCTCTTTATATCGAAAAGATCAGTCTACTTGTACAGCTCATGATTGCATAATAATTATTTTTTCATCTTTATACGTATTGTTGTTATTATTTTTACAATGTAAGTGAGTGCTACTTCCTTTTCATTTATTTCCTCAGTTTTGGCATATAGTGAGTGAGTGATGAACTCGTTTGAAACCTTTAGTTAGTTAGTTACTTGCACATAGATTCATCCAATAGTACACTATAATGGGTAGTTAGTTAGTTTGGATGCCAATTGATAGTACTAGCCGCTCTTCGAATCCTTTACTTTTTCTTCATCTCACGTTCTAGAACAACAAACTAGATAGATCTTCATCATTTTAATGCATTTAGTTAAGGGAAAAATAACGTGCCAGTCATTGCAGGTTTTATTTCCTCCCTGAAATGCTGTAGTTAGTTAGTAACTATACAACGTACCCATAATATTGTTGTTGCAACCACAAGAGCAAAATATTAGTTTATAGGTAGAAAACTAAAAGTGCGTGGAGTGGTACGAATTGTCGGTTCATATACAATATTAATGGAAGAAAGAAAAAAAAGTTGCACTTTTTGCGCAATTTTTTTTATCGGTGTGGTAGATAGATAGAAATCTTTGATTCTATGTTGTATACCATAAAACCGATAAATTAGAGGTGTGGAAAGAGTGCATTGGCCTAGGCAATGGGCCTAAAAATTGTTCCTTTTTGTTGTAGTTACTCAATGTTGGTTAGTTAGTTAGTTTGCATTTGGTTATATAATCATCTGTGATGTTATCGCCATTTTATGAAGCATTTGGATTCCTTTTCACACTTATCTATGGTTTTGTGCATGACAAATTATTAGTTCTATTTTGAATGTAACTTTTAAGGGTGAAAATTTGTCACTAGCCGTGGTTAGTGTGAAAATAACGGGTTTCTATCCTTTGCACAGTTATAGTTAGTTATGTGCCACTGTGTATTGATCAATTAACCGTGTCACTAGGGAAAATAACAGGGCTCAACTCATCATCCTACTAAATTCAGTGTATTGGTAGAGTTTACAGATGATAATGGGCGCTTGTCACAATAAAGAGTAATTTGTTATTGACTGAGCGGTGGAATTGATCGATGATTGTGTGCGAAAATGATTGATTGTGTGTAACGCCATGTACAAGCATTTAGTTGGTAGAAAATGAGTCGTGTCTTGTCATTACAATTCTTATAGCTTAGTTAGTTTGTTAAAGCTAGGAACGGAAAATCAAAGTGTTAGTTAGTTAGTTTGTAGTACTATAGCTTGCAACAAATGTGATAATCATTACTACTATATGCGTTCTGTTGTACACTAACAGGAGTAGGTGCGTACGGTTTTAAAAAACTCATCAGCGGTCTATTTTTGGACAGATTGAGTGTCAAAACAGAGTTGAGACATTTTGATTTATGAGGAATTTTATGCGTATAATGCTTCTAATGTGAGATTATTGGAGCCAAAGTACAGTTTAAAATTTCATTTGGATTCATTAGTTATTAAGTGCATTATATATATCTACTTCTATGGTTAGTCCTTCTAACTAACTATACTGACTAGCTATGTGTGGTGTGAGAAATAGACATGCATTTAATAACAAAAACGATGATTCAATCCTTTTTTTGCGTATTATTGTTTGTTATGCTAGAAGAATTGAAACTTTTAGATAAATGGATTTCGTTTCACGTGAATTGAACAAGTTAGAAGGGACTTTTTTTTAAATCCGTGGGAAACAGGTCACAGACTATTCTACAGCCAACTATATATGCAGTAGTAGTAAACCGCAGTAATTAAATGAAATGCATTCGTCTTCTTATTCACAATACTGACTGACTGAGTAAGTTATAGTATAGTAAGTCCGTATTCCATTCAGTCCCTGTGAATAACGTAAGTTATAAGTTAGTGCGAGTGAGTTCAATTAGTTTGTTTTGTGATTTCTGAGGACGGTCCCACGTATACTTTTCTCCTTGACTTGTTTAACGATGGGCTGAGAAAAATTAAACATTGTACATACAGAAAAAGGAAACAGTTTCCGTTAATTCGCGTATAAAAGTTCTGGGTAGAAGGGAGTGCAAAATGATGTAATGCCAACTATAGCTAACTAACTACAAGATTGTGATCATGCCGGTTTGATATGCTACATTAGGCTTTGGGTTGGGAGTAGGTAGTTTATATGTATGAAGGCGGGCGGAGATGTTCACTAATGATAAAAGTAGTAGTGGGGTAATTAATTGATTTGGAAT
>Ga0210040_10009968_pt1 | contig 10973 bp, 6 predicted proteins | sample CryGeyCG12114_NA_FD_185462 | JGI IMG/M metagenome (GOLD analysis project Ga0210040, IMG submission 185462) | Groundwater microbial communities from aquifer - Crystal Geyser CG19_WC_8/21/14_NA (SPAdes) (version 2) | ecosystem: Environmental > Aquatic > Deep subsurface > Groundwater | place: USA... | reverse complement strand
TGAAACTTGACATGTATGCATTGCTTGTTAATAGTAACAGAATACATGAAAATTACAATCTCTGCCCTCCTAGTTATTTGTATATCCCAAAAATCTAGGTGTAAACTTTTTTTTCGGACAGAGTGTAGTGTAGTCTCAAATTAGAGACAAAAGAAAAAGTCTTGATGAGCTTTAAAAGTTTCAGCAGATGATTAATGGATTCGGTTGACATTTATTCGGAATGTGGGATCAAGAACAAAACAACGCGGAATTATACCCAAAAAGTTCTTTGATCATGCGAAAAAGGAGTTAGTTTACATTTTAGATTGTACTGTGATGTGATTAGAGAGGGGATTCAACTGGCATTGGAAGAGTTACCAAAATTGAACATGTCCTAGAATTAATTAGTTTCCATGTGCACACGACTTAATTAACTAATTGTAGTGTGACTGTTTCATGTGAGATGGGTTCATGAATTTAATACTCATTGATTTATTGAGAATAAAAACAATAACGATGCCATTTTCTATTCGTTTTTAGTTTTCAAGAATTTTGAGCCAAGCTAAGTTAAAAATCTGTGAATTTTGAATCGTTTTATTCAGCTTTATGTCTCTAGACTTTACATGGGCTTGGACTTTTTCAGGGAATTTAGGAACGTTTTTAATTACTGATTTTATGATTTTTCTTATAAAGATAAGTTGATATTTTATTTGAACTTGTGAATTCAGAATTTCAAGGATTGATTTTAATTTTATGGCAGAAAAGTTTCTACTAAATATTTGAGCAAAAACTGTGTCCTTTACTAGCCAAAAATCTGAACAACCCTAACTTTTACAAAACGTAAACACACACAACACACTTCATTTCAGTTCTTACTTACAACCTCTATTCACTCAAATTAATATATTCCCTGTTTTATGGAAAGCAACCAATGACAGAATCCTATCTACCCGATGGTTCATATTCAATAGCCATAAAAATATATCACTTTACGTAATAAATATGGATGAGTTAGAATTACAGTTGGGCCAAGGAACCGGTCAAAAAAGGTTTTTTTTGGGCTCGGGGTTTTACATAGGTTTGGGTGGCCTTAATCAGACCGACTGGGATCTTTGTTAAATTTTTGGCCGAGTAGCGATTTGAGTTTGACTGACTTCTTCCTGAAAGACCATCTAAAAATATAAGGATCCAACTCTCCACAAATAAATTCAGTCAGCTTAAACAATGGAATGGAACTTATCAATTAGCTTTCCACCCGACACCGGACTGGGTGTCTTATGCAATTTGGGAATTCATGAGCATAGTGAGGTTACCGGACTATTCCTGTATTCTAGTCTAGTAACTTTCTACCTACTGTCTGTTTCAAACTGAATGACACCTTTGCAATAGTGAGTGTGTTATTTTGATCACATGGTCATTTGTTGAATTTATGGGAGGAAAAATGCATTGCTGTGGCAATAAGTTTAAAGAAATTTCAAAGAAAGAAATAAATTGCGTGATTTTTATTGCAATCAATCAGCTTTGTTCCTCCCCAGTTTGTTTATACAGAAATCAGGAGAAAGCAACCAATGCCAAATCACTTTTTACAAAAATTTTCCATTATTTTTTGAAACGGATTATAGTTACTGCCAACTACTTATGCATTGTGAACGCTAAATTTCTCCTGCAAATCAATTTTCTCAAAAAAATAATATATAACTTTAAATGATAACTCTTTAGAGGTCATTTTCAATCGGTAACCCAAAATTTAGCTAGGGTGTTATATTTAGGAGTTTATAGTTACCTGAAGTGACGGATTGTTTGAAAAAGTTACTGGAATAAGGGAATACCCCGTTGCCCCGGCACTCGTGAGTCATGAGTTGCCTTGATATTTCATCATGCTTTAAAGCACTGAGAGAGAAAAATGAACTATAAATCATCTAAGTGATCAAAATGTAGTCAATGGAGCACAAATGCTCACAGTCACATCCATCTTATTCCACATCAAAACGTGAGCAACGTAATTTTAGCGATTTTTTTAAATTTGTAAGAAAAAAACTCGCTTAGATAAAACAGTTTAATCTGGAATGAAATATTGCCACAATCTGGATCGTGTAGTACAAAAATTATTCAATTCAAGGGCTCTGGAAGATAATTTGTCTTACCAACACTCTTGCTAAAAGTAAGTGGGAAAAGAAAACTTCTTTTGCAAAAACCAACTATTTCAATGCCACTAAAAGCCACATTTCATTTTGTTCGTTTCTGGTTCTCCACCTGCTGTTTGAGAAATGAAAGTGACACAAACTACTATTTGAGGGAAATCATTGTGATCTTGTTTTTCTGCCATTATTGGGGGCATGCACATTATTGCTGATATTGAACAAAGCTGATAGTAAAAATCTACTGGAAAAGTATTATACACAAAATATCACTCTTTTAACTATACTCCCTAAACTAATACCTCCAAACCTACAAAAATTAAAACCTTCATCTACTGTATCAATAAAAAGATGCTAATGTTACTACCTAAAACGGATTTTTGACTTCAATGGATTATTTTAATGTCAGGCATACGTCTCATTGGTAGTATGAGATAAAAACTGGAGTCCTTTATATGCCTTTCCAGCCAGTATTCATCGACAGCAATCCAACTTGCTCTCTATGCACTTCCAATGTCTATAACCCTCACTTTGATTTAAACTTAGCATGCCCAAATAGTACAGTGAGAACACATAAGAGGATAACACTTGAAAACATTCCTTACTTTGTTAATATAAAAGTTGCTCTAGATAGCCATTTCATCCAGACTGAACCATTTGGTTACTCAGAGTCTCCCATTTTTTACCATTTTGTTGACTTTCAGCACGTGAATAGTAGAAAGCAGAAAGCCACAGTGGCACTTAAGTGTATATTCATGTTCAAACTGGAGCCACAATAATTGTACAAAAGTTATGCGCCCTAAGATCCATTTTATACACGCAGAAATGATGATGATGATAAATAAACAATTTAAGGACGGGAATTTCGTTCTATGAATAGATGCCATAAAAAAAGCTAATGTTTTTTTTCTCACTGTTGACTTCACAGAATATAGTAACGGCAGTCACAGTTACAGCAATGCACTCAAATCTTTCTTTCTCTTAGTAAACTTTTTGTGCTAGCAAACGAATACCTTATACTACTACTTTTACTAACTATACTATACACTATTAAATGACCGTCAAGGAGAATAAACTGATAGTTTCTTTCACTGGATCATGAGCCAATATGGGTTTATAATGTAGCTGGTACATTTTGGTATTCCCAGAAATGTAGTTCCTTTCGTAAGGAGAAACTTTACTTGTGTGTTGTACATTATGTGGTGGTGAGTGAATAAAAGTTCACGGTGGACATTTAGATTGGATTGCAAAAGGCTTGAACACTGATTATTAAACAGCGGACGAATTATTTTACTCAATTTCTGCCTTTCTTTCGCCGATGTTACACCGTGCAAGGTGTTTTGCCATAAAATACAACTCGGTATTAATTAAGAGTAGTAACACAAATTATTATTATGTATTTAAATTCAATTTACCATGTGCATACAGGAAGTAAATGGAAATTACATACAGTTGTAACTCGGTAGCGTTACTGAATAACAAAAAGACACATCGAATTGAAGGTATCAGAAAAACTCAAAATGCCAAAAAATTTGGCTTGATCAAAATTGACTGAATTTGGCTGATATTGGAAACTTAGAAAATTTGAATCCTTGTTTTCAAACTCTCATCCTCAGATGAGCTCTAGATCGATATCATAAACTTATTTTTCAACTAAGTTAATAAACCATGTGCAGATACTGGTCTCTCTTCGGAGACACTTCACCTAGTTAATATATTACATAAATGTTGTGCGAGGTTAGAAGATGGTAAATAAGAAATACACTCGCCGAGTCTGGAGTTAAGGGTTATTGAAATTATGACTGGGATGGAAAAGGAGATGGTTGGTTGTGTGTACCGGAGTAATGCAAGGGAGTTAACGATATGTACCGGAGTGGACCGGTTTAAGGCAATGGAGTTAAGTATGTGTACCGGTTGTACCGGTGAAAAGCAATGGAGTTAAGTATATGTACCGGTTGTACCGGTGAAAAGCAATGGAGTTAAGTATATGTACCGGTTTTACCGGTGAAGCACAAGACAGTGGTAGAAAAATGTAGTACTCAACTAAGAAATGTTTGTATATAGTCTTAAATTTATTACAATAATAAGAACAAACTTTCAATAGTCAAAATATCAAGAATAAAAATGCTTTGGTGAATTCTGAATAAAAAGCTTGACTTAAAATACAATAAAACCCCGAGAACCGAATAACTATTATAGATCAAAAATATAACAAGTCAATAAATAAAATATCAACTAAATAAAAAATCAATAGATACCTAAGTTGTAAAAATAAAAAAAGTTAAACGGTAAAAATGAACGAGGAGAGATTGAAATAAGTCAAAAAACAGAATATAAAAAATATACCGGTGGTCAAAACAATTAGAAAATCCAGCTACAAACAACCAAGAGAAGGAGAAGTTACGAGACTGAAAACAAGAAGTGGAGTGTTGTGAGAATCCGCAGATTTCCTTACTTATAACCCAAGTGCATCCTAAACTCAATACACGATGAGCATTGCTCATGAACAAAAATATTGCATGCATACATACACCCTTGTATACAGGTGAATTGCAGCTGCAACATAGCCAGTGATTAGACTAGTGACACAGAAAACTCATGTAAACTAGTTATGCATAACAGGTAAACACAACAAAAAACTATAGCAAAACTGAAATAGAATAGACAAAAAACACAAATGAGTTGCACAATGAAAGCAAAAGTCAATAAAACCAATGCACACAAAAATAACGACTTAAAAATAACCACAGTTCGAAACAAATGTAGATCTCATTATTCAATATTTTTTTAATTACAAATTATAACAAAAGGTCGTTTCACACTCATAATGAAATAGTAAAGTTCTTTTCATTGTGCGCATGCTGTTTTTGTTTGTCTGATAAGTTATTTTGTGTCATCAAATTATAGTTTTTTTTCAATTGAATATGCATACACTCCTTTAGTTTAAAGAATTTAGATAAATGAGTAGTGGGAGATAGGGAAAGTTGTAAAAGCCCATAACTTGCAATCACTAAAAGACTGTAGCACTTCTACAATATTTATAACGACTGCAGCATTTTAAACGTTTAGCATTTAATATGAATATAAAACACCTCAAAATTAAATAAACTATTATACAATGTTTCATAAATTAGGTAAAGAACACTTTCCATGCTCAGGCATAAACAATGCTTTTTGTATCTATGCCAAAACGCATGCAATTATTATGCATAAATCAGAGAATATCGCCTTGAATTCTAGAGTGGGAAAATAACATTTTTAGTGCATGCTGTTGAAAATTTAAGCTACTTTCTCTCATGATTTATATTAGTCGGCTCTTTTTAAATGCCGACCAAAACCCTTGAGCATACAAACATACAAAACAAGTCATCTAAAAAAATAATGCACAAATACAGCACACAGACTCACATAACCGCCCCAAAAAAAGTACAGTATCAAGTATATCATCGCAACTCTAAACATCACATATCCAAACTACTCTTTCTCACGAAATTACTCTCTTTTTCTCTATCTTAAACATCTGGAATGCAATGCCACATCTAGTTTTTATTTTCTTATCCAACAATACAAAGCAAACACTTACATGGTATCGATCCAGAGCAATAGCTGTGATGGAGATGGTGGACACAAAAATTGATACTGCTTGAAGACTCCCAATCAGTTTACAGAGAATCAAATGATCTCCCAGGGGCCAATATGTTGTCGAAATTTCCATTAATGTTAGGGGCATCGTGATCACACAGAGAAGTAAGTCCGAAACGGCCAAATTTATAATAAACATGTTCCTTGGTGTTCTCATGGACGATTTGCGGATGACGGCAGTAATAGCTAGACAATTTCCCAGCGTTCCAAACACAATCAGAACCGTGTATGCGAATATAAGGACGTAGAAAATTGATCCATCCACACTCCTATTGGTTGCATATCTCCTCACCAAATCCGCTTGTTCTGATGGATGCTTCATGTTCACAGTACGATTTAGGATAGTTAAGTTGATCATTGGTCCAGTACTGCTGCCCATCACTGTTGTGTCGTCAAAACTGAATCGGTCATTCTCTTCTTCGAATTTGTCGTCCTCCATGATCATATGATGCTATTATGTAACTTTCTGGAGCAAGAAAAACGAGAGAATCATTGGTCAGTAGTAGCCAGAGTGTTCAGGAGTAGTGCTGCAAATATAACAAATGAAAATGGTTACTTACTTAGTGAGTGCCGACTTGTATGTTGGATGCAGTACAGGTAAGTAAATCACAGGAGCATTTGGAAAACGCATATGGTAGTGACTGAGGTGTTTTGCAACAATCTTTCCATGTTTGCATACCTTTTATTAGAGAAAAAAGCTTTTTACCACATGAGCAAACACAGATGTGGTAGTATAGTAGTTAGTTCGAAATGTGAAATGTTCACTCAACAGTGCAAAACAAAGGACTGGAAGTGATGGTTTTGACCTTTGTTGTCAAACTGTGTGAAATGGAATTTTTGACGATATATGGTTATCGATGAACTACAAGACAAAAAGAGATGTGCATTCTTTAAGAGATGGAGAAGAGAAATCATTTTCGACAGGGAAGCAATTATAGAGTTTGTTACAAGGCGAAAATGATCAAGACCTTGGAGTACAATGCATGTTATTTCGTCTTATTGTATAAAACCATGGTGGCTGCAGACACACTATCATTTGAAATGTGATGCTTTGCGTATGTAGTGGAAGATTGCTTCCAGAAATCACACAAGTCAAGTTATAATTGTATTTTGTGGCACATGAGGACATTTTGTTGGAAGCTGGGACTTTCTCCTTGGAATCCATCATGGAATGGAAAGGAGTTAACGTGAGAAACAAGTTGAGATGAAAAGAGTAATTACGGCCTTTATTCTCTTGCATATATAAATGTCACCATTCCGGTGGCAGACACACAAAAGCAGGAGTGGAGACTGACAATGTACTTTTTGATCAATCTTTTTTCTTTCAGTGGAGTGCATTGGATTTGAAAAGGTTGGTGAAAGTTCGTGGACGTTGACAAATAACTAGATTTGTGTTGTGGCTAATCCTGAAGATAAGTTGCGATTGTTGTGCGTGTGCATGCATATGCATTGAGCTTGTTCTTTGTTTTTGGTTTTTAAGAGTACAATATTCAGCCAGTGAACTTTGGATTTGGTTTTAGAAGTTTGCAATTTTTTTTTTGGATTTTAGATTTCATAATAATCCATTTTGGGGAGTTTTCCATATTATGAGGGAATTTTTCATTTTTAATAGAAATAACATAGCGACCCTGCATTTAAAAACTATACTGGCTTTAAATATAAAATTTTTTCAATAGACTTGCTTCAAAAAATGATTTCAAACATACGACAAATATTCTTTGTTTCAGAAGTTTTAGTCAACTTTGGTTAGTATGTTAACCTGGATAAGGGAAATAGGGAACAAATATTTCTACACATCATTACCCGGCTCTGTAGATAATAGTTTTTTTGTTTAATAAAGCTACCAGGTCCCCACACCTCAGTAACCAATTGTATAAAATGAGTTCATTTCCGAGATATGGTATAATAATGGAATAACCAGACCCACCACTCTTTAGTCAAGTAAAAATCAAAATTTGAGCCTCAATTTTTTGAAGTAATTAAGAATTGAAGTTTTTAAAGCAAGCATTTTTTAAAAGTAAATAGTCGTAGTATGGCAAGCTTATAGAATCTGATAAAGCAAAAATTTGAAAAAGCAAAATTGCAAATTATTTGATTCGGCCATGGCGCAAACCATATATTAAGCACCAAAAATTCAACTAAACAATGACAGTAAAATTAAGTTTTTTACTTAAAAACTTTATACGAGTTGTTTGAAAAACGACTTTTGGACTAATTAGTACGTTGAGACTGAGATGATACTTTCTTCACATATGCGGCACTACTCCGTGTTGTTTTCTTGTTGAATACAATTTCTTTTGCATGAGAATCAGCTGGAAGGGATTTATTGTGAAATACACGTTTTTTGCCTTTTAAGCATTTGGGTGCACAGTATGCCTTTTGACGACAAGGACAATAGACATATGTCTCACTACCATTTTGTTATTTAGTTTTTTTCTAGGTTTTAAACAAAATAGATTGATCGCGTCATTTTTCGTCTCTGTTCTGTGACATATGGGCAAGTTGGTAAATCAATTTTTCGGGATTTTGTTGCGTAATTAATTTATGTTTATGTAAGCATATTGTTAGCAATTTAGATTTAACTGAAAAACATGAAAAGAGATAATTTAATTAAAATCAAGAATTCGCTGACTTCTAAGAATACTGGGAACAATGAACTTGAGACTCCCTGTCGTATGAAACAGCAAGAGATATTTAATATTCAATGTTCTGTCAAAGCAAACATGTAAATGTAGTGATGTAATGACTGTAAATATTGTAATTGAGTTTCTCATCTTGCACGTTTTTGCTATTGAAAACATCAAAACTACCGAAAAACGAAAAAAATGACATAAATAAATGTAAATATAAATCATATCAAGGAAAAGTAATTACTTTGAGTTTCCTCTCAACATGTGTACTTTACTTCAATTATTTGCTTTTCTTTGAGAAAAAATCAGTAATCATATCTATATTGGCCCACTTTGGTCTGCCTATGTGCACGAAATTTTATGAATAAAAAAAAACAATAACAGCCAAAACTTATTTGGCGATGATATTTTTTATTGTTACCGTGTTGACAAGATTTTAAAAAATGGCCATTTAGTCAAAACTAGTCGGGCCCACTCGCCCACTGGCCTTTGGCCAAACTCACTTTCACGAGTAAGATTTAAAACCTGCCAAATTTTCAGTGATCCACTAATTTTCTGGCGTATGGCAAGTTTCTACAGCAAGTTCCTTGAATTTTTCCTTGAAAGGATTTGTCTTACTATTATTACTGTTCTATTTTCACTTTATCACATTCTAGAAACTTGCTTTATGTGAGAAAATTTTGCAGGTTTTAAATTTTCCTCGAAAGAAAAAGTCTGGCTAGTGGCCAGTGGGCCCGGCAATTACTTTAATTACAACGTATATGTTGTTAATGTTATACTATAAATCTAAAGTTGAAAACTACGATGAGTATTTGACCTGGGGAAAAAATTCCTGTAGAAACTATATTTAGCTGACATTTGGTAAAGTTCGTTAAATTGCGTTGAATAAACCTTGGTAGCCTGACAGCTGTTACTTACTTATCGCTTGTGTAAGCAGAGCAATAAGACCAAATACATATCTGTCCTTTTATTCTAATAAATAGGCTTTTATTTGCATGAAAAGCTTGCTTTTGAAAACATTTTTCAAGCACTAAAAAATTTCACTTCAAATCAAATAGCATTTTAAATTAGTTTCTGAACCATCAAAGCACAAAAAAATGGTATCAAAGGAGCTTTTTTATCTGAGCATGTTCATTCAATACTGTCCTATATTTCCATTGTTCAATAATCTGCTTACTGTCACCATGGGATTCTTTCCACTAGTATCTATTTAAGTCAAACTGTTGAAAACATGCTAAAAACAAATATTTTCCCTGCAGTATGCAACTGAATCTAAAAAGAGAGAAACAAATATTTGGATTTGTACAGCTATACCAGGGGTCTATGGCAAAATAATTGACAGTTGACGAGTTGACTGACTGAGTGACGATTATACACTGACAATTCTACTTCACAGGCGTTGCATACAGAATAGAATTTTTTGGTGATTCTCCGGCCTCAGAGCTTTTTTATGGGTTCAAGTAATGCTGTACTCTATATCATTTCAACACACTGAAAAATTTATATTTAAGTATAGAACAGAAAAAAATCAAATCCTTCATAAATCACATTTCTAGTGGTTTGACACAGCACAGTCGTGCTGTCAGAAAATGACAAAAACTTGAATTTTTTAGAAAAACCGAGTTTTTTTCAATGCGTAGGTATGACAATTGTCAAAGAGCAGTTGTACAATTGAAAAATTCTGCTATCATTGTCAACTTTTTATATTTAATAGCTTTATGCCACAACATTTTCAAAATTGGTTGACAAGACGACAAAACTTCAAATCTTCTAAGCCATAGGTCCTATACGGGTTTCTTGTGAAACATATATAACGATCATACAAAGTAAATGCTATGGTACATTAGGTGGTTCTCCTCCAGCTCTCATCATCGCTCACTGACGACGAGTTACGTGTAAGCGTTCTTTGTCTAGCTATCTGAATACAAATAGAATATGCCCAGTTTTGGACTAAAAATGTGGAAATTGGTAGCATGAAACTTAAATTTAAGCCCGTTGAAAAAATATGAGACGAGCTTATAATTAAACTCTACTCCCTCATAAGCATTCGAAGAATGTGAAGTGAATAAAAGACCTGGACAAGTTGATCAAACAAAGGAAATAAAAGGCTTTTCAGGTTGAATACATTTTCATGACATTCATTTTAGTACACAAACTTGGATGAGTATTCAGTTCAAGTTCACTGAGTTCAAGAGTTTCATAACTTAACTTGTCTTCCAAATGAATAAACAGTGGAAATTATTTTTTGTTTTGGGCCTAAAGAAACCTTACAGGTCACATGACCTAAGTTTCAATTAATTTGCTCGACTTACGAATGTTGACTTCGCTTAAAACTTTAAAAAATCGGAATTTTTAATTTCTGAAATATAATTGACAGTAGGGAGAGACGATAACTAAAATTTTAGTGAGTATGACTCTGTAATCTTTTTTAAACTATTGATCATTTAATGTATATTGCGCTGTAAATTTGAAGACAACAGTCTACCTACAGTGTGTAACACAAAATTGGAGCCACCCTATCAATGTGCGATATTTTTGCAAAGAAATTAATTAATTTGGTTTAACACCCATTAGAACACATCTC
>Ga0210040_10009967_pt1 | contig 10976 bp, 10 predicted proteins | sample CryGeyCG12114_NA_FD_185462 | JGI IMG/M metagenome (GOLD analysis project Ga0210040, IMG submission 185462) | Groundwater microbial communities from aquifer - Crystal Geyser CG19_WC_8/21/14_NA (SPAdes) (version 2) | ecosystem: Environmental > Aquatic > Deep subsurface > Groundwater | place: USA... | reverse complement strand
CGGTACGACCGTGCGCCGGGCGGTCGCCGCCGACCTGGCCGCGCTGGTGGAAGTGCGCCGGGCGGTCGCCGAGGCGGACCGGCGGGGGTGCGCGCTGGTGCAGCTCACCAGCGCGCACCCGCACCGATGCGCACCGCTTCTACGAGCGGCTGGGCTTCGTCGCATCGCACACGGGCTACAAGCTGGCGCTCGATCACTCCTAGGGTGTGCCCGTGACCAGTGGACCGATCGATCCCGACGTCCTCGAGGTGGCCCGCCGGATGTTCGACCTGGCCCGCTTCGGCCACACCGAGGAGCTGGTGTCCTACGTCGACCGGCGTGCACCGGTGAACCTCACCAACGAGAAGGGCGACACGCTCCTGCTCCTGGCCGCGTACTACGGCCACGCGGAGACGGTCGCGGCCCTGCTGGAGCGAGGGGCCGATCACTCCCGCGTCAACGACAAGGGGCAGACCGCGCTGGCCGCGGCGGTGTTCAAGCAGTCCGGCGAGACCGTCGGCCACCTGCTCGCCGCGGGTGCCGACCCGGACCTGGGCGGGCAGAGCGCCCGGGCGACCGCGCAGTTCTTCGAGCTCACGGCCATGACCGAACTGCTCGACGCGCCCCGCTGACCGGCCCGCACCGGGTACCGACCGAGCACGGCCCGCCCGTGCCTCGCGCATCGACGTCCGCCGAGCGCACCCGTCCGAGCCTTCCCCTGCGCCGCCGGTGCCTCCTACGCTGCCCGCCATGAGCATCGGCGGCGGCTCGTCCACTGGAACCGTCCAGGCGGGCCACCTCTTCGACCTGGCGCGTCAGGGCGAGACCGAGGTGCTGGCGGCCTATGTCGACGCCGGCGTCCCGGTCGACCTGACCAACAGCGCCGGCGACACCCTCCTGGTGCTCGCTGCGTATCACGGCCACGGCGACACGGTGGCGGCTCTGCTGGCCCGGGGCGCGGACCACGCCCGGATCAACGACAAGGGGCAGACGGCACTGGCCGCTGCCGTGTTCAAGCAGGCCGAGGACGCCGTCCGGCACCTGCTCGCTGCCGGCGCCGACCCCGACCGCGGCGATCAGACGGCGCGGGACACGGCCCGGTTCTTCGGCCTGACGGCCATGACGGAGCTCCTCGACGCCCCCAGCTGATCCCCGGCACCACACGACCCCCGCACCGCCTCAGAAGGGCGGGGGGCTGTCGTCGACCGGGGCCGGTGGCGGTGGGGGTAGCGCGTGTTGCTCTTCCGGCGCCGTCGGACCACGGGGCTCGGAGCACGTCCGGCATCCGGGCGCCTCCAGGTGCCGGGGGAGGCGCGCCGCCGTCCAGCACCCCGGCAGACTCGCGCGCCTCGAGCGGCGTGCCCCGGGCATGGGTGGAGACTCCGGGGGTACGAGGCCCGCGATCCAGGGGAAGGGGGTGGCCCGGGTGGTGCGACCTGCGGTGCACGGCAGCGGGCAGGACTCGGCCCGCGCGCTCGACCCCAGCGCACCGGCCCCCGTCGACCAGCCCGCCACCGACCAGCCCGCCACCGACCAGCCCGCCACCGAGCCGCCCGCCGACCCCGCCCGGCAGGCCGGAGGCGCGCCCGTGCCGGTGCTGTCCGGGTCCACCGCCGCGATCGAGATGCCGGAGGGCTCGTCCTCGGGCATGCCACGCTGGCTGCTGCTGCTGGCCGGGGCAGCGGCCGCGACGGTCGCCGTCGCCGGCGTGCGCGCCGTCGCCTGGCTCGTCGCGCCGCTCCTCCTGGCCCTCGTGGTCGTCGTCGGGCTGTGGCCGGTGTCCAGCTGGCTGCGCCGCCACGGTGCGCCGCGCTGGGTGGCGACCACCGTCCTGCTGGTGCTCGTCTGGGCCGTCCTGCTCGGCTTCGTGGCCCTGCTCGTTGTCAGCGTCGCGCAGCTGGCCGCGCTGCTCCCGGACTACGCCGACCGTGCCCAGGAGCTCATCGACGGCGTCGTCGCCGACCTCAACGACGCCGGGCTGGTCTCCGGCCAGTTCTCCGACCTCGTGGAGCAGATCGACTACGGCCAGGTGGTCGACCTGGCCACCGGCTTCCTGGGCCAGCTCACCGCCGCCGCCAGCACCCTGGTCCTGCTGCTCTCGGCGCTGGTCTTCATGACCATCGAGTCCAGCGGGTTCGGTCGTCGCCTCGCCCTCGTGGGCAAGGAGCGACCGCACCTGCCGGTCGCGTTCACCCTCTTCGCCCAGGGCACCCGCAGCTACCTGCTGGTGAGCACCGTCTTCGGGGCGATCGTCGCGGTGGGCGACGCCATCGCGCTGGCCATCCTGTCGGTGCCCGCCGCGCCCCTGTGGGGGCTGCTCGCGTTCATCACCAACTACGTGCCGAACATCGGCTTCGTGCTGGGCGTCGTCCCGCCGGCGCTGCTGGGCCTGCTCGCGGGCGGCTGGGGCCAGCTGATCGCCATCCTCGTGGTCTACACGCTGCTCAACTTCGTGGTGCAGACGCTGATCCAGCCCCGGTTCGTGGGTGACTCCGTCGGCCTGTCCATGACGGTCACCTTCATCGCGCTGCTGTTCTGGGGCTGGGTGCTCGGCGCACTCGGCGCGCTGCTGGCCATCCCGCTCACCCTGGCGGTGAAGGCGCTGCTGGTGGACGTGGACCCGCGCGGGCACTGGCTCGACGCGTTGCTCCGGGAGGAACCGCGGGCGCCCCGGACCTCCCGGGCCCGCCGCCGGATGAACGCCCGGCGGTCCGCCCTCGCCTCGGTCCGGCGGCGGCACCACCCCCGGCGGGCGCCCGGCCAGGCGCCCGCACCGACCGGGGACGCCGGCACGCCGGTGCGCTGAGGTGCAGGAGCTGGTGGTCGTGGTCGGCCTGCAGGGTGCCGGCAAATCGACCTGGGTGGCCGCCGAGCTGGCCGGGACGCACGCCGTCGTCAGCAAGGACCACTGGCCGCGGGCCCGCCGCCGGGAGGCGCGTCAGCGGCGCGTCGTCGCCGAGCTGCTCGCGGCCGGGCGCAGCGTCGTCGTCGACAACACCCACCCGTCGGACGCCGAACGGGCGCCCCTGGTGGCCGCCGCCCGCGCGGCCGGCGTCCCGGTGCGGGCGGTCTGGGTCGACACCCCGCTCCAGGTCTGCCTCGCGCGCAACGCCGCGCGAGGGGAGGAGCGGCGCGTCCCGCTGGTCGGCATCTCCGCCGCCCTCGCCCGCTTCGAGCCGCCCTCGGTGGCGGAGGGGTTCACACGGGTCGACGTCGTCCGCCCGCCGCCCGGCCCGGCGCATGCGACGAGGGACCGGGTGCGGTAGACACGGCAGGCCGCATCCGCCCGACGTCCCGGAGGTCCTCCTCGTGCTGGCCAGCATCGGCTACGCCGCCGCCTACACGGGCGTGGGCATCGCGCTCCTGGCGCTCGGCTTCGTGGCGCTCGACCTGCTCACCCCCGGCCACCTCGGCCGGCACATCTACGAGGAGGGGTCGGTCAACGCCGGCATCGTCCTGGCGGCCGGGTTCCTCGGCCAGGGCGCGATCGCGTTCACCACCATCTGGACCAACGCCACCGACGGCTTCGGCCGGGCGCTGTGGTGGACGGTGGTCTTCGGGGTCGTGGGTGTGCTGCTCCAAGCGCTGGCGTTCCTCGTGCTCAACCTCGTCACCCCGGGATCCCTCGGATCCGCGCTGGTCCAGGTGCGGTTCCACCCGGCCAGCCTGGTGAGCGCCGCCTCGCAGCTCGCGGTGGCCGCGATCATCGTGGCCTCGATCTGGCCCTAGCCGGGCCTGCTTCCCCCGTGTGACGGGCGACTCACGCCCTGGCCGTAAGGTGCCGGGCAGCTTGTCGTCCCCGTTCGGTCGGGGACCGACGCAGCAGCAGACCTGACGAGAGGAAGATCAATGAGCGAGGCAGTCAACAGCACCCGGGTGGCCATCGTCACCGGCGGCGCGCGCGGCATCGGTGCCGCCACGGCGCAGCGGCTGGCCCAGGACGGGTTCGCCGTCGCGGTCCTGGACCTCGACGAGGCGTCCGCCCAGGGCACCGTCGACGCCATCAAGGCGGCCGGTGGCCAGGCGCTGGCCGTCGGGGCCGACGTCAGCGACGCCGAGCAGGTGCAGAGCGCCGTCGACCGCATCGCGGCCGAGCTCGGCGCGCCGGTCGTGCTGGTGAACAACGCCGGCGTGCTCCGCGACAACATGCTGTTCAAGATGAGCGACTCCGACTGGGACATCGTCATGAACGTGCACCTGCGCGGTGCCTTCCTCATGTCGCGTGCCGCCCAGAAGCACATGATCGAGCAGAAGTGGGGCCGGATCGTCAACCTGTCCAGCACCTCGGCGCTCGGCAACCGCGGCCAGGCCAACTACTCGACCGCCAAGGCCGGCCTGCAGGGCTTCACCAAGACCCTCGCCATCGAGCTCGGCAAGTTCGGCGTCACCGCCAACGCCATCGCCCCCGGCTTCATCCAGACGGAGATGACCAAGGCGACCGCCGACCGCATGGGCATCCCCTTCGACGACTTCATCAAGGGCGCCGGGTCGCAGATCCCGGTGCAGCGCGTCGGCCAGCCCGAGGACATCGCGCACCTGGTCTCGTTCTTCGTGAGCGAGGGTGCGGGCTTCATCTCCGGCCAGGTCGTCTACGCCGCCGGTGGCCCCAAGGCCTGACAGCAGCAGGTCCTGCGCGAGGCAGGACGTTCCCCGGGGCCGGGCAGCCGTCGGCTGCCCGGCCCCGCTGCGTCCCCGGCCGACCGACCGCACACCGGGCACGGGGGCGCTGCGCCGGCGGCACGAAATCGGCGGGCCGCGGACGGTGTTGTGCCGTGCGTGGCCCGCCCGGTTCTCCGCCTCCTCGTCCTCGGCGACTCGATCGCCTTCGGCACCGGCGCCCAGCGCGCCGAGGACACCCTCGGCCGGTGTCTGTCGGCCGCGCTGACCGACGACGGTTTCGACGTCGACCTGCACGTGCTGGCGGTGCCCGGCTCGGTCTCCGCGGATCTTCCGCGCCAGGTGCGGGCGGCCGCGCCCCTGGCCGGCGACCTCGCCGTGGTCGTCATCGGGGCCAACGACCTGGCCCGGTTCGTCCCGCCCGAGCAGGCGGCCGCCTCCCTGGACGCGGCGCTCCGCGTGCTGCGGTCCGCCGGGACCGACGTCGTCCTGGTGCCGGCCCCGGACATGTCCAGCGTGCCGTTCGTGCCGCCGGCGTTCCGCCCGCTGGTCCAGGCAGCCTGCGCCCAGCTGCAGCGTCGACAGGCCGCCGTCGCCACGGCGAACGGCGCGACCGTCGCGGCGGTCGCCGACGTCAACCGGGCGTTCGGGGCCGATCCCGCGCTGTTCGCCGCCGACCGGTTCCACCCGTCGTCGGCCGGCTACGCCCGGATCGCCGCCGCGCTGACCCCTGCCGTGCTCGCCGCGGCCCGCGCGCGCCGGGACGACGCCGCGGCCTGATCAGCGCGCCGGCACGGCCACCAGGCGGGCGGACAGCGGATCGGCGACCCGCGTCAGCACCGGGCCGGCGACCGCCAGCACGAGCACGTAGCCGGTCGCGACGGGGCCGACGGCCGGGATGCCGGCGGTGACGGCCAGCCCGGCGATCACGATGGAGAACTCGCCCCGCGCCACCAGCGCGGTGCCGGCGCGCAGCCGGCCGGGGACGCCGATCCCGTCCCGTGCCGCCGCGAACCAGCCGGTGCCGATCTTGGTCACCGTGCTGATCGCGGCCAGTGCGAGGGCGGCGGGCAGCACCGGGAGGATCGCGCCGGGGTCGGTGGCGAGACCGAAGGCCACGAAGAAGGTCGCGGCGAAGAGGTCCCGCAGCGGGCCGAGGATCGCCCGCGCCCGTTCGGCGAACGAGGCCGGCAGCGCCAGCCCGACCAGGAAGGCGCCGACCGCCGCCGAGGCGCCCATGGCCTGGGCGAGGCCGGCGACCAGCAGGGTGAGCCCGAGCAGCCGCAGCATCACCTGCTCGTCGTCGTCGTGCGAGAGCAGCCGCCCGAGCCGGTGACCGTGCCGCTGCGCGGCCAGGAGCACCAGGGCCACCGCGCCGACGGCGAGGCCGACGCCGGCGACGGCGGACATCGGACCCTGCCCGGCGAGGGCGACGACCAGCAGAGGGAGGAACAGGGCCATCGCCAGGTCCTCGAGCACCAGCACGGAGAGCACCGCCGGTGTCTCGCGGTTGGCCAGCCGGCCGAGGTCGCCCAGCAGCCGGGCGACGATGCCCGACGAGGAGATCCAGGTGACGCCGGCCAGCGCCAGCGCCCCCTCCCACGGCAGCCCGAGCAGCAGCCCGGCGACGAAGCCCGGGGGCGCGTTGAGCACGAGGTCGACCAGGCCCGAGGGGGCGTGCCGCCGGAACGAGGCGAACAGCTCGGTGGCGGAGAACTCCAGCCCCAGGGTCAGGAGCAGGAGGACGACGCCGATCTCCGCGGCCGCCTCGATGAACGGCTCGGCGTTCTCCACCGGGACCAGGCCGCCGGTGCCCAGCGCCAGCGCCGCCAGCAGGACGAACGGGACCGGGGACAGGCCGAGCCTGCGGGCGAGCAGGCCGAGCACGGAGAGGCCGAGGAAGAGCAGGCCGAGCTCGAGCAGGAGCGCGGCGACGTGGTCCACGGGGCTACCCCTGGCCGGACAGCCGCCGGTCCAGCTGGCCCAGTCCGGTGTCGGAGCCGATGGCGACCAGCACGTCACCGGCCTGCAGCACCTGCTTCGGTCCGGGGGAGGGGATGACGTCGGCGCCGCGGACGACGGCGACGATCGAGCACCCGGTGAGCGTGCGCGCGCGGGTCTCGCCGAGGGGGCGGCCGACGAAGGGCGAGCCGGCGGCGATGGTCAGCCGCCCGGACTCCAAGCCCGGCACCTCCTTGGACAGGTCGGCGAAGCGCTGGGTCAGCCGCGGTGCCCCCAGCACCTCGGCGACGGCGTCGGCCTCCGCGGGGCTCAGCCGGAACATCCCGGTGGCGCGGTCGGGATCCCGGGCGTCGTAGACGGAGATCTCCGCGCCGCCCTCGCGCTGGACGACGATGCCGAGCGACTGCCCGGAGGTGCACCTCATCTCGTAGCGGACGCCGACGCCGGGCAGCAGGGTCTCCTCCAGGTCCACGCGGCCATCGTGGCAGACCGGGTCAGCGCGGCCGACCCGCCATCAGCTGGGCGAGGTGCAGGCCGCGGCGTCCGGCCAGCTGGTCGAGCTGGGTGCGGCAGGAGAACCCGTCGGCGAGGACGACGGCGTCGTCGGGGAGCCCCTCGACGGCGGGGAGGAGCTGCTGCCCGGCGATCGCCACCGACACGTCGTGGTGGCCCTTCTCGACGCCCCAGTTGCCCGCCAGGCCGCAGCAGCCACCCAGCCGGGTGACCTCGGCCCCGGCCCGCCGCAGCAGTGCGGCGTCGGCCGACCAGCCGAGCACGGAGTTGTGGTGGCAGTGCGGCTGGGCGACGACCTGCAGGCCGGCCAGGGACGGCGGTGCCCAGCCGGGCGTCGCGGTCAGGAGCTCGGCCAGGGTGCGGGTGCCCGCCGCGACCCGCTCGGCGTCCGCGCCGCCGACCACCTCGAGCGCCTCGCCGCGCAGCACCGCGGTGCACGAGGGCTCGACGCCGACGACCGGGATGCCGGCGTCCACGACGGGGGCGAGCTCGGCCACCGTGTGCCCGAGGATGCGACGGGCGGCGTCCAGCTGGCCGGTGGTGATCCAGGTCAGCCCGCAGCAGGTGTCCGAGCCGGGGACCTGCACCCGGTAGCCGGCCGCCTCCAGCACCTCGGCGCTGGCCAGGGCGACGTCGGGGTCGAAGTGGTCGGTGAACGAGTCGACCCACAGCGCCACCGGTGCGCCCTCGTGGGTGGCCGCCGGGCGGTCGGCCCACTGCTGGCGGAACGTGCGCGGGGCGAACGGGGGGACGTCGCGACGCTGGTCCATGCCCGCGCCCCACTTCGCCAGCCGGCCGCCCAGCCGGTTGCCCAGGAAGGCGTTGACCAGCCGCGGGGCCCGGGCGGCGAGGTCGGCCCAGCGCGGCAGCCGGCCCAGGGTGTAGTGCGGGCGGGGGCGCAGCCTGCGTCGGTAGGACTGGTGCAGCACCTCGGACTTGTAGGAGGCCATGTCGACCCCGGTCGGGCAGTCCGAGGAGCAGCCCTTGCACGACAGGCACAGGTCGAGCGCCTCGTGCACCTCCGGCGAGCGCCAGCCGTTCACCGGCCCGCCGGGGGCGAGCATCTCCTGCAGCACGCGGGCCCGGCCGCGGGTGCTGTCCTTCTCCTCCCGCGTCGCCGGCCACGAGGGGCACATGACCGCGCCGGTCGCCTGCAGGTCCGCGCGGCACTTGCCGACGCCGGTGCAGCGGTGCACGGCGGCCGACAGGTCGCCGCCGTCGTGCCGGTAGGCCAGCGCCAGCTCCTTCCGCACGACCGGGGCGGCCGCCATGCGGATGTCCTCGTCGAGTGCTGCCGGGCGGACAAGCACGCCCGGGTTGAGGACGTCGCCGGGGTCGAACACCGCCTTGACCCGCTCGAAGAGGGAGAGGACGGCGGGGGAGTACATGAGCGGCAGCAGCTCGCTGCGCGCCCGGCCGTCCCCGTGCTCGCCGGACAGCGAGCCGCCGTAACCCGCGACCAGCCGGGCGGCGTCCTCGACGAAGGCCCGGTACCGCGACCGGCCCCGGTCCGGCTCGCCGTCGGCACCGAACGGGAAGTCGATCCGGCCGTGCACGCAGCCGTCGCCGAAGTGGCCGTACGGGACGCACTGGAGGCCGTGCTGGTCCAGCAGCGCCTCGAACTCCCGGAGGTAGGCGCCCAGGCGCTCCGGCGGCACGGCGGCGTCCTCCCACCCGGCGTGCGCCGGCCGCCCGTCGGACGTGCGGTTGGCCAGCCCGGCGCCGTCCTCGCGGATGCGCCAGATGGCCGCGGCGTGCGCCGGGTCGATCACCACCATCGAGTCGACGGCGCCGGCGTCGGCGAGCACGGCGCGCGCCTTGCTCTCGACCTCGGCGACGTCGTCGCCGGCCAGCTCCACGATCAGCCAGCCCGCGCCGCGCGGCAGCTCGGGGACGACGGCGGCGGGCACGTCGCGCAGTCGCTGGACGATTCGCTCGTCGAGGCCCTCGACCGCGGTCGGCTCGTGGGGGAGCAGGGCCGGCGTGGCGTCCGCGGCGTCGGCCATCGAGGGGTAGCCCAGGACGACGAGCCCGCGGAACGGGGCGTCGGCCACCAGCTGCACGGTGGCGGAGAGCACCAGGCCCAGCGTGCCCTCGCTGCCGACCAGTGCGCGGGCGACGTCGAAGCCGCGCTCGGGGAGCAGGTGCTCCAGCGAGTAGCCCGACACCTGGCGACCGAACCGGCCCAGCTCGGTGCGGATCGTCGCGAGCTCGGCGGCGACGAGCCGGTGCAGGTCGTCGAGCACGCCGGGGTCCGGCGTCGTGCCGGGGCGGAGGTCCAGCCGGGTGCCGCCCCCGGTGACGACGTCCAGGCCGACGACGTTGTCCGACGTCCGCCCGTAGCCCAGGGCCCGCGAGCCGCAGGCGTTGTTGCCGATCATGCCGCCGATCGTGCAGCGGTTGTGCGTGCTCGGGTCGGGCCCGAAGCGCAGGCCGTGCGGGCGGGCGGCGGTCTGCAGGGCCGCCTGGACGACGCCCGGGTCCACCACCGCCGTCCGCGCCTCGGGGTCGATCGACCGGATCCGGTTCAGGTGGCGGCTGGTGTCCAGCACCACGCCCGGCCCGACGGCGTTGCCGGCGATCGAGGTGCCCGCGCCCCGCGCGGTGAGGGGTACGCCGAGGTCGCGGCAGACCGCCAGCGTCGCGAGGACCTCGTCGGCGTCCCGTGGTCGGACGACGGCGCGGGGGAGGATCCGGTACAGCGAGGCGTCGGAGGAGTAGAGCGCCCGGGCCAGCCCCGAGTCGTCCACGTCGGTCAGCCCGGCCGTGCGCAGTGCCGCGGCGAGGTCGTCCGCGCGAGTCCCACCCATGGTGTTCATGCAACCAGGGGGTCCCGTTCCTCGCGCGACCGGTCCCGGTCTGGTTAGCGTGCGCGGGGTGGTGACCCCGACGGATGAGACGACCGGAACCGACGAGACCACCGGCCCGCTGGGCGAGGACGAGCTCGCCGCACTCGACGCCTGGTGGCGGGCGGCCAACTACCTCTCGGTGGGCCAGATCTACCTGATGGGCAACCCGCTGCTGCGGGAGCCGCTACGGCCGGAGCACGTGAAGCCGCGGCTGCTGGGCCACTGGGGGACGACCCCGGGACTGAACTTCCTCTACGCCCACCTCAACCGGGCGATCCGCGCCCGCGACCTGTCGATGATGTACGTGATGGGGCCCGGTCACGGCGGGCCCGGTCCGGTGGCCGCGGCCTGGCTGGAGGGCACCTACAGCGAGGTCTACCCGGACATCTCCCGGGACGAGGCCGGCATGGGCCGGCTGTTCACCCAGTTCTCCTTCCCGGGCGGGATCCCCAGCCACGTGGCGCCGGAGACCCCGGGGTCGATCCACGAGGGCGGGGAGCTGGGCTACTCGCTGTCGCACGCGTACGGTGCGGCCTTCGACAACCCCGACCTGGTGGTCGCCGCCGTGGTGGGGGACGGCGAGGCCGAGACCGGCCCGCTGGCGACCAGCTGGCACTCGAACAAGTTCCTGGACCCGGCCCGCGACGGCGCCGTCCTGCCGATCCTGCACCTCAACGGCTACAAGATCGCCAATCCGACCGTGCTGGCGCGCATCGGCGACGAGGAGCTCGCCGAGCTCATGCGCGGGTACGGCTACGAGCCGCACCTGGTCAGCGGCAGCGAGCCGGCGGAGATGCACCAGCGGTTCGCCGCCGTCCTCGACGGCTGCCTCGACGACATCGCCGCGATCCAGCGCCGGGCCCGCGAGGACGGCGAGGAGGACCGCCCGCGCTGGCCGATGATCGTGCTCCGCTCGCCCAAGGGCTGGACCGGTCCGCGGGAGGTGGACGGGGTACGCGTCGAGGGGTCGTGGCGCTCGCACCAGGTGCCGTTCGCCAACGCCCGCGGCGACGAGGGGCACCGGCGGGTGCTCGAGGAGTGGCTGCGCAGCTACCG
>Ga0210040_10009966_pt1 | contig 10976 bp, 7 predicted proteins | sample CryGeyCG12114_NA_FD_185462 | JGI IMG/M metagenome (GOLD analysis project Ga0210040, IMG submission 185462) | Groundwater microbial communities from aquifer - Crystal Geyser CG19_WC_8/21/14_NA (SPAdes) (version 2) | ecosystem: Environmental > Aquatic > Deep subsurface > Groundwater | place: USA... | reverse complement strand
GCACCTTGCGGCTCTTGATTAAGCTCAACAAAAAGCTGAACACAAATTTCTGCCGCGCCAGGTGCTTTACTATTTTTACTTTAGAAAAAACTTCTCTAATTTTATTACTGAAGCTCGTCTTCATCCAGAGGAAAGTTGATTTTGTCGTTTCGTCACTACAAAATTCTGCTTTCCTCTCCTTTTTTCAATAAATACTCTTTATATTAAAATCTTTAGTTGGGTAGAGTAGGTTCCAAAACAGCTTCTTAATATATTTTCAACATTTCACATTTATAAATTGATTTGTCCTTTAATACTTTTTAAATTTGAAAAAAAATAGCTGTTATTCTTAATACCTTAAGCAAATCTTGTAAGCTTAAGAATCAAGCTTATAGTATAATTTATTATCTTGAAACTTATCCACCAACTTAATTATATCTAATATGAGTAGAAAACTTTTTATGCCTTTATTTACTAGGTCGTTCCTACCTATGCTATACCTTAAACTTCTAGTTTGCTGGTACCTATTGTTTACCTATTGACCCTGTTATTTAATTCTTAGTCTGGCGAGTCATGCTTTTCTAAAGCGAGCTTCTTAAATAATCTACGATTTTATTTTAAAGAAATGGCCGGCATACTTAAGTTTGAAAGCTATAATCGTTAGAGTTAATCTTAACATTTTCCAATTATTCAAATTAATCTACCTAATAATTTAATTCAATTATGAGAAGAACTATATCTCTATCCTTAGGACAGATATTTTCATGCATGTTCTACCCTAAGGTCACTATGTTTTTAGTTGCTAAAAGGTTTTATCTTTCAGCTCTATTATTTATACTAATAGGTCAAGCCATGCCGATTTTGGCGCAAAATAGTTTGGCTGTAAGTGGCGTAGTAAAGGACGAAGCAGGCTCCGGACTTCCAGGAGTAACCGTTTTATTAAAAGGTACATCAATGGGTAGTGCAACTGACCCTAACGGAAATTATAGTCTTTCCTTGCCAGATGGGGGAGGAACCTTAATTTTCTCCTTTATTGGATTTGTCACACAAGAGATTCCGGTAAATAATCAGACCCAAATTAATGTTGTTTTAAGAAATGATGCTAAAACTTTGGAAGAAGTTGTAGTAGTAGGGTATGGCACACTGGATAAGAAGGAAGTAACAAGCGCTGTTACCCATGTCAATAGTGAAGATTTATTAACAGTAGCTGCTACGAATCCATTAATGTCCTTACAGGGCAAGGTAGCGGGACTTACTATTTCCAATAGTGGGGGGGCAGATCCCAATGCAGGACCAAGTATTCAGTTACGAGGCGTCTCTTCCCGTGATGCTGGTTTAGGTCCCTTGATTGTTATCAATGGTTTTCCTGGGGGAAATTTGGATAATATCAATCAGAATGATATAGAATCAATCGATATTCTGAAAGGGGGTGCTGCTTCTGCTATTTATGGTACCAGAGGTAGTAACGGCGTTATAATTGTTACAACAAAAGCCGGTACAGGTGAGTTAAGGGCTGAATACAATGGCTATACCTCTTTTGATTTCCTCTCGAACCAAGAACTAAGACCTTTAAGTGCAGAAAAGTTTATTGAGGAGAACAGAGGTACTGACTTCGGTGCAAGAACTAATTGGATGGATGAAGTTACTCAGGACTATGCATTTACCCATAAACATACTTTGTCTTTCTCAGGAGGTGACAGAAATAATAGTTACCGGGCAACAGCAGATTACCGTGATGCAGAAGGGCTTGACCTCCGCTCAGGAAGAGAGGAGTACGGTGCACGCATCATGTTGAATCATACTGCTAAAAGCAATCTTTATTCCGTGGGGTTCAATATTGCTCCCCGCTACTACACCAGAAGAGATGCGGATTATGAAGTTTTCAGCCGAGCTTTAACTTTAAATCCTACAATGCCCATTATGGATCCGAACAATCCAGTAAATTATTTTAATATTAATTCAGGTTATGATAATCCATATAATCCGGTTGAGCGGTTGAAAACAGAGCTTAGTGGATCTGAAGCAAAGATACTGGACTGGAATGCTAGTTTTAAGTTGAATATTCTACCAACTTTAAACACCCAGTTGACAGTAGGGCAATCTTCAAATGATTTTTTTGACTTTTTCTTCCGCCCATCCACCTCCACATATGCGCAACAGAATCAGGGAGGTATGAATTCGGCTAGTCGGGCATCTAATAGGTCCAACCAAAGAAGTCTAGAATGGATAGGTAATTATGATCTAGATTTTAAAGGGCATTCCTTCAAAGTACTGGGAGGTTATTCTTATCAGAATTTTGAAAATTCCGGCATTTCTGTCTCTAATAGAGATTTCCCCAATGATGCCTTAACGTATAATAATATTGGCACCGGATTATATGCGCAAGTAGAAGGGCGAAATGAAATGGGCAGCTTTAAAAATACTTCTAAGCTAATTGCCTTTTTTGGAAGAGTTAATTATTCTTTAAAGGATAAATATCTTGCTTCTGCCAGTTTACGCTACGAAGGTTCTTCTAAGTTTGGTTATGATAACAAGTGGGGCTATTTCCCAGCTGTATCAATAGGTTGGCGAATTAGTGAAGAGCCTTTTATGGCTGGATTACCCTGGATAGATGATCTTAAATTACGTGCCGACTACGGTGTTACTGGTAACCAGGATTTTGGCAATTATTTATCATTAGATACTTACACGGGCTACGGCTATTACTTGCTAAATGACGAGTTTTACCAGGTGTGGGGACCGAACCAAAATACCAACTATGACCTGCGCTGGGAAAAAGCCAAAAACACTAATTTTGGTTTAGACTTTTCTATTTTTGATAATGTAGTATCCGGAAGTGTTAACTACTATACTCGTAAAAATGAAGACTTATTAGGCTGGTACAGTGTACAACTTCCGCCAAATCTTGTGAATCAAACCTATGCCAATGTAGGGACAATGAATAACGCTGGGCTTGAACTTCAACTGAATGCTAATATCATCAACAAAGGAGACTTCACTTACAACATTTCATTTGCAGGTGCTACGAACCAGAATGAGTTTGTTTCTTTTTCGAACGAACAGTACGAGGGGCAAAATTTTATTGATGTAGTTGGCCTGCCTGCACCTGGTAGCCCAGGAAATGCCCAGCGTCTGGAAGAAGGAAAGCGGGTTGGGTCCTTTTATATGCTGCGGTCAGCCAGAATAAATGATCAAGGGGCATTGCTGGTATATAATAATGACGGAGATGTAATACCGGCTGACCAAGCTAGGAATGAAGATAGACAGTACGTTGGAAATGGTCTGCCCAAGTTTACAGGAAGTATAGGTAACACGGTCAAGTACAAAAAATGGGATGCAAGTCTCTTCCTTCGTGGTAACTTTGGCTATGACCTCTTTAATACACATGCATTTTACATTGGAACACCTGCTACCCAGGCCGGCGCTAACTTATTGGAATCTGCCTATGATGGCGGCAAGTACTCCAAATTAACTAACAGCAGCACGAGTGTGATTCTTTCTGACTATTTCCTGGAGAAAGGAGACTTTGTTAAAATCGATAATGTTACTGTTGGCTACACCTTTGGCTTTAATAGCAAATATGCCCGCTCACTCCGGGTATACGCAGCAGGAAGAAATCTGGCAACCTTTACCGGCTTTAACGGAGGAGATCCGGACCGTTTCCCGGTAAATGGATTGTATCCCGGTATAAATGCTACCCGCTCTTTCTACCCAGCTACCACCCAGGTGCTATTAGGTGTAAATTTTGGTTTTTAACTGCAACTCCATAAAAAATGAAAAATAATAAATTCTTAACTTATATAGCTATTGGTCTACTTAGCACTTCAGTACTAGGTAGTTGTACGAATCTGGATGAAGAGTTATATGACAGAGTAACGTCTGAAAACTTTATCCAGACAAGAGATGATGTTTACCGCACCTTTTTAAGAAGTTTCGAGCATGGTTACTGGACCGTACAGGGTGCCCAGTATATAATGCAGGAAAACACAGCCGACCAAATTATGACGCCAAACCGGGAAGGTGATTGGTTCGACGGAGGCATTTATATACGCGCTCATAATCACACTTGGACTCCCCAAGATGGGTATGTGAATGAAGGATGGAATAACCTATATACTGGCGTTGTGCAAGCTACAAACTCCCTGGAGGATATTCAGGCACTGGATCCTGCCAGGTTTAGTATGTCGGTTGAAGAGCAAAAGCAACTAATTGCAGAACTACGTACGTTGCGTGCCTGGTATTACCTCAGATTATTTGACTTATATCGCAATATTGAGCTAATTACAACAGTAAAAGGCCAGACACAAGGAAAAGAACAATCCTCACCGGCAGAAACATTTGCTTTTATAGAAAAAGAGCTAAAGGAATCAGCCCCAGATTTATTAACAAAAGGCCAGCCAGGTACTGAGCAGTTTGATGGTCGTTGGACTAAAGCCGGTGCTATGTCACTTTTGGCGCGCCTGTACCTTAATGCTGAAGTGTATATTGGCCAGAATAAGTACAATGAATGCGCCGCTATTTGCCAGGAAATCATTAATGGAAGTTATGGAAGCTACGGTATTGAGAGCAGATGGGATGCCCCTTTTGACTGGAACAATGACGCAAGCCAAGAAACTATATTTGCCTTTCCTGCTACATTTGGTCGTTCGCACTGGCAGTATGATGGTGGTATGTACTGGTGGATGGGGCCTTTTAATGGTCACCAATATTTCGGCTTCACCGATTGGGGTAGTATGAATCCTCGGTTCGCTTTACAACCAGGTCGGAACGTAGATAATGTTGAGTATACTTTTGAACTTGGAAAACCATTCGTGAAGTTTCAGAAATATGAGGATGATGTCCGATTGAAAAAGTATAAGAACACAGGAGAGAGCACGCGGGAAGGAATGTTTTTATACGGCTACCTTCCTTACAACAATAACCAGGATACCGTTATGACCACTCGTGGATATAAGCTTTATATCCGGGATCAGGTTGGTTTGTTTAAAGATCTTAAACCAGGTCAAGAATTAGCTGATAAAGAGTCTAACATGAACCATGCCGATCAGAACTCTGGGGTTTACCCAGTTAAATATCCTTTTTACCCTTCTAATTCACCTAATAAAATAGAATCTGATTATGTGGAAATACGCTTAGCTGAAATCTATTATACTTTGGCAGAATGTAAGTTTAGAGCAGGTGACAAAGCAGAAGCTTCCAGATTACTCAATGTAGTTCGAAGCCGCTACTATCCGGCCGGGTCGGCCAGTCTCTATGAGGCAAGTGGCAATGAATTAACGGAGCAGGAACTGCTGAATGAATGGGGAAGAGAATTTTTAGCAGAAGGGCGCCGGCGGATTGATCTGATTCGTTTTGATAAGTTCACTACTGGAATATGGTGGGACAAAACTCCAGATAATGCTGAACATCTAAAAATATTCCCTATCGGGCAGAACGTCTTGAATATAAATCCACAATTAAAACAAAATCCCGGGTATGCCGATTAGCCTTGGCAGATTATAAAGGTCTTTGAACCTCTCAGTATGAAACCAACAGCAGATACTTCTTACATAGGATTAAGCCTGTTCCCAGTTCAGGATAAATTACCGCAACCTAATCTATTGGCTACAGTCTGATGATTATTATAAAACCAGGAAGTATCTGCTGCTATAATTATGATGATTTAGATGAATAGGCATTTGTAATTGAAAGATTTACGAGGATGAAAATCGAATTATTTTATCAGAACACATAAGCATACTTTTAAATGAAGTTTTTTAAGTTTTTACCAATATTACTTGTAAGCTTGGGCATTGCCTTTTTAGATTCCTGCAGTACAACGGAAAAACCGAATTCCTCAGCAACGCAAAAAGATAACCTGACTAACAACATACTAACTCAAGTTGCGAATGAACAGACCTGATTGAGAGTATAAGCAAAGATAAAGAGGATGATTTTAAGGATGAAACCTTGCGGAGTGACGGCATGAATATTTTTAGGGAAGAAGTTAGTGATGCCGGAAAAGTAGTTTCGATGCGTTTACGATACTGATTCTTAAGAAAAGCCTGCCAGGGTTCATCCTTTCTGGTAGCATTGCTTTTGCGGCAAACTAAAAGCTTTACTTGGTTACATTCATAGAAGAGGTCTTCTAACTCATAGCTGGTGTAAGCACTGTCGGCGTAGAGTTGGCTACCAACGGGCAAGTCTACCGGCATGGCTTGCAGGGCAGTAATATCGGCAAAAGAGCCGGCATGGATGTAGAACTGCACTGGCAGACCATCGGCCGTGGTAATGACTTGCACTTTAAAGCCATAGAAGTAACGCCGTTTACTCGCGTTCTTGCCCCGGTAGTGTTCATCTTGTAGCAATCGGCAGCGGAGAATGCGGATGTTATCGCACACCGGAACCGGAAAAGAGTCGATTAGGTAACGGGAGCTAGTGTTGAGCTGCTATAGCGTATTTGCCAAGGAAATGAACAAGGCAAGCAAAGGTTGACGTAAGCGGTGCAGGCCGCGAATAAAACCGGATTTATCAATCATCTTTACCCCATGATGGTGCTGCATGTAGGAGCAGGCCGAGACTAGATTACCGTGGAAGTAGCGAGCTGCTAAAAGAGCGGTGGTGAGGATCTCAGCATCGGAAATCTTACAATGAACATCATCTTTGCGCCCAATAGTAATAAAGAAATCGTCAATAAAGCAGTATATCGCTATTGTCTGTTCTGTCATGGCTTTTTCGTTTTATGTAGTGTGGTAACTTTAAAACGAATAGTTGCCACTGGCAGAACAGATATTTTTATTGCTCGCAACTTGAGTATACTAGAAAGGCCTCGGGAAGCCTGGGTGTTGCGTTCCGTTTTAGATGGAAGAACCCGGGCTTTAAGTATTGCTTTACACCAGAAGCTTTTGGTTGCCTACAGTACCAAGAATGGAGCTTTGTATAAGGCCTGGGCTGGGAAAGTTCTTTTTGGAGGACCCGTTTATACTTCTTCTCACGGACCGCAGCCAGTTTCAGTCGGTACCACTTACATGGAAGAAGAGGAAGCAAATCCCTGGCGAATTACTGTTGGGGATAAAGAGATTACGCCGGAAGTAAACTACCAAGGTCACCGCATCCTACAAAACCGGGTGACTTTAAAGTACGATTTAGTTTATCAGGGAAAGAAGATAAGGGTAGAAGAAACCCTGGAATATTTTCAATTGGAAGGTAACCGGGCAGGTTTCGAAAGAGTCTTTATAAAAGCCAATGTTCCGGCTGGAGTAAAGGTAGAATTGAAAATGAATCTTAATTCTTTACTTTCGGAGAATGACTTCAAAACCGATGGTCAATTTCTAGCCGGAGAAAAGAAAACAACCAACCTGGAGAACCAACAATTTATTCAGTTACCAGGTATGCTGGAACTGAATAATAATGCCAAAACGCTTTTTTCAATTAATCTAACTCCCAAACCAGAGGTCAAGAAGGTAGAAGAGAAAGTAAACAAGGAAGAACTGGTGGCGGCTATTTTTGCCCAGAGTGACTGCAATACTTGCCATAACCGGGACGTAAAAACGGTAGGACCAGCTTGCATGGCTGTTGCGGAACGCTATGATAATAATGACAAAAATCAAGACACCTTAGTAACTAAAGTTATAAAGGGAGGTGCGGGGTCATGGGGCCAAATCCCCATGACCCCGCACCCTGACCTTAAAAAAGAAGATGTGGCCACTATGGTTACCTATATTCTTAACCTGGATGCTGATAAAGAAAAAGCCGAAGCCGCAAATAAATTAATGCCAAAGCCGGCTTATGCCATCGCGTTACAGCCCCTCGATCCAGCTAAAACGGCAGCAAAAACGGAAAACCCCGGTATGGCGGTTAATATTTACCAGTTTAGTAGTGACATTATTAACTTACCAGAAATAAATGGTGAAATGTTACCGGTAATGTCCGGCTCTATTAATGCCCTGCATTTAAACGACAAAGACTTTGGTTCCTACAAAGATAATTTTGCTATCCACGCCAGTGGCTATATAAATATTAAGAAGACTACCAATATTGTTTTCCGGTTAGTATGCGACGATGGGGGCCGTTTATTTATCGATGACAAACTGGTAGTAGATAATGGCGGTAACCACGGCTTAGAGCCCAAAGACGGAGAAATTATCCTGAAACCTGGCAAGCATCCTTTTAAAGTAGAATATTATCAAGGTAAATACGGCAAAGGTGTTTCTTTACAATGGCGGTCTTATGGCACCGACGAATTTGTGGTGGTACCGCCCTCTGTATTTTCCTGTAAAGGCGTTGATATAAAAAAAAACCAAGAAACACCAATCGAGGTAAAAAATGAGGAAGTGCCCGGCGATAAGTCACCGTTGGTAGCAGTGCATCCCAGCTTTACTTTGGCCCAGGCCCGTCCTGATAATTTCCAGCCAAGAGTAGGAGGTATAGATTTCTTGTCAGATGGACGGATGGTGGTGAGCACATGGGACTCTTTAGGTTCTGTTTTTATCGTAGATAACCGCCAGACAAAAAAACCGCAGGATATAAACGTAAAGCGAATTGCTTATGGTTTAGCTGAGCCTTTGGGTTTAAAAGTGGTAGATAACGAAATCTACGTGATGCAGAAGCAGGAATTGACGAAGCTGGTAGATTTAAATAAAGATGAAATTATTGATGAATACCAGACGGTTTGTAATGGTTGGAAAGTATCCGCAAATTTTCATGAATTTGCTTTTGGCCTGGTTTACAAAGATGGATATTTCTACGGCACTCTGGCCACAGCCATCAATCCCGGCGGTGCCAGTACCAAGCCCCAAATTCCGGATAGAGGCAAGGTAGTTAAAATCTCTAAAAAGATGGTTCTTTTTCCTTTGTTGCTAAAGGTTTGAGAACACCCAATGGCGTCGGTTTAGGAGTAGATAACGAAATATTTATCGCCGATAACCAAGGCGATTGGCTACCAGCCAATAAAATTGTGCATTTGCAAGAAGATGCTTGGTATGGTTCTCGGTCGGTAGATTTTGAAGGAACTGCCAATGCCAAAGAAACGCTGCCAGTGGTATGGTTAACGCAGGACGAAATAGGTAATTCCCCTAGTCAGCCCGCTAAGCTAAACTAAACGTTGGTCCCTACCTAAAACCAAATGATTCACGGTGATGTAACCCATGGCGGTATTAAGAGGGTATTTGCCGGCGCCTACCAGGGAGTAGTATTCCGGTTTACCCAAGGGCTAGAAGCCGGCGTAAACCGACTGGCTTGGGGCCCGGATGGGTCGCTTTACCTGGGTGGTGTTGGTTCTACCGGTAACTGGGGCCACACCGGCAAGTTAGGTTATGGCTTGCAGAAGTTAACCTTTAACAATTCCACTACTTTCGAAATGCTGGCTGTAAGGGCAAAATCAAACGGCGTAGAAATTGAATTTACCGAACCATTAAAATCAGGGGTGGGGGAAACTACGGTTGATTATAACATCCGGCAATGGTGGTTTAAGCCAACCGCTGATTATGGCGGACCCAAACTAGACGATGAAAGCCTAAAGGTTAAAACAGTAAAAGTATCAGCGGACAGAAAGAAAGTATTTCTGGAACTGCCCGGAATGAAGGCTAAACATGTCATTTATATTCATCTAAATAGAAAAAGCATAACCAGTAACACCGGGAAAAACCTTTGGTCCACAGAGGCTTGGTACAATATGAATAATATACCAGTTAATCAATAGCCTCTCATTAAGGGTAAATTAACCTGCATATTACAATAAAGCCTTTTATCTTAATGGCAGTCGGGCTATTTAACCTATACCGGTGTTCAAGCCCAAACGGTAGCTACACCTCTCAAGATTGTTCCGGAAACGACTGAGTTCTGAGAACCGCAAGCTAAAGCATCTATTCCAGGCAACGGAATAGATGCTTCTTCGGATGCGACAATTTTGTTCAACGGAAAAGACCTGTCGGTTTGAAAGCAAAGGTTGGTAGCATCCAAGCTGAGTGGCAGGTGAAGGAAGAGTCTTTTACATTAAATAAAGGTGATATTTCTACAAAAAAGGAATTTGGCAATTTTCAGGTGTATATTGAGTGGATCTCCCCTGATCAAGTGGCAGGAACCAGCTAGGGTAGTGGTAACAGCGATATCTTCCTTCAAGATCGCCATAAGCTTTAGGTGTTAAATTCTTATAAGGACCAACCCTATTCCAATGGTCAGGTAACTGTAATGAATTCTGCAGTAACTTGTGTGTATTTTGATTCTGCAAGATTATCTAATAAAATAAATATGCAAATGGTTGAGCTGCACTTACTTTTACTATCTAATAATATGCTTGGTAAAGGCAAGAGTTTTTCTACAGCATGAGCACCATTAGTTAGGTAAGAGCTAGTGTGAGACTCTTGCCATAGCAGAGGCTTTAATAATTTAGCGCCTGTTTTTTGTTGTTCGTGTTTTTAATGGGTTATTAGATTTAAATAAAACTATACAGGAGCAGTACTTGGATACTGGTATCAATTCAAATTGAAATGGTGGGGTTAAAAGAAGACAATTATAATTTATACTGGACACGTAAGTTTAATCATTACAATTATTACAAAATTATTGTAATACAGCGGCAAATCCACCATTTCGTACCATTTTTATAGGTAGTTTATCCCCTGCCTTTACCTGCACTGTTTTTTTACGATAGTCCATAGCTTGGCGTCCGGCGTTTATTCCATCTTCAAAATACGTCATAGAATAGGTCTTGCTTTTATCAAGAAAATCGAAATTTAACTCCACTTCTCTGGTTTTTTCTTTACCATTAGTCATCCCGCCTACAAACCATTTTGTTCCCTTACGTTTCGCTACAACAGCTATTTGACCCGCTTCTGCCATCTAAAGCTTTTGTTTCGTCCCAAGTAAGTAATAGGACAAATTTAGCTTGAAATATGTTATTTTTCTTAGCTATGGGCAAGATACGAACAATAGATTTAAGTGTAACAGATCGGGAGGAGTTGGATCAGGGTTATCGCTCAGGCAGCAGAGCAGTCATGCCTTTCGTCAGCGTTGCCAGT
>Ga0210040_10009964_pt1 | contig 10977 bp, 7 predicted proteins | sample CryGeyCG12114_NA_FD_185462 | JGI IMG/M metagenome (GOLD analysis project Ga0210040, IMG submission 185462) | Groundwater microbial communities from aquifer - Crystal Geyser CG19_WC_8/21/14_NA (SPAdes) (version 2) | ecosystem: Environmental > Aquatic > Deep subsurface > Groundwater | place: USA... | reverse complement strand
CGACCAGTGCCACGGCCAGCACGAGGAACTGGGTGACCAAGCTGAACAGGGCCGACCCCACGACGCTGAGCGGGAAGACCTCGCGGGGGAGGTAGACCTTCTTGATCAGCCCACCGTTGTTGACGATGGAGCCGGTTCCGGCGGACACCACCTCGGCGAAGAACTGCCAGGCGATCAGCCCCGTGAAGATGTAGATCGCGAAGTCCGGGATGGAACGCTCGGCGCCGAGGAACTTGCCGATGGCCACGTAGTAGACCAACAGGATCGCCAACGGCCGGATGAGGCTCCACAGGAAGCCGAGCGTGCTGTCCTTGTACCGGGCCTTCAGCTCACGGCGGACCAGCAGGACCAGGAGCTCGCGGTAGGCGGCGAGGTCCCTGATCGACTTCAGCGTGCCCTTGAAGAGGCCGCGGGCCGGCCCGGCGGACTCGAGTGGCTCCATGGCGAGGCGCCGCATCCGCTCGTCCGCGGCCGAGGACACGCTGGGTGCCGAACGCAGCTGTTCAATGTCGCTGCTCATCTCGCTTCAACTCCAGTTTCCCGACGAGCCGTTGCTGGTCCGTCGGCGTGATGATCCAGGTCCGCGGTGGACGTCCGGCTGCACCCGTTCGTGTTGGGCGCCCAGCGGTGCCGTGTGTCCGAGGCTGCAACGAACTCCCGCGATGGCGGGCGGGGACTCCGCCTGCAATACGTGTGCTCTGCACGAGCACTGGCGCGCCCGCTGGTTCTCTTTGCAGTTCCCCTCGGTGGCGGGGTCACCAGCCACCTCGCGGTGACTTCCGGCACGCGTGCGGTGCAGCTGTACTCTACGCGGCGGGACCTCGCCCATGACGCTGGTTCAGCGAGCGTGTACCGGACGTGTGCGATTGCGTCTCAGCGGCCCCGCAGGCACCCCGGTTCCCATCGGCGCGCTTCCCCGAGCCGGGCCGGACGGCGGGTCACGAGCCCCCGACCTCCTAGCTCGGTGGTCGACGTGCGGCTCGGTGTGCACGCTCGTCGACCACCACCTCGAGGGGGGCAGCGGGATGGGATGGCAGCGACCGGAGCAGCGTCAACGAGCACGTCCTCCTGGTGGTGGTCGTGGAGGTCGCGCTGGCCGCGGCACCGACGCCGGTGCGCTCGCTGCCGTCGTGGGGCTGGCTGCCCTCGGATCGGCGGCCGTCGGAGGTGGTCGGCGCCCGGTCGACCCGCCCGGGCACTGTGCCGGGCGCCGGCCAGTTGCTCCGTTGGGTCGCCGTGCTCGTCACCGGCGCGTTGGGCCCTGCAGACACTCCTCTAAGGTGATGTCCTGGTGGCTAGGGTGCTGGCCCCCGCCGGGCAGGAGGCCACAGCCGGTCAGTTGCTGGCTGCCATCACCGTGATTCGGATATCCGTGTTCGTGTTCCAGTCCCTGGAGGCGCTCGTCGTGCCGCGGATCGCCGAGCTCCGCCGCGCGGCGACGCTCGGCAGCTCGTGGTGTCCCTGCACCGCCTGGTCGCCCTGGTCGGCGGACTGGCAGTCGCCGCTGCCGTGGGTACGGCCGTCGCAGGACCGGCGCTGGTCAGCCTGATGTTCGGTCCCGAGTACGTCGTCACGCACACGGCACCATCGGCGTTGCTCGGCGGGGGCACCGGTGTGTTCATGCTCGTCGTAGCCGACTCGTACATCACCGTCCCGCTCGGGGGCCATCCCCGGATGGCGCGCGCCTGGATCCCGGCCCTGATTGCCGATGCCCTTCCGCTGGTCACCCTGTCCGACTTCATCGCGCAGGCCACCGTGCCGTTGCTGGCCGATTCGGCCGTCGCTTCCGTCCTGCTCGCTGGGTCGGTCCGGGTCTGCATCCGCGAACTGACCCCGTCGAGGCTCCGATGCTGACGACCGTCCTGCTCGCTGCTGCTGCCTGGGGGCTGCTGAGCCTGCTGGGCCTGATGCTGCTGGCGGCGGTGGCGCCCGAGCTCCGACATGCCTTATTGCCGGCGGCGCCGCTGGTGGGCGTGGCGTTCCTGGTCGCTGCCTTGCACGCGACGGGTCTGATTCTCTCGGTTCGCCGCGGCCTGGTGGTCGTCGTCCTGCTGGCGGTGGTCGTCCTGGTCGTCGGCGTGCGCCGGGGTCGCGTGCGCCCCCTCGTGGACCGGCCGTCGGCCGCGTGGTCGCTGGCTGGGCTGGCGCTGGGTATCCCGTTCGCCTTGGTCGCCCTGGCCCCCAGCGCCATCCTCGACGCCTCGCGCGTCGTCAGCCCCTCGGCGAGCAACGACGCCGTCTGGTACGTGTCGGTGAGCTCGTGGCTGGAGGACCACCCGATCACCGACGTGCCGGCCATACCGCTCGCACCGGCCGAGTCGGCGGATCCCGGGGTCCCGGCGGACGGGCCGGCCGTGTCGGCGCTGACGTTCCCGCTGCGGGTCGGCCAGGAGCTTGTCCAGGCGTCGCTGAACGTCGTGACGGGCACGTCGCCGATCACCACCTTCACGCCCTGGGTCGCCACCTGGGTGCTGCTGCTGCCGGGGGGTTGTCTCGCTGCTGCGGCCCTCCTCCGCCTCGGTCGTGGCGTGGGCGTCTTGGCTGGGGTGGTCATGGCCAGCTCAGTGGTCCTGGTCCAGCAGGTCTACAACCAGAACGCCGCCTCGGTCCTGGGGATCGCGCTGGCACCGCTCGTGCTGGCTGCTGTGGTCGCCGGGCTCGAACGCGACCGGCGCATGCCCCTGCTGCTGGCCGGTCTGCTGCTGTCCGGCCTCGTCGGCACCTACTCGGAGTACGCGCCCTTCATTGCCCCCGCACTCGCGGCGGCCCTGCTGCTGCGGCGGTCAGGGCTCGGTGTGGCGGCCGCTCGGGGGGTCGGCGTGCTGCTGCTGGCCGTCGCGATGGCGCCCTTGGCCTGGTACCGGGCGCTGCAGGGTCTGATCGGCGTCCGGGGCGGGGCCGCCGATGCCTTCCCCTCGCCCTTCCGCGACGCCCCGCTGTACGTGGTGCTGAACCGGCTCGTCGGCGTCGGGCCGGCCGAGGCCGGCGCCGAGCGCAGCTGGTTGGCGATCCTGCTGGCCGCGGTGGTCGTCGCGGGCGTGCTGCTGGCTGTGGCGCTCGGGCCGCACCGGGGACTGTGGATCGGGCTGCTCGGCGTCGCCCTGCCGTTCATCGCCTGGCTGTCGATCCAGCGGCTGGGGTACACCCAGCGCAGAGCGGTGGAGATCGTGCTCCCGCTGGTGTTGTTCATCGCGGTGGCAGGGTGGGTGACCCTGGTCGCCAGGCTGTCCCGAGGAGCAGGGGGAGAGGGGCGGCGGCAGGTCCGGGTGGGGCGGTGGACCGGGGCCCCGATCGCACTGGTCCTCGCTGCTGCGCTGCTCGTGCCCCTGGTGGTGTTCGTCGGAGTGAACGTGCGTTCGTCCCTGTCGGCCTTCGCCCGGGCCGACCTGGCGCCCCGGCACGTCGACTCGGACTTCTTCGACGCCCGGCAGTGGGTGATCGACGCCGGGGACGAGGACGTCTCGGTGCTCGTGCCCTCCTTCTTCGACCAACAGTGGATGACCCTGGTGCTCCGGGACGACGAGCAGGTCGAGTACCCGGCGATCCGCCCGGACTACTTTCGGACCGAGTCGTTCTGGACCGGTGAGGCCGATCGCTTCTGGCTGGTGGGCAACGGAGTCCAGGTGGACGCCGACCCCGACGTGGTCGTCCACTCCAACGCGCGTTTCCGACTGCTCGACCTGAGCCGGGGCGAGGCGGTCATCGCCGCCCCCTACGGACTGACCCACTGGGACACCGGACTCTGGGGCGACGGTGGCGCGACCACCGTGGACGCGGCCCAGGCGCTGGTGATCCGCACCCCAGGCGCCGGATCGGCGGTGACCCTCAGACTGCGGTCGCCATTGGGCGAGTCCCTCGACGTGTCGGTCGCGGCCCCGGGCGCGGCCCCGACCGTCGTCGACGACCTCTCACTCCAGCCGGTCGACCTCCCGGTCGCCCTCCCTGCCGGTACGGAGCCGGTGCTCGTCGACCTCGTCCCCCAGGCGCCGGTCGGCGCTGTGGGTCCTCACAGGATCGAGATGGCAGGTGTGCAGCGTGTCCCGTGACCACGACGTGGTGATGGCCCTGACCTACTACAGCCCCTACGTCAGCGGGCTCACCGAGGCGGCGCGGGTGGTCGCCGAAGGGCTCGCGGCAGCCGGCCGTCGTGTGCTGGTGGTGACCACCCGGCACGACCCGTCGCTCCCCGTCGAGGAACGGATCAACGGCGTCGAGGTCCGCCGCACACCGGTCGTCGCCCGGCTGGGCAAGGGCGTCATCAGCCCGACCTTCCCGCTGGCGGTCGCGGCTGCCGCGCGGCGTGCCGGAGTGCTCAACCTGCACCTGCCGCTGCTGGAGGCCGGGCCGATCGCCCTGCTCACCCGGAGGACTCCCGTGGTGCTCACCTACCAGTGCGACGTGTCGCTGTCCGCTGACCGAGCCGACCGGGTGCAGCAGTCGGTCATGGACCGGACGGCTGCGATCGCCATCCGGCGCAGCGCCGTCGTGGTGCCCTCCAGCGATGACTACGCCCAACACTCCCGGCTCGCTGCGGAGATGGCCGGGAAGTCGCAGGCGATCGCGCCGGCGTGCCTGGACCGAGCCGGCGGCAGGCCGACGTTCCGGGACGGCGACGGCCTGCACGTCGGGTTCGTCGGGCGGATCGTCGAGGAGAAGGGTCTGGAGTACCTGGTCGAGGGCTTTCGCCGGCTGGCCGACCCGACGGCCAGGCTGCTGGTGGCCGGCGACCACACCAAGGTCGCCGGGGGCAGCGTCGTCGAGCGGGTCCGGCGTGCAGCGGGGGAGGACCCCCGGGTGCGCCTGCTGGGGTTCCTGCCCGACGAGTCGCTGCCGGACTTCTACGCCTCGCTCGACGTCTTCGCGCTGCCGTCGGTCAACAGCTTCGAGGCCTTCGGCATCGTCCAGGTGGAGGCGATGATGACCGGCGTCCCGGCGCTGGCCAGCGACCTCCCGGGCGTGCGCATCCCCGTGCGCCGGACGGGCTTCGGCGTCGTGGTCCCGCCCCGGGACCCAGCGGCGATCCACCGAGCCCTGGTCGAGCTGCAGGACCATCCAGCTGACCGCGCGGCCGGCGCTGCCGAGACACGCCGGTGGTATGGGGCAGCAGCGTCGATCGAGCAGTACGGGCGGTTGTTCGACTCCCTGTCGGGCTGACACTTCGGGCCTGCTCCGGCGTGGGTCCCACGAACGCACCGGCTCATCCGGTCTGATGACGGCCGTCACCGGACTCTCGGTGACGTGGCGCAGCCACGTGCCCACCCTGCGCCGACGACATTCGTCTGGTCTGGCCCGTTCTGCTCAGCGCTCTCAGCGCAGAGCCCTCAGACAGTAGGTGTTCGTGAACGTATCGCTTCGACGCGACGTCGGCCGCCCGGTGCTCACGCGCATCATCGTGGCATCGGTCGTCGTCCTGGGCCTGCTGCTATCGGGGCTCCCGATGGCAACGGCCTCCGACGGGGAGATCACGTTCTCCGGCCGGGGGTACGGCCACGGCCGGGGCATGGGCCAGTGGGGCGCCTACGGCTATGCCGTCGACCTCGGGGCCAACTACCGGGACATCCTGGACCACTACTACGGCGGGACCTCTCTGGCCGGCGACGCGGGCAACCCCGCGGTCAGCGTCGAGCTGCTGAGCATGAGGTCGCGCGAGACGGTGCTGACCGGTCCCGGGTTGGCGATCAACGGCATTGCCCTGGGGGCCAACGCCGTCCGGATCCGCGGCGTGGCGAGCAACACCTTCCAGGTCCTCCTCGGCGACGGTTGCGGGGGTCCGTGGTCGGTGTGGACCGGTGCTGGGAACGGCCAGGTCGGATCCGGTCTGACGGTCACCGGGGAACTCCGGGTCTGCGAGCCCGGCCAGGTGCGCGCCTACCGGGGCAACATGGTGGTGCTGGACGGTGGGGGTTTCCAGACCACCGTGAACACGGTGACGCTGGACGACTACCTGCGTGGGGTGCTCCCACGGGAGATGCCGGCCAGCTGGGGCTCGGCCGGGAGCGGCCGGGGGATGGAAGCGCTCAAGGTCCAGGCGGTGGCCGCCCGCAGCTACGCACTGGCGTCTCAGTGGAAGCCCTACGCCAAGACCTGTGACACCACGAGCTGTCAGGTCTATGGCGGGGCGTACGTGTGGCCGGACGGGCGCGCCGTCTCCTGGCTCGAGGACGCTCGGACCGACGCCGCGGTGACGGCCACCTCCGGGCAGGTCCGCCGCTGGCCGAACGGTGGGGTGGCCCGTACCGAGTTCAGCTCGTCCACCGGTGGACACACTGCCGGGGGGAACTTCACGGCCATCGAGGATCGTGGCGACAGCACCGCGGCGAACCCCAACCGATCGTGGACGGCGGCGTTCTCCCGAGCGGACGTGGCAGCCCGGCTGGGTCTGGCGTCGATCACGGGTGTCCGGGTGACCGAGCGCAACGGCCTGGGGGCGGACGGCGGCCGCGCGGTCACCGTGGTGTTCGACACCTCCAGCGGGACGCGGTCCTTCACCGGCAGTCAGGTGCGTTCGGCGCTGGGGCTCAAGAGCGACTGGTTCTCGGTGGAGTTCGCTCAGTCCAACTCGGGCCGGGCCTTCGCCCAGGCGTTGTACGTGGACATCCTGGGTCGGCAGGGCGACCCGGGCGGCGTGGAGAACTGGGCGAGGGCGGTCAACGCCGGCACCGACCGGTACGGCGTTGCCTACGGCTTCGCGGGTTCTTCCGAGCGTTACAGCCAGTGGGTGAACACCACGTACGTGCTGGCGTTGCACCGGGGGCCTGACCCCGGCGGGGCAACGGCCTGGCTGAACTACCTCAACGCCGGCGCGACCCTCAACGACATCAACGCAGCCATCTACGGATCGCAGGAGGCGCTCAACACGCTGGGTGGCGGCGATCCCCAGCTCTGGGTCGACGGGGTGTACCGGCTGTTGCTCGGTCGGGGGGCGGCCCCCAAGGAGCGTGCCTCCTGGGCGGGCGTGGCGGCTAAGTCCGGCCGCAACTCCGTGGTGATGGCCATCTCGCAGTCGCCCGAGGCGCGTGATCGACGGCTCGAGGGCTATTACCAGGTCCTGTTGGGCCGCGGATTGGACGACGGTGGCCGGAGCAGCTTCTCGGGCATGCTCGCAGGCCGCGGTGACGTCGACGTGGTCGCGATCCTCGCCGCCAGCCCCGAGTACCGGCAGCGCGCCGAGGCCCGCTTCCCCTGACCTGAGGGCATCCCCCGAGCGGACGGCGAGGACATCGGCGCCGGAGTCCTGATCTCCTCAGGACCCCGGCGCCGATCTCCCGTGGCAGCTCAGGACGCCGGCTCTGACCCCATGGCCAACGTCTTCCACGTCCGGGCGGCGTAGTCGTCCCAGCTCGAGGCCGGTCGGCGCCGCGCGGCCTCGGACAGCCGGGTGTGTTCGGCGTCGTCGGTGAGGACCAGGCGGAGCAACGCCGCGATGCTGTGGTCGTCCCGCGGATCAGCGAGCAGTGCGCCACCGTCCGCCGCGATCTCGGCCATCGCTCCGAAGTCGGACGTGATCACGGGGGTGCCGCACGCCAGGGACTCGGCCACCGGCAGGCCGAAGCCCTCGTTGAGCGAGGGGAACACGGTGCACCGCGCCACCCGGTAAGCGGCCCAGAGTTCGCGATCGGTCATGGTCGTCACGGCCTCGACCGGGCGGTTGCGCGCGCGAGCGCCCTCCAGCGCGTTCTGGAACCGTGCGTCGTTCCATGAGCGGCCGCCGACCAGCACGAGGGTGAACCGCACGCCCTCGCGCCACAACAACTCAGCTGCGTGGAGCAGTGCGAGGTGGTTCTTGCGAGGTTCATGGCTGCCGACGCACAGCACCATGGGCACGCCGGGGACGACGTGACGGGCGCGGACGGCAGCCAGGTCCTCCGCCGTCGTGGGCGGCACCTCGGCGGGGAGGAGATCGGCCACGATGTCCGGCCCCTGGCGTCCGGTGGAGGCCAACATGGCACGCCACCCGCGGTACTCGATCGCTGCTGCCTCGGAGATGGTCGACACCTGGTCCATGTGCCGGACGGCGGCCAGGTTGTGGGCGAACGCCTCACCCACGCCGAGTGCCGTCGTCTCCGCGGTCGTGATCGGCACGCAGTCGAACCCGATCACACCGGTCCGCGAGTGGGCGAACTGGGCGATGGCGGCGATCCGCTCGTTGCGGTCCCGCTCGGGCGACAGCTCCGGCAGCAGGTAGGTCGACCGCCAGGGCACGAGCACGACGTCCGGGGGTCCAGCGACCGGGACCTCGCCCTCGCCGGTGAGCGCCTTCGCCCGCTCCGGGCCCTCCAGCGGACGGAGCTGCCGGTGGTCGGGACCCCAGGCGACGAGAGTGACCTCGTGGTCGCGCGCCCAGCGCAAGGTCGTCTCCCGGGCCACCCGCTGGATCCCGGTGGCCAGACCGGCCCGGGCGGTGTGCTCCAGATCGACGAGCACCTCGCCGGTCACCACGCGCACCTCCGGCGAGCGCCGGGCGAGGACCCAGTTCCGCGCTGTTCGGAGAGGGGTGGTCCCGAAGGCCGCTGCGACCCCGTCCAGCCGGATCGCCCGGGTCATCCGGGTGACGTCCGTGGGGGTGGCCAGCTCGCCGTCCAGCACCGAGAGGGCCAGCCACACCGACGAGGGGTCAGCGTCGGCCAGCAGCTCCTGGAAGCTGGCGATCAGGTCCGACCCCCGCTGCGGCGCCGCGTCGGACAAGGTCGACACGATCGTCGCCAGCCGGGTCCGCAGGGCTGCACGCTGGCTCGGTGAGGCGGCGTGCAGCCGCCCGGACAAGGACATGACGGGTGCGACACGGGTGGTCACGCGCTTGCTCATCGAGCCTCCACCGCACCCGTGTCCAGCCCGACCATGGCGTCCCACAGCTCGTTCGCGTAGTCGTCCCACGTACGGGACGGGCGACGGGCGGCCTGCGATCGGAGCTCGGCGATCAGGTGGTCATCGGTGAGCAACCGTCGCATCTGCGCGGCGATGGCGAGGTCGTCCCGCGGGTCGACGACCACCGCGCCCCCGCCGTCGGCCAGTTCGCGGGTGCTGCCGTACTCGCTGGTCAGGCAGGGTGTGCCGCACGCGAGCGACTCGGCGACGGGCAGACCGAAGCCCTCGTGCAGGGACACGAACACGGAGAACCGCGCCTGGCGCATCGTCCGCCACAACTCTGCATCGGTGATCGCTGTGCGGCGGCGGACCGGTCGGCCGGCGGACCGCAGCCGGTTGAGCAGGCCGTCGAACTCGGTCGCCCAGCCGCTGCCGCCGACGAACTCGACCTCGAAGTCGAGGCCGTCCCGCCAGAGCTGCTCGGCGGCGTGCAGGACCGCGAGCTGGTTCTTCCGCGGCTCGAAGCTGCCGATGCAGAGCACGAGCGGGGGGTCGAGCTGGGCGACGGGCTCACCGGCCGGCACCTCGACGGGGAGGGCGCACTCGCTCACCAGCGGACCGGTGAGCCCCTGGGCGGCGAGCATGGAGCCGAAGCCGCGGAACTCCCCGGTGGCCGCAGCGCTGATGCCGGCCACCCGGGTGGCGTACTTCACCGTCTCCAGGTAGCGCATGAACCGGTCGGGGAGCTGGGTCTGGATGAGGTCCGGGCTGATGGCCGGGATGCAGTCGTAGCCGATGAGGCTGACGGTGTTGCCGGAGAAGCGCGCCGCCGCGGCCAGCGCCGGGCAGTGGGAGGGGGAGGGGTTCTCCGGGAGGAGCACCGAGGAACGCCAGGGCACCACCAGCCGCTGCCGCCCCTCCGGGGGAGTGCCGTCCGGAAGGGGGACCGTCTGGCCCCAGCGGAGGACACGGTCCTGCTCGAAGTCGGCGATGTGACGCATCGCGCCACCTGCCTCGGTCCAGGCCACGAGGGTCAGGTCGTGTTCGCGGGCCCAGCGGGGCACCGTCTCCCGGACGACGCGCTGGATGCCGGTGTGCAGGTTGTAGCGGGCGCTGAAGTCGACGTCGACCACGACGGCGTCGTTGACGACGTCCATCTCCAGGTCGGCCGCCCCGGCGTTCCATGCAGCCTCGTGCCCGGCTTCGAGCAGCCATCGACTGAACTCGGCCGCGTTGGTCAGGTCCCGGGCACGCAGCGCGTCGAGGACCTCGTCGGACTCGGGCATGGCACCGCTCATCGCGGTCAGCAGCAGCCACAACGCCTCGGTCCCCGGCAGCGCGTGCACGTGCTCGACCAGCCGGCCGTACAGCTCGGACGTGGCCGTCGCGGGGTCGGCGGCCCGGCTGGCCGGGTCCACCGACAGCGCCTGGGCGGTCGCCTGGAGGCGCTGGTGCAGGACAGCCAGGCTCTCGTCGGCGGCCGAGGCGCGCGGGAGGGAGGTCGTCGGGGTCGTCGAGGTCATCGCCATCCCCGCAGCCGACGGGTCTGGACGGCCCGCAGGGGTGCGGTGACCCGCCAGGAGACGGTGGCCTGGGTGTCCACCAGTTGTTGCCGCAGCCGCACGACCTCGTGTCCCTGGCTCGCCGTGCCCGCCCCGGTGGCCTTGGCCCAGCGGGCCAGGACGGCCCCGCGCCACCGGATGACCTCCTGCAGCAGCTCCTCGTTCTGGCTGCGCAGCAAGGCCGTCTCCTCGTCGCGGGCGTGCAGCCGGTTCAGCTCCTGCTCCCAGGTGTGCTCGCGGTGGGTGACGAAGTCGTCCAGGGGGTTGGCCGGCACACTCAGGGCCTCCCGCAGCCCCGCGGCCCGCTCTGCGGCGACGTAGAACCGGGACAGGCCGTCGAAGAGGCAGAAGTCGTAGCCGGCCCCGGTGACCAGCTCCTCCCACTCCAGGTGGGTCTGCCGTGTGCTGTTCGGTGCCGTGGCCTCGACCACCAGGACCCAGGGACGCCACTGGCGCAGGTCGACCGTCGCCAGCACCGCGCGTTCGGAGCCCTCGGTGTCGACGACCATGAAGTGGAGGTCGTCCTCGGGGACCAGGTGCTCGGCCAGCACGTCATCGAGACGCCGGGCCGGCACCTCGGTGTCCTCGGTCGCCCAGCCGCTGCTGCGGT
>Ga0210040_10009963_pt1 | contig 10977 bp, 7 predicted proteins | sample CryGeyCG12114_NA_FD_185462 | JGI IMG/M metagenome (GOLD analysis project Ga0210040, IMG submission 185462) | Groundwater microbial communities from aquifer - Crystal Geyser CG19_WC_8/21/14_NA (SPAdes) (version 2) | ecosystem: Environmental > Aquatic > Deep subsurface > Groundwater | place: USA... | reverse complement strand
CTTTTTGACCCGAAGCTCTAGCTTTAAAAATGAATGAGGAGATAGCTTTTTAAGTTTTGGTCGAGGGAGGTAACTCCATACTATGAAATGTTTTTTTCCAGCAAAAATCATTTGGAGAGGTGAGATACTCTCACGCTCGCCCATCCATAGAAAAATGAAACGGCACATTAAAAACTATTGTTAGCGCTGGAGTCTGAAGACATGATCACAAATTGATTTGTGAGTTTATAAAAGTAATGGCTCTGCATGCCAACTCTTTAGTAACCAACTTACTAGCTAATATTTAGACTTTGGTTTAATATTCTCCTTTAGCTACAGTAGTACTGCTTTTGTTCATGCTAATGACCATCATTATAGAGAAAAAAGCATTGTGTTATGGTAACAACGTCTAATGTTATGAACAATATGCACGTCAGTGGCTTGTTTTGTGGCCATAGTTTTTCTTGATGGATAGATTTGCCAATTTCATAGGTTAGTTATAGTCTGTTTCAAATTGAATGACACCTCTGCAATAGTGAGTTTGCTATTTTGGTTAACTGGTCATTTGTTAACATTATGGGAGAAAAGTGGGATCATTGTTATGGCAATAACTTTACAGGAGTTGTAAAAACAGAAATAAATCGCGTGATTTCAAATGCAATTTTCTGAAAAAAAAAAGCTTTGTTCATCACCAGCTTGTTTACACGGAAACCAGAAGAAAACAACCATTGCCAAATAACTTTGGTCTAAAAATTTTCCATTATTTTTTGAAACGGACTATAGTTAGTTCAGCTGACAGTAAAGCTATATCGAGTATTGACCGTCTGCTTATTTTGCCTGCTAGTGCACGATGGCATTTTTAGAATATGAGATTCTCAGAGCTTTGAAATTCTAGATCTCAAGAGCGAATTTGATTAACGCTAAAAAATTAGACTCATTATAATACAAGTGTGAAATGTCTTCTAATTGCAACTCTTTACAAATGTTTTTTCTTCAAACAATGATAGTAGGATTAATTAAAAGGCAAATCAATTAAACATGTTACAGTAAAGTAAACATTTTAAAATATATTTACTGACTGAGTCCGTGAGGGCTACCATTAGTGAATGGCAGTGACAAATACATGTATTTTCTCTCCGTATCTTCAATCTGTCTGCTATATATTGGGCAAAATTTAAAGTAACATGTAGAAAAGCAACAGTGCATTAGATATTTATTTGGTCGAAATCAAATGATTTGTAATGATAGTGCACGGAGCTCATGAATTTTTCTTTCATTTTGTGTTACACAAAAAGAGCAGTCATAAGCTACGCTATTTCTCGCAACTGGAGACAGTCATGAACTTTGAACCTATGAAACGACAAATTTCCCATTTATTCTAAATGTTGACTAAATAACTAACTAACTGGACTACAGTTCCACTTGCTCCATTCCACGCTCATGGGTGACAAATAGGCTTTTCTTGAAAGAACACATACACACTTGCTAAATATTCCTCATGTACTATGTATTTATAATTTTATTATTTAAGTTGGTCACCCTCTGTAAACATAAAAGCATGATCTTATCTTAAGAGCTTGATATGTGTATCTAAATGTTGTATATTAAGGCTCAAAAGCTTTGCATCTTAAATCCACTCCAGAAGTCACTAGATAGAGCTCTAAGAGGATTGACTGAAAGTTTGGTTTGAGAGACTGGTTTGTTGTGTTGACCCACAATAGGTTGGAAATCATGTTTTTCCTTCAATCACGTGCAAAGTGAATGTGACAACAAAATGCTATAGCTGTGAACAGATTTGAGGATTTTAAACATCATTTTCAGGAAGGACGACTACTTGAATAGCTGAAAATATGTCAGCTCAAAAAATTAAATATGTCCTTCTTCTTGTAGACAATTTTGAGTTACTAAAACTAGAAGAGTATGCAATAATCTGTTGCTTGTATAACGGAGTAGACTTACGCTTTATTTTAGTGTATTTTAAATAATGAGTCTTTGAATAGATAAATGAAAAACTTAAAAGTGCGTGTTACAAACAATACGAACTAATGGTATATTCTTGCTAATGTGTGAAACTAAAGATTATAGCAGGGCAAAACAATCAATTAGTTGTTGAGAAAAAAACCTACCTAGACTAAATTAATTTAAGGCGACAATGTTATTGAAGGTCCCATTGTTTGCAAAAAAAGGTATTTTGTTATTTTTTGTCAAAACTTTTTCTTGTAAAAAATATTAATCCGAAGAAAAGGAATCATAGTTTAATCAAATCAGTCAGTCAGTGACATTTAGAATGATCAAAAGTTTTAGATTCCCATTTCATGTACCAGACTTACTCCAGCCTCATTAATTTTTTAAATTGTGAGGAATACGTGATTAGAACACGCAGCTGCAAGCCAACTCTTCAGTAGTCAGTAAATTATATTTTTATGAACATAAAGTTCATGACAAAGATAAAAAATGACCGCTGCTCATGCATTAACTTGGCTCATATTTCCTTGGACGATTTTCATAGAGAATTTCGAACCCAAGTGAGTTTAAGTAAAGCAAAGCGATAAGTAAGTAGAGTTGTTTACTTTTTCAGTTATCGCTTAGCGTAAACAATTTTATTTGAAGTTTAGTCCTCTACTGTATTTACTTTCATTTTGGTTCCCTGCACCCCGTGTAGGCTGTGAATGTTTTCCCTAATGCATTTTTCACTAATTTTTTAATGTGGTGAAAAGTGGAGCGATGTTGGTCACAAAATCAAACGAAAGTTAAATTCTCTCTTTGTGTATTCATTCATCTCCTGGGAATGTGACCTCGAACTGTCTATTTATTTTTGGTTACCGCATTATTATGCCACTGAAAATTAAAATTTAATTTACTCAAAAATTGACTAGTGTACTGCGTCTGATTACCATGTTAATTGATTTACATAACTTTTACCTGCTTCCTTTTGCGTTATGTTATGTTTTTCCAGCTCATGCTTTACATAAAGTATGTGCACGTTGTCAACTTTACCCACCCCTACACACACTCACACACACACATGCACATTGGTACTTGGTGTAATTTTGTAGTATTATGCCAAGAGTTGTAGAGTTGACTGTAAACGAATGGCAAAAATTATGAGCAAGGTCATGTGCAAATTACTTACTCGTGTTGCTGAAACGCATCAACTGGAATTATATTGAGCGCTGGATATTTGCATGCTTATTCGTGTATGTGCACACTAAACAAACTAGCTGACTGTTTTCTGGTACATTTCTACATGCTAGACGTCTGGAGGACTAAGGGGCTCATAAAAAGAACTTTTTATGCTTTCATGCATCCACGCCATTTCTCGCTAATGATTGCAGGAGAGTTTTAATGAATCTATTGCTTTTAAATGTGTGGCGGCCGATTTTTTCGTTTTGCATCAGAAAAAAATATGAGAATGTAATTTTATCTAAAAACTTGAGGTCATTGTTAGTAATTTGGTTGATTCATTTACTTCACTCACTGGCTATTTGCATCATTTTTCTATCCTCGAGTTGTCTCAAAGTAATTGGCTTTCGGCACCACTCACGGTTATTGAAACCCGAGGCCTCTGTGTATGTTTTCTATCTTGTGCCTCATTGGGCTAGAATTGACAGGGACAGTTGCCGTGTTTTTTCACTAATGTTATTAACATAGGAATTTTTGCACATATTGTTATATAGGAAAGTAATTGGCTGACGGAGATAATAATTAATGATCCAAATATGGAGATAAATATGTCTTTTTGTACTTGCATTGTGTATAACTAGTATAACGATGGGGAAAACTTTGGAAAAAACAAATTTTTCGGCAAATGGTTAAGCTTTTGGTTGAACAACCGTGTATTTTCTACTAAGGTGTGAAAGATACAAAAACGATAAATCATTAGGTAAAAGTTGAGTGAGTTGACCACTAATTTTGTTACAATGCAAATTCATAACTACTCATGTGGCTGCCGGAATTATAATGGAATGCGATTAATTGTCAGGAAATATAATAAAGCTGTACATTGGAATCTAGTTGTTACTTTTATTACTTTTATATTTGTAACACTGCCTTGGCACAGTATTGCTCAAAGTTCTTTGTGCTCAATAACTTATCAATGCATAAAGGCAATTCCTAGAATGAGTCTTTTGTTTTTTTGTATGAGACCTATAGCTGTAAATAAAGCTTTAAATTAGTCAATGCTTTTATAGCAGTATTAGTTTGATTATGCCGATCTGCCGGTTAAGCTTTAACATTTAGGGTTATGAATGGAAAACTCGACGTTTTCAAATCTACTTTATAACGATTTTTTCATAAATAAATATGCGACTTGAGGAGATGAAAGAAGGCCCAGGATGATATTCTAATCGATAAAACATGATCCGGAGTAAATGTTGGAAGGTAGCGTAGACTGTTTAGTGCGCTAACATTTCTGCAGCTGTATGAATAACTCATTCTGGCTTGCATTTGAACTAAAACAATGATTTTGAGTGTTACTGCTCAGATCTGATCCGTGGAATTATGGTTAGTTTTCAAACCAATATCTTGCATTTGGTTTTACTTATTCTTGTATTTCTATTTCATATAGAGACCCATTCGTCAAGCTGAAGCAGAAGCCTCAAAAAAACGAGCTTCAACAGTACAAAACACTGGTAAAAGACGGTCCTTTCCGGAGCCAGCGTCAAAAACTTTAAAGCTGTAAGTCACACTCTGCAATTTTTTCCCGCTCTGTAGTGCGCATTTTTATGAATAACACTCTAATCGACCTTTAATGATATTCAAACAGATCTTCAGAAGTCCAACAAAAGCTACCAGAGTCAGAAGATGCACTTCTAGAAGGAGTCTTGGATTCTGAAAAACTGGCTGATAAATCTAGTCCCACATCATCGCTACCAATTGCAGTGAAACGAGAAAAATTCCCTTTATTTAGCAGCTCAGTTAAAGGATTCGGGTTAAAAATCCGAAATCAGAATCAAAATAGCCAAAATACTGCTCGTCGCACTAGTGCTGTAGGAGCAAATGGTGGGAAAAGATTACCAATCGGAACCACACCAACATTGAGTTCAGTTTTGACCAGTTCCAATCGAAGTCAGTCAGCAAGCCTTCAGATTTTAGCCCAGCCTGAGGAGCAACACAGAGCTCGCTATCAAACTGAAGGTTCAAGGGGTGCTATAAAAGATCGAAAAGGGAATGGTTTCCCTACAGTACAACTTGTAGGCTATAACAAACCTGCCACATTGCAAATTTTCATTGGCACAGATCAGGGGAAAGTGAATCCTCACATGTTTTATCAAGCATGCAAAGTGACTGGTAAAAGTTCTACGCCATGCTTAGAGAAGAAAACTGAAGGGACCGTTGTAATCGAAATTGAGTTTGAACCTTCTAAGGATATGATTATTAAGTAAGCAAAACATTGACCTTTCATCAAAATGGAATTTACACCGGATGCACCGGTTGTATAATTTATTGATTCTAAAGTTTGTGTAGCGTGTAGGGGCATTCTTTACCTTACAATGTACTTCTTTAAGTCTTTATTTCTTTGTCAACCTAATTTGCTGATATACCTCTCTGTTAACTCGTTATGTGGGCCTCCACTTTACATGCATTTTTGTTTTGTGGGCAAATCTTTCCACCGCATTCTTGTCATGCATAATTCATTATTGTTGTGATTGTGATAGTTGTGACTGCGTGGGGATCCTGAAGGAGCGAAATGTAGATGTGGAGCAACGATTTCCATTCCATCATGCATCTCAGAGTCGCAAGAAATCCACAAAATGTCGTCTCGTGTTCCGTACAACCATTGTCAATTCTGATGGACTTGAGGAGACGCTCCAAGTTGCCTCTCTTCCTATACTGTGTAGTAAGTTTCCCCAAATATTCTATATCTCCTATCTGCGCTCATTTAGCCAACTTAAATGACCTCTTCTCTTTTTATCGCAACTTAGTAGCATTAACATTAATGGTCTTCACACTAGTTAGTTAGTTCGTCAATACTATTGCTGTCGTCACACTCGCACTCTTACTCGCAGAGTGTGTACGCAAAACTTACTTTTAGTAAACATATTATGCTGGATGGCACGTTTTGTTGCGTGCACGGGTGATTCTAAACAGTTAAAGATGAACTGTGTGTGACGTTCTGAAATTTCTTTTCCACACACTTGATTGGCAACATAACAACAAGTGTTATTAGTTTTAATTTTGTCGCATAATGTGATTAAATTAATTGAAAAGCATCATATTTCTTTTCAAAAATTTAGTTTAAAATACATGCTTGACCTGAAAATTTCAAGTTCAAGAGTCTTCTGAAGCAGAAGGATAAGGAATGTGTTCATTTCATGTCACATGTGTCCGTATACATTAGTATTGATGGAGTTTTTTGTGTATGTATTCGTTTAGCTCAACCACCAGGACAGCCCGAGATTTGTAAGCAATCCTTATCTCGATGTAACGCACAAGGAGGCTCTGAATTATTCATTGTGGGCAAAAACTTCCTAAAAGATTCCAAAGTATTCGTTTACCAGGATGATCTGGAGGGCCATATATTATGGGAAGCGAGAGCTGAGACTCTGAAAGATTACTTACAACAGGTCTCATATTTTTTACATACTCCATTTTCACATATATGCTCACTTTTGAAATGCACCAAACACGAAAACTTATTTACTGACTGTAGTAAATAAGTATGTCTGTATGAACACTTATAAATCAGAACGTGTATGAAATGAATGTTTGCATTTTGTAGACCCATATGATCTGTGTTCTGCCCCCATACAAAGATGAACAAATCACGGAACCTGTGGAATGTAATCTGGTCGTCATGTCTGGAGGTAAAAAGAGTGAGCCTCAAAGTTTGACCTACGAGCCCCTAAACGGACCAGGTAAGGTGTCATGATGTTTTAAGCACAGAATTTGGATTATTCGCTTGGCAATTAATCTTTAATTTTTACAATGTGGGTTTAAAAGCGCTTTAAATTGTAAATGTTACGTTAAAGTGTGTGTGTGTGTGCAGAGAGAAGAGAATTTTAATGTATTTATTTATTGTGTCAACTTGTGTTAGTTAGATTGTAGTGTGCTTGTGTGACTGTGGGATAGATGAGTGAAATTGATTTTTTGCGCATTTTTAGAATTACAACTTTACTATTACTAGATGTAAGGGCCAAGGGCTATTGAAATGCAAATTTATTTTTATGCAAAATGTCAAAGGCTGGTAAATTTCAATATTTTATTGTTTCCTATTTGTTTGTAGATTTTACGTACCATCGTTTTTTTAATTTGTATCCTCATATTGTATATCCTTCACTTTTTTATTGAAACTCTAGTTTTTAATGAAATGTTATGTTAGGAACTCATTGTTTTGTAATTGTACTTAATTTCTTGATTGCATTGAAACTGGCCTTTGACAGCTCAGAACTTTCTTTTATCCTGATGAGCACTTGCAAAGTCCTTTCTCTATTTTTTATTTCCGATTTTTTAGTTAGAGTTTTACTTTTTCTTTGGACCGCGTGCTTAAGAGATAGAAGGGATGTATCTGAGTAGTGCTACTAAAATTAAAGTCAAGGTGAGTGACGCAGCATGTCAGATATTTGTGTCTGAGTTGACTGTTGATGATTTTTTGCCTTTCTTTGCCCTTCTCTTGTATAGCATCGTTTAGTTTCACTCAAAAATTGATGATGATGATGAGTCTAGCTCCATGTCGAGTCCCATCAGGCTCTTGTTTGTGACCTTTGGCCACATCATGGCCCCGCGGCCACAGCAGGTTCCCATCCAAGTCTTACACTTTTTTCATTTTTTCACAACACTACACACCCACTCACTTAAATAATCTTTACCTGTTGTTAACCAAATCTTTTAATATGAATTTTCATTTTTATCCAGTCGTTATTTTTTTCAATGCTACAAATTTTATTTTATATATATCATTAGAATCATTGCACGTTTTCTCTGTGCATGTGCATACTTTTATATTTACGATTAGAATTCTCGAGTTTTACAGATTTGTAATTGTATTTCTATTTTCAAGACTAAAATTAAGTTTTTATAATTTTGGATTACCATCTATTGTTAATAGTGAAGTGAAGTTTCAAAAAGTAATTAATTTCTTCTGCAGTTTTATCTGAAAACAAACTTTTACATAAATTGCACACACAATATTTTCTTATAAAAAACAAGATGTTTTATATCTTTTATCATTACAGGGCTGTAGCTACCGAGTAATATTTTAGTTTTGGTTATGCAAGCATACTCTACAAACTGTAGTTGTAAGATCTTTACAAGATTGCTCCAATAGAAACAAAGTAAAACTAAAGTCAAAAATAATAATATCATCAAGTCCTACAAAACTTGACCCAGGCAATACTGATATTTTCATGAAACATGAATAAAAGCTGCCATTTTCAGTTGATTTAAAAATATTGGCATAATAATGAAAACGCTCCTTCACCCGGAGTGGATCCAAAGAATGCTTGCGTAATCGTTCCTACAGGCTTAGGGAGAACGTTCCTGTTGCGGACAAAAAATCGAATGTTTGAGAGCTTTCTTCTTCTCTTCAACCAGCCAATGGTTTCCCCCTGCCCCTGGACAGATGTCTAATCAATTTTCTGATCTTTAGTTTCTTCCCGCTGCTCAGAACCATGTTATATCCAAAGAAGCCCCCAATTCACTCAGGGTGTGTCCTCTACTAATGAGATTCAACCGGTTATCAGTCCAGTCACTTCTTCCACAATCACGGGTGATTATGAATGTAAGCTACAGCTATAGTAAAAACTAGATAAATCTTATGTTAATTCACCCATCTACCTAAATACTTTAGAAAATAAAAAATTCGAATAACAAATGATGTTTTGTCTGATTTTTTTTGTATGTATAGTAAATGGGGCAGCAATGGATGCATCCTCATGCAGCCAATCGATACTACCCCAGAATCTGAATCAATCTATTGGATCAGGAAGCAATTGTAAGACATTTCTAACCGTATTGCGGAGCCCCGAACTTCATAATACTGGAAATGCATCTAATTTTTCCGCTGCTAATATAGCACCCAGCACCGATGTGCTTTCACCTGGCCCACTGATAGGGGTGGACTCCATTTCTCCACCCATATCGTTCAGCACTGCAAATTTGGTTGCATCGGCCACAAATGACGACTCAAGTAGAAGCAGTAGCCGAGAAAGTGAGGAAGAAGCTGTGGCTGCCGCAGTTGTGGTATCAGAATTGCAGTCAATTCTGGACCAAACTCCGTCAGCTTCTCCGTTATTGAACAGTGTTGAGCCCAATTTGGAGAATATTTTAAAATCCTCTCCACCTTGTACTCCTCAAGCAAACAGCATGTCCCCGATATTTTCTGCACCCATGCAAATATCTAATCTTTTGGAGCATCCAATCACTTCACAAACTAATTTGGTTCCGAAATCAACTGTCATGGATTTCCCAAACTTAGCATCTGCGCCGTCTATGGCAATGGTGAACACAAGTGGAGATTTCCCAGATATTAAATGTAATGCTGTCAGTTCCGTTACAAGTACATTGGTCCCATTGGATTTGCAGTTTCCATCTACAACTGCTCCCGTGATCTCCGATTATATGAATCCTGGGAATACTGCTTCTTTGGCGCCATCTAGATCTAATGAACAAAAGAGTGGTAGTAGTATTAGCACTAGTGCTATTCCTTTGCAACCTACTTTGCTAGATGTAAATGTCAGTTTCAACAATACCATGTCGGATTTCATGAGTGCGAGTAACACTGTTACTAATGATGGACCAATGGGAGCCACTATGAATTCTAAACAGAGCAAATTGGGATTGCCTCTATTGGTCGCGGCTAATGGAAATGGTGTGTCTCCTTTACACGGGCCAGGGCTAGGAGGGGTGGTTCCCACTATTCAACCATCCTCGAGTCCTCAGCAGAGTCCTGTGATCCCCCACACGATTTCTGGGGGATTTAGGACTGGTTTATTGGGGAATGGAGTGCTTGGGGTAAATCAAGTGACCTCCGCTTCGTCCGCTATGGTGGATAATGTTATCACACAAATGAGTGATAAAGAGTTGATGGATTATATCAATCCCAATTGTTTTGGGCAAAGCCCTATGATTTAGATAGAGTAGTTTGTTTTGCTTTTAGAGTTGGTGTATAAAGTATTCTTTAAAGATTGATTTGCTAAGGACAGTTTTTGATGGTAGTAAGTACAAATCTCATGAAATGAAATGTGGTTTAATAGGTTTTATGCGGTGCAAGATATTTAGAATAGTATTTGTGAATAATGCAGGAATTATTTTATATTTTGTTTCGTTAGTTAGTGTATTCAATTTTCAGCCAAGAGTGAGGATTTTTATAATCATTCATTTTTGTGAGCAAATTTGAAATTATGGGTTTTATTAGTTAGTTTGCATGTGATTGCTCATTCTCGTTACTTACGCATGTTAATTCTAGTGACGTTATACGGTAACTATATATGTAATTTATTCTGCATTTTCATGTGTACAGTTTCTTTAATGTCTTTTTCATGTTCCACGATGATTTTTGTTAGTCGCGATGTTTAATAATTAGTCATTTGTGTGTAGATAGGCTGTTGTTTCTGAAATTTGTTTTATTTTGAATAGCAAAACCTTATGATTATTTCATAGCTATATAATATAATATTAGTTAGTGATTTTATAATGTACTAAGTATTAACTAATATTTATGTTTTCGTGTGCTAGTTATGTACAGTACCTGCCAAACGAAAGTAGCTGATATATTTACCTGGATCCAAACTGTAGTTATCATCATTACATTATTCGTCTAAGCCCAGGATTTTCCTGTCCCTAGAGTGTTACTATGGAAAAAAATAAATAAGAAAGTAGGCTACTTTAATTTTTTCTAAACAAAGTATAATTTTCTCTTTAGATTTTTATTTGCCTCAACCAATAAACATAGAATGGTTTCTAAGCGAAACGAAAAACAGCGAAAGTAAAAACAGCGAAAATAATAACAGCGAAACAAAAATCCATGGAAACTAAATATCTCGAAGTCTACTGTAAAAG
>Ga0210040_10009962_pt1 | contig 10978 bp, 12 predicted proteins | sample CryGeyCG12114_NA_FD_185462 | JGI IMG/M metagenome (GOLD analysis project Ga0210040, IMG submission 185462) | Groundwater microbial communities from aquifer - Crystal Geyser CG19_WC_8/21/14_NA (SPAdes) (version 2) | ecosystem: Environmental > Aquatic > Deep subsurface > Groundwater | place: USA... | reverse complement strand
ATGAAATTTTGAACCTGCGGGTTGAATAAACGCATGAAAGCGAAAATATGGGTTCACTACAAGTGCGTTTTGCTTATTAATTGACAAAATGGGAATAATTTATCAAGAAATTTTCGTATATAGAATTAATATGCTGTCATTAATATGATAGCTTGTAGTTGGGCTTGCTGCCTATGGTTAGTTCATTATACATGGACCATTGTATTCCATTGGAGCTGCTGTGGGTATAAATAATTGAAAACATTTCGCTCAGTTGTATGAACAATTATGCAACTGCTGAGTATGTATTATGAGTATGAATTATTGGTGTATAAGATTAAGGTTTAAGTCATTAGGAAATTCAGCTTCAACTGCACTAAAACTATTATTTGTTACATAAAGGACTATCAGCATCAGTTGGAAACTTGGTTTGAGTCAAGTCACTGATACGAAGTTAGTCAATATCCTATGGGCTGTCCAAAAATGAAACAAAACCGCAAAAAAATAATGATTTCTGAGACCACAAACTATGCATTAGCGTTATTATAAGAAGCTTGAATTTATCATAAGTTAGCATAAGTTGTTATTTTACAGTCGTGCTTGAATGTTTAGATTTATACACTAAAAAATTTATTCAATGGCGACTCGCCAAGAAGAGCCGTAAGTTGAAAGTAATTGAAAACGTTAAATAGTCAATTAACGTAATTTGTCATTTTCTAATGATTTCTCCTTAGAACGAAGTTTTTTCGGCGATTTTCTTCCATAAAAGTTAACTATGAAAAAATTCGGAGAAGCATTGTACAGGAGATTGCCCGAAAAACGCGCAGTTCCTCATCCTCATGTTTTGAGGAATATCAAGACAAGGACAAAGTTTTGGCTTCATTATGGTCTGAATTTTCCACCGAAACGGTGCCTACAAATTGAAATTGTGTGAAAAATTCCTTTTTTCAAACTTACCACAATATTTACACTTGAATTTCGTTTCACAGCTAGAGAATTTGTACGTGGCCATGTTATGCACACTGTTTCCCACAAAAGAAGCTAGAGCTCATCCCGACTCGAATGCGTTGATTACTAAACTACGCGCCATTTTTAAATTCGACCACCAACAGCATCAGAAATTATTCACTGTAGCCCAGCAAAAAAAGGCATGAAAAAATAGTCATGAAAATTCCTCTTAAAAGAGCAATAATTGAAACATTTCTTGAAATTTTAGCTGCCTCCAAAAGTCTTGAATTTGGAAGTTACTGAAGCTAAAAGCTTGTCAGCAAAAGATGCCAACGGTTGGTTTGCATTGAAACATTATAATTTTGAAATTTTCATTAGAAATCTTGATTTCCTTATTTTATAATCTATTGGTGTGTAACAGGCATGAGCGATCCATTTTGTACACTGTACCTCACATCTAAAGATTCTTCCCAACGGACATCTATAAAACAAGGGACTCTAAATCCTGAGTGGAAAGAATATTTCTCATTGTACGAAGTTAACCAGTGCCCCAAAATTAATTCTCTAGTTTAAAAGATGAAACTGAAAATTCCATTTCAATCCTTTTTTCAGCTCAGTCAAGGACCCAGCAAAAGATATTTTGTATCTAAAAGTGTGGTATGATATAGGAACAATAGTGTAGTTAGTTAGTAAATGGGTGAAAATACAACTTTTATTAATTTAAGGATATTTCTTTAGGGATTATGACCCTGAAGAAAGAATGAGGGACAAATTGAGGCGATTGGGGGATTTGAAATCTGCAAAATCTTTTGGGATCATTATGAAGGATATTTCACATGGTCGCTCATCCCACAATGAATTGATTGGGAAACTTACGATTCCATTAAAGGTTATTTGCTTTCAAAATTGTCACACTGAATACGGCAAGCTCTTAACGTAGAAACAATTTACAATCCATAGCCATTTAGTTAGAAAACGTACAGTTCTTTTGTACCTACACTGATGTCAGTATTGTATACGGCGTATGAGTGAGAGTGATACAAACTTCTTGTAATACATAATGGACAAATTATAGGAAATCTCGCATGAAGCAATGGATAAGACATTTCAGTTAACCAAAAAGGGTGAAATAACTGGCCAAATTCGGCTAAAAATGGCTTTGGGATTGCAAAAAGAAAAGGATAAAAGTTTACAAGAATTTTGCCAAATTCTTACTTTGCTCATTATCCATGAGCTGGAAACTGGGAAGAAAGTGAACATGATGCCATTTCAGTGGGATGAACATTTTGGCATATGGTCCAGTTACATTTGTAGACAACTGAAATGGATGGGAGGATTTAGGTCCAAAGATGTTTTACTTGCCAAATGGCAAAGTTACACGAAAATGCACATTAAATTCCCGTTGAGTTTGAAAATGATGAGTTTGTTTTTGCAAGAGATTTTGCAGAAAGTTAAGGACAATATTTTTAATTCTTTGCAGGTGAAATATTGAGCAGCATTTGAACTAATTATATACTTATCATAATGACGGACGAATTGAAATATATCTTTTCTTAGCTTTCGCAATTTTGGGAAAATACTGAAATCATGGTGGAACATTTTTTCGTCTACATTAAAAAGCTGCAGTGTCGAGTGAATTTGAGTTCTCCACTGGAAGATACACAAATGTTTTACATCCTTGAGTATAACTAGCATGCATAATTAAACTTTCTAGCATAAAAAATTGGGACTGATGTGTAAGTTGATGTATTTTTTGAAATGTAGAATCCTTGCATCCTTAGTAGATCATTTAGTAACCACAAATTCCAGTAATTCTTTAAGTGGGACAAAGCTTTCAGTATATTTAATTAAAAAAGGCGTGGAAAAAGCTATTGTACAAGGCACAGAGGAAAGGTTACATTGAATTTTATTTCAACTTTCTAAAAAATGCAATAGACCTACTAATTAGATATCATTTTCGAACAGTTTCAGGCTCATTGTCCAAGAATACAAAACACGAAGGAATAGTAGAACTAGCAAAATCGGCACAGAAATCTCTCAAGGCCATGAGTACAAACAAATACCTTGGACAACAGAGCTTGAATGCTTGCTAAAAATTGGACAAATATTAAATGAGGATTTAAAACTCTGCGAGGAAAAGTTCTCCAGGGATTTCCTAAAGTACGTGGAAATAACAACGAATCTTTGAAAATGCGAGTAGATTATGTTTTTGTATACTTTTCAACCCTAAATTGTATTCTGATGCAGGATTTTGGACATTGACATCTATGGAATACGATATTTAGTGTATGATACAAAGGTAAAACTTGTATATATTATCAATACACCTAGATTTCCTCTGTTCGCATGTTTTGTTTACCACACTTTATCGTTTTAGTATGTGAGGATGGTGAAACCAGTGGTGGAAGCTTTCAGTAGACATTTCAAAGCCACGGATGTCACATTTGAGCCACCTCCAAAGCGAAATTTAAGTTTCAAAAAAGAGTCTAGTTATGAGAGTGATGAAACTGAGAAAAACGTTACCAATACCAATATGGAGGACAGCCCTATAATACAGAGTGGGTTGTTGCAGTGCCATCTATATTTTGCCGTGAAAAACTTTGCTAGGTAATGGTAATGCCGCTCAAGTAAAAAGTTTGGCTGCTGTATAAATAGCTGTATTGCTATAGCCCAACACAGGGCTTATTACTAACTACATTGGATTGATTTTTCTGTTTATTATTAAAGTTTGGCAGAGCCGCTGAATGATTCCAAAAAAAGGCAATTAGGAATCCATGGTGTGTTTCACCAATGGTTCTACCCCGGTGTGAATCATTGGCACAGCATTTTCCGTTTTAAAACTATCAAATTGATAGAAGGGGCTCTAGAGCGGGATACACTGAATAACATTGACCCGCAAAATAGTATGGAGCTAAAGAAAGATAAACTTTTGGAAGCAGGTCTAATGGAATATGTAGCAAAAGGGTCTCAGAATATGGTCTATATTAGTAGTTCCGCGTTGGATTCTGCGGGAGCGTTTTATGAGGTGACTTTGAAAATTATGAAAGGATTTTTTGAATAAAGAAATTTAAATTTTTTTGTGTCATGCATAGATGCAAAAGTTCTGGAGTTCTTTAGGCTGGCCAGATCCAGAACAAAATTTTGTAATCATGGAACGGCTACTGAACGTATGATTAATTTTTTGATTGCCATTGCCACGTACATATTGATTGCTAACTTTAGTTTACAATTAAATTTTTTTTAAATAGGAACTTTTTGGTTATTCGATCTATTATGCAGATAGAGTAGAAGATCGTGTGAAATTTGATGGTATGAATACTACTCAGTCTCCGTATTTCGTTCCGTTACAAGTAATACCATTAATTTTTTAAAAATTGACTATTTATTAAATATTAAAAATTAATTTTGATTTTTAAATTGTTTTTACAAAGCCATGTGTTGCAATAAACAACATTGAATATGTAGAGGACCACATCAAAACAAGTACAAGCAATCTCTACATGGACACAGTAGTTGCAAACGTAATGGGCAAAAAAGGAAAATCTACTTATAATCTGGAAAAGCCTTTAATTAAGATGGAGGAGGATTCAATGGCATCCATTGCTAAAAAAAAGGAATCCATAATGAATTACATTGGAGATAAAGTAATATCTTGATTAAAAATGCTCCATTTTTACCCTTTTTCAAAAATATTCGAAAAACTCATAGGTTGGATATGAAGTGATGATGCTTCTCCTCCACATTTCAAGCACCCTGCCGGATTCTCCAGAGAATAATGCAGCCCTTTACAATTTATGGTCTTACTTGTCTCAGAATTGGCTTGTTTTGAGCAAAAACTTGAGTGAGAAAACTTTCGAAAATTTGGTTCAAGTTATTTGGATGAAATCCCTTTCCGCTTTACATGAGCTAATTGTTGGTGAAGTCATTAAGGTAAAAAAATCATTTCCTACAACTTCATGAAAAAATGTTAGAATGACAAAAACAAGGTGAAAGGAATGAATAATATGAATTTAAACGATGTATTGTAAAAATTATTTGTAGAGCAACAAATCTTTCACGTTTTTTAAAGCGTTGGAAACTCTCGTACCCAAATTGGTTAATTATTTCTTCCCAACTTTCCCAAACAACCCTACCGATAAATCAGAAGAAAGCGAAAACCCAAAATATGGATTAGCTGGCTCAAAATTACTCTATGAAATCGAATATTTGTTAAAATTACATGGCTCAACCACCGCAGAATTAAAATCTGAATACTTTGCCAAACGATATGAACGGCAAATAAACGCTCCTACCGATCATGGCGTGGTAACTGTAATTTTGCAATTTGTGAGGAAAAATGGAGAACTCCATATTGATGTGTTGAGCGCGCGGAATTTAAAACCATATGATTCGGATGGTATCAACCAATCAAAATTACTTCTATAAATTCCAATCAATTATTGCTCGTGTAAAAAATTCTTTTCATTCATAGGCTTCAGTGACCCCTACTTGAATATTGAAGTAATACCATCGGAAACATTTTCTCATTGCCCCAAGGTTAACACTGGGGTAAAGAAGAGGACATTGTTTCCCTTATTTGAAGAGCATTTTGTTTTGTAAGGGACAAATTGTACTAAACGCCGTGTTAAAGATCTAAATTCTTAATTTTTTCCTGTGATTTTTCTTATGCAATAGTCCAATGACAGAAGAAGATTTACAGTGTGAAAACGGTTTCTTGAAATTTTCCGCATACAATTACCACTTCATTGGCAAAGATGACTTCCATGGGGAAGCCTTGTACCCTTTGAAGGATATCCCTTCAGTCAATCAAGTTCTCTCTGAAGGGACTCAAATCCATTTGACATTGACCAAGCCTTGCATTTCAGAAGATGATCCAGAATGCAAGGAGCTTTTTAGGATTCTCGAAAGTCGAAAGGGTGACAAAGAAGCGGTCAGATTTGTGACCAAAGAAAAAGAGAATATGGAACCATGAAATTAACTATAGTGTGTATGTATACTACAAGTAAAGTAGAAAACATGACGATTATACGATTTAATTTGACTGTAATAATTGATGAGAGAATAATACATAATAATTCGCTTGCCGATCTAAAGTTTTGGTACGAAAGTGAATATCTGAATCTTACTAATTCTATTATCTATTATCCCCATGATCATAATATGACGTAGGTCGGTTGTTAGTTTGTGCATAACAATCTTAATATTTCCTCTTGAGCCAATAACATTCTCCAAAGAAGTTTTTCGTGGAAGACATTTTTTGGAACTTATTGACGAGGAAGTTGACATACTTCACAATTTGGTGCGGTTCTCTGGTTTATAAAAGTACAATGGTCACAAGTCCAACTGTCTTGACTTGGGATTGACGTTTGAGGTCCACTGCCGGCACTTGAAACTATTAATTGCTCCACCTAATGCAATACAAACAAGAATGTATTTGCAAATTTGCATTATTGCATTAGATTTTTTTCTAATTGATAAATAAGTGAAACTATAACTCAACTACAACATAAAAATACACTCACTGTAGCCCAATGTTCAGACTTTGCCCAGTCATTAGCTTTAGATTCGTCTTGATTTTTAATGGCTTCCAGCAATGGGCCAATGTACTCTTTGATAGGAACAATGTCCATAGAAGTAATATAGAGTAAAAAATGGAAATCACATGCGACTTGTAAAAATGGAGTCTCTTTTGGAAATTGATTTAAGTACGTTGTTAATGAGTTGAAGTCCTGAAATCCACAAAAAGTATGCTTATAGTTAGTCAGATTATTAGAAAAACTGAACTAAACATCCAACCGCTAACTTAACAATTCTGATCGGACTTTAAAAGACTTGAATTAAATTACTAATAAATTGAACACCCTACACCACAAACCTGTATATGCCCGTTCATAAATCTATTTTCAATAGGGAATGGTGTTATTCCTTCCCGGTTCGTGAAAGTGGACAATGGTTCTTTAGGTGTTGATACAGGCACATCTACTAACAGATATTCAACAGGGAGCGGGCGACATAATCTTGTCACTTCATTGCCATATTCATCTTTTTCCTGTAGGCAATTAAACTTTTTTTAAAATAGCAGCAAAAAAGAAAGTTTTCCAATTAATTTTGTAATAATTCACCTTGTAGTAAACATCCGGCACATACTGTTTTTCAGTCGATTCCTTCACATAACCAAATTCAGGACTATTTGTAGGCACTAAAACACCATCTCGAACCAAGGCCATGCATTGGTTGGACACTTGATAACCTACCATGTGAACCTGGTTTGATTCATCTCCTGCGTTAAGTATCGATAAAACATGAATTAGAATCATTGTAATGAGTTTTAAAAACTTTTTAAATAAAATCGTCTTTGCATTACCTGTAATTATAACGGTGGCGAATTTGGAACCGAAATATCCCATATTCGGAGATAAACGACAAGGATTGGGATGAAGATTTTGAAAAAAAGCTGCCGTAATGCATTCTTGAGCAGACAGAAAATAAGATTGGATCCCACGAGTATATTTTACAGTGCCTTTGCTCAAATCTTGAGGAAGCAAGTCGGTGCAAACCCAGCCCACTTTTTTTAGACCCAAGGCAGAGGCAACTAATAGCAGATTTTCTTCTTTTTCATCGTTAAGCATAAAGTTTACCATGTCTTTGGTACTTTCTTGTGGAGGTTCATAAATTGCAGCTACTCGTGCCCTGCGGAATACAATAGAAAATCAGAATCATTACGCAAAACACATTATGTACGACGGGAACTTGGAACTAGTGCATACAACAATTAAATCAAACATACCGAATCCCTAAAGGCACATCTAAATGCTCTTCATATCGTCCCATTAAATACCCAAAACGTTGATTCCCTGTATTTCTCCAATATGACAAGAATTTTTCCACAATTTGAGGATTTTCAAACATAACGTTGTCTACATGCCGATATGTCTGAAAAAAACACAATAATACATGAATGGACCGAAATCTGAAATTGTCGATGATTTAAAAATCATAGATTCCTAATTCATTCCTCAACACACCTGTCTATTCAAAGTCACAGCTGAAGGTTGACACTTAGAACAAATTCCTTTTGGCCAAGGCAAATGAGTTGTGCATCCTTCTTTTATCCGTACACTTAAATCTTCCAGAGCTACAAATTTTCCTCTACAAAAAAATTAATATTGCATTGAAAATTCATATCTGCTAACAAATAGTGCATACAATAAATAGTATACAGTTACTTTTATTATACGTACTTGTCAACACCGCTAGTGAGTTTCTTGAGATACGAATGAAATGACATGTGCTTAATTTTATGTTCTTTCAAATAAGCTTCATCAAAAGGCTCCAACGGTGCACAAAAAACACAGCAGCCATTCTCCCCATGTCTGCACATTTTCGAGTCCTTGCCTCTTTTGATCAGTCCATCTTGTGTGGCCAGTCTAGCGTCGACGTCGTCTTCTTCAACCGGTACTTGTACTGCATTGCATTGTAATTCGTTTTAAATCATACAAAGAGACGTACAACAGATTAAAATACCGATTTCAATGAATAATAAATAATATTAAAAATACCTTGAGCGATGGAAGCAGTCGAAAGTTGTCTTTGGATTCCCACTCCCGCACGAAAAGACGCGGATGAGCCACTATTGTTCATACTGGTCCCAGCAGCATTATCATTTTCAGTTTGCATTGGCTCAGCCAGTTCTGAATCTGTTGGAATCAAAACAGATCCAGGTTTTGGAGTTACATAAATCATGTCACCATGTTTGACTCCAGCTTGAGAAACTGTCTTGGATTTGGAAGAGGATATCTCTTGTTGTTTTTGACGATCCTTATGAACAGTGAACATATATGATGCGTAGCCAAAGGCGTCATGAATCTATTTGAGAATAAAATTGTGTTGTTTTTAGACTATCAGATAACAAGTGTTTCACTCAATACCAACAATTAAGACCAACCTCTTCATATAGTCCAGCCGTCTTGGTTGTTGAGGGAAGCTGCAACCTTTTGGTTCCTTCTCGTCCTTGAACTCGGATGGTTATCTAATTCGCAAGGGGAATGAACAGTTTAGTTTAAAAACTTATGGGGTGACAAAATAATTGAATAGTTCAAAAGTTTACCTGTTTATCTGCCATGATTTATTCAATACGGAGGATTTGATAGTTTCTAATGTTGTTACCGGGAAGAGGCAGAAATCGTTGTCAGAAATTCAGCAGATGAGTAATTTTTAAGGACACGTCATTTTAAAGTCGTTTGTTGAACACAATTATGTCAGTGAAAGGATGATACTGAATTCTACAGATCTACAAAATCTACGTTCAAAAACTACACCGAAATTACAAACTGTGTATGATAAGCTCGCAATCAACACAAGAATTTAATTGTTTAACTGGTTTATTACTATCGAATTATTTTGAAAACTTACTGATTTTCAAAGTCTTTAATCGAAATTAAATTCACTCACATATGACATGGCAAAACAATGGGGTATTAAAAGCTTGCGGGAAAAGCTCTATGCTAATTTGCGATCATAGAAAATGCCTTAAGCATACAGAATTTTGCCGACTCCGTAACTACTGTACACCGATTATTGTTATGAATACTGAATACAATATCACAAACAGTCAGAAGTTTAGTCTATATTGGGAAAAAATATAACAATTTTTAATAATTAAATGATTATAGTTTTAGCAGACTTCATTTGAATATCATAAATAATAAATACTTTAATGCACGGTACGTTACGGAACAAATCTTCGTCGTCTCGGCTGACTTGCATAAAACCTACAAGTTCAATCAATTCTTTTCTGCCTGGCCTGAATCAGCTTCACTTTCTGATTTCATTTCTCTTTCAGATTTACTTGAGTGAAATAAAAAACAGTCTTGTTATCTAGACTGTTTTATTTAATTGTTGATAAAAATTATTTGTTTATTGCACTGGTTGTTCCACGCAGAAACCAGCAAACTGGATTTTCGGGTTGGGTTATAACTTACACCATTAAAATACGGACTGTAAAGGCTCTTCGCAACAATAACAATACTGTGGTTTTGTGTGGGGGGATTGGATTTAACTACGATTAGTTATTTTCTGTTGAAGTAATACGAGACCTTATGTTTTTAATTTCGTTTACTTCGGCTATTCCGTTTACCACTTTTTGCAGCTGATCCAAACCAATTTTGTTATCCCTCAATCAATTCGAGTTCACCTACGTGTATTCTTTAATATTGGAACCCCGAATTTCTGAAGAGCATTGATCAACTGAGTAGGCAACGTAAGTCAATATCATAATACATCCTTTTTATTTTGAAATCGGACATTTTGCTGACTTTGATTATTCTAAAATCATATTGTGCCCTTGAACCTGCTTGTAAAATGTGTACTTTCATAATGTAATGTGAGTTTCCTCTATATCACCCTCATTAATCACAAATTACAAAACAAGATTATTTGTGAAGAGATTCTTGACCCTTGGATTGAAATAGGCTAGGCGATTGAACTTACAATAAACTGGTAAAGTTCGTTTGCGGCCAAATTAATCCTCATGTGATGAAAGAATGCAACATGAAATCTTCATTATGAATTATGAATCGATTTCGATAAAATATCAGCTCCCAATAATGCTCCCAAATACTTTCACTGCATGAAAAAGAAATAGAAAAATCTAACACGTTTTAATGTCCATAAGGATTTTTCAAGATCTATTTCTGATTAGGGATCGAATTTCTGTTTGCGTAAAAACTTTTTACGCAAACAGAAATTCGATCCCTAATGACTTGAATCTTTTTACTAAAAAGCTTCAATTTGGGACATAATTTTGGATTCTTATTAAAATTTTTATAAGGAATTATTTTTAGCTGTATTTACTGTATTAAAGACTACTTGGTCTCAAACAATGTTCAGCGGTCTATTGTTAGCACTAACAATAACAAAGCAAATTCGATGCACAAAATAGTTACTTACTATCCTTCTTTTGTGTTTTGCAGATACTGCTGGTACCACTTGACTGACTTATAGTGGCAACAGCTGTATTTTTGGTTCCTTTGTGTCATTTGGCTATAACCGT
>Ga0210040_10009960_pt1 | contig 10979 bp, 11 predicted proteins | sample CryGeyCG12114_NA_FD_185462 | JGI IMG/M metagenome (GOLD analysis project Ga0210040, IMG submission 185462) | Groundwater microbial communities from aquifer - Crystal Geyser CG19_WC_8/21/14_NA (SPAdes) (version 2) | ecosystem: Environmental > Aquatic > Deep subsurface > Groundwater | place: USA... | reverse complement strand
GGCTACAGGATGACCCCGGGTCTCCTTGACCTGCAGCACTTCATTGACAGGAGTTGAAACAGTGCATCGATCGGTCGTCGTCTTCGCTGGCATCGGCGCTGGCCTTGAGGTCGGTCACGAACGTGGCCAGGCGACGCTTCCGCAGCGGTAGGTCCTCGGCATCGCCTACAGCAACCTCTCCGTCAATGGAGATACGATGTTTCGATCGAGTGTCATCGTAAGGGTCGTCCTCGTCAGGTCATCATCGGCACCAGCGGCTCCAGCACCAGCACCAGTAGCAGCGCGAGCTATCATCTTGACACGAGCGACCTAATTGGCCTTGTAGGCATTCTTCTTGCCCCAGTCAAGAGCGAGAGGACAGGAAAGTCGAGCAGCTCAACAATACTGCATCGATAGAACGAGAAAATCGAGCAGCTCAAAAATACTGCATTGACAGAATGAGAAAATCGAACAGCTCGATATTGACAGAGCAAGAAAATCGAGCAGCTCGGAATTGACAGAATAAGATAATCGAGCAGCTCGGAATTGACAGAATAAGAAAGTTAAGCAGCTCGAAAGTGACAGAATAAGAAAATCGAGCAGCTCGGAATTGACTAAACCAGAAAATCAAGCAGCTCGAAAATGCTGCATTATTAAAACAAGGAAATCGAGCAGCTCAAAAATACTGCATTGACACAACAAAAAACCGAGTAGCTTGGAATTACCGTACTCGTTGTGGTGGAGGTCCTGGAGATGGTTTTTCGCCTCGTTCCTCACCATGAGCCAGGCGGTGTTGGCTTCGCCGGCCTGCCATGTCGATGGTGAGGACAAGAACATCATAAACTAGTAGGATTGCCGAGTCGGTGTGGCCGGGTGCTGTGCTCGTGGGGAGGAGAAAGGAGATGCGCGTCTGGTCTGCGATGGAGGCAAGTGATGTGTTCACCCCAACCTTCGCTGCACGGATCGGGGCGGTCGCGGGTTATGATCAGTCTGTCCGCAAAGAGACGATGGAGAGTACCTAGATGTAGCGATGGAGCTGCTTGTATCCCTGGCGTATCTTCGGGCTGTTGCGCATCGAGTAGCGGTTGATGAAGACGGCTGCTGTGCGCAGCGTGATTTGTGGCAGCTTGAGCATCATGTGAACTTGCAGAATGAAGTTGAAACCCTTACGCCGCAGCTCCCGCTCCGTTTCTACTGGCATGCCGTCTCGTATCAAGCGAGATCTCGGGTTGAAGTCGGAGAGGTAGCGCGCGCAGTCGTGAGGGGTGTAGATGGTCTGGATGTGGGAGGAGGGAGGCGCGTAGGGGAGAGAGGGCGTGCTGGGTGCGAGGCGGGTGGCGGGATGAGAGACCTGGAGATGTGGGAATGAGGGGCCAGAAAGGATTAAGTGTGTGCTTGTGGAATGCCATAGCCGCAGGTAGCTGGCGCATGTTATTGTTGTTGCTAATAGCGCACAGTCGGGCCTTCGTCGTCGTGTTCGACCGTGTAGGTGAGTCTGCTGCTCCATCGTCCAAAGCTTCTAGAGATAGTCAATCACTCGCTCTGAACTTCAGTGTAGAACTCACCTCAGATTGTCTGTGCCCTGATGGATGATGGCCTTCTTCTTCTTCTTGCGGCAGTCCTTCTCGATGTGTCCGATGAAAACGCAGAATCTCCTCGTGGGGACCATGGATGCCCACATCGTCGACATGTGCACTGATGATGATCTTGTCTGCATCGTGAATGAAGATACAGTTGTCATAGGGTGATAGCCGAAATACGAGTTCTTACAGGATCCCTCGGAGCTCAAGTACCATTCTCGTGGGGCTTGAACAAGTCCGTATAATGCGCGTTTCGGTCAGACCTTTGCTAGATCCGGCTTGAGCTTCGTCTTGGGGCGACCCAGGTCATCCATCTCGTCTTAATGCTCGATTGCCGTCTTCGTTATGCCTTCCTTGTATGTACGGTCGTAGTCCCGGTGAGCGGTTGGATCGTGAAGGTGTTCAAGAGTAGCGGCTGCGTGTTGGGTGTAGGTGGCGTTAGCGGAGATACGTGACACCACGCTGCTGTTGTAGATGCTGTTGGGCTGGTCTGCCGCTATCGCCTGTGCTGCGTCTTGACGGGTGTGCCCCTCTTCATGGTGGTGGAGTGCGCCGAAGGATGAGGTGTTGCGCGAAGGAGTGTGATGCGTAGGTGTGCGAGCGGCAGTTCTGCAGAGCCTCACGGAGACAGCGACGTGCGACATGGTGTTTCGAGGTGTGTGCGAAGCGGCGCAGCCTTCATATCGGTCCTGGCCGTTTTTTCTGGAGTAGTATCGTGTGGAGATGTTGCGCGCACAGAGCAATGGTAGCAATGGCTCTGGAGAGGAGCTGCGGCGTCATTTCTCGCAGATTTTGAGAGATCCTCGCGAGACGGCGGACGCAGACGAGCGGTAGGTAGGCGGAGAGGGTGGGCGCCAACCTGGTCGAGGTTGAGACGGCGACGCGCGACATGGTGTTTTTGAGGTGAGTACGAAGCGGCGCAGCCCTCATCTTGGCGTGTGGTGATAGTGCGCGCGCAGGGTAATAGTTTCGATAACTTTGAAGCGAAGTTGATTAGAATACTCGATATGCATGCTTGCCGCGGATCGTAGAGCGTCTGAGGGTGTTGATGCTGGTGTCCTCGGGGAGACGCGGAGATGCGCGACCGATTCCGCCAAGCTTCGCTATCGATACCGTGCTCTACTTCATCCGCAGCACGCCCAATATCCTCGATACCGCAACGAACTCCACGTCTCATATCCCGCCGAGGCTCACAAAACAATCCACTCGCAAACCACGAATTAAGTTTTAAGTAAGAGCCACCCAATGAAGAGCTAGAGCAGGCCGACACGATAATCTGCGGGACGAGAGCTGAGGCGACTACCAAGCGACAACCACGACAGCGACATGGAGCAGGACACGGATAGTCACGTTCCTAGCATGCAGGGCTTAAGCTAAACGTTGAAGCGACTACAAACAAGAGGAAGGGCAGGACCACGTCAGACATGCGCTTCTACAGCGAGCCGGTCAGAGCCTAGAAGAATACTGATCGTCATGTCGTCAAAGAATCAGGGTCGTTAGATGCGTGGGCAGTCATGGTAGAAGCTTCGGCGAGAAGCATAGCACTCAACATCCCAAGATCCCATCGAGAAGCATCAAGATCCCATCGACAAGCATCGATTCAAGATCCCAAGATCCCATCAAGAAGCAGCTGTGATGCTGCGTGCTGGCCCAGCAACCTAGATCTAGACGGGTAGACGCAGACAACCTAGATCTAGACAGGTAGACGCAGACAAACGGCGGTGAAGCCAGACAGCTATGTCTTCCGCCCAGTACCTCTGTTGGGTTCTCGTCTCCTACACCATCAAGCAGAGCAAGTTATACAGCACTCACCTCCTCCCAACTTTCATCTCCATTACTTCCCATCTCCAGCGCAACCGTCGCCATGTCGGACACACCACCAGCCAACAACCGAATCTGCATTTCGCCCGTTGTCTCTGACACTGGCACCACCCTCCTCCTTCTCATAGCTGCAGGCATCGTCACCTGCTACCTCGTCACCATCTACCTCGTCATCCTCTACCGCGTCACCCTCTACCTCGTCAGCTTAGGCTTCATCGAAATCTCTGCAGGTGGGATCCGAGAGCCAGCTCCAGCGCCTCTCGAACTCGAGGGTGATGGTGTCAAGCTTTGGAGGAACATGTGAAGCTTGAGAGTCACCTTGAGCTTCAAGAGAACTTCCACAAGCTTCTTGAGGAACACAACAAGCTTCAGCAGGGACACCACAAGCTCCAGGATGAACACATCAAGCTTCAGGAGGAACACGTCAAGCTTCTTGAGGAGCATCGTGCGAGGCTCAACGACCAGCTCAACCGCGAGGAGGGACGCGTCAAGCGTCAGGAGGAACACATCAAGCTTGAGGAGAAACTCAAGGAAGACCGCAAGGTTCAGGAGGAATACATCAAGCGTCAGGAGGAACTGGTGAAGCTCAATAACGAGCGCAACCGCGAGGAAGCCGACAAGCGCGAGCGCGAGGAAGCCGACAAGCGCGAGGAAGCCGACCAGCGCAACCGCGAGGAGGCGGGCGAGTCAGAGGATGAGGACGAGGACGAGGCCAAGGAGGATGAGGACGAGGACGGAGCCAAGGAGGACGAGGAGTGAAGAGGACAGGTAAGTCTCGAGTGTGATGCCCTCATGTGAGCGCCTCGACTAACCGTACCCAGATGTGCAGAGCATGTCTTGACGAATCAGTATCTCAGTGCTTACCTTGATGAATCGTCATCTCGGTGCTTGCCTTGATGCGTCGCCATCTCGGTTCTACAGCTACATAGCAGAAACAAAATACAATGGCGTTTTGGGATACCTTGCATCATGCCACCTCCACCACTAGTAATTGATCTATAATCACTTCACAGAAGTGCCCCGTTCGAATCAGCCTGCGCTAAATCTAGCGTCCACCGAAGATACTCATGATGCCGTTTACCATTCTTTGTTGGACCTATTGGATCGCACCTCTACTATTCTGCCATCGAATGTGGATGAGATGGCCAATCACAGCTCACACCAAGCAGTCCAGACAACCAGAGCGGCTTTTATGAAGCCTGACATCACATCTTAAGCTCTACATCCTTGTTCAACACCCACGTGACGCCAACCTCAGCCAGTCTTGCCTGCAGGTAGCCCTCATACTCCCCGTTCCGCTCTCAATGTCACACAAAGCAGCCCAGACGACCATCGATCCGCTCAGCTTCAGCTTCCTCCCAGCCAATTCGGTGGCTATCAGTTCGGCAGTGCGTCAACAACTATAAACGGGAGAAACAGCGGCGTCCTTCCACCTCCTCGCTTCCAGGTTTCGGCCCTCCTAAGATGAAGCCAGCGTCATCGACTTGTGACATTATTCTTACGCCGCACTCTGGACATATCCATTAACAACCACCGCAGTGACCATTCATTCGAAATTAAATTGCTGCTTCGGCTACGGGACTTTCTGGCCGCACTGTACGACTTCTCGGCTAGCTGCGACAATCTCGATGATGAACGGTAAAGACGAAGCACGAGGCTTGAAGCGGCGCAAAGTCGACGTAGCCGAGTTGAAGGAGCTGAGTCGAAGCACAAGAAGAGCAAGGTGGCGGGAGGAGCGGGATAGGCTTTGTGATTCGTGATTGATGAACCAGCTGTGCCGCCCAGGCCTCTAGAAATCTAGTATCAAAGTCGCGATACAGCATCGACAGCCGCAGTCGTGGTGAACACTACGGTGCCACACCCTTCGTCGACGCCCCATGTAAGCGCAATTCCTGGTAGAGCTTAGCAGTACGCCGTAACTAATTTACGTCTCTGGACGCAGTCATACCTAATCCTCGACATTCGTAGCCGTGCTCGTACGTACCACAATTTGGAAGCGTTGAAGCGCTGTGGCGTCGCTGTTCGCGCTAAGGCTAACTTGAAATGTTCAAAGCTTATAACCCGCTATTAGTTTCGCGATAGGATTCTAATTGCCAGAATACCAAAGAGCACTCGCACTCTTCAAAAAGAGCTCTGATTGGAGTCGGTCACGTTTATAAGGATGTTTAATCAGCACTGCGCCGTTCGCATCTCTGTCTCATCCAGAAGAGAAATCCTCGAGTACTGCTGCCGCAGAATCTACTACCGCAAAATCCCATGTCCGCGGCGAGCCTCCGAAGTCCTCAAGGATTTCACCTAAACCGAACGACCGAAATAGATACCCAAGAGTACATTCAGCATCATCGTCGACTCGTTGATACGAAAAACAGCCAACCAGCCGCAGCAAGAAAGCGTGATACAGATCACGGGTCCCCATTAACGCTGCGAAGGCGAAGTTCATCGATCATGCCGTTCTCAACAATCTTGCCGCTGAAGCTCGGCATTAACCTCGAGGACGCACCGTTGTGTAAGCTGCTCGCCCCGCTCTCGCCCAACTAGAGGATCGACATGTTGCGGAGGATTGGGCGAGCGTTAGTGAACCTAGACGAGGGCGAGTCCGTGTAGGGTAACCTTGGAATTTCGGCGCTGAGGGAAAACTAGGGTGGCGGAGATGATAACGAGTCTGATCCCGGACACGACGTCGTGGGTTAACCGCACCATCCTTGGGAAGGGCGGGAAGTGGCCAGATACGGACCTGATTACCGTCTTGACCTAGAAGAGGTACCTGGTCTTCGACGAGTGCGACGGCAAGGAGACGTCCAGGCCCCGCTCACTCTCATCGACGCACCATAGTGCTCTTCTCGGCCACGTCGTTCATTCTAATCAAACTACATCCCCGTTCATCGAGAGAGCGGCGATCACCGACAGCACTAGGAGGAGGTTCATCATCTACCACATGGACAAGATGATGGGGGGCAAGATCCCGGCCAAGCCCTATGAGATCGACAACCTTATGGTCGTCAAGTTCATGTCGCTCCCGAGCGCCATCTACAACTCGAGCCCGAAGGCGATGTACACGTTGTTGAGGAGGAACGTTAACAAGATCACCGCGGCCTTGGTCTACGACCCGGCCAGTGAGGAGTATCATTGCATGGTCGCGACCTGGAACATGGCGACGAGGTGCCCTCAACGGCATGTCGCAGAAGTTGGTCAGGATGTCGATGGTACGCATAAGCTTCGTCCTGAACTTCAGATCGATGAAGATCGTCTACACGCAGCACGGGATCGACGCCGTCGAGGCGGCGAGGAAGAAGAACGCGCCCACGACCCGAAACAAGATAGTGGTTTGAGTTTGTATTAAGCAGACGAGGGTCCCGACGAAGACTGAGGAGACGAAGACTGAGGAGACGAAGACTGAGGAGACGAAGACTGAGGAGACGAAGACTGAGGAGACGGCGACTAAGGAGGAGGAGGAGGAGAAGTAGAAGGCCCCTGTGGATATCTCAAGGTTGGGCGAGAAGGCGACCACGACCACGACGAACGGCGGGACGAGCGTGTACATCGAGGTGGCGAACATCAGCTCACGCGCCAACGAGCCCGAGTGGACGCAGGAGGGGTTGCAGAAGATCGAGTACGCCATGAAAGCGAGGATCATGGACAACACAATCAAACGACACATGGTTCCATGCCACGTTACTTTGCCAGTGCCTTAGGTGTACATCGATAGTCATGCAAGACCCAACGTCTAGAACAATATCCGTCTAAGCAGATAGCATGCTGTATTCATTGTTAACTTAACACATCCGTAGCAAAAAGTGCTTATCGCGCACTAAAGTATAGGGTTCGTTGCAACTTACACATCCTACTACAATTCCCACTCAGCACGCCAGTCGAGTCTCATCATCAGGGCCGAGAACAACACCAACACAGCTAAATCCTCGAACCGTTCGTCTCAGCGTGTGCCTCATCCACGATTAAGAGATAGAAGAGACGGGAGAAGATAGCGTTTCGCAATGGCTGCGAAATCGCTGAGAGTCGGCACCGTACCACTTAGCTTTACCGCCTAAGTTGAGGAACATGGTATACTTGCTGAGAAAGCTGCGGCGCGGCGAGAGCAATCGGATTTCTGGCGTCTGATACCCGATTCCTCCATTCCACCCACGCGCGACTAGCATTCGAACGTTCTTCTTCTTTTTGTCCATCTGCTCCTGAATGGTCTTCTTCGATAAGTTGTTCAGCTCCTCGTGACCCATTTCATATCTTATGGGAGATATCAGCCCGAAATATACGAGATTGACCCGCTCGCCTCCTCCAAACGAAGTCGTAGCTGCCAATGATGGGTCTTCCCCGTTGATATCTAAGGACCTCATTCACTACCATGAAGTCGAATCGCGAGTGCCACACGAAAGGCATTGATCGTAGAGCCATGCAGTTTGCCTCTAGCGCAACACATTTGTTCATACCAGATTGTGTTGTGTTCAGAGAGGAGTGTGTTCTGGTGCTTCGGGTTGGCAAGGGCACCTATCGCTTAACTCCTTCACTACGGCTATCATCGTCGAGTTCAGGGCAGCGCTAATGTTGAGAACGCGGTAAGCGAGGGCGTTGTGGAAGTTCATCATGGTCATGGTACGCCGTGAGGGTTAGCTTTGTTGATGAGTGGTTGATCTTGCAAGCTTGAGCTGCTTCTGGAACGCCCTTAAGGTGAAAGATTGCCGTTGCTGCCGAACTTGATGTCGGTGATGGCAAATCGTTTACTAGCCTCTCGTGTCATAAATGAGCTTGGAGAATGACCGATTGATATGTACAGCCGAACTTGCGATGCGTCTTCGCTTTTGCTTCTAGGACTCCAAATTCGCTTCCCAAATCGATCCAGTCTGGTGTGATGCGATCGACGTGAGATGTCTAGACGGGTTATCCTGCTGATTTTGGCCCGCCGTGTACGGAGTCTCGACAAGGCTACGAGATATTACGATTCGCCTAAAGGAAGTCGTTTAAGAGATCAACAAGGATGGCGAGAAGGAGATTGATGTCTTGAAACAAACGCTTCGCAGCTTTAGCGAGGATTTGCGCAAAACTGCGGCTGATCTCGATGAATACCTCGATGGAGAATGAGTATTAGAACGACGCTGAGCGTGTTGAAACCGCGGTCAAGGAGCAAGAAATGCGACAAGTCCAAGCACAAATGCCGGTCACAAAAATCAACGCCATTGAAGTTGGCAATGGGCGTCCGCGCGCACTGCTTCCACAGACCTCCAAAACCTGACATCGTCTAACATTGTGGGCGCAAAGTCGAACAAGCCGAAGCCGCTTCGTCTTGCGCTCGGACCTAAGCAAAGATCCGAGATGCACTGGGTGGCATCATCGAGTGTATCAGCAACCCGCCAATCAACGGATTATATTCTCATGGCAAGGCGCGCGCGACTTAAGCTGCTTTGAGAAACCACAATGCCCGGAGAAGACGTCGCGAAAGAGCCTCGATATGCCACATGTCTGGCAAAATGGGCCTGCGATTGGGACGAATCCCCGCACAAAGCGATGCGCGGGAAGGATTGTTACACACTGGAACAGAAGACGCACCAGATGGTATGAACGGTGTTGGGACGACTCACAATGCGTTAAAGATGAGGCTGACAGGGTCCTACCCCGCACGTGTGCGCCTCGTGGCTGACTAGCGTCGCCGCCATCATTAAGCCTCCGCCATTGCCAATCCTCCGCTCTCGTTATTCCGCTCTCGTCAAACCTCCCTTCTCGCCAAATCTTCGCTTTCGTCGCTTTTGCGCGGAAGCTCCGTCATACAAGCCCCATGGACTCGGATACACTCGAGGCGCAATTAGCGACACACCAACGCCAGCGATTCTGGTGGCTGCTGCGCATCATATGTCCATGGAGGAGTTACTCGCTAGGTAAGAGTTATGTCTTGCGCGAGCGCTATCGTGGTGAGAGGGAAACGACGCTCCAACTCCTCTTTCGTCGTCTGCCGCTGACCTGGTACCATCGCAGATTTCTAGGTCCCGAGTCTCCGGCTGGTGAACGTCGAACCACCTATCGTGCCAGATGATGAGCCGCTTATCCTCGACGACCGTACCAATCAGCCAAAGTATCCAATCGCTCGCCTTGTCGCTCTGCCCACGGATCCCGCATACGATGGAGAAGGAGCGTGAAGCTCTAGGGCCCAAAACTGGCGGCATGCAAGAGAGGACGTCGCCTCTTCAGCCATGGGAGAACGCGCAGCAGCGGATATGCTGAACATGTGTGGAGCGCACGCTGGAGTTCTCAGATCAGAAGTTGGATGGCATGCACAAGAGCAAGGGCCGGTTGCAGGGGATCTCGTCGCAAATACGCGCTAGGCACTCCTCCGCGCACTCGTACCGCCCGCGCCCTTCTTCACCACACAGAAGCATTAGTCATCTCCCGAGCGCAGCATCACTCTGCTGAGCTGAGACTGCGCGTTGGTGTTGAGGGCGTGTTTGACGACGGATGACTCGGCATTGACAACATGACTACGACAAGATGAAAACACAATGTGGAGGTGCTGCATGAAGGCAAGCAATCGCTCTGCGCTCTGTCAATTGCCTAGCTGAACTAACACTGGGCTAGACACGTTTCTCCCTCGATCGCATACCCGAATACAGCGCGTGACAGGTGGAGAGGACCAGGCTGAGTGCGAATGTCGGGCAATGTGGCAGCCGTAAGCCATCTTCATTCCACACGGCAACCAGCAGCGACTCACCATCGAAGAAGCCGAGGCTCGGCCTGGGCAAAGGAACGCACGTCAAGGCTAAGTCGAACGGCCATGTCTTGGTCAAGGAAAAGGACTCCTACGAAGCAGCAAGACGTTGTTCCACGCGCATCGCAGCCTACGACGACCAAATACCAGCCGTGGTGATAACCCTGGTCCTTATCATCACGCACAGCAGCAATGAGCTTCACAATACCTGCAGCGCGCTGATCCGGGTCACAAAGCCGCCCAAGCTCGCTCGCCTGCCGCACCCACCACCACTACACCCGTCTTTGTTCTGGTAGCAGCCCGGGACGACCTGTTGCCGTATATCACAAGATTTATCCATTCCAAAGTCCCGCTCGAACGCGAGGCTGCTTCGCTCTCTCCCCTCCCGTACCTGCGTGGACTTCGATACCCGAGCCTCTTACGCCGACTTCCAGGAAGTATATGCGGTCTCGGACGGCTTTGCGTCTGTTGCGGGTTTGATCGACGAGGCGTTTATGACGAGTCGTCGCACGCTTGTGAAGTGGTTGTCAACGAGCCTGGTCAAACACAATGTGAACATCGCACAATTGCCTAGTGTAATCACATGGCCAAAGTGAACGATCGCTCCAGTTCGTCACGAGAATGACGATCTCTTGGGTATAGTCAATGTCATGACGAAGGAGCGTCTCAGGCACTACGAGTACGGGAAATGTTGCGATTCGCACAACTTCTGACCGGACACTGCTTGCTCAACAAGCACCGTGAAAACATCTACACAAAGTAGTCTCGGCTGATTGCTGTCTCAACATTGCGACGCCACGTTACCGCGGGGAAACTGAGTGTCCAGTGTTGCGAAACTATCTCCGCCATGTCATCATGTCCCAGACAAAGAAATGCACCAAGGAAGAGTCGAA
>Ga0210040_10009959_pt1 | contig 10980 bp, 7 predicted proteins | sample CryGeyCG12114_NA_FD_185462 | JGI IMG/M metagenome (GOLD analysis project Ga0210040, IMG submission 185462) | Groundwater microbial communities from aquifer - Crystal Geyser CG19_WC_8/21/14_NA (SPAdes) (version 2) | ecosystem: Environmental > Aquatic > Deep subsurface > Groundwater | place: USA... | reverse complement strand
CATATATTTTTTTTAGACTATTTTTCTTTGGCCTCCTTGTCATTTTTTAAGTGATTTTTTCAGGACATTTAACCTTTCTTGCTGTTGTAGTGTAAAGATCTGCTTATTAGTTTATAATAAATTTATTTGGTGTGAAAAAGTATGTCGTCGTTGTCGTTTTTTTGTTGCAGTTGCAAGCGTCAGCCAGGAATGTATTTCCTGGAAACCTGTCTAATCTTGAAAACATTCACAATTAAACTTTTTCACTTTAATACCCCCGACCTTCGCTCCGGGATGATTAAAAATATCTTTCGGCTTTAGCCACATTTCAACCCAATGCAGGCTTTCTTTTATCATAAGTCATACTTCCAATGATTTTCAACAGCAAAAGAAATTATATTTGATATAAATTCTTAATAAATCCTGTAAAGTTCTGTATGGCCATTCACCAGAAGCCATATTTCTGGAAGCAAATGCCTTTTGTAAGGCTAATCATTCCTTTTATTGCAGGTATACTATTACAATCTTATCTGAATTTTTCTCCTGATATTCTGGTAATAGCAGGGGGTTCAATTAGTGTAATTTTACTGGCTTTTAATTTCCTTCCCATTTCAATTAAGTATAAAGCAATATCAATCGCAGGATTGGGAATAAATGCACTATTAGCAATCATTGCTGCTTACATCGTTTTCAATAAAGACATCAGGCAAAAACAAGACTGGATAGGTAATATCAAAACAGACAGCATTTCTATACTGGCAACAATACAGGAACCACTTGTAGAAAAAGCCAAAACATACAAAGCCGAAGCTGTGGTTGAGTCAGTACAAATCAATGATGAATGGAAACCTGTAACAGGAAAAGTTCTTATTTACTTTAGTAAAGACACAAATGCAATTAAATTAAACTACGGCTCACAAGTACTATTTGTAAAACCTTTACAGGAAATTAAAAATTCAGGAAACCCGGGAGCTTTTGACTACAAACAATACAATGCTTACCAGGATATGTATCATCAAATATTTTTGAAGTCAAACGAATATATAATTACAAATACAAAAAGCGAGAATAAATTCACAAAATGGCTGCTTAGCGTTAGAAGTAAGGTTATTAATACTTTACAACAATACATAGAAGGCGATAAAGAAGCCGGCGTTGCAGAGGCTTTATTAATTGGATATCGTAACGATTTGGACAAAGACCTGGTGCAGGCTTATAGTAATACAGGTGTGGTGCATATTATTGCTATATCCGGCTTACATCTTGGAATGATATACGGTGTTCTTGTCTGGCTACTTAAGCCTTTTAAAAAAGCAAGGTGGATCAGATGGGTAAGACCCTTAATTATACTTTCTGTTCTTTGGATATTTACATTTCTTGCTGGTGGTGTTCCATCTATTTTGCGATCGGCGGTTATGTTTTCGTTTATTGTTTTGGGTGAAACCATTAATCGTAAGTCTTCTATTTACAATACACTTGCTTCATCAGCTTTTGTAATGCTTTGCATAAATCCTTATTACCTGTTTGATATTGGCTTTCAGCTTTCATATGCGGCTGTTGTTAGTATCGTCACTTTCGCTAAACCAATTCAGAATTGGTTTTTTTTAAAAAATAAATTGCTCGACTCTATTTGGAATTTAACTTCTATAACATTAGCAGCGCAGGTACTAACTGTGCCAATTATCTTTTATTCGTTTCACCAGTTTCCGCTGCTTTTTGTTATCACCAATATTGTAATTGTTCCACTGTCATCCATCATACTTTTTGCAGAGCTTATTGTAGTAATTACTTCTATTATTCAGGTTATAGCTGGTTTTGCAGGTGTTATAACAACTGCCTTACTGCATTTTATGAATTATTTTATTGAAGAAGTAAATACTTTATCCTTTGCTGTTTACGACAACATTCAAAATAACCTTGTTGAAACCATTCTTTTGTACGGCACTATTATCGGCATATCACTTTGGCTTCTCAATAAAAACAAGACTCTTTTGTTTATTGGTCTAACCTTTTTGTTTGCTTTTATAATAATAGATTCTTACGAAAATTTTTACTTAAGACAACAGCAAAAAATTATTGTTTACAACATTTCCCAAAAGCCTGCAATAGATTTTATATCCGGTTATGATTATGCTTTTATTGGTGATTCGGCTTTATCAGAAGATGGGTACCTTCAAAGCTTTAACTTAAAACCTTCAAGAACTTTACATAGAATAAAGCAGAAAAACAATCTTGAAAACTTGTATGTTGGTTATCCTTTTGTCGAATTTTATGGTAAGAAAATATTGCTGGTGGACAGACCTTTTAAATTTAACAGTCCCAACAAAATTTCTTTAGACCTGATTGTCGTTTCCCGTAATCCCCGATTGTACATTACTGATCTTGCAAATGTTTTTGATTGTAAACAATATGTTTTTGATGGCTCAAACAGTAGTTACAAAATCAGTCAATGGAAAAAAGATTGTGACAGCTTACATTTGCGCAATTATTCCACAACAGATGAAGGAGCTTTTATAATGAATATAAAGAAAACTGAATAGATTAAACAAAGAATTATCTGTTGAACGGAGCGTCGCAACAATTCCCTCATTGGGATAAAATGCTTGTTCCCCCAAAAGGTTTTAACCATTCTACTATGCAAAAGAAAATACAATCCGCACTTATTTCGGTTTTTTACAAAGACGGCTTAGACAGTATCGCAAAACAATTGCACGAATTAAATATTACAATTTATTCCACTGGAGGAACTGAAAAGTTTATAAAAGATCTCGGAATACCTTGCGTACCTGTTGAAAGTCTGACAACTTACCCTTCCATTCTTGGCGGCAGAGTCAAAACATTACATCCTGCTGTTTTTGGTGGTATTTTAGGCCGTCGTGACCTTGAGCAGGATGTACAGGAGATGAAGCAATACAATATTCCCCAAATAGACCTGGTTATTGTTGATTTGTATCCTTTTGAAGAAACACTTGCATCTACGACCAATGAAAAACAGATAATTGAGAAAATAGATATTGGCGGACCATCAATGATAAGGGCAGCAGCCAAAAATTTTAAAGACCTGTTGGTAGTTGCAGCAAAAGATGATTATGCTGCCCTGCTTACTTTACTAACAGAGCAGAAAGGTGAAACGTATATTGAACAAAGAAAAGAATTTGCTGCAAAAGCTTTTGAAATTGTAATGAAGTATGATATTGCTATCAGTAATTACTTCAATCCTGATAAAGCTTTACAAACCATTGATACATCTGTTAAGCAATCTCTTCGATACGGCGAAAACCCGCACCAAAACGCGGTGTTTTATGGTGATTTAAAGAAAGTATTTACGCAACTGCATGGTAAAGAAATATCATACAACAATTTGGTTGATATTGATGCAGCTATACAATTGATTAAAGAATTTACAGAAACTACATTTGCTATTATTAAGCACACCAATGTTTGCGGCATCTCTTCAAGACCAACAGTGAAAGAAGCATGGGATTTTGCATTAGCCGGTGATCCTGAAAGTGCTTTTGGCGGTGTACTGGTTTGTAATGACCAGATTGATAAGGCGACTGCTGAAGCCATCAACGAAATATTTTTTGAAGTATTGGTGGCGAAGGGTTTTGACGAAGATGCATTACAAATTTTAAAGAGTAAAAAGAACCGCATTCTTTTAATTTTGAAAGAGGATGTTGCCCTTGAAAAGACTCAATATAAATCTCTTGCTAATGGTTTTTTAAGTCAGCAAAATGACGAAGGCAACTTTACAGAATGGAAAGAAGTTGGTGGCAGAGAGTCAACTGCAGATGAAAGAGCGGATTTAATTTTTGCCAATCTTGTTTGCAAGCACTTGAAAAGTAATGCGATTGCCCTGGTAAAAAACAAGCAACTGGTAGGCAAAGGTTGTGGACAAACAAGCCGCATTGACGCTATCAGGCAATCAATAGAAAAAGCAAGGCAATTTAAATTTGATTTAAAAGGAGCTGTATTAGCATCAGACGCATTCTTTCCTTTCAGTGATTCCGTACAAATATCACATGCTGATGGCATCAAGGCATTTATTCAACCTGGTGGCTCTATAAGAGATAAGGACAGTATTGAATATTGTGTTTCAAATAATCTTGTAATGGTGATGACAGGGATACGGCATTTTAAGCATTAAATCTGAACCATGATTTTTTTGGATTACATGGATTAGGAGGAAATAGATAACTTTTTTTATATCCTCCTAATCCGTATAATCTTTTTAATCATGGTTCAGACATGTTTTTAATCCTTATAAATCTTGTCAATCATTTTTCTATAAACCTCGCTCCAGCCTTCAAACATTTTATCAGTTCCGAGAAAGTGATTGTGCCAGATAGTTATAAAATGGCCGTCCACTTGCTTTGTAATATTGTAGTAATGTTCCATTTCTTTTAAGGCCTCTTCGGCAGAATAATGCTGTTCGAAGTAAGAATTGGCATCCATATAGCAGAAAGGGAAGATGATCAAATCTGTTTGTTGTTCTTTTTCTAAATCATACCATTTGTAAGGCAGGCAGTAAGATGCTCTAAATCCGTTGATGCTGCCATAACCCATCGAGTAATCTTCTTTTATACCTGCATCAACCAATCTCCGGTATGTTTCAGGTAGTGTCATTCTTATATAATGCTGCCTGCTTTTTTGGACTGTTGTATTCGTAATGTTTTCCAGCAGCTTAATTTCTTTTAACAGCAATTCTCTATCATCTCCGCTTTGCCACGAAGGATGAATGCCGGTTTTGTATCTATTATTATGATCTTTAATTAACAGCTTTAATGCCTCTTTATCCGGAAGAATGTTCTTGTCATAGCCTTTGTTTTTTTGGGATAAGAGGAAGAAGTATATAGGCGTTAATTGATTCTCTGCGTGTAATTTATTTAACCATTCATAACTATCAAAGGGATCAGCTTTTGTTCCAGACAGCACAGCGATCCTTTCTACTGCAGATGTTAACTGCCGTTTTACAATTGATTTCAAAAAACCACCAGCATTTCGAGAAAATCCTTTGTGTTTGTAACTCCAGGCAATATCAATATCATAAGTTGGGGTAAAGCAAAACAGAGGTGGATCTATTTTTAGAAAAGGGAACTTCTGCAACATCAATTTTTTAAACTCTTGCAGCCAGATATTTATAACAGGTAAATTTAGAAAGTCATGCTGAAAGGCAAGGCTGTTTCCGTGATCATACCTTCCGTACGTATCAGGTTTATATGGCAGATATTCTTCGTATCGGGTAAGCAGGTAAAAGGAGGCAGCAAAAATGTCAAATGGTAAATCACCACCGGTCTTATAAAAGGCTCTTATTCCATTCCAATCAAAGAAATTAATGTTTTGATTTGTGATTCCTGTTTCAAATAAAAGTAATGCTGGTGCTATCCGGATTTCCTCGTCAGTAATTACTGATGCTGAATAATTTATTTTGAGTTCAGGACGTTGTTTAAAATAATTTGAATCAGTAGTAAACGCTAAATCATTAAAACCCAAAGCCTGCAATAAAGTAGAAAAAATATAATCAACACGAGGTGAAGTATCTTTCGTATAAATTAATGCCTGCATTAAGATAAAAGGTTAGCTCTTTTTTCTTTCAGCCCACATCTCGTTAAAAGTCTTTTGGCTAAAGTTAAGATTACTTCGCGAACTTGTCCAGCTTTTGAATATTTTATTGAGCACCCGGTTTTTCATTTTACCATTACCCATGTTCATCATTTTACGATTGAGACTTGCGGTCTTCCAGGCTTTCCATGCTATTTTCTCGCCTAAAGGCGCCATCCCAAATTCAACAGCTTCTTTCCTGTTTTCAAGTAATAGTTCATGCAGGTTAATTCTTACAGGGCAAACTTCTGTACAATTACCACATAAAGATGAAGCATTACTCAAATGCTTATATTCATCCATCTCTTTCAAATGTGGTGTAATTACACTTCCAATCGGACCGCTATAAGTAGTTTCATAAGAATGCCCGCCAATGTTTTTGTAAACCGGACAGGCATTGAGGCAGGCGCCGCACCTGATACAATATAAAGCCTCACGGGTTTTTGGGTTTGCAAGCAGGTTTGTTCGGCCATTGTCGAGGAGTATGACAACCATTTCTTCTGGTCCGTCCTGTTCTTTTTCCCTTTTAGGGCCGGTAATAATGGTATTATAAACTGTCACTTTTTGCCCTGTTCCAAAAGTAGAAAGCAGAGGCCAGAACAAGCCAAGATCGACCATAGTAGGAATCACTTTTTCAATACCTACAACGACTATATGGGTTTTAGGAAAAGCGGAGCTTAGCCTTGCATTTCCTTCGTTCTCTGTTATTGCCACACCTCCAACATCTGGTATAATAAAGTTAGCCCCTGTTACGCCAACTTCAGCCTGCATAAATTTTTCTCTTAGCTTATGCCTTGCAACCAAAGTGAGTTGCTCTGGTGTCAAATTAGGTGGAGTGCCTAATTTATCGGCAAATAGCTTAGCAACATCTTCTTTGCTTTTATGCATGGCAGGAGTAACAATATGATAAGGAGGTTCACCATCCAGTTGTTGTATGTATTCGCCTAAGTCTGTTTCTATGCTTTCAATGCCTTGCTTCTCTAAAAACCTGTTGAGGTGAATTTCTTCTGTCACCATGCTCTTGCTTTTGACAAGCGTTTTGCAGTTTTTTTCTTTACAAATCTTTCCTATCTCTTCCAAAGCCTGTTCACCTGTTTCAGCCCATATAACTTTACCACCTCTTTTTGTAAACTCCATTTCGAACTGTAACAGTTGCTGATCAAGTGTTTCTATGGCACGCCACTTGACATTTTTTGCACGTTCACGTGCTACCATTACATCTGCAAATTGTAGTTTACCAACCGGTACAACTGCATTGTACCTGCTCATATTAAAGTTAATCTTTCTGCGGTGCTCGCGGTCAGCAGATCTGATAGTACTTTTTGCTTTAAATGACGCAGCATTCTCATTCATAAAAATTCAGTTCTTAGGTCTATAAGTCGTTGGCCAATTACTATTAAGTCAGAAAGTCAGGTTACTTTAAACATTTAACGCTTTAACGTCTAATAGTCCACCAACTACTACAATCTCACATTTTCACATAAACCTACCATTTTATCTCCTTTTCTCTTTTAAAACAGGCAATTTATTTGCTTCCATATATTTAGCGGTAGCTTCCAGTATTTCATAAAATTCCTGGCCGTATTTTCTAATGATTGCTTCTTTTAAGAAAATATATGTTGGAACTTTTAGCTTTTTGCCAAGTTTGCAGGCTGCTGCACACAGGTCTTCCCGAGGTTCGTAGTTTACGTATTCAGTGTCACCGTTTTTACTTTTTGACAATCTAATAGGGAATAGATGGCAGCTTATTGGCTTTTTCCAGGTTATTTTTTCATCATTATATGCCTGCTCGATTGCACATTTTACTATGCCTTGTTTATCCTTATAACCGTAAGCGCAAATGGCACTGTTAATGGTTGGCGTGACCCAGCCAAATTCGCGGTCATAAACATACTTTCCTACCTTTTCAATTTCCCTGATTCCTGCAGGAGTCATATATTCTTTTACAGTATCGTAACAATTAATAAGGTGATTAAGTTCTTCTGTCTCCAGTGGAGCTCCGGCATCGCCATCTTCGCAACAGCCACCTTTACATTTGGTGAGATCACATACAAATTGCTCTTCAACAACCTCATCACTTACCAGTACATTATCAATCGCTATCATGCCCCGACCCTTAAGGGAATTTAAATTATAAAGAACGAAGTTAATTGTAAAATTATCGGTAGAGATTAAGAAAAGTATATAATATTATGAGTTAACAGACAACTAACAGTTTTTAATTACAACCACTTAAACGACTTAACTATGCTAATGAAAAGAGTATAACAAAAAAGATGACTTCTAAAATTGGAAACTGAAGTTAAATCCGGACATACTGTTGAACGGAGCGTCGCAACAAAAGCTGCATCAGAGATATTAGCCAGCTAAAAAAATCTAACCGGTGTTATATTAAAACGAAAAAAGCCGGTAAAATATTTTACCGGCTTAACATATATAAAAGTGATATTATGATTTTGTAAAGGTAAGCAGTAAAGTATTTCCCTGCCTGATCTCGAGTGTATTACCGTTAATTGTATAGCTGTCAGCTTTTTTAAGAGCAGAAATGAAAACAGACTCATCGTATTCGTTACAAGCCATTTTAGAGGTAACAATGTTACGTCCAAATTGAATGTCTTTTTGACTAAAATTAAAAGTTCCGCTCATGCTGTTGCAACCAGTGTTACCGGTAAAAACCGCTCTTGCAGCATTTATTGTAAGACTTGGAGTGCGAGCCCAATATTTGTAGGGTTCTAATGCAGTAGTGTCAATTGCAGATGCGACTTTGTAATTTAACTTTAAGCGACTTTGTGCATTAGCATATAAGGCATTTCGGTTTTTACCTTTTGATGAACGCTTAGAGGTAGTCTTACTTTTACCAGTAGTTGCTACTGACATTGCAGTATCTGAACTTACTCCCAAACTATCTGTAGTTACTCCCATACTGGTTGTATCTCTTACTTCTGTAGTGCTCCAGGTTCCATCGTTGGCCATCATACCGGCAAGCGTCCATATACCGTTTAGTGAAGTGTCACGGTTTGCTGTGTAGGCCCAGTCTCTGTCAGCAGTTGTAAAGCCGGCACCAGCTTTTGCAGCCGATGTCATAGAATCGCCCCTTCCAACATTTACATTTGAAATGCCAACAGGTGCAGGAGCGACGGTTTTACGTGAACAAAAAGCAAGAAATACGCATAAGGGTAATACAAATATTGTCTTTTTCATACTTAGGTTTTGGATAGCGCAAAAACCACAACCGTGCCAAAATTTGACTTTAACCGTTTATTTGTGCAACTTTTTTTTAATTTCATGTCTCTTTTATACGAAAGATGGGACGATATATTTTTTTTAAAAATTTCTTTTTGCTTTGGAAATTTAGTTCGGTTTTTTACGTTCCTGATTTTGTCTGAGGCATTTGTATTCTTAAATTAGAACAGGTTTGACAGAGTTAAAAAACGGAGTTAAAAGAGCGTGGGCAAAAGCATCATTGATGTCTGTTGAAGTGATAATCGTGATGATTGCATTTTTTGCAGCTCTTTCAGTGTTTGTACTGGTGGCGAGAATGATTTTTTTAGAGAGAAAAGAAGATTTTGATTTTCGTGTTTTTGATTTTTTAAATCAACATGTGAACCATTCAACCACAGGGCTTATGCAGTCCTTTTCTTTTTTAGGATCTCATTACTTTTTAATTCCGGCTAATATTATTCTTACTGCTTATTTTCTTTTTGTAAAGAAAAAGACCTGGTATTCTATAAGAGTTCCTATAATTTCTGCCAGCAGTGTACTGTTAATGCTGGTCTTAAAACAATTTTTTCACCGGCAAAGACCAATGATGCCACTGCTGACTGGAGCAAAAGGCTTAAGTTTTCCCAGTGGACATGCACTTATGAGTATTGCCTTTTACGGTTTAATAATTTATCTTCTTAGAAAGACTGTAACAAACAAAACAATAAAATTTGGGCTTACTCTGTTGTTTCTACTGCTCATCTTTTTTATTGGTCTAAGTCGCATTTATCTCAGGGTTCACTATGCAAGTGATGTAATTGCAGGATTTTCGTTAGGTTGGGTCTGGCTGGTTTTATCACTTGCTATTATTAATAAGGTGGAGCGCAGGAGTGGAAAAGAAATAGAACTTTCTTAGAATCGGTCTGAAATAATTTAAAAGACTTGTCTGTAAAGGCTAAAGAGGCTCAAAGATATGTTGTTGAACGGAGCGTCGCAACAAAAGAGTCATCAAAAAAACCTGTGCAGGTAACCAAAAAAATAAATTAGACAGGTTTTTCAGGTGTTTACAAGATATAAAAGTGAAAGCTCTAAAATCTTATAAGATATGCACGGGTTAGAATTATAAGCTTTTGCTAAAGTTACTGATCAGGCGTTAAAACTTCCCGTACTCGTAAGGCTCTATAAATGGCAGCTTTTACTTTTGCCGCTTATTAATGCTTAACTCCCTCCTTCATATTGCGCTTGTAGGCAACCCTAATAGTGGTAAGTCTTCTTTGTTTAACGCTTTAACCGGTTTAAACCAGAAGGTAGGAAACTTTCCGGGAGTGACTGTTGATAAAAAAACAGGTTCCTGTTTGTTGGAGCACGGGTTTTCAGCTAACATAATTGACCTTCCCGGTACATATAGCCTTTATCCCCGCCGAGCTGATGAATGGGTATCTTACAAAGTTTTAATGGGTGTTGACGACAGCATTAAACCGGATATGGTTGTGTTGGTGGCAGATGCAAGCAATCTTAAGCGTAACCTTTTGTTTTGCTCTCAGATGATTGACCTCAAGATACCGGTTGTTGTTGCGCTGTCTATGGTTGACCTGGCATCAAAAAAAGGTATCAAAATAGATTTAGAAGAGTTAGAAAGAGAATTAGGTGTAGCTGTTGTATCAATAAATCCGAGAAAGAACAAGGGAATTTTACAGCTGAAAAAAGTTTTGTTGCAAACTGCAAAGCAGCAGTACAAGACTCCTGCCCGTGATTTTATTGGAATTAGAGCTTTAGCAGAAAATGCAGTACACCAGGTACAGGAGTTGTTTCCTTCATTGCCCGATTACGGAGCTGTACATTACCTGATCAATCACCATAATTTTCCGTTGCCCGCAGATATCCAGCAAAAAATCGAAAGGATAGAGGAGAAAAACCAGTTCAATCCGACGCGGATGCAGGCTGAAGAGATCATGCAGCGATACGGCCGTATCAGGCAGATTATGCAACAAAGTGTAGTGGAAGAAGATCCGTTACAACGCAAATTGTTTACAGAGAAACTCGATAACCTATTGTTACACCGGACTTGGGGCTACGTTATCCTGCTCTCGGTTCTCTTCCTGCTGTTTCAAAGTATATTCTGGTTAGCAGAATATCCGATGAAAGCGATAGAGTGGCTGTTTGTGTCCGTAAGTGGATGGTTAAACGGGGTTTTAACAT
>Ga0210040_10009957_pt1 | contig 10981 bp, 6 predicted proteins | sample CryGeyCG12114_NA_FD_185462 | JGI IMG/M metagenome (GOLD analysis project Ga0210040, IMG submission 185462) | Groundwater microbial communities from aquifer - Crystal Geyser CG19_WC_8/21/14_NA (SPAdes) (version 2) | ecosystem: Environmental > Aquatic > Deep subsurface > Groundwater | place: USA... | reverse complement strand
TTATCAGCAGCTAAATGTCCAATAGAACCATCTTGTTTAGGATAATCACCATTTACATCACTAGCAATTCCTCTCCCTAATAAGGCATGAAAAAGCCCGGTATAAAATTTCACTTTATCATCATTATTCTTTCCTTCAACACTTAGCTTTCCTAATTCCTGCTGCCATATTTTTTTTGCCTGCATTCTTGCCTGGTTAAATGATAGAGTTGCAGCTTCTGCCTTTAAGTTTTGTTGTGCATTTATTATAGAAGTATATGATTGCCCAATTTTCAATTCTATAACTTCTTGATCCGTCGTATTATACTCAAGGAAAAGTCCAGCTCCTATTCCTTTTCCTTCTGTAGAGTTTTGAGTAATTCCACTTGCATTAAAAGCTCCCACCTTTCCAGGCTTCTTGCTTACTTGCCCATATATATACATAGAAACCCTACCACCTTTATCATATTTTTCAACATATTTGGGATTAGTGGTTACATAACCTTCGAAGTGAGTATCATCAATCATTCGAATTGAAGCATCAGTAACAGGACCGCTTTCTCCCTGGACATTTCCAATGTCAAAAATTATTCGTGACTGATCGTTTGCCGGAAAAGTATATTTATGAAAACCAACTCTTTTGGTAGCTGTTAATTCTGCTGTTATATTATAATCATCTAACAATACTTTGTAGTAACCCGGTTCAGCTATTTCGTTTTTTCGGTCAAAACGGGAGCGATAACCTTCTTCAGGCTTTTCAAGAAGACCCGGCTTAACTTTCAATTCTCCTGTAGCAGGCATAATAGAAACACCCCCTACCTGCCATTCATGAAAATGCACAAAACCTTCGATAGAGTTATGCCGGGCATCATAACCAACAGCTTCCCAACCTTGTGGATTACCGTAATGGCCATTAGTCGAAGGAGCCAGCTTAGCCATACCATGTGGTAATGCTGCAGGTGTGTAAAAAAACCACCTGCTGTGGGCTGTACCAATATTTGGATTAACATATTTTAGAATGTCCTGGCTCATCACTTTGGCAGATAACAGCAGTACGGCCGTTGATACAGCACCTAACCTTATAAATCTTTTCATGTAAGTTATTTTAAAATATAGCAAACTAATGAGCTCTTCTGATGATGCTACTTTCAGCCTCGTCATTGTCACCATACTGTTCTATTCAATGTTATTTTTTAGAAATTTCTTGTTATGGAGCCATCTTAAGTTCTATTTGCATCTCCGGTTGTGTCACTCACTTGTACTATATTTTTTCATGGCAGCCTTTGTATTTATTAGAATACTATTTCTATATGCCAATGCAAGCATATTTAGCGAGAGATAAATCAGCGACTTCTTATTTGCTTAATAGAACTACAAAAAGTACAAAAGTGCAACGCAACGGAGGCTTCATATTAGTAATTAAGCCTGGCTCAAAAAAAGAGTCTATTCACTTGTTTACCGGATGAGCAGAATAATAAAAAGCTTCTTAAGTAATTACATTTTCTTTAGGCATGCAATAAAACCAGCCTAACTAATTTGTAAAATACTTTAACAGGTAGAGCTTCTTATTGATACTTAGAATACAGTGCCTGTACTCTTTGCATCCATGCCTGGTCAACGGTTTCTAATTCCGGCGCCCTGTCGGTTGCATCAGGCCGTGCAAAGAAGTAATAGCCATGTGTATTGGCGTCTCTGCAGGCTTTGTTTAAGCCATCGATATTGCCTTTTGCATAAGTAAGCCATTTTTTATCTTTGTCAGCTTCGTATAAACGAATCATTCCCTGCGAACCCCATGCACACCATGCCGGGTTTACTCTTGACTCGGTGGGGGAAGTGTTGAATATATACATTTTATAAAGCGGGTTCCATAAAACACTGTTCATTGCAGACCCTAATGCCTGAGCTTTTGTAAGGTAACTGTCATCATTCAAAATGGTACTATATAGTAAATTTGCTTCAACCATTACTGCGTTGTCGTAAGTAAATAATTCAGTATGCTTTGTGCCGGAGCCAGCCCCATCTATCTTCCAAATATACAGACGTTTGGTGGCGTCATACATTTTATCGTTCAACCAGGTATCGACCTGTCTGGCCCAGTCCCGGTAAACTGTTTGCCCTGTTATTTTATACAAACGCAGAAACAATTGTAGAGCCACTCCATTGGCCTGAGTAGGCTTAAAAGTTTTTGCTGTACTCCACCAAAAACCACCGCCATAAGTATTATCCCAAAGGCCGCTGTTGATTATCCAATCCCCACATGCTTTGGCTTTATCTAAATAAGCCTGTTTATCAGCACCTGTTGTAATATCATAAGCTTCCAGGAAAACCATACCCGTTAAACCATTATCATCTACATACCTGTCACCTCCGGCTCCTGAACCATCCAGGTTACATGCTGCAAAATAACCGCCATTCGGGTCAGCTTTATCCCACATATTTTCCATCCATCTAAACGTATTGTTCATGTATGATAGATAAGAAGCATCCCCTGCGGCAACCATAGCTGCGTCGGCATAAATTTGGCTAACATTGTACCATTCAAAAGATTCATTAGAATGGGATGTTGTATTTGCACGATAGCTGCTATATTGCGTAATCAGATTTCCGGTAGTAAAGTTGTGTGTTTCCTTAGCCAGTGTAAGATATGAAACTGGTGTAACCGGAGTAGTGTCCACAGGAATAACCGGGGTGACCGGAGTAACTTTCTCTTTGCCACAAGATGCTGTTATAAGAATTATAGCAGACATCCATCCATATAAAAATATTTTTTTCATAACTAAAGCGTAATAATAAACAGGTAACCTTGTTACCTGTTTATTGAGTGAAAATGTAAGAGGTATTTAGAATAAAAGGCACTGACACCCGGCTTATTTTACAAAGTTGCTACCTCATGCGTATATGAACCTGCAGAACTAAAACTAACGGTCACTTTTACGTTATGCTTGTCTGCAGAAGGATTAAACTTGAAGGTATTATCCCACTGGCTATCGCTTACCAATGTTAAGTAAAAATAAGAAGCGGGCTGGCCTACAGGGCTTACATTATTTGCATTTACACTTCCAAAATATTCAACTGCTGTCGGTGTATGAATAGCAAATTTATACCGTTCATCTCTGCCCCATGAAAACTGGTAAAACTCAACTGCAGTAACCGGAGATTGGAATACTCCGTTACCCATGTAATTAAGCTCCGTTATTTCTGTGTTATAGGCCGACATGTATAAACCCATGCTCTGAATTTCTGTGGCTTCTAGCTGAGTAGCTAGATTAAAATCTAATTTTATACGATAAACTTTAGTATCTCCTGATACAGTTACCGGTGTAGCACCTTCTTTAATTACTATACCATCAATATAAAATTTCTTTCCGTCAGCAGCAGGTTTATCGGTAAGATAATAAGTGCCTGCTTTTAAAGATGTATAAATTTCAAATATACCAGGTTCCAACATTTTAAAGTTAACAGCTTTTGTTACATCATCGCCACCTTCGGTTGCAGAACCGGTTATATATAATGCAGAAGGTAACTCTGCAAAACCTGCAGGCCTTTGTAATATTAATATACGACTTTGGGATGCTGTTTTTTTATTGGTCGCTTTTGAAGCAATTACAGTCCATTTCAATTTACCTGTACTGGAAGATTCTATCCCCCCTAAAGCAGCAATTTTGGTTAATTGTTTATGCGTTAAAGTAATCTGACCATCTACTCCGCCTCCATCAGATACTGTTTTATAGATTGGATTACTAAAATCTCCATTCTCTTTATCAAAGGCTAGTTCATATAAAACCAAACCTCCATCTTCAGCAACTGTTTTTTGCCAGCTAAAAACCTCGCTTGCATTAGTTGTAGGCTGTAGTTGAATATTGGCGCCATCTGCCGGTGCAGCTAACATACTCACTGCTGTCAGGTTTTCATCAAGCGCTCTAACATCTTTTTTACAAGAAGTTATCATCATCATAAGAAGCATCATTATGCCACTTATATTTACAATCCTTTTCATAAATAAAATTTTTTATTTGATTTTCAATCTATTATTAGTATCCGGGGTTTTGAGTCAAGTTGCTATTTAACGCACGATCTGAAGGTGGAATTGGCCACAAATAATTGTTTTGCTCAAACTTTCGATTTTGCACCCTTATGTACCCATTATCTACATTGGGATCACCAAATTTTGCACCGTGGGCCCAGCCACTCATTGCTGTTTCGCCAATTTTCCATCTTCTGATATCATCTGATCTGAAGTCTTCCATAGCCAATTCACTTCTCCTTTCCTGCCTTATAATGTTGGTTATGTTAGTATTGCCGGGATAATTTAATGCACCGGCATCAGTGAAGCCCACCCTGGCACGCAGCGCCCTTATCGTTTCATCCCAAACAGAAGCATCCATTTGCCCTAAGGAATTTTTTGCTTCTGCATACATTAACAAAACTTCTGCATACCGTATTAAATGAAGGTTGTTTCCTGAAACAAAATTTGCAAGTGCACCAGGGTCGAAGTATTTACGCCAGTAATAGCCTGTTTTTGTTCCTTGTCCTGTAAGGCTGTATTCGTCTAGAGCCGACCTGTCAGGATCGGATCCTGGTTTAATATATATGGTTTTGCTAGTGCCATTTGCGTTTATCCATTTATATCCATCATAAACGATTGTTGCGCTTAATCTGGGGTCTCTGTTAGAGTAAGGATTGCTTACATCATATCCTGAACCGGCATCGTTAATTGATTTGCCATTGAGCATAATGTAACTGTCAACCAATGATTGCAGCGGCGCCATAGAACTTACCCTTCCACCTACAGACCTGGGTGCAAAGTCCCAATATTCATTCCATGTACGTGCAGGTAAAACATATTGTATCGATAGAATAGTTTCACTATTTGTGTTATTTACTGTAGGGTCGCTAAACATATTGCTGTAGCTGTTTGCCAAAGAATAGGTTCCGTAAGCAGACTGATTGTTCATTAATTTTTCGCATATAGCAACCACGTCTGTCATGCGATCTCCCTGGTATAATAGCACCCGCGCCTCCAATGCTAAAGCCGCAGCTTTTGTAATCCTGCCGTTATCGCCTGCATCATATTCATCTTTAGAAGGTAATATAGTTGCTGCTGCTTCTAATTCATCCACTATAAATTTTACTACCTGTGCTTTAGGTGTGCGAGCTATTTGTTGCGCTTCTTCCGGCGTAATGTTCTTGTCAATAAGTGGTACATCACCATACCATTTGGTAAGGTTGAAATGAGCAAATGCCCTTATGAACCGAACTTCAGCTTTCATCCTGTCTATAGAAGCAGCAGGAAGAGTTTTATTTTGATCAATTCCTTCTAAGAATAAATTACAGGATTTAATAGTGCTGTAATAATATCCCCAGTCGTTTCTAAATTTACTTAAAGAAGGAGTGTAAAAACCGGCAGAAATAACATTATAATCACCTGAATTTGAAAACTGATTATCTGATAAGGCATCGTTGTAAAAATATAAACCGCTATTATACATCAAACTATAATTATTATTCAATGCATTGTTTACGTTTTCATTAACTGTCCAAAAATTCAATTCGGAAAAAGTATCCGTAGGTGTAAGGTCTAGTTTTTTACACCCTGTAGCTAAAAAGGCAATAACTCCTATTATATAAATGTTTTTATAAAATTTCATATCTGCTATTTTTTATAATTTTTCAGTTAAAATGTGACATCCAGGCCAAAACCATAAAATACAGGTAAAGGATAACCACGTGCACTATTTGAAGCTGAACCAAGATTAAGATCGTTTCCAAACTCTGTAGTTTCCGGATCAACAAAATTCAGCTTGCTTATTGTTATAAGGTTTTGGCCAATCAAAGAAGCCCTTACTTTTTGAATACCCCATCTCTGTGTAACACTTGTTGGCAGGGAGTAACCGATGTTTATATTTTTAAGCCTTATATAAGCACCATCATATTTATAAATGTCAGAACCTGTGCGCCAGTTGTTTGTGTTGGATCCTGAGCCAATATTTGCAAACCTGGGATATTTTGCATCAGGGTTGGAGGGTGTCCAATAATCCGTCATGTGCTCATAAATGGTTTGACCATAATTGTAATGAAATGGTTCAACAAGTTCACCTCTAAGGAAGGCATCTCTTTTGCCAACTCCCTGTGCAAATATTTGTATATCAAAACCTTTCACTGCCAGCCTGTAAGTGAAGCCAAAAGTGTAACGGGGAAAAGGATTTCCCAGAACTGTTTTATCATTGTCGTCAATTTTTCCGTCGTTATTCAGGTCCTGAAATTTAAGATCACCAGGACCAACGTCTGCCCCGGCAGGCTTCGGAGATTTGGATACATCCCCCGCATCATGAAAAATACCCGCAACTCTATAGCCATAATACTGGGTAATGGGTTCACCCACTCTTCTAAGTAAGGAGAACACATCCTGGTTTACGATTTGTTCAGTTTTATCAGCATTTAATCTTAAAAGTGTATTTTTATTGTCGGCAAAATTTAAGCTGAACGTATGGTAGGCACCCCCCGTTTTCAGGTTATAATTTAAGGTAACTTCATAACCTGTATTTTTTACTTTAGCGATATTGAATGACGGAAACCCTGCGCCGTACAAAACTGGAACATCTTCCCTCGCCTGCAATATATTATCTGTTACTTTGTTGAAGTAATCAAATGAAACAGTCAATTTGTTTTTAATTAGACCTGCATCGAGACCTGCATTAAAATTAGTCGCTGTTTCCCAGGTAACAGCGGGATTACCCTGCCGGTAACCCGCACCGCCAACTACATTATTGTTGAAACCGTAAGCACTGGAATAATTAAAATAAGTGGACTGGTATTGATAAGACGATACACTTTGGTTTCCTAATGAACCATAAGAAACCCTTAGTTTTAAGTTACTTACTGTTCTGTTTATGTTATCCATAAAAGGTTCCTGTGACAATAGCCACCCGGCACTAACAGATGGGAAAAAAGCCGCCCTGTTTCCTTTAGCAAATTTTGATGAATAATCTTCTCTGAAATTTCCTTCTAAAAGGTACCTGTTTTTATATGAATAGTTTAACCTTCCAAAAGCAGAACTTATACTTGTTGCATCTACTCCAATACTATTATTAGAGTTACCCACAGTTATTAAAGTTCCGGTTGTCGGAGTTCCCAGGAATGGGTCTGTTAATGTTTTTTCTATAGAAAACCCCCTTCCTGTATAATTCTCGTTGGATACCCCAAGTAAAAGCTTAAACGAATGCTCTTTTAAGTTTTTGGTATATTCGGCATATAATTGGGTATTAAGCTGTAGGTTTTTAAAATTATTGTCTGATACAGCGCGGTCATCACCGTAAATACCGGCAGGTAAATAGTTTACTTGCATCCTCCTGTAAAAATTAGTACTATTATACATAGTACTGCCAAATACACCGGTTAGCTTAAGCTCTTTTGTTATATCAAACTGTCCGTTTACGCTGGCAAAAATTTCATCAACATCAGATTGATTGTACCCCCCCTTCTCTAATACCCCATACTCGTTATATTGGGAAGCCACCGGGTTGGTAAGATAATTACCGGCAGAATCTTTCCAGTTGTAATTCAAAGGAACACGATTGGCATCAGCAAATATGTTGTTATTACCTATGCTGTTCGTTTTATTCCGTGTTTTTGTATAGTTCAGAATCAGGTTAGCCTTCAACCTTCCTATAATGCTCGTTTGGTTTAACCTAAGATTATATTTTTGATATCCAAAGTCGGCGCCGGTACCACCATTACCAATAAAATTACTTCCCTGATCCTGGTAGCCACCAGATATGAAGTAATAGTTATTTTCACTACCCCCACTAATGCTCAGGTTATGCGTCTGAAACAATGCATTTTTCAATAAATGTTCCACATCCCATGTGCCGTTACCCTGATCTTTAAGTTTTTGTAAATCATCAGGCGTATAAATAGGTTGTAAACCAGAGTTAACAAGAGAAAGATTCTTATAATAAGCGTTATCCCACGCACTCACTTTTTCAACCAAAACCCTGGGATTTTGCCATCCGACATTCCCATTGTAGGAAACTGTTGACTTTTGATTTCTTCTACCCGATTTTGTAGTTACCAATAATACACCGTTTGCAGCGCGGGAACCATAAATAGCTGCAGAACCGGCATCTTTTAAGACGGTTACACTTTCAATATCATTCGGGTTAATAGTATTTATGTTGCCGCCAATAATACCATCAATTACAATCAAAGGCGTGTTATCGCCCAAAGTACCCAGACCACGAATGTTTATATTTACTCCACTTCCCGGATCGAAGCTACTCTGCTGAATAATGAGATTTGGAGACTCTCCCTGCAGAGCCTGAAGTGTATTTGTTACGGGCTTATTTCCAATATCTCTTGCGCTTACAACATTTAAAGCACCTGTTACATTTGTTCTTCTTTGTGTACCGTAGCCTACTACAACTACGTCAGTTAAAGCACTTGTGGCATTTGCTAATTCAACGTTTAAAGTACCGTTAGAGGGAACGGGAATTTCACGAGTTGTAAAACCAACATAAGAAAAGACAAGAGTTCCGCTAGTTATGCCAGTAGGCAATGTAAGGGTATAACTTCCACTTTGATTAGTAGTAGTTCCTGTTTTAGAACCTTTTAGAAGGACATTTACGCCAGCGATGCCTTGCCCAATAGAATCACGAACTACACCATTAATAGTGGAGTTGCTTTGGCCAATACCCGAGGAGCAAATTCCTAACATAATAATGAACAGCATTCCGAGAGATTTCAATACTACTCCCGGTAAACGCCAGATAACCTGCATTGGAATGAACAGTTTCATAAAGCAAAATTTAAAAGTGGATAAAATGTTTAATATTTATTTGTATAGTTGATAACTCTGATTTGTGCTGAATTGCAACTTGGCTTATAGCAAAGCAGATTCTTTAAGCTGATTTTTTTTTTAATTCTTCCGTTTTTGCCAATAATGTTCAATCTCTTCCAAAGATTTGCCCTTTGTTTCTGGAATCAATTTTATAGTAATATATAAGGCTGGTGCACACATAATAGCAAATATCCAGAAAGTAGCTGCCGGTCCCCAACCTGGTGCTTTAAGCATCACCGGGGTTAACTGCCCAACAAAGAAATTGGCGACCCATAAAGAAAGAATTGCAAGTGAAACTGCCTGAGCTCTGACGGCATTTGGAAAAATTTCATTAATTATAATAAATGTAACAGGCCCAAAAGAGAACGCAAAGCTTGCTATAAAAAGCAGAATAAACATGAGTATCCATGGACCATTTGTGATATTTGCGTAGAACAAAAAACCTATTACTAACAAAGACATTACTGCTAAAGAAATCCCTAATATCAACAATGGTTTGCGTCCCCATTTATCGACCGTGAAAATGGCTACAAAAGTAAAGATCACATTTACGAGTCCAATTGTTACCTGTCCTCCCAATGCATCTCCTAAAGAAAATCCTGCTTGATCTAAGATGGAAGGACCAAAATAAATCACTGCATTGATACCCGAAACCTGTGAGAGAAACGGAAGGGTAAGACCAATAATAAGGGCTACACGATAGACAGGTGATAAAAGCTCCTTAAAGCCACCTTTTTCTTCACGCACCGACTTTTGAACTGCAATCATTTCTGTGCTTGCATGGGCAGGGTCAATTTTCAAGAGCGTATCAAAAGCTTTCTTATCTCTTCCCTTAAAAAGCAACCAACGCGGTGATTCAGGAACAATAAATAATCCAAGCCAAAATAGTACACTTGGTACTAATCCTATCCCAATCATTGACCTCCATATGTCTTCGACGAAGATGTAATTAAACCAACCTGTAAAATTAATGCTCCCAGATATTTTCACTAAATATGCATTGGAAAAATAAGCTGCAACGATACCAATTGTAATAGCCAACTGATATAGGGCTACCATTCTCCCCCTAAAATTTGGTGGTGCTATTTCCGAAATATATAATGGACAAATCATTGAAGCTACACCAATACCCAAGCCACCGACTATGCGGGAAGTTATAAGCCAGAAAACATTGGCAGCTAACATGGAACCAATGGCGGCGACAAAAAATAATCCCGCAGATAAAACCATGACCTTTTTTCGACCAATGATATCACTCAGTTTTCCGGAAGCTGCAACACCTATAATACAACCTAATAATGCTGAACTTACAAACCAACCTTCCATGAAAGGACTGAAGTGAAAATCATTTACCAGAAAGGGTAAAGCACCAGATATAACTGCAGTATCAAAACCAAATAAAAAGCCTCCAATAGCTGCTATAAAGCAAATAATAAAAAGATATTTTCCCTGGCTCCCTGCTGTAACAGAAGTAGTATTATTCATTTGGGCAATCGTTTGATATTGTTTATTTAATGAAGGCTTTAATTACTCTAGCTTTAGTTTCTCCATCGTTAATTATTTCATATTCTTCAGCGTCAGCAGGTATAACAAACGTTTCAGCATAATTGAAACGTTGAGCTTTTCCATTTTTAGTTTTAACAATAATAGCGTCTCCTTCTACCAACATCATTACATGACATTGTTGACTTGTTTTCAAAATGACTTTTTGCATAAAGTCAATTCGATGTACGTCATAAAAATGATCGGGATGGGTAGGATAATGGATCAACTCATATTGCTTGCTATTTTCTGTTGGATATGGCTTGCATACCAGTTCCTGCTTTACCCGTTCACCCTTGCGCTCAAACCTGAGGTTATTGAATGCGTGATCTATATTTATTGGCCTCGGATTACCATTTAAATCAGGGCGGACCCAATCATACATTTTAAAAGTAAAAATGTAGGGAGTAGCACTTATTTCCAATACAAGATTATTGGCACCGGCACTATGAACAGTACCATTAGGAATTAAAAATAAATCGTGCTTTTTAGCCTTATGCGATTGCACATACTTCTCAATTTGAATAGGGCTATTATTCTCAAAACTTTGCTCCAGTACTGCTTTAAATTTAGTTGGGTTAATATCTTTTTGAAAACCGAGGTAAACGTTTGCGTCTTCTTTACA
>Ga0210040_10009956_pt1 | contig 10982 bp, 9 predicted proteins | sample CryGeyCG12114_NA_FD_185462 | JGI IMG/M metagenome (GOLD analysis project Ga0210040, IMG submission 185462) | Groundwater microbial communities from aquifer - Crystal Geyser CG19_WC_8/21/14_NA (SPAdes) (version 2) | ecosystem: Environmental > Aquatic > Deep subsurface > Groundwater | place: USA... | reverse complement strand
GAGCCCCGCGGCGCCCTGCGCGTGCGGCTGCGCGGGGCGGGGACGGACGGCGCCGGGGTGTGGGCCGACCTGCGCGGTCCCACGGCGTGCGAGGTCGTGACGGCCGAGGAGAAGGAGGCCGCGCGCGCCAGGCTCGGCCCGGACCCGCTGCGGCGCGACGGCGACGCCGGCGTCTTCGCCGACCGGCTGGCGCGCAGCCGCACCTCGGTGGCGGCCCTGCTGATGGACCAGAAGGTCGTGGCCGGGGTCGGCAACGTGTACCGCGCCGAGGTCCTCTTCCGGGCCCGCACCGACCCCTTCGCCCCCGGGGTGGAGGTCGGCCGCGACCGCGCCCTCGCGATGTGGGAGGACCTGGCCGTGCTCCTGCGCGACGGCGTCCGCCGCGGGGCGATCGTCACGACGCTGCCGGCCGACCGGCCCGCCGGGCGACGGCGCGGCTGGGTGCGGCGCGAGGACGCCCACTACGTCTACCGCCGCGACGGCCTGCCCTGCCGGGTCTGCGGGAGCACCGTCCTGACGCAGGAGGTCGTCGGCCGCAACCTGTTCTGGTGCCCGGTCTGCCAGGACGGGCTGCCGGACCCCGTCGCCGTGCCGCTCGAGGCGCCCGTCGACGAGGTCCCGGGCACGGCCCCGCGCGCGCAGCGCACCTGACCGTCGGGCGCGTGGAGCGGCCTCGGGCCGTCGTCCCCGCTGGGTACCCTCCAGGGGTGCCGACGGAGAGCCGGACCGCCCCGGGGGGACGCGCCGCTGCCCCCACGTGGGTGCCCGCGGCGGCCGGCGGCTGGCTCGACGAGCGCCGGCGCCGCCTCGTCTGGCTCCTGCAGCTGCGGCTGCTGCCGTCGCAGACCTTCCGGCTGGCCCTGGCCACCGCGCTCGTGGTCGCGTGGGTCGTCACGGCGATCGTCGCGCCGATGTGGGCGCCCGCGTCGGCGCTGTCGGTGGTCATCGTCCTCGGCGGGTACTTCCTGCGCCTGCGGCAGCTCGCGATGCTGCTCTTCCTGGTCACCACCGCGCTCGTCTACATCGTCCCCCGGCGTAACGAGGCGGGCTACCCCCGCGGGACGACGGACGCGGTGGTGCAGACGGCCGCGACGACCATCAGCGGGCCCAGCCTGTTCGTGCTCGCGGCCGTCGCCGGCGTCGTGGTGCTCATCGCCCGCAGCCGCGAGCGCCTCGGCGTCCACGGCGCGCAGGGCGAGTCGATGCTCGTCGAGCTGCGCGACCGCCTGCGGGCCCAGAGCAGGGTCGTCGGCCTGCCGCAGCCCTGGAACCTCGAGCACGCCATCCGTTCCGCCTACGGGGACGGCTTCGCCGGCGACTTCGTCATCGCGCGCCGGTCGGGCGAGGAGCGGCTGGACGTCCTCCTCGTCGACGTGTCCGGCAAGGGGACGGCCGCCGGCACGCGCGCGCTGCTGCTGTCGGGGGCCTACGGCGGCCTCGTCGGGGCGCTGCCCACCTCCGAGCTGCTGCCGGCGGCCAACGACTACCTCCTCGACCAGGGCTGGAGCGAGGGCTTCGCCACCGCCCTGCACGTGACCCTCGACCTGCGCACGGGGGAGTACGCGGCCGCCAGCGCCGGGCACCCGCCGCTGCTGCGCCACCGCGGGGGCGCGCCCGACCGCTGGGTGACCGCGGAGGTCGACGGGGGGCCCGCCCTGGGGCTGCTGCCCGACGTCGGCTTCCCGTCCGTGCGCGGCGTGCTCGAGCCCGGTGACGCGCTGCTCCTGTACACCGACGGGGTCGTGGAGGCGCCCGGGCGGGACCTGGCCCAGGGGATCGACCTGCTGGCCCGGGCCGCCGGCGAGCTGACGGCCGGCCCCGGGCTGGGCGGCGCCGCCCGCCACCTCGTCGACGCCGTCGCCGCCGAGGACGACGACCGCTCCGTCGTCGTGCTGTGGCGCGAGGCCGGGAGCGCGTGAGCGGCTCGCCGCGCCGGTTCTCGCTGCGGACCGGTGCGGCGGGCGCGGCCCCGCCGGAGGTGGCCTGGGAGCGCTACGCCCAGCCGGCGCTGTGGAGCTCCTGGTCGCCGCAGATCGGCGCGGTGGACCTCCCCGCGCGCATCGCGCCCGGGGTCCGCGGGACCGTCCACGGCGCCGCGGGCCTGCGGGCCGACGTCGTCGTGGAGGAGGTCGACGAGCAGCGGCGCACGTGGTCGTGGTCGGTGGTCCTGGCCCGCCCCGCCGTCCCCGGCGTGCAGCTGCACCTCGAGCACGCGGTGGCGACCGCGCCGGGCGGGTGCACGACGTCGCTGGTGCTCACCGGGCCGGCGCCCGTGGTGCTCGGCTACGCCCCGGCGGCGTGGTGGGCCCTGCGGCGGCTCGTGCGCCCCTGACCCGGTCCCTGACCCGCTCCCGCGCACCCGCTCCCGCGCGCCCGCTCCGGCGCGCCCGCTGCGGTGCGCCCGCCCCCGTGGGCCCGCGCCCGCGCGGCTCGCCCCTGCCGTCCACGGGCGGACGGGAGCGGCGCGGCCTCCGCACCCGGTCCTCCCCTCGTCGGGGGCCGAGGGGGCGAGCAGGGGACCGGGAGCACGACGACCGGGCGGCGGGAGCAGGGTCGAGGGCGCGCCGCCGGAGCAGCCGGCGGCACCACCGGAGGAGCTCCCCGTGCTCGCCACCGCAGCCCTCGTCCTCGGGGCAGCCCTCGTCCTCGGGGGAGCCCTCGTCCTGCTGGCCGCCGCCCTGGCCCTCCGGCTCGCCCGCGCCGTGCCCACCGACGTCGTCTCGTCCCCGCGGACCGGCTACGTCGAGGCGGCCGGGCTGGACGTGCTGGCCCCGGCCCACGCCTACCGCCGCGACACCCACGACCTCGCCGCGTGAGCGGCCGCTGCTCATCCGGGCGGCGCCGGCCCCGGTACGGGCTGGGACCGGTGGTGGAGCGGGTGACGGGAATCGAACCCGCGTAGCCAGTTTGGAAGACTGGGGCTCTACCATTGAGCTACACCCGCGACGCCGGCGCTGCCGCCGACGGGCCAACCCTAGCGACTGGCACGGGGTCCTCCCGTCCCGGCGTCGCCGTGCGCAGGGCGGCCACCGGTCGGGCCCCTCGTCGCCGCGGCCACGCGCGCGGCCCGGCGTCTACGCTGGACCCGGCCGGCCCTGCGACGCCGCCGGCCGCGGGGTGTGGCGCAGCTTGGTAGCGCGTCCGCTTTGGGAGCGGAAGGCCCCCGGTTCGAATCCGGGTACCCCGACCGGCGTCCGCCGGGCCTCCCGAGCGGGCGCCCGGGGTTCCGGTCCGCCACTGGTACGGCCGGGCGCGCCCCCCGGCTATCGTGGGCGGCTGGCCCGCGCCCGTCCCGCCGTCCGAGGCGAGGAGCCCCGCCGCCGGTGGGGTCAGGGGCGCACGTCGAACCGCATCTGGAGCCCGCGCAGTGAAGAGCGCCGTCGAGACCCTCACGCCGACCCGGGTCAAGCTGACCGTCGAGGTCCCCCTGGCCGAGCTGAAGCCGAGCCTCGACAAGGCGTACCGCGAGATCGGGCAGCAGGTCACCGTGCCCGGCTTCCGGCGAGGCAAGGTCCCGCCCCGCATCATCGACCAGCGCGTCGGCCGCGCGGCCGTCCTCCAGGAGGCCGTCAACGACGCCCTGCCGGAGCTCTACAGCCAGGCGGCGCAGGAGCAGCAGCTGCGCGTGCTCGGCCAGCCGACCGTGGACGTCACCGAGGTCCCCGTGGACGGCGACGGCCAGCTGGCCTTCACCGCCGAGGTCGACGTCCGCCCGACGATCGAGCTCCCGGACTACGCCTCCATCGAGGTCTCCGTGGACGACGTCGAGCTCTCCGAGGACGACGTGACGACGCGCCTGGACGCGCTGCGCGCCCGCTTCGGCACGCTCACCGGCGTCGACCGCCCCGTCCAGGACGGGGACTTCCTGTCCGTCGACATCCGCGCCGAGATCGACGGCGAGGAGATCGACACCGCCGAGGGCATCTCCTACCAGGTGGGCGCCGGCACGATGCTCGACGGCACGGACGAGGCCGTCACCGGCCTGTCCTCCGGGGAGTCCGCGACCTTCACGGCGCCGCTGGCCGGTGGCGACCGCGCCGGGCAGGACGCCACCGTCACCGTCACGGTGCAGTCGGTCAAGGAGCGCCAGCTCCCCGAGGCCGACGACGACTTCGCCCAGATGGCCTCGGAGTTCGACACGGCCGACGAGCTGATGGCGGACCTGCGCGAGCAGGCGCGCAGGGCGGCCGTCCTGGAGCAGGGCGTCCAGGCCCGCGACAAGGTGCTCGACGCCCTGCGCGAGCAGGTCGAGGTGCCCGTCCCCGAGTCGCTCGTCGAGCAGGAGGTCCACCGCCACCTCGAGAGCGAGGGCCGGCTCGAGGACGCCGAGCACCGCACCGAGGTGACCGAGCAGACGCAGGCGGCCCTGCGCACCCAGCTCCTCCTCGACGCCGTCGTGGAGAAGGAGCAGGTGCAGGTCTCCCAGGAGGAGCTCGTGGAGTACCTCGTGCAGACCGCCCCGCAGATGGGCATGGAGCCCAGCGCCTTCGCCCAGGCGGTCCAGGAGGCCGGTCAGGTGCAGGCCATGGTCTCCGAGGTCGCCCGCCGCAAGGGGCTGGCCGTCGTCCTCGAGGGCGCGACGATCACGACGGACGCCTCCGGCAACAAGGTCGACCTCTCCGAGGACGAGGACGGCCCCGAGGCGACCGCCGACGAGGCTGCGGACGCTGCGGAGGACGCCCCGGCCGAGCAGTCCCCCGTCGAGGCCACCGAAACCTCGGACGAGGACGGCACCACCGGCGACTGACGCACCTCGACGACGCCCCGGCCCCCTCGCGGGGCCGGGGCGTCGTCGTGTGCCCGGCCGGGCTGGGCCGGGGGCGGCGGGTCGGGTGCCCGCCGGGCACCGGCGACGCGCTCGTGCGCCCCGCTCGAGCTGCTCGCCGGACGTGGCCGGTGGGCACTCGAGGCCCCGCTGTCCACGTCACCTCCGCTCGACCCTCGTGGCTCGCCCCCCACGGACCGGTGCCGGAGCGCGTCCCGGCGCCCGGTCGAGGGAGCGCGGTGCGCCGACGGCGAACACCCGCCGTGCCCCGGAACGGGCGCCAGGGGCAGGGGGTTAGGGTCGCTGCCAGACCTCATGGGATGACCTCCGGACCGCCGGACGGAGCGGGTGCGGCGTCCACGAGACGCGGCACCGGCCCGACGCCGGGGACCGGTGAAGTGCACGAGACACGACCAGGGGCGCCGTCCGCGAGAGCGGGGCGTCCAGGCGAGGACGGAGCGAAGAGCGTGGTGCAGACACCAGGCGCGTACGGCGTCACGGACGCCGTCACCGCTCGGGGGCCCGGCGGCAGCGTCGGGCTCGACGAGCACATCTACCAGCGGCTGCTGCGCGAGCGCATCATCTGGCTGGGCTCCGAGGTCCGCGACGAGAACGCCAACGCCATCTGCGCGCAGATGCTGCTGCTGGCGGCCGAGGACCCGGACAAGGACATCCACCTCTACATCAACTCCCCCGGCGGCTCGGTGACGGCCGGCATGGCGATCTACGACACCATGCAGTTCGTCACGCCCGACGTGGCCACCTACGGCATGGGCCTCGCGGCCTCGATGGGGCAGTTCCTGCTCTCCTCGGGCGCCAAGGGCAAGCGGTACGCCACGCCCCACGCGCGGATCATGATGCACCAGCCCTCCGGCGGCTTCGGCGGCACGGTGAGCGACATCCGGATCCAGGCCGAGCTCATCAACAACATGAAGCGCACGCTGAGCCAGCTCACGGCGGAGCAGACCGGCAAGTCGATCGACCAGATCAACCTGGACAACGACCGCGACCGCTGGTTCACCGCGGCCGAGGCGCTCGAGTACGGCTTCATCGACCACGTCGAGGCCCACGCCGCGGACGTCCGCGGCGGCGGCGGCACGAGCTGAGGAGCCCTTCGATGGCAGACACGACCGACCACAGCGCGATCGCCCGCGCCGCCGGCGGTGCGGCGCCGCAGATGCCGAGCAGCCGCTACATCCTCCCGCAGTTCGAGGAGCGGACGCCCTACGGCTTCAAGCGCCAGGACCCGTACAACAAGCTCTTCGAGGACCGCGTCATCTTCCTCGGGGTGCAGGTGGACGACGCGTCCGCCGACGACGTCATGGCGCAGATCCTCGTCCTGGAGTCCATGGACCCGGACCGCGACATCACCATGTACATCAACTCCCCGGGTGGCTCCTTCACGGCGCTGACGGCGATCTACGACACGATGCAGTACGTCAAGCCCGACATCCAGACCGTCTGCCTCGGGCAGGCGGCCTCCGCGGCGGCCGTCATCCTCGCGGCCGGCGCGCCGGGCAAGCGGCTGGCGCTGCCGAACGCCCGCGTGCTGATCCACCAGCCTGCCCTGTCCAGCGGTGACTACGCGCAGGCCTCGGACATCGAGATCCACGCCGCCGAGGCGCTGCGCATGCGCAACTGGCTCGAGGAGACGACGGCGTTCCACAGCAACCGGGACGTCGATCAGGTCCGCCTGGACATCGAGCGCGACAAGATCCTCACGGCGCCGCAGGCGCTGGACTACGGCCTCGTGGACCAGATCCTGCCCAGCCGCAAGGGTCGGGTGTCGGTCACGGCGTGACCGGGCACCGCTGCCGGGTCCCCGGGGGGACCCGGCAGCGGGCGAAGCCCTCGACCGGCGGTGGCGCTCGGGGGACGCGTCGGCGCGCCGGGCGCGGCGGCGCTGACAGGGCCCCGCGCGTGGTGTGAGATGGGACGAGCCCGGCGGCCGCCGGGCGCAGCAGGGAGGAGTCGGGCAGTGGCACGCATCGGGGACGGTGGCGACCTGCTGAAGTGCTCCTTCTGCGGGAAGAGCCAGAAGCAGGTCAAGAAGCTGATCGCCGGACCCGGCGTCTACATCTGCGACGAGTGCATCGACCTCTGCAACGAGATCATCGAGGAGGAGCTCGCCGAGGCGAGCGAGCTCGGGCTCGTCGACCTCCCCAAGCCGCGGGAGATCTTCGACTTCCTCGAGGAGTTCATCGTCGGCCAGGACGCCGCGAAGAGGGCGCTGGCGGTGGCGGTCTACAACCACTACAAGCGCGTGCAGGCCGTCCCGGCGGCGGGCAGCGCCCGCGAGGACGCCGTCGAGCTGGCCAAGTCCAACATCCTGCTCATCGGGCCGACCGGGACGGGCAAGACCTACCTCGCCCAGACCCTCGCCCGGATGCTCAACGTGCCGTTCGCCATCGCCGACGCCACGGCGCTCACCGAGGCGGGCTACGTCGGCGAGGACGTCGAGAACATCCTCCTCAAGCTCATCCAGGCCGCGGACTACGACGTCAAGAAGGCCGAGCAGGGCATCATCTACATCGACGAGGTCGACAAGATCGCCCGCAAGAGCGAGAACCCGTCGATCACCCGCGACGTCTCCGGGGAAGGGGTGCAGCAGGCGCTGCTCAAGATCCTCGAGGGGACGACCGCGTCGGTGCCGCCGCAGGGCGGCCGCAAGCACCCGCACCAGGAGTTCATCCAGATCGACACGGCCAACGTGCTGTTCGTCGTCGGGGGCGCCTTCGCAGGGCTCGAGGAGATCATCGCCTCGCGCGTCGGCAAGGGCGGGGTCGGGTTCGGCGCGCAGCTGCACACCAGGTCCGAGGACGTCGACGTCTTCGGGCAGGTGATGCCGGAGGACCTCACGAAGTTCGGCCTCATCCCGGAGTTCATCGGGCGGCTGCCCGTCATCACGACGGTGAGCAAGCTGGACGCGGACGCCCTCGTGAAGATCCTCACCGAGCCGCGCAACGCGCTCGTGCGCCAGTACCAGCGCATGTTCGAGATCGACGGCGTCGAGCTCGAGCTCAGCGAGGAAGCCCTGCGCGCGATCGCCGAGCAGGCCATCCTCCGCGGCACGGGCGCTCGCGGCCTGCGCGCGATCATGGAGGAGGTGCTGATGCCGGTCATGTTCGACATCCCCTCCCGCGAGGACGTCGCGCGCGTCGTCATCTCCCGCGAGGTCGTGCTGGAGAACGTGCTGCCCACGCTCGTCCCTCGTGATGCCGGCGCGGCCGCGCCGCGCAAGCGCGAGCGCCGGGAGAAGTCGGCCTGACGACCCGGGCCCGCGTCCTGCAGGGCCGGGGCCGTCGACCGGGGAGCGTGCCCGGCTCGCCGCGCGGTCGTGGAGTGTCCGCTCGAGCGAGCGGCTCCCGGGTCCGGGCTACGACGGCGACCTCGCGTGGACCCGGTGCACCAGGCCGGCTCGTCCGGCGCGGTCGGCCTCCACGACGGCGAAGCCCGCGTCCAGGACGAGGCGCCGGGGGTCGCGGAGCAGGTGGTCGGCCTGCCAGCGGACGGTGACCGGGTCGAGCAGGCGCTGCACCGCCCTGACGGCGCGCGAGCTGCTCGGGCCGTGATCGACCAGCAGCAGCCGGCCGCCGGGTCGCAGCACGCGCCGCGCCTCGGCCAGCGCCGACCCGGGGTCGGGCACCGTGCACAGCGCGTACGTGGCGACGACCGCGTCCACGCAGGCGTCCGGGAGGTCGAGGGCCTCCACGTCCCCGCACCGCAGCTCGACCCGGGTGTCCGGCCCGAGGCTCTGCCGGCGGGACCGGGCGACGGCGAGCATGCCCTCGGAGAGGTCGACGCCGAGCACGCGCTCGACGCGGGGGCCGTACAGGGGCAGGTCGAGACCCGTGCCGACGCACAGCTCCAGCACGGAGCCCTCCGCGCGCGACGTCGCCCACGCGCGGTGGTGGCCCAGCAGCCGCCGCTCCGCGACGGCGAAGACCCGGTCGTAGTCCTGCGCCTGCGCGTCGTAGACCCGGCGCACCCGCTCGGTCGGTCCTGCCCCCATGACGCCCCCCTCCGCGACCGGCTCCGCCGCCGCCCGTCGAGTCGGTCGGCGCCCGTGCGCCCGACCACCACGGTAGGACCCGTCAGGGCGTCGTCCGCACGAGCAGCTGCGGCCCGAGCTCGGCCGGCGTCCGCACCCCCACGAGACCCATGGTGAGGTCGAGCTCGGCCTGCAGGTGCTGCAGCACCTCGACGACGCCGGCGCGCCCGGCCAGCGCCAGCCCGTAGACGTAGGGCCGGCCCACGAGGACCGCGCGGGCCCCCAGAGCGAGGGCGGTGACGACGTCGGCGCCGCTGCGCACGCCGCTGTCGAAGAGGACCGGTACGCGCCCGGCGACCTCCTCGACGACGCCGGGCAGGGCGTCCAGCGCCCCCACTGCGCCGTCGACCTGGCGGCCCCCGTGGTTGGAGACCACGACGCCGTCCATGCCGTGCCGGACGGCGAGGGCGGCGTCCTCCCGGTGCTGGACGCCCTTCAGCACGATCGGCAGCGCGGTGAGGTCGCGCAGCCACGCCAGGTCGTCCCACGTCAGGGAGGGGTCGGCGAAGACGTCGAGGAAGGTCTCCACGGCCGCGCGGGGGAGGGCCGAGCGCAGGTTGGCCCGGGTGCTGCCGGGGTGGGCGCGCGCCACGGAGGCGAGCGTGCGCAGGGCCGCCGGCGTCGGGCGCGGCGACGGCCCGGTCCGGGGCTGCGCCGCGCGACGGCGGACGAGCTCGGTGAAGACGGGGTCACTCGTGTACTGGGCGATGCCGAGGCCGCGGGCGAACGGCAGGGAGCCGAGGTCGAGGTCCCGCGGGCGCCAGCCGAGCAGGGTCGTGTCCAGGGTGACGACGAGCGCGGTGCTGCCGATGGCCTCGGCCCGCCGGACGAGGCTGCGGACGAGGTCGCGGTCGCTGCTCCAGTAGAGCTGGTACCAGGACGGCGTCGAGCCGAGCGCCCGCGCGGTGACCTCCATCGGGACCGAGCCCTGCGTGGAGACGACCATCGGCGTGCCCACCTCGGCCGCCGCCCGGGCGACCGCGACGTCAGCCCCGCGGGAGGCCATCTCCAGCACCCCGACCGGTGCGAGGAGCAGCGGGGAGGGCAGGCGCTGCCCGAAGAGCTCGACCTCGGTGCTCCGCGATGCGACGTCCCGGAGCATCCGCGGCACGAGCCTCCAGCGGTCCAGCGCCTCCCGGTTGGCCCGGACCGTGCGCTCCTGGCCCGCGGACCCGGCGACGTAGGCCCACGCCGCCCGGCTCATCGCCCGCTGCGCCGCCCGCTCGAGCCGGTCGGGGCCCACGGGCACCACCGGTCGGCGGCCCAGGGCGCCGTCCCGGTAGATGCGCGACTGCGTCTCGCGCCCGACCGACGTCGTCCGCCCCGTCCCCACGACACCACCGCCCTCTCGCGCGCCTCGCGGCTCGGGCGCCGCTGCCCGGGCCGCCCCCGCCCCACCGTGCCAGTCTCGGGGCGTGCCCCGGATCTCGATCGAACGGACCCAGCGCGACGCGACCCCAGCCGGGGCAGACCAGGGCGGAGGGGGCCGGGTCACGAGGACCGCCCGCGGGCGAGCCCCTCGGGACGGGCTCCCCGAGAGCAGCCTGGCGTTCGCCCTGGAGGGCTACCGCTTCGGCACGCGGCGCTTCCGGGCCACCGGCGGTGACGTCGTCGAGGTGCGCCTGGCGCTCCAGCGGACCCTCGTGCTGCGCGGGGCCGAGGCGGCGCGGGTCCTCTACGACACGAGGCGCTTCGTCCGGCGCGGCGCGATGCCAGGGCTGCTCCGGAAGACGCTGCTCGGCGTCGGCGGGGTGCAGGGCCTCGACGGCGAGGCGCACCGGGCGCGCAAGGCGATGTTCCTGTCCGTCCTCGGCCCCGAGCGCGCCCACGAGCTCGCCGACGAGGTCCGCCGGTGCTGGCACGAGGCGCTGCCGCGCTGGGAGCGCGCCCGCGAGGTCGTCCTGCTCGACGAGGTCGCCGAGGTGCTCTGCCGGGCGGTGTGCGCCTGGGCGGGCGTGCCGCTGCCCGAGCACGACGTCGCGCGGCGGACCCGGGACCTGCGCTCTCTCATCGAGGAGGCGGGGGACCCGCGGCTCGGCTACGCCCGGGCCCGGCTGGGGCGCCGCCGCGCCGAGGCCTGGTGCGCGGGCGTCGTGGAGCAGGTGCGGGACGGGTCCCTGGCGGCGGCGGAGGGAAGCGCCCTGCACGCCGTCGCCGGCTACCGCG
>Ga0210040_10009955_pt1 | contig 10982 bp, 15 predicted proteins | sample CryGeyCG12114_NA_FD_185462 | JGI IMG/M metagenome (GOLD analysis project Ga0210040, IMG submission 185462) | Groundwater microbial communities from aquifer - Crystal Geyser CG19_WC_8/21/14_NA (SPAdes) (version 2) | ecosystem: Environmental > Aquatic > Deep subsurface > Groundwater | place: USA... | reverse complement strand
AGGACCAACGTCGTAGAAAAACTGCTTTATTTAACTTTGATTAATAACAATAAACGTCAGTTTAGGAAAGCCAAAATATCTCAACAACAAACTAAAATGTAAAAGAGAAAAAAAAGTAGACAACATAACGCGATTCAGTTCGATTTTCTAACACCACACAAACTGCAAACTGTTTGGACTTTTTTCATTCCAGCGTCTCAAAAACATACACACAAAAGCGAGAACCATTCGGACTTAATTTCATTCCACGTCTCGGGAATTCACACTTAAAATGGACTGTCTAGGCTTGTTAAGGCCCGCGCCATGAAAGCCCAACTGCAGCGCATTATTTGTTAGTTAGTTACTTACGAAAGAACACAGTTTGTTGATGAAATTAAAAGAAACGGCTATATTTAAATAAGAAAGAATTCATCCAATCCAAACCCCGAGATTTTGGTTGGGTAGCGAGTATAAATACTGGCAGCATTGCCACGTTGAATGGCAATACTGAGCAAAATTTTAACATAATATTTTACGTCGTAGAATATAATTTCTTTATTCTTTATAGTGTCCTGCACATGAAATCGAACTCGTGTTCTCACTATCCTTATCAATAACGACGTCTTTAAAATTATTTTTGAGAATACGTCGTAGTCATAATTTGTAGTGAAATTGATAAGTCGTTCTAACCATAACGTCGCGAACGAGCATCAGGCCCCTGGACAGAATTATTTATTGACTATACAGATTGAATGGTGCTGTTCATAGTAGAAACGCATTGTTATCAAAGCAGCAAACTCACTATGGTCGAGGGTTTTTAAACAAACAGACAATAATATTTTTGACGGCCATGATGATGATTACAACAATGCAAGTAACATTCCAATCACAAAACCTATAAAAAATATCATGAAGCTGCATAAGAGAAATACACTTCGGATTCTCATTCCTCTGTGGTCAAAAAATTCTGTGTGCTAAAAAAATTAAAAAAAAAAACAATTAGGTCAAATTAAACCCAAACAGGGATTCAAATACAAATGGAAATACTACTTACAGGAAGTAAACCAGCAGCAAACATCATGTATTTTGCCTTCCTGTCCAAGTTAGGAATGAAATGAACGCAAAAAGTTCGTTCAGAGAATTCCAGATTGAGCCATTTCTTATAACTATACGATCCAGATGGACTTCCGTCCATATTCACAACTGGAATTGTAGCTGTTTTTCCAGGATACAGTAAACAGCAAGTACAGAAATTCGTCACAGGTGATCGTATTTTGAACAACTTTTTATAAGGATCTTGGACCGTGTAAGATCCGTAAAAGTGCTTTATTTGTGAAAATTTTAAGAGCCCAGCGCCTTCCACTTCGTATGTATCATTCTAGAAAAATAGTTATAATACCGATGCATTGACATAACACAATTAATTAAATGAAAGCAGCATATATTCCACGGTTTCGACGCAACAATGATCCGCACCACAATTGGCAAACACATGAAGGCTTTTATGCTTACCAGGCAGCCGGGATGAGAAAACGTAATGTCCTCAATTCCTTTGGTTGTTTTTATGGAAAATCTCAAATTACCACCAGATTCATCAACACGGCTCAATTTAAATATAACCTCGCCCGCTCCATTTAAGACATCGAACGACGCAGCATTATTGCCAAAATCATCTAATCCAACCCAAATAGAAAAGGTAAATGCATGCAATTTTAAGTGCACTCTTTTTGAGCAATTCTCTCACCACTTAAATCCTTGGATTTTGAGACAAACAATTTATCTGTGGTAGAAATTAATTCTTCCAAGTCGTCAACAAAGTTTGTCAACGTTTCAATTCGAGATGGTAAGTGAGGAGCAGTGGCGGTCGTGTCTAAACAATTGATATGATTGTTAGTAAATAGTAACATTTGGTTGCTCTAATTTAAGCTTTGAAGTTTTACCATTTTTTAATAGTTTAGTAGACTCTTGTTTGTCACCGTCCTCAAGATTCGACATTCTGTGCAGCTTACAGTAATATAACAAAATCACTAACTTTTTTTGCGTTTAAATTTTCATCGAATTTTATCTTCACCTCCTCGCATAACCCCAGCGGGCATCTTGCATGTAATTTTTATATTAAAATAATATTGAATTCATATCTCTGTGGAAGTAAGATATGTCCCCCCCCCCGCTACTTTAATTGAACTAAAATATATAATAAAACAATAAATTGAGAATACTGTCACACAGCTTCGAGAGGAAATATATGTCAATGTTGGACATTCGCGGATCCACTTGTATTGGTTCAGCAAGATTTATCCCATATCCCCTTGCAGCCAATAAGCCATAGCCGATACCGTTCCCGGTCCACGGCTCCTCACTCCTCAGTCCTCAGTCACCAAGAGCGTGAGTGAAAATTGAGAAAAACACTACAATCGTCAATCCAAAATCAGGCATATGATGCCATCTATGCTATGAATCCGTCCAGCTCTAACAAGAACTTTTAGCGGCAACTCGAATTGCAAACTCAATGAACGTAGCTTTAGTGGCGTCTATTTTAATTTCAGAATATTCCGGCTTGATAAATAATTCTTGCTTCTTGAACTGGAAAAACGCCTAGAATTAACCGAGATTAAAATAAATAGTTTTAAATTCTCATAGATTGCTAGATTGTCGAGTTGATTGTTCACGAATAAGAAGTTTAAAATGGCCTCAACTTCAAGACGGAGGGTCGTCGAAGCTGACCTGGATGATTTGGCCAATGTGGAGTTTGAAACCAGTGACAATGTAGAGGTCATAAAAAATTTCGATTCAATGGGATTGAAAGAAGATTTGCTTCGTGGAATTTATGCTTACGGTAAGAAAAGTTTCAAAACTTGTATTTTTCACTCTCCATCGAAGGGCTGTTAGTAGTATTTGTACAGCAATTAGCTGACCCTTCTAGTTCTAACAAATCGAAGGGAGGGCACAGGCGCCGGAAATGAAACGGATTTACAGAGCTCAATATCTATTTAGGCCATGATAATGCGAATGTTATTTGTTTTCAGGTTTCGACAAACCATCGGCGATTCAGCAAAGAGCTATAAAACCGATTGTGCGGGGAAGAGATGTGATCGCTCAAGCCCAATCAGGAACAGGGAAGACAGCCACGTTTTCAATCGGAATTCTGCAGACTATTGACACTTCAGTTAGAGACACTCAATGTCTTATTTTGTCTCCTACTCGGGAGCTGGCAGTTCAAATTCAGAAGGTATTTATTATTTAGAATTTTGTCGGATTTGGTAGCCAGGTAGCCCTTTTAGTTAGGCAAGCCAACTACGAAATGCGTTCCTGCATCGAGTGGAATAGAAGATCGGCTTCTGAACTATAGCCCTGGATGGTTTACAAGCTCTTTGTGTTTGAATTTTTTGCAGGTAATTCTGGCACTAGGGGATTACCTCAGTGTACAATGTCATGCCTGTATTGGTGGAACGAATTTGGGAGAAGATATCCGAAAATTGGATTATGGCCAACATGTTGTCTCAGGCACACCTGGAAGAGTTTTCGGTAATGCACATTTCTATAGTTAAATATACATACCTTAGCCAAAACCAACCGTAGTCCATAAAATTTGCAATTTAATTTAGGGTTTGTATGTCAACATTAAAAAATAATTATCAAAATAATTTTTTGAAGTATCAGGGTATAAACTCAAGACCAACGTATTTTTTTCTTAGATATGATCAGAAGGAAGTGCTTAAGGACGCGTTCGATCAAAATGCTCGTTTTGGACGAAAGTGATGAGATGTTAAACAAAGGATTCAAAGAGCAGATTTACGATGTTTATCGATACCTTCCTCCATCAACTCAGGTAAACAGTTTTGCCCTTCCTTTCGATTCGTTAGCTAGCAAGCTAACAGCTAATCTCAGTTCGTGGATGTATATTTTAATTTCACTCACAGGTTGTCCTTGTCTCTGCCACACTTCCTCATGAAGTATTGGAAATGACCAGCAAATTCATGTCAGACCCTATCCGGATTCTTGTAAAGCGTGATGAGTTGACACTAGAAGGAATTAAGCAGTTTTTCGTAGCCGTTGAGCGTGAGGAATGGAAATTTGATACTTTGTGCGATTTGTACGATACCTTAACTATTACACAAGCCGTCATTTTCTGCAACACTAAGCGCAAGGTGAGTGAAAAAACCTTGTATCCGAAGCTTATCTCTTTGTCATTCATTTTGTACTTGTCTGGATTTCTTCTAGGTGGACTGGTTAGCCGAAAAGATGCGAGATAGTAATTTTACGGTTTCATCTATGCACGGAGAAATGCCTCAAAAGGAGCGTGACGCAATTATGAAAGAATTCAGAAATCAACAAACGTATGCAAAATATCACATTGCACATTGGTTTGAGTTTTACGTTTGGGAATATGTTTATTCATGAAATGTTTTTTTCAGTCGTGTTTTAATTACCACCGATGTGTGGGCTCGTGGAATTGATGTGCAGCAAGTTTCCCTTGTTATCAATTATGATCTACCAAATAACCGAGAGTTGTACATTCATAGGTAAAGAAAAAACAATGTTCAGTATGCCACACCGGAGAATAGAATGTGTGAATGCTTTCTTTAAATTAGTTCTCAACTCTGTATTTTTTTTTAAGAATCGGTCGGTCCGGTCGTTTTGGAAGGAAGGGAGTTGCCATCAATTTTGTGAAGGAAGATGATATTCGTATTCTCAGAGATATTGAGCAATATTATTCAACCCAGATTGACGAAATGCCAATGAATGGTATGTATACTCTTATCGTCTGCCCGTATTATTCAATGAAAAGAAATATATTTATGATGACCTTCAAAAATTAATGTGTCCACTTTGTTTTCAGTGGCGGATTTGATATAGTTTTTCAGACTGGTTGATTGGAGTGCATGAATATGAATTAATAGCTATGAAATGGATTATTACGAGATCCAGACAATTATAGTTGAAGTTTGGAGTACAGTTGTTTACTTATGTTAATTGGTTGTGTATAAGAGTGGAAGTGGAGATTTCTTCTTTTATTATTTTCATTCTGTCATCCAATGACCTTTTCCGTATAACTTTTTTAGACTATTATTGTTTTATACTGTCGCGTATGTAAAACTTTCAAGTCTATTATACGATATCTCGTGAAGTGTGAATATAGTTCGGTTACATAGTTTAGAGTAAAATAACTGAACAGCTAACTGCATATTTTAGTTTTATGAATATGAAATACTAGTTCTAGACTGGCTGGCTTTTTTATTATTTGAAAAAATAAAATATGCAATTTAAATAACAATACATCATTTATTCTTATTCAGTAACATCATTTCGATTATTTACAAATAATTCAACCTATAAGTTAAGTTGACAAGTAAGAGAAGTGGAAATGAAGAGTTCGTTATTTTAGCTATGTCAGAATTGTAATAATTAATATAATCTAGTCAAAAACTACTCAACAGACTTGCGATGTTAACGAAAAATTATCGTTACGTTTTTACGGTTTCATCTTTATAAAAGTCGAAAAATGAGAAGTATACTCTATATTTCATGGGCCATTGGCAAATAATAAAAACATGAAGCATATAAGATAACCCTTACAAGAAAAAACGGGAAAAAGTGACAATTCGTAAATTCTTTCTAAAACTTGAATTCTTTCTGTTTCTTCGCCTTTTTGGCATCCTGTTGCTGTAGTTGCCTTTTTCTTTTGTTCTGAAAAACGAAAAAAAGAAGATTTTAAAGAAAAAAATCCAATTGCAAGAAAAATACTGTAAAAATACCTTCTGTTTTGCAGCATGTTCGGCAACCATATCTGACAAATCTTCACCCAAGCCAGAGCTTTGTTTTTCCTTTAGCGTTTGCTCATAACGAGCCTCCATAGCCGCAGTATCAACCAAATCCAATTCAGATGGATCCAAAGCTAATTCTACTGCGCTGGAATCTTTTTGTAACATGGAACGTCCCTTGTCCTTTTCTTTGGCAGCCGCCGCCAGGTCGTACACATGAGTTGATGCCATCATAGCGCCAGATAATCGGTCAACACGTTTCTCAGGGAGTACAGTGTATAGGCTTGGTGTATCTCCACTGAAAATTAGAGCAAATTAAAATATTTACTAATAAACTAAACTATTTTAGAGCACATAAGCTTTGAACCATATGGGTAATCGGCAACATGAGAAATGACTGATGAAAGCAAGCAGTAAACTCACCCTTCAATATCTTGTTCAATACGTCGTTTTCTCAGTTCGATCATATCAGGAGTTTCGGTACCAACTGGTACGGAAGAAAATCCTGAAGGAGTCGCAAGACCTTCCGCGGGGGTTTGAAGTCCACTCTCTTCGGTATCTCCTTTTTCGTCATCTTCACCTTCTTCTTCGTCCTCTTCTTCTTCTTCCGAGGAACTTTCAACTTCTTCTTCTGATTCCATTTCACCCCAAAGTTCTTTGTCTACTGCATCTTCATCATTTCCTCCCTGGATAGTTTTTTGTAAGATAAATAATTATTTCGATGGCGAATGTACATAAGATGTGAGATAATAATGATATGTACTAAAAAAGTTATAGAGATCCTGCCTTACCGAACCATCATTATTCATGATGCCAAATACATCCCCATACAGAGGGCGACCGAACTCGTCGACAGGAGGTTTTCCCCATCCACCAGCATGGTATCCGAAACTACAACCGTCTGGAATGGGAGCATTCAGTCCAGCAACTTTCAAGTGGGGATATGAAGGTGGTGGCCCATATCTGAAGTGAGAGAATACAATATCGAAATACAGAGTTCTGTTGCACACAGATTAGATACAGAATATCGAAGTAAAGTAGTAAAATCATCATGTCAAGTTTGTCATGTAACCTTTGCATGGCAATTAACCATGGAGGAGGAACTCTTTGACTATTGGGACCAACAGGCATTCCAAGGGCTGTTCTCAAATCATCTGACAACTCTCCTGGTTTCTTGTCTTTCATTCGTGTTTCAAATTCTTTTCCTTCATAGTACAAGTCTCCATGAATAGTCATTTTGGGCTTAGATTGCCATCTGTGTAGTCAATTTTTTAGTAGTTAGAATATAATTGAGTTGGTTACAAATAAAAAACGCTCAACAATATGTGAATGAAACTTACTTGAAAAACGCATCATGAAGTTTTTGATAATCTACGTCTATTTTCCCCATTTTTGGACGAACTCGCTCACGCATTTTGGCCTTTAGTGATTTCGATTCTTCCTTGTCCGCAAGAGCTGCACGCATTTCCATAATACCTGTTTTCTTGATAAACCCAGGTAAATCAAAAGGTGCTTTTTCTATTCCACGTTTTCCTTGCAAATACTAACAAAAAAAGATGACATATTTTACATTCAGATTCACGTGGCTAGTTGATAGTTAAAAAATATGAATATTTTTGTTACCTTGCGTTTGTAGCACCAATGTCTTGGCACGGGAACAGTGTTACGGTATGCTTTTAAATGAACCAATAGTTTTGGGTCCTTTGCGGTCACATCGTGCATTTCCACAACATCAGGTCTTGGTACTTGTTGTTTTAATTCAGCTACTGATAATCGGGTCAGCTTTTTCAGTTTTCGTTTTGACAATTTTGGTTTTTCGTCCTCTTTTTTCTAGAAGACCAAAAGCCATAATTTCAGCCCTTTAGCATTTCTTCGGTGAGCACATATTTTTATAATTGAATATTTTTAGTTGACTTGAATTATCCAAGCTAAGCAAATCAACAAAAAAAATAAGCTTGTTGTAAAACGCTTACTTCGTCTTCCAGATCTTCTTCCAGGTCAAGTTTAGGAACCTTTTTCAAAGCATTTATTTCATCTAACGAAGGTTTTACATCTTCTCTGGCTTGTTCACCTTTCTCCGCATCAGTGATTTTGAAATTTTCAAATACATTAGCAAACGCTCGATACAAAGGGTCAAAAACACTAAGCTCTAGTTTTTCCGGAACATATCTACATCAGAGTTCATAAATCGATTAGTCTTTCAATGACGCATAACAAAGAATATTTTAAAAAAACGTACTCGATTTCAACATTTTCTCCAGGCTGAGTGTTTTCATTCCCTTCAGGAAGAATCCCATTAGATTCGTTTTCAACTCCAGCTTGTCGATTTTTCTTTTTCTTCTTTTTTTTCTTTTTCTTATCCTTTTTTTCACCTTTCTCGTTTTCCTCAACGTGGTTTCCGTTTCCCGTCTTCTCCGTTCCATTACTATTACCATTACTTTCTTCTTGAGCAACAATGTTTTGCTCAGCTAACAGCCTGGCATTATTTGCTTCTTGCTCTTCTTGTGCAGCTGCAGCACGTCTTTGTGCTCGCAATAACTCTTGCTGGTGCTGATGTAATCTCATTTCTTGCTGCTGTCGTTGAAGCTCTTGTAAAGCAGGATCCGTTGTATTGTTATTGACGTCATCAGGACGATCATTATTGTTGTCATCCCCCGCTGGTGCTAGTAAATCATCATCTTGTTCTGCTTGGTCTTCGTCCCCAGGGGGGCTATCTTCTCCAACGTTCCCTTCTTGCTGTTGCTGAGCAATAAAATCATCATGTGCTTGTTGAACTTGTAAATGAGGAAGCTGTATTCCCTGTGGGACCCTTGGAAACTGTCCAAGTTGGGGTACCATCAAACCTTCATTTGGATCCGGTGTTTGGTTCAACATGCTTACACCGATCCCTTCGTCCGTATCTTCCGAAGCCTCATTGTAAAGAAACTGCAAGATGACATTTAGGCATTTGGATAATAATTTATAGCAATAATTTAAAAAAAAATAGAAATGAATTTGAATTAAAAAACACATACATTTACTTGAACGGCTTGCAGATCATCAGATGGAGGGCCGCCGGCAGAAGAGTCCTCAAATTCAAGTCCAGAATCTTCCCCTTCACCATTGTCAAACAAATTATCCATGTTTAATTGGTACAAGAATGTATTATTTAAGAGGATAAGTATGCACTGGCTTTATCTCAACGTGAATCGGAAAGTTTCTTAAGTTTTAAAATAAATCTGACTTAATCAGAGTGACAATTTGTCACTTTTCCAACAAAAATGTCTACACAAATTGAATTATTGGTGTTCTGCGCCGAGAAATAATGCGCCAACTTTTAAAAATCGTATGAAAACCACAAGACACAGAAGTAGATTACGTGATAAACTACAATAAAAACAAAATTGGTGGTTTTTTGCTAGTATCTTTTTTCAACTATATTACATTTACATAGCAAATAAACCTATACAACGTTAATTTCTGAATTTTTAATCATAAAAATGGATTATCAGTAAATTAAGTTGTCTTATCTTGGTAAAGATATGATCAAACAGTTGACTATTGGTTGTATTGAAGGCGTTTTACGCCAAAGAAGCTCAGCATTTTTGACCGGCTCGAACAACTGTAGTCAAATTTTCATTCGTCACAAATATAAGGATATTACTGTCCCAAAACCGGGCAAGGGTAACTATTTCCGAAGGGTTGTTCATTATCCGGATAAATATACTATTAAGCCTGTTCCCACTACGAATCTAGCTGGACGAGACCCATTAACTGGTACAAAAAAGTTTCAAACACTTTATCAATTGTTCACTTATGTTCGGTAAGAATATTTTTATCAACATTTTACTTTTGTAATTATATAGGGCACGTCGTAGTAGGCACATTGGGAGGTGGGCTTAAACATCCCTATTTATGGGTAGACTACTTACGAGAGGCGCCGGAGGGGTCTGTCTTAGCGGAACAGGTTATAGAAATAATTCCTGAGCCAAATCGATCTGCTCATATTGCTCTAGTCGGCCATGAAGACAAACTTCGGTACATCATTGCCACCGAAAATATGAAACCTGGCCAAACCATTGTGACTAGTAGTGAAATGGCTAGAATTGCTGGTAATTTCGAATTCGAACAAAGCATGCCTATGCCTAGTTCAGTCCACGATAGGTTGAGTAGCTCCGCTGTGCAGAAATTGTTTTTGTAATAATCACAGACCCGTACTCCCACAAGCCCAATGTATTTTTTTTTCTTATTTTACACCCCGTGTTGAACACGTTTGAGGTCGAAGTCTAAAATATTCGACCGGACAAGCAGCATGATGAACATGAAAAGGCTTGTGTGATACAACAACCTAAATTAAAGATGTTTGAAATCTTTGATTTAAGTTAGATTCACAGATGTAAGAAAGCTAAGTAGGAATTTTTCCTCAGATGAGCAAAGACCTTTATATTTTCTTGTGACTCGGTTTTGTCAATGTTAAATAAACGGGGAAATTCAAATACACTGACTTTAAATCCTTGTTCGAGTACTCTCTGCGTAGCGGAGATTACTGTTTTACGGTACTTAAGTATCAATATCACGTTGAACTGTTTCCTGAAAATGAAAGAGACCTTATTAAGAATTTGGAAATTGTTTCTAGTTCGACCAAACGAAGGTGATGCCTACCCAGTTGCATCTTTGCCTTTAAACACTGAAGTATCAAGTGTAGAGTTGTTTCCTGGATCTGGTGGATTCTTTGCTCGTGCTGCTGGAACGTATGCCATAGTTTTACGGAAAATTGGAGATCGAGTCATTTTACAAATTCCTTCAAAAAGAGAAATTTCAGTTTTGCATAATTGTATGGCTGTCGTAGGTATGGACCATTAATCTTATTATGATTTGTTTGCTAATATTTGCGTTCTTAGTCTTTTAGTTTATAATTATTAGTCTTACTGTGCAAAACAACTGAGTTTAAGCAATGAATGATTCTTTTACTGCACAGGTCGAGTTTCAAATGCCATTCACTCGAGCATACCAATAGGAAGCCCTAATAAATTAAGAGAACTTGGGTATCGACCACGCTCTGGACTATGGCATAGAAAAACAGGCTACCATGGTAGAAAGATAAGAAAACCCCCTCCATTAAAAGAATACGTAATGCCTGGAGATTTAGCAAAGCCTCGAGAAACACTTAAGTTAACTCTTCATGACTATCCTTATCATAAACCGTAGATTTTTTTGAAATCATTAAGCATTTTTATTAGCTCGTCAATAAATATGTCTTGT
>Ga0210040_10009954_pt1 | contig 10982 bp, 9 predicted proteins | sample CryGeyCG12114_NA_FD_185462 | JGI IMG/M metagenome (GOLD analysis project Ga0210040, IMG submission 185462) | Groundwater microbial communities from aquifer - Crystal Geyser CG19_WC_8/21/14_NA (SPAdes) (version 2) | ecosystem: Environmental > Aquatic > Deep subsurface > Groundwater | place: USA... | reverse complement strand
TCGTTAGCAATAAATAAAATTCTTTTCTTTGTTGACATTATTCCGATTGGTTTTACTTTAACCCTCAAAAAAAGAGTTCGCAAAACTAATAAATTTTATTCGAATCGGCGGAAACATGCGTTTTGATGACTTGAAACCACTATAAATGACTCTATTTAAAGAAGCAAAAGGATTAAAAAAATATATCAGTCAACAGAAAAAAGAAGGTAAAATAATCGGATTTGTACCTACTATGGGTGCTTTGCATACCGGTCATATGTCTTTAATTAGTAAATGTAAAAACATAGTTGATGTCACAGTTTGCAGCATTTTTGTAAACCCTACCCAATTTAACGATCCTAAAGATTTTGAAAAATATCCTGTCACCATTGGCAACGATATTTTCCAATTGGAGACTTCAGGATGCGACCTTTTATTTTTACCTTCTGTCGGACAAATTTATCCCTACGGAACTAAAAATCTGTCTCATTACGATTTAGGTAATATTGAAAATTTGCTTGAAGGAAAATACCGGCCTGGTCATTTCCAGGGAGTATGCCAGGTAGTGCACAGGTTACTCGAAGTAGTTACACCGGATTATTTATTTATGGGCCAGAAAGATTACCAGCAAAGTTTGATAGTTAAAAAGCTTGTTCAGTTAATAGAAATGCAGGTAGAGGTAGAGACTGCCGGTACATTTAGAGAAAACTCCGGGCTTGCTATGAGTAGCCGCAATATGAGATTGTCTGAAAAGCAAAAAGAAGAGGCAATAGTTATTTCCAAAACTTTAGAATATATAAAGAGTCATTATCGTTCAACACCTTTGCGGGAACTTGAGCTGTATGCAAAAGAGTTTCTTTTAAATAGTGGGTTTAAAATTGTAGATTATGTATCTATTGCAAATGCTGAAACGCTACAACCAGCGCAAAATGCATTGGAACCAAATGGACTGGTAGCTTTAGCTGCGGCCACAATTGGCGAAATCAGGCTAATAGATAACCTGTTTTTGTCTGCGTAAAAGTTTTTCAGGCACACTGCCTTATCGTTCATTCTTATTGTTTGCGCTATATTGCAACTTATAGAACACCTTCATGAAAAAGAAAATCCTCAATATACTAAAGTATCTTTCCTTTCTTGGGCTGGGTGTTTTTCTGGTTTGGTGGAGCTTGCAACAGATACCGGCCGACAAATGGCAGGATTTCAGGACAGCATTTTCTACCGCTAATTATTTTTTGTTAATCCCTGTTTTTTTTATCTTATTAGCCAGTCATGCGCTTCGTGCTTTACGATGGAAAATGCTGATGTTACCAATGGGCTACACTCCCTCTTTTATTAATACTTTTTTTGCTGTAATGATAGGCTACCTGGCTAATCTGGCTGTGCCAAGGCTGGGTGAAGTTTTAAAATGCACTATATTGGCTAAATATGAAAATGTACCGGCCGAAAAACTGGTAGGAACCATTGTGGCAGAACGGGCTTTTGATATACTTTGCCTCGCACTCATTTTTCTGCTTGCCTTTGCATTACAATTTGAGGTAATCGGGGAGTTTGGAATCGGTTTACTAAAAGGTTTTTTTTTAAGTAAAGGCGGAAGTCTCAACATAACGAAACTCGCTGTATTGCTTTTGCTAATAACAATTGCTGTTTTATTAATAAAGTATTTCTTAAAAAGGTTTTCAGACATAAAGCTCATCAGAAGAATAAAAAGCATCTTCAGTGGTGTCTGGCAGGGTATTGTGAGTGTAAAGGATCTTAAACAAAAGTGGCAATTTATTTTTTCAAGTTTGGGCATTTGGGCCATGTATCTGTTAGGTACCTGGATTGGTTTTTACGGAACTGCCGGAACTGCTGGTTTATCGTTAGAAGTGGCTGTTTCTGCATTGGCTTTTGGTAGTATAGGCATGATAATTACTCCCGGAGGAATTGGCGCCTATGCTCTTTTTCTTGCAAAAATTTTACAGAAGAATAATATTCCGTACGAAATAGGTTTTGCAAACGGTACATTACAATGGTTTGCCCAATTTCTCATTATTATATTATTAGGGTTCATATCATTAGGGCTTCTACCCTATTTTAATAAAAAATCTAAAAAGCATGAAAAGGCCGGATCTGTTACCATCTAAAATAGTTTCAAGAGAACAACTGGTTAGAGAAGTAGCAAAGTGGAGACTTTTGGGAAAGACTATTTCATTTACAAATGGTTGTTTTGACATTTTGCATGCCGGTCATATTGCTTCACTAAGTGACGCTGCTAAGGAAGGCGACATATTAATTGTTGGCATTAACACAGATGCAAGCACAAAACGACTAAAAGGTGAAGAGCGGCCGGTAAACAACGAAAATAGCAGATCATTAGTATTGGCAAGTCTTGCAATGGTAGATGCAGTTACTTTGTTTGAAGAAGATACCCCGTTGGAATTGATAAAGGCAGTAATGCCTGATGTTATTGTGAAAGGCGGAGACTATACAATAGAACAGATGATTGGTGCAAAAGAGGTAATTGCTAATGGAGGTCGCATCGTAATTAACCCGATCTTAGAAGGGTTTTCTACTACGGGAATTATTGGTAAAATAAGAAGTTTAGGATAAGGTGGCGTGTCAGCAATAGACTTTGCGTGCTGCAATTAAGTTAAAAAAAAAAGAGGAACACTCTTTTAAATGCTCCTCTTTTAAATAGTTTTTAAATTACTATAGAAATACATTAAAAGGATACCAAAAAAATTTTAATTAGTCAAAATAATTGAAGCCCAATAACCTAAAACGCCTGCTATAATAACAGCAGTAGTAAGCTTCTCTACTAAATTGTGATCTTGTGTAAATTTCTGCATGATAATAGAATTTATGTTAAAAAATAGAAAACAGCTTTGAGTAGGCTTTTCTCAGTATTGGAAATTTCTATTGGAATATTAAGGCTAAAACCTTTTCTGCTTCGTTAAGGCCATTAGAGATTTTAAAGTTATGTTTTAAATCTCGCGATTGCAAGTATTTATTAACAATTATTTTAAGTACTTTAAAATCTCGTTCTCACTTTAATTAATATATAATTTAATTCGCCCAAAAAAGTATATACAATAAAGCACACATCAACGAAGGTTTTTATCAGTGTTAATGTATCTTTCACGCATGTATAGGTTATTCATCTTTTTGATAATATTTCTTTTGTTATTGAAACCTACAGCGAACGGTCAGGCAAAAAGTGACGAGCTTTTAGAGCAGTTATTTTTAAAAAATAACGATAGTACAGTTCAGAAGGTTGCGAACAATCCGGACAGGTATCGTTGCCAGGTTATTTATACGCAGATAAACAGAAATAAAGACAACATTCCTTCTTTCAAAAATTATTATTTCAACTACAATCCGGATAACTATTTTAATCCTGCATCAATGGTAAAAATGCCATTGGCTTTTCTTGCATTAGAAAAACTTAATGCCATGAATGTTAAAAGTGTAAACAAACATACTCCCATACTTTTTGACAGTAGCTATGCCGGCCAAAAAACGTTATATACTGATAGCACCGCCAAAAGTAGGCTTCCATCAATAGCCCACTTTATAAAAAAAGCTTTTCTTATTAGTGACAACGATGCTTATAACCGTTTGTATCAATTTGTAGGTCAGCAAACCATTAACCGGCAATTACATAATAAAGGCTATGATGATGCAAGAATTACAAGACAATTCATGGGTTTTACGGACGAGCAGAACAGGCATACCAATCCTGTGAGATTTATTAAAAAGAATGGAAAGATTATTTATACGCAGAGGGCAGCTTATAATAAAGATTCCTTTGATTATCGCCACAATATTTTAATTGGTAAAGCTCACTATAACATGAATGATATTCTTATAAATGAACCCTTTGATTTTACCAGGCACAATAATCTATCCCTTGAAGATTTTCAACAAATATTACAATCCGTGCTCTTTCCGTCTTCTGTAAAAGACAGCCGGCGGTTTAACCTCAGTACAGATGATTACAACTTTCTCTATCGTTATCTGTCACAGTTCCCCTCTGAAACCAGCTATCCTAAACATGATACTTCACGCTTTTATGATAGTTATGTCAAGTTCTTTTTTAGAAATAAAACGCATAAGATGCCTGATAATATCCGGGTGTTTAATAAAGTAGGCTGGGCTTATGGCTTCATAACTGATGTGTCTTATGTTGTTGATTATCAAAACAAGGTTGAGTATATGCTCGCAGCAACTTTATATGTCAACAGTGACGATATTTTGAACGATAATAAATATGATTATGAAACTATTGGATGGCCGTTCTTATACGAATTAGGGCAATCGGTTTATCAATATGAATTGAAGCGTGAACGTACATTTAAGCCTAATCTCTCACGATTTGAGATAAATTATGAAAAACGGGACCCAAATGATAGCCGGCCTGCGATATTTGAAGCTGATAATTAAAATCTTTTACAATTCATTAGTCAAACTTCTACATCCACAGTGCTTTTTACAATCACTCTAAAGTTTGCTTAGGCTACCTATAAAAAGAATATATACATGTCTGATTCGACAAACAGGTATTTTATTGTCAATAAGCCGTACAACATGGTATCTCAGTTTATAAGTTCACATAAAGTGCGCCTGCTATCCGACTTAAATTTTAATTTTCCTGAAGGTACTCATGCTATCGGCAGGCTCGATAGTAACTCGGAAGGATTATTGTTATTAACGACAGATAAAAAAGTCACTAAACTATTATTTGAAAGTGATGAGCCACATAAAAGAGTTTACCTGGTTCAGGTAAAAAGGCTGGTGACGGACGAATGTGCCGAAAGATTAAGAACTGGAGTTAGTATCAGGGTCAAAGGTGGCGGTGACTATATAACAGCACCATGCGAAGTCTCTATATTGAACCCACCTGAAATTTTTGAAAGACAAGGCGGTAAAGGAAAATTATATGGACCATTTACGTGGCTGCAATTGACTTTAACCGAAGGTAAATTTCGGCAGGTAAGAAAAATGGTTGATGCCGTAGGACATCAATGTATCCGGCTTGTACGTACATCTATCGAAGATTTACAACTGGGAGATTTGGAACCAGGTGGAGTGAAAGAGATAGCAGAAAACGATTTTTTCAGACTTTTGAAAATCAAAAAGGATCCCTAAAGCAACATTTGTCATACTAATAGCTATATGATCATCAATAAATTCAATGATAACATTGGTAAGCTTAGAAGCTGTCTAAATTTCATTTTTTTGGAAACCAGCATTTGTATTTTATAGGATCAGCCGTTGCGACGCTCCGTTCATCTGTAGGTTTTCATGGCATCTTTAGGTTTTGATATTAAATTCTAAAATAATTTTAGACAGCTTCTAAAAGAATTAAATCTTTGTCGAGCAGTTATGAAAATGTAGAATAAAAGCGAGGAGTTATAGGTCAGGAAGTGGGATTTTTATTTTAAGAAGAAAGTATTTTAAACAGTTTTATCACTTCAGGCTTTTTGTAAAAAATATCTTAAGGATAATAAACACGGGGGGAAAGCGTTTTCTTAAAAACAGTAACCAAACCTTTTTTAACTGTGTCAATGAAAGCTTTTGTATTTCTTGTTTTTATTTGGTACACTATTTCAACTGCTTATTCCCAGGAAGAATACATAACATGGAATGATAAAAAGCCGCTGCAATGGATGGACTTTTCAGGACCGGTAAAGGACAGCAGTAAATTTGATGCAGAGAGTTTTGCTGAAGTACGATTTACCTATACCTTCAATAGTCTTAACGACTTTTCATTTGATGTAAGAGCAACGTTTAATAAAAATACTTCGTGGTATAAAGAAGAAGCGCAATCACCATTTCTACTTCAGCATGAACAATTGCATTTTGATGTTGCTGAATTTTTTGCAAAAAAGCTAAAAGCCGAATTCGACACTTATAACTATACCAAAGATTTTAAGAATGAGATCGGCGAAATTTTCGAAAAGAAAAAGATGCAATATCATTTGATGCAGGAAAAATATGATGAGGAAACAAATCATTCGTTAAATACAGAGAAGCAACGACAATGGGAATTTGCAATCCATGATGAGCTAAGAAAGATGCAACTGGAAGAAGAGCAAAAAGCCTCTGAACAAATGTTGGTAAAAAACAACTGATCAATTAAACCTAAAGAACATATATCTTACAATAAGCAGTTTTCAGAATTACTGGTATTTATTGATTTCTTTTTTAACTCTTGCCACATCGGAAGGATCACCGAATATAAAAAACAATTTTCTTTTAAGTCCTTTAGCCCCTTTAATATCCTGCCACATGTCTATATACTCATGAAAGTTTATGATGAGCGGATTTGCTTTGTTTTCAATATTTGTAGTAATACCGTATTGAACCTTTTCTTCTTCTTTCTGAAAAGTGCCAAACATACGATCCCAAAATATAAATGTAGCACCGTAGTTTTTATTGATATACTTTTCCTGCGAACCATGATGAACGCGGTGATTTGAAGGAGTTGCCAGTATATATTCTATGGATGGATGAAGTTTACGAATATATTCTGTATGCACCCAAAACTGGAATAGTACTGCGATTTGGTTAACTACAAAAAATACAACAGGATGAAATCCAATCAGGGCTACGGGTAAAAAGAAAATAAGCTTCAGATGTTGTACCCAGCTTAGCCTGAAAGAAATGGTAAGGTTATAATTTTCCGCACTGTGATGAACAACGTGAGTGGCCCACCAAAAACGCTGCTGGTGCGAAACCCGGTGCGACCAATAACTGAAAAAATCAAAAATGATATAGCAGGGAATAAAGGTCCACCAGTTTAAGTACATACGCCAGGGAAGCAAATTGTATATCACTATAACAAAAGTAAACATTGCAGCCTTTAAAATAAGGTTGATAATAACATTCCCTATTCCCACTAAAATAGAGCCTGTCGATTCCTTCTTATCATACAAGTGTCTGTTTTGTTTATACGAGATGTACCACTCCAGAAGCACAAAAAAGAACATGGCAGGTGCAGCCCAAACAATAATATTTGGTGCCCCCCGTTCGATTTCATCTATTAGATCGAGTGATATTTTAGGTGCGTGAAATAAGGAATTCATAATAAATAAAAGTCAGCATTAAAAGCCTTTATAAATAGATTGTTAGTAACAATAAAATTTAGAAGACTACAAAATGCATCTGCAAGTCAGCCTCAAAGAAAATATTTTAACCTTCAACAAACATTCTATCAACCCGGTGAAAGTAAAAGAAATAACCATAACAATAACAGCTATTAGATAGATTATGAAAAGGAAACGGCTTTAAATTGGAATATAAAACAATCTTATTCCAATTTAAAGCCGTTAAATAGCTGTACCAACTTTTTTATATGGAAAGTCTTTACTGAACCGGTAATCCAAGTGCTTTCTGCATGGGCTGAATACTAGGATCATGTCCTCGGAAATCACGAAACATTTTACCATACTCCAAAGTATTACCACGAGATAAAATCATATCACGAAAACGTTGCCCGTTTTCTCTTGTCAGACCACCATGCTCTTCAAACCATGAGTAAGCATCCTCTTCCAACATTTTTGTCCATAAGTAGGCGTAATAACCTGCGCCATAACCATTACCCCAGATGTGGAGAAAGTAAGTAGATCGGTAACGGGGAGGCACTTGTGTCAAATCTAATCCGGTTTTCTTTAATGCAGCAGACTCATACTGATCTACATTTTGTAATTCATCTTTAGCTGTTAGTGTATGCCATTGCATGTCCAAAGATGCTGCAGCCAAAAGTTCTGTCAAACCATAACCTTCGTTAAATGCAGCAGCATTTTTTATTTTGTCAACCAAAGCCTGTGGCATTGACTCACCTGTCTGGTTATGTACAGCATAGTTTTTAAAAACCTTTGGATCAAGTGCCCAATGCTCATTGAACTGTGATGGGAACTCAACAAAATCACGGGCAGTATTGGTACCTGAAAGACCTGGATATTTTTGACTTGCAAACAAACCATGCAAAGCATGACCAAACTCATGGAACATCGTTGTTACATCGTCAAAGCTGATCAAAGCAGGCTGACCGGCAGCAGGCTTGGTAAAGTTGCAAACATTATAAATAACAGGTTTGGTACCTAACAAAGTTGATTGCCCGACCATATTACTCATCCACGCACCACCTGATTTGTTATCACGTTTATAGTAGTCGCAATAAAAAAGGGCAAAAGAATTATTGTCTTTATCAAACACCTCAAACACCCTGACATCGCTTTGATAAACCGGCAAATCATGACGCTCTTTAAAACTCAACCCGTACAATTGGTTAGCAGCGTAAAATACGCCGTTCTCCAATACTTTATACAATTCAAAATAAGGCTTAACCTCATTTTCATCAAGGTCGTATTTTTCTTTACGCACCTGTTCGGCATAATAGTTCCAGTCCCACGGTTCTAATGCAAAACCACCGTTTTGTTTATCGATTAGGGCTTGTATGTCCGCTGCTTCTCCCCTGGCTTTTGCGGTTGCAGAAGGTACCAGTCTTGCAAAAAATTGCTCCACTGCTGCAGGTGTTTTAGCCATCTGATCCTGCAACTTCCATGTTGCATAATTTGGAAAACCAAGGAGTCCTGCTTTTGCGACCCTTATCTGCGCAATCCGTGCAATAGTATTGCGGGTATCATTAGAGTCATTCCTTTCCGAACGATTCCACGATGCTTCAAAAAGCTTTTGACGGGTAGCACGATTTGTCAGTGATTGCAATGCCGGTTGTTGTGTTGTATTTTGCAATGGTATCATCCTTTTGCCGGCCAGGTTATTTGCTTTTGCATTTTGTGCATAAGCGTCCAGACTTCCCTTTGACATGCCTGCAAGTTCTGATGAGTCGCTAATTACTAATGCGCCGGCTTTTGCCGCAGCAAGTAGCTGGTTGGTAAACTTAGCACTAAGAGAAGCTTCTTCCTCGTTCAACTTTTTAAGTTTTGCTTTATCTGCATCTGAAAGCTTCGCTCCTGCCAATAAAAATTGCTGGTAACTATATTCAACTAACCGCATTGATTCTGCATCCAGCTTCAATGCAGCCCGATTGTTATAAATTGTTTCTATACGTTTAAAGAGCTTCGCATTAAGATAAATGGCATCCTGGTGGGCAGCTTGTTTGGGTGCTATTTCTTCCTGTACTTTTTGCAGGTCAGGGTTTGTATTTGCCCCTGTCAATAAATCAAAAATATTTCTCACACGTGTAAGCAATTGACCACTTTTCTCCATTGCTACAAGCGTGTTTTCAAATGTAGGTGCTGCAGTACTGTTGGCAATCTTATTGATTTCTGCCATTTGCTCTTTCATACCTTCTTCCAGTGCAGGTTTAAAATGAGCATCTTTTATAATATCAAAAGGCGGAGCCTGGTAAGACAGACTGCTTGCCTTGCTAAAAGGATTTGATACAGGTAAACTATTCTTCACACTATTGTTTTTGTCATTACCATTGCGAAATGCAGTAAGCGCAACAAACATTGCAGCAATGCTTCCTAAATAAACTATTTGTTTCATTGGACGAATTTGATTGTAAAGGTTGAAAGTTATAGAAAAGTGTTGAATTGTGTTGGTAGAAGATGAGCCTTGGTGTCGAAAAGGGAAAAAAACCGGTCAGCTACTTTAAATGAATTGCCGAAACAAGTTTTTAACGAAAAAAGCGAATAAGTTTTTAACGAACACTGAAAAATGACAATACTTTTTTGGTACCAAACTTTAGGTTATCAATTAAGCAGCCGTTGCGTCGCACTCTTTATACCTACCGTGTGGACACATCTTTTTAAAATTAATATTGAGTGGAAATCTCTGATATTTCCATGGTTGATATTAAAACTTTAAATAATATTTTTGAAATCTTTATCAATAATAGACTGTTTTTCGGAATTAATATTATCAAAATCCTTAATGTTTTAACTCAAATTTTATTATGGTGAAAACATGCAATCAACCAAATAAAGATGTGTCCACACGGTAGCTCTTTATACAGGATTTCTTTATGCAACTTTTTTTACCAGCCCTCGGTCAGGGCATGATGTGGTTTTATTAGAAATGGTATTTGCAGAAAACATTCAAGACACAAATAAAGGACTACTTAACAAAAGCATGACGGTAATAAAAGCCGCTACTATAACAGAAGAAAACTGCGTTGTTCAAAAAAAGTTAAAGGTAAATTCTGCATGCATCACGATGAGCAGAATAAAAGTCATAACAATGTTGGTCTTGGTTTTGATAGTTACTCAGCAAATAAAATTAGTTTTTACTTCTTTTTAGAAGCTGTGTAAAATTAGTTTTGACTTTAATAGTATAACCATAAAGATGCCATGAAAAACTACAGATGAACGGAGCGTCGCAACGGCTGATCAAATGAAATATAAATGCTGGTTTTAAAAAAAACAAAATTAGAAAACTAAAATAAAATTTGCTGGAGGATGCTTCAAATAAAGAGGCAACCTTTTAATATTCTTATTCCAACTACTATTAACTGTCTATTTAAGATCCTATTATAATATCATTAAAGGTAATAAAAGAACAGGCCGATTATCACCTCAAGCGATTCGTACAGTTGTAGCAACTGTACGCGAACTATGAAATGGAGACCAATAATTACATTTCAAGAGATGCTACAATAATTTCAGTAATGTGAATTAATAATTTCATTTTAACTATCAAAATGAGTTGACATTATATCTTCTGCAAACAATTTTTACGCTAACTCAATCACGGATATTTCCGGCAAAATTCCCACCCGGCCAGGATAGCCAAGAAAACCAAAACCACGGTTGACATATAATTTCTGGTTTCCTTCTTCATACAATCCTGCCCATTGTTTATAGACCCATTGTACGGGGCTCCACCTAAAAAAAGGTGTTTCTACGCCAAATTGCATTCCATGAGTGTGACCGGCAAGCATAAGATCAACATCACTATAATTGGGTCTTACTTCCGCATCCCAATGGGTAGGATCATGGCTCAATAAAATTTTGAAAGGGTACTTTTCGCTTCCTTTGTATGCATCTGCCATCTTT
>Ga0210040_10009953_pt1 | contig 10983 bp, 12 predicted proteins | sample CryGeyCG12114_NA_FD_185462 | JGI IMG/M metagenome (GOLD analysis project Ga0210040, IMG submission 185462) | Groundwater microbial communities from aquifer - Crystal Geyser CG19_WC_8/21/14_NA (SPAdes) (version 2) | ecosystem: Environmental > Aquatic > Deep subsurface > Groundwater | place: USA... | reverse complement strand
ATATTTAATGTGGGCATCATGCTGGGATGAAAATAAAGCTATTCAAAATCATATTTTGTACCATTAACTGATCGAATTGGAATTTATTGTTTTCTCTTGCTGATTGAAACCATTTTGGCATAAACTATGTACATTATACAAAATGCGGAGTCCACAATTGATGGAATGCATGTGGGACAATATTGGTGGTGGTTGTGGTGGTGGATATGTTGGTGTGCTCGTGTTGTATACAGATCCAAGTCCTCTACTTCTTGTAATAGTAAGCAGCGGCACCGGGGTATCCAGTGTAAGCGGAATATCCGTATCCGTAAGCAACAGGGGCAGCAGCATAGCCAGCAGTGTATGGGTAGCCACCATATCCACTGTAGACGTACTGAGCAGAGGCCATGGCAATGACGGCAGCGATGAGAAGGATTGCGAACTGAAAACAAATTCAAAACCATCATCATTATTAGATTGCCCGTGAAAAACTGGTGTTGGGTAAAATTTTGATCAGTTTCATAATATGCGGTTCACGCGGTAGTTAAGTTAGTTTGACTTACCAATTTAGACATGTTGAAGGAGGTTTTTGGAGTTTTGGTTCTGGAGAGGTTTAAAGATTGTTGTGCAAACAAGATTAGATGCTTGAATGATTTTAATAACCACAGAACAACTATTTATACTAAAATTCTTAACCGCGCCCTTTGTTAACCAGGATTTGCCTTCCGCATCATCATCATCACCCAAAGTTTTTGGACGTGGACTTTTTTCCCAGTGCATGGGATGCTCCATGTTCATTATTAAACAACAAGCAGCTTTAACAGAGTGAGTATAGAATGCATTGTCTTCTCCCATTTGTTGATCAATATCTCTGGCTTTATGATTTCTTAGTCTCTCCATGCTAGGTTTGGAGGATTCAAAATAGTGAGTTAGGTGTCAAGTGTGGCTTTTCAGTCCTTATTGGATTTTTGCAGCTGTTTCATGTTGGAGGGGTTTTGATCGTAAGTTTTCATTTAGGTACAATGCAATGAGTAATTTTGTACTTATTGGGCGCAATTATGGATGAAGGGAGAATCTTCATAAGAAATTCATGGCTGCATTGCATTAGTAATGCAAATGAAGGATGGATATTTTTCCTCGGTTGAGGAAAAAAGGGCTTCGAGGTGTGGTTAAGTTTTAACACACGGATTGACATAAGACGCTACATTTGTTGCATAATAAAAGTAAGTCAGTTGAGTTATTAATTGAGGTGATATCATGATTCCATATAGTTAGTTAGTAAATTTCAATTGTGATTGGGGCTTGCAATTTTTTTAACTGGTAGCAAATGCACAGCAGAATGCATGCATGCATGGATTATGTAATGTTAATTTTGGTTTTCTGTAATTAGTGGTGAAGATGGGATTTGTAATTGGTGTGTGTCAAATGTGCAGTGTTGCTATGTAGTTAAAAGCTGGTTGAGCAAGTTTTTTGCTCAGGCTATTTTGATCATAGGTTCGTTTTTTGCTCACTATCAATTTAAGTCATGAAGGAGTGGATTTTGGAGGGAAAAAAGAGGCAGATGCTATAAGATATGCCTTTAGTTATAGTTCAGTTCGTATGCACTTAATTTTTTTAGTTGAACTAGTTTTTGAGTAGCACTTTGGTATGAGCTTCTTATTTATTATTACTATTGAGAACTCGTCAAGTCCTTTGTTCCTAGTTGTAGTTGTTTATTGAGCTATGCAAATTTTTCCATGTACACTGTACAATGTACAGCTATGAGTAATGTACAATACTCTTCCATTTCTGCCTTTTGCTCTCGTTTAGACAAATCAACTATTTGAAGTAAGCATGCAAATGCACCATCATATGCTCAGATTTAGAATTGTAATCGTACAAAATTTCGGACCCTCTCGAGAATCTGACCCCTAATGAAATGTCATTTTCTCATTTGTGTATAAAATTTGTTGAATGGCGTTTGAGCTATGTAGCCGACGATTTCTTATTATTGATTATTCTTAGTGATTACAAATTCAATCATATCATGAAATTATGAACCAGATTCAAAATTGGAAGCTTTTGCTATTTGCAAATATTGTGCAGCTCAAAATTTTCTAATGCTCATAAGTGACACAAAAAATAGTGCAGTCGACAAAATTTTAACGGCATGAAAAATCAGTCCAATTGTATCATTTTATTCAATCAAGTCAAGAAAAAGTTCTTTACAAAATTTTGAAGCTTTGAAATCAATTTGATCAAGACTGAAAAAGAACGATAACAAAAATGCGATGAAATATATTGCGATCTAAAAAATTTGACTACATGAAGATTTAGTTTTGGTTGAGCTGTACTTCATTGTGGGTGCGGTTTGGACAGATTCCAGGAGCTTCACTTCTTCAACAATGTGTAGGCTGGGTATCCACCGGCATAGGCGTATCCGTATCCGGGGTATGCAGAGTAGGCATATGGGTAAGCTGAATATCCCAAACTGGAGTAGACCAGTTGGGCACTGGCAGCGGCAAAAACGGCCGCGAGGAGGAGGACCAACAACTGAAAATGGACAAATATGAATGTTTAGACAAAAGGGGGCAAAAAAACTTCAGTGAAAATGCAAAAATCACTCAAATTTATGTGTAGCAAAAGGAAATTCACGGAATAAGAAAGACTTACCAATTTAGACATGGTGGTTGATTGTGGATTGACGAAGTTCAAAGTTAATTGAAAATAGCAAATGGTTTTGTGTTGCAAACAAAACTTGGAATGATGAAAATGGAAAAGTGACCAATATTTATACTGGAAGCAAAACAATGCTTGAATAGTACAAATCATGCACTGCCAGTTTTTCTTGGACAGCAAAAACTGGATTTTGCTGATCCAATACAAAGCTAGTACACATACACACTTTGGGTCGCATATAAGCAGATTGGCACTCCAAATAAGGCTGTGGTACAATGCAATGACAATCTTTTTTCTTAGACTCTCCAGGGGAGAAGATAATAAACTCACATAATAAAAAAAGGTAAAGATGTTACATAATGCAATGAAGAGTTTGAGTTACAGTGGTCCACAAAATATACATAATATTATGAGCATGCTTTGTGAGCCGTGTTCCTCATTAAAAAATGCAAGATTTATTACGATCTGTCACATTAGACATGCTTTTTTTTTGTATTTAATGTAAATCTGAAAAGCAGGGTACAAGATTTTCCAATGTAATTTAAATGACACACATTTTTAGTGCACAGACTTGTTCTGTTATTATGTAATACTACTTGTTAAATAAACCACAGCAAGTGAACAGAAAGAAGTATCAGAGCACATTAAATATTGGAAATACATGAATCCTATTTTTCCTTGGAATAATGCGAACAAAGCTGAAATATAATCATAATATAAATAACTATGCATAAAATATAATCCTTCCGGAGAAAAATGTCTCTTGTTTCAAGTTAGCACCAAGCAGGGCAAAAATAAAAGTTATAAACATTTTACTGAGCGGGCACATTATACTCGAACCGCCCCATCTACTGTTTCATGATATGCATTCTGCAAGTGTTGACTTCAATAAAAATTCACCCTAACGTGGAAGGGGATGATGAAGTGAAGAGAGTATAAAATTATGTTAAGTTACTTGTCAAAATAGTATTATGCATGAAGCATGACAAATTCCATCAAAATCTTTTCCGTAGTTTACGAGATATTTAACAGACAGACAGACATAGTGACGGGCTTTGCATATAAGTAGCTTTGCCTCACTCCACTCTATACTTAATAATGTAACGCAAAATATGCGACTGGTCAAATAATTTACGGTTTTCAAACTTGTTTTACCCAATTAGTTCAAAAATTGATTTGCCGTTCTATTAAAACTGGACAGTGAAACGAGTTTCTAAAAAATACATTATCTTAGATGCCAAAAGCAAAATGCAAAACTCATGACTGTATTATGCTCAATACCATCATCTATTGGTTATCAATTTTGGCCTTGAGTTTTTTTTGCCGATACCTCAAACTTTCGTTCATCCAGCTATTTCTTGCGGGCATAATTTTTTGATCAGCAATCGTGATATATACATGCATGGACCCTGAAATATTTTGCATAAAAAACTATTGAGTTGAATAAAATAGAGTACATGACGGGCAACTATAGTCAAACCATGGTATTAGAAACAAATGGTAGGCGTCAACTATAGGATTATGCAAAAACAGTGAGTCAAGGACGATCCTAAATCATAATTTTTTGCCCACCTTTTAAATCGTGATTATGATAGTGGCATTCCCAAATCTTTGTTGTATATTCGGTCTATGTGTGTGTTATATACTGAGGAGTCCTATCCTAATACAGGTTTGTGAGTGAGGAGAGAAGATTCACTTTTTGTCTCATCTTCATCAGTAACCAAACCAGGATGTACATATTTCGAATCAGGTATTCGAATACATTCCAGAACATTTTTTATCCTAACTAGTATTTTTGGCAAAGTATATTACACAATATGTACTAGCTCACTTGCTAACTAATTAACTGCCTAAACACTTACTTTAGTTAGTTAATTGCTCCGTCCTAAAAAATCCGAATTTTTTAACAACTTTCAGAATGACTATGCGTTATTACACAAGAATATATAAAAAACAATAAAAATAAAAGATTAAAAATGCTTTGTGTTCATGAACTTGTGATTTGCAGACCTTGATTTTGTGCGTACTAACTTAATTTATTAGCTTTAGTCTAATATCTCCAGTATGCAAAAAAAAATTCCCCAGAACACAAGAATTTTACTGTTCTACAACTAAATGAACATTCCAATTTATTTCAGTAAATTTTGTATGCATATACTACGCACAGCCTAAACTATTTTCATAGTCAATGTTGAAACGTGATACATTTTGAGCTGACATAACATAACAGGGTTTTTCTGTGAAGAAAAGGTATCAAGTTAGTTAGTAAAACTTAAATACTGAGAGTATGAATGGAAGCCGGTCGTTGCCAAAAGTAGGTTGGTTTGTCGTATTTTTTTGATCCAGAAGTTGTCATTTACTTTTTCAAGTAAGCAACGGTTCCATATGGGTATCCAGCATATCCATAGGTGTGGGCATAGCCGTAACCGGTGTAAGCTGGGTAATGGTAGCCGCTTGTGTAGGCAGTTGGGTATCCGTATCCGGTGGTGTATACGTATTGGGCGGTGGCGGCGGCAAAGATGGCGGCCAAAAGGAGAACGGCAAACTATAAAACGCAAAATTTCGATTAGTCAGTAGAATGAAATTCCCGTGAAACTTTCATGTCTAATAATTCTTATAAAAATCTACGTTGAAAAATACAATGAAAATTAAAATTGGAAAGGAAAAATAATCAGCTAATTTAAAATAATTAAAGATTTGAATCAAGAGAACTAAAGGAATGTTAACTTACGAGTTTAGACATGATGAATTTGGTTTTTGGGGTTGATTGACAAAGTCAAAGATTTAGAATATGAGTTGTTCTGTGTTGCAAACAAAACTTCTGAATGATTATCCGAAATTTTTCGTTGTCTTTATATACCGGATTTTAGTCACGGAACCGCACCCTACAGCCTACCTGATTCTCATAAATTACCCTCGTCTACATTCTGGACATGGGCAGCTAAGGTACAGAAAGTGGTCAATTATTTCTCTGGCCCATTGCTAACTACTTACTTGGTGAAATTGATAGGAGGCGATACTCTACATCGACATCCTATCTATTATTTCACGTGAAAGAGTTGTTTCAACCTTATTTGCAGGACGGTTTTTTAGAGGATCAGTTTTGCAAGAATTTGGCACTGGTATTATTGGTATGCATGTATGCAAAAAAGGTGCTGACGCATGAAATGAATCAAAACCAATGAAGCAAAAGGTTGTATATAGATAAAAAGTGCGTGTGGAGCATCTTGGTACAAGATACAATGATTGGTCTGATCATTTAAGCAAAGTATCACTAAAGGACCTCTGGGCTTTAGGCATTAAGTATTTAGATTTTTTGTCGCTCCATAATTCAGGTTTTCATGGAATGTAATTACTTTACAATTGCAAATGCTGACCAGGTTAAGGCCATTCGTTTTTTTAGAGAATATTTGCAATTAAGAGTATAAAACTAAGAAAAATCCCATGATCAAACTGATTAAATAGTCGGTTAATAATGGTTGGTTATAGTCATAATGACGCACGTCCATGTACCTGCTTTTTAGGTATCTAAAGTTGGAAAGTAAACTTGAGCAATTTTAATCATCTATCACATATTCCTCATGATTACTGCTTTTTGCGAAAAAGAAAAATTATATGAAAAAACTGAAATTCGAGTTTTGATTCGCAATCGACGCTCATGAATGAATCCAATCAAAAATAGTTTATCGTAGCTAATGTGCGTTATAGGTAGACTGTTTTACATTTGTTTTTAATGTTAATTTTTACTTCATAATTCTAATAAAGATATGTCTTTCTCTTTCTTGTGCTTTAATTGTGAATTGTGATCGGCTAAATTTGTAAAATTTTGTAAATTCTGGAAAACAAAGAACTCTCCTGTACGGTTGCAGGCTTTAGTGTTAGTGCCTTTCTTTACTTTATGGTTTCAGCGGGGAACACATGGCGGGATGGTTTTCCTGAATTTTGTAGACAGCTCATTGCTCATTCCATTTTTAAAAGTAGAGCTATTCGTTAATTTGGGTACCGGTTTTTAATTAAATTATAAAGTAAAGTGTGTTACTGTACACTATATAGGCAAAACTTTTGACAGTCATTGGAAGAAAGCAACACCTCCACTTTTAACAAAAAATCCAAAATAAATAATAAATTACAATGGACCACAGTGACGTAGAAAGCATGATTGTTGATGACGATGATAACGTCAAACAAACGGTTTCGAAACCTCCAGTGAAAAATGGAGTTCCAAAACCGGTAACGGCTGGTAAATCGAAATCAGACGACTCAAACTCTCCGTGGATTGAAAAGCATCGTCCAAGAACATTTGATGAAATCGTTGGAAATGAAGAGACAATTGCAAGGTTGTCCGTATTTGCTCAGAATGGAAATATGCCTAATTTAATTCTAGCAGGCCCACCTGGAGTTGGTAAGAATTGACAGACCAACAACTAAGACTAATACCATATTCACTAAATTTTGAAAGCAAAAGAGTATGTGAACCAATTTGGATCTTCTTTCAGGTAAAACTACTACAATTCTTTGTCTGGCCCGAATTCTATTGGGAGAGCATGCTCGTGATGCCGTTTTAGAGCTAAACGCCTCAAATGATCGTGGTATTGATGTAGTTCGAAATAAGATCAAGCTATTTGCCCAGCAGAAACTTTCATTACCTCCCGGTAGGCATAAGATTATTATACTGGATGAAGCTGACAGGTAAACAGATTAGAAATAGGACGATCCTTTTTTATATTATTTTATATGACCTGAATATCCTTAATTGATATAAAAAAACATTTGAGTTTTAAAATAATTTTAAATGGATAGCATGACTGATGGAGCCCAGCAAGCTTTGAGACGAACAATGGAGCTGTATTCCCAAACTACCCGATTTGCACTGGCGTGCAATACAAGTGAAAAAGTTATCTCACCGATTCAGTCCCGATGTGCTGTGATTCGGTTTGGGAAATTGAGCGATGCACAGATCCTAGCAAAAGTGAAATCCGTTTGTGCACTTGAAAATGTAAGTTTGGAATTCTATAATATTTAGCAATCCAATGAAATATGCTAGATCATATAGGCATAATAATCATGATTTGTATTTCTTGAAAATATTTTAGATTCCGACGACTGAGGAAGGTTTGGAAGCTATTGTATTCACAGCTCAAGGTGATATGAGGCAAGCTCTTAACAATTTGCAAGCCACATTCCATGGGTTTGAAACTATTACATCTGAAAATGTTTTCAAGGTTCGACTCACTAACACTCTAATAATGAAAATTGGCCTTTTGGTGTAAATTACACAACAGAAATCGATTCACTCACTATAGGTCTGTGATGAACCGTCCCCCATGTTAGTACAAAAAATGTTAGAAAATTGCAAAGATGGAGATATTGAAGCAGCATACAAACTATTGAGCCATTTATGGAAATTAGGCTACTCTCCTGAAGATATTATTTCTAATATTTTTCGTGTTTGCAAAAATGCTCCGCTACCTGAATATTTAAAACTCATGTACATAAAGGTAAGTTCTGATTTTTTAAGTTTGTTGAAAAACGAATAGTTTTTGAGAAGCTTTGTGTTTACTTAGGAAATTGGATATACGCACATGAGGATTGCGGAAGGAGTCAACTCCTTTATTCAAATGACTGGACTTCTTGCAAAGCTTTGCTTGGTTAATAGTAATGAATAAGTGATCGTTTGTAAGCATGCGTTTTGTTTTTATATCCCTGCGTTTATTATTTAAAGTGTCCAATAGACAGCACTGAATAGAATGATTTGACATCCTTGGTTAAAGCAAACCTTAAAAGACTATAAACAGTTAAATTTTCTTCTGAGCACACATAACACAAATTGTACATGTACCGTTGGTTTTATTGAATGCTAAAAATTGAATTTCTGTGATTTCAAACGCATTAAATACAAATTATACTTTGTTTATCAGTTTCGGAATCCACAAGAAATATGTTCTTAAGGAATGACTTTCTGTTTTTTGTAGTAGTAAAAGTTTTCAGAACATAACAAGAGTCCTGAACTTATAAGGCCAATTATAATTATGGAAAAACAAGTGATCAAATCATTGAGAGTGACAGGCACTAATTCATTTCCTATTCTTTGGCTCCAGTTTTGTTGCAATCCAATCCCGGCATATTTTTGGTCATACAGATCCTTATAACGTTTATTCAAGCCTCGTTCTTTTATTATCATAATCCTGCGCACAAATAATAAGTTATAGATTGTGCTACTTGTTCATTTATTGCATTTACATTAATAACGTTGAACTTACTTGTGATTGAAAAACTCAGAGTATGGTGAATGTTTTTTGAGAAACATTCCAATCGGATAAGGATTTGGAGTTGCTTTAAAGGAATTCAGGGTTTCAACCAAAAAACGTTGCTCATAGCCAAGATCTTTCGCCGTTGCGTAAAATAAGTCAGAATATGATATTAATGCTTTTTTAGAATGTAGTAAATGTTCCACTTCCTTTTCGGTGTCCGTTGTTTGTATTCCTTGTTTCAGATTTTGTTCTTCGATCATTGACTAACATAACACGCCACATAATTTGTTTAACACAAAGTCTATACTTAATGCTTAAACAATATTTAAGTTGAAGGGCTATTCTACTAATAACCTGTAAAAAGCGTTTCAAAGTTGTACTCTTTTCATGAACGGTGAATTCAAAGCCCCATCGGAGTAAATCCGAAAATTCTTGAATTGGGATGGTTTGCACTGACAGGGATGAAACTATCATCGCCGAATAAGCTATGCGTGTGAAAACTCCTGCCAAAGACCCCACCAAAAATATGATGCGAAGTACATAGAATTTGGGAACAAGAGTCCAGGCTACAAAACTCAAATATGTATATTTCTGCACAAACTCATATGAACAAAAACTTTTTATTATTATGTATTGGTTCGTGCTTACATTGCTGGCAGTTCATTGTAACCAGCCACATGCCCACATTTTCACAAAATCCAGAATCTTCTTCACCCATATTTCTTGATACCTCAGGTGTAGTTATTGCTTGTACGATCCAAATCAGTTTTACTGCCAGCATAATGAGTACCCAAGATGCTATTAGAGTTAGCCAAAGTGGAGTTTCGAAAGGCATTGTAACTAAATTTCGAATCGTGTTGTGATCAGGTTGTTTAAAAAATGCAGTTATTCTGAAATTGTTTTAATGCAGGTGAAATCTCTTTCTGATTTGCAATTAGTTATTTTATCATTTGAGCAATTGTTAAAATTTACGCGCTGGCATATGTGGGTTGGATGAAACTTTGGTTCTGTGCTCGAACTGGGACCAGCGAAGATATCATCACAGTCATATCAGCTTCACCATTCACAACTTGTTGAACATAGCCACTTGTTTTTCCTGATCCTGCGTCGGTTACATAATCCCAATCGCCCAAAATTATGTTGGCTCTATGAAAATATTCAATACGTATAATCACGTTCAGTTCTACTGTTGAAAACTACTAATAATAGAAAGATGCTACTGGTTTTGGTGTGTGAAATGTACAAGTAATAGCTACATTTGTACTCATAGGTGGAATGTCTTACGATTTCCTTTTGAATAGGAATTGGATAGTAAATACCTGAAGTTCAGCATGTATTTCAAGTCAAAGAAAATGCTAAGTTCCATTTCATCATTTTCTGCTTCAGTGGCATGGCTATTGTTAATTTTCGTCCACATTTCAAATGTGGATTCATTCTGGATTAAAAAATATGCACGTTTTAGGATGCACACGATTTGAACATAGAAAAACTAACATTTTACCCTTGAAACTCCTGTTACAGTTGTACCGTGAAAATCATCTCTTCGGAGAAGCTTTTGTGATACTTCAGGTAAGCTCAAATTAACGTGAGAGGCATTCAAGTTTCCACTCAACAAGCGTTTGAAGATGCCTTTTTCTTTTACGAAATAAGATTCCCATATTGAAATCTCTTTTTGAGTTTCGTTGATGCTTACAAAGTATACTTGGCTATCTAACGGGAATTCATAGTTTATTGCCAGTTTTGTGTAGTGCTGCAAGTCTGCTTGATCATTACCACTGGGTATCAGGATGAACAATACGGGTATCCACCAGTGTATAGTTGTTTCATTGGTCACCTGTTTTAGTTTTAGTTAAGCATTATACACTTCATGATACGCTTTCCGCGTTTTTTGTTTAGATTGGGCAATGTACGCAGGACTGAAATAAGGCGGCAACTTGCGATTTGAATTTTTTTGGTGGAAAGGATTGAAGTTAAGGTAGGGCAGGCGATTGCAATGTAAACTTAATTCTTCAATTCAATTTTAGTTTTGAACAGACCTTGTCCAGGATCCAAATAAATTCATCCAGGTTTGCCGGTACGAAAAAAAAAGTCAGGA